>Ga0160458_100646_pt1 | contig 12152 bp, 5 predicted proteins | sample HID1973I_E6MG_FD_108247 | JGI IMG/M metagenome (GOLD analysis project Ga0160458, IMG submission 108247) | Enriched mosquito-associated microbial communities from UW Madison campus, WI, USA - HID1973I_E6 MG | ecosystem: Host-associated > Arthropoda: Insects > Digestive system > Unclassified ...
CCCGCCCGACGGCGAGGACGCGTTCCTGCACCCGTTGCCGCTGCAGAAGCTGTGGGGCGTCGGCGAGGTGACGGCGACGAGGCTGCAGGCCTACGGGCTGCGCACGGCGGGCGACGTGGCCGCGCTGCCGGACTCGGTGCTCGTCGGGATCCTGGGGCCGGCGGCCGGGCGGCACCTGTTCGCCGTCGTGCACGGACGCACGCCCGAGCGCGTGGTGACCGATCGGCGGCGCGGATCGATCGGGGCGCAGCGCGCGATCGGGCGCGGGCCGCACCGGCCCGAGTTCGTCGAGGCCGCGCTGCTGGGGCTCGTCGACCGCGTCTGCCGACGGATGCGCGCGGCCCACCGCACCGCACGGACCGTGGTGCTGCGCCTGCGGTTCGACGACTTCGGCCGGGCCACGCGCTCGCACTCGTTCCGGCACGCGACGGCCACGGGCGCCGACGTCGCCGCTGCCGCGCGCGGGCTGCTCGATGCGGCCGGGCCGCTGATCCGCGAGCGCGGCATCACGCTGGTGGGAGTCGCCCTCACCAACCTCGAGTCCGACGACATGGTGCAGCCGCAGCTCGACCTGGACGGCCCCGACACCACCGGCCTCGACGCCGCCGTCGACGCGCTGTCCGTCCGCTTCGGCTCCGGCGCCGTGCGGCGCGCCAGCCTGCTCCGCTCCGGCGAGGGCCTGGCGGTGCCGCTGCTCGAGGACTAGCACCGGACGGGGCGGGCGTCAGCGGGGTCGGTCGTCGACGAGGAGGCGCAGCATCACGTCGTCGCCCAGCTCCAGGTCCTCGGCCGAGCGGACCATCGTCTTGATCGGGACGACGTAGCCGCCGTCCTTGGGGAACAGCGACGTCTCCCACTCGGTCGCGCCGATCCGCGCGAGCACCGGGATCATTCCCCAGCCGTAGGAGACGGTCGCCGCGGCGGCGCGCAGGCGTGCGCACTCGTCGGGCGGCACCGTCACGTAGTGGAACGGTGCCGGCCCTCGCCAGTGCCAGATCTCGCCGGTGAACGTCAGCTCCATACCCACCACTGTGCCTGGCGCCGACGGACTGCGCCCCCTCGCGGGCCGGTGACGGAGCGCGGGCCGGGGCGCCGGCGTCAGCGCTCTGCGTGTGTCGCCCCTACGCGAACAATTGCAGAGCGCTGACCGCGCGGCCGCCGCAAACGCGGCCGGACGTCGGCGCTAGGGTTCAGCGAACGAACTTCCGCGCTAGGAGCTCGCCCGATGCCCTCGTCCACGACGTTGACGCCCACGGCTCGCACGCTGCTGACCCTGTCGGGCTTCATCATCGTGCTCGCCGGGCTGCACGCCGTCCGCGACATCCTGGCGCCCGCACTGCTGGCGGCGGTACTCGTCATCATCGTGCACCCGCTGCGCCATCCCCTGGAGCGTCGTGGTTGGCCGAAGGCCGCCGCGACCACTGTCGTGATCGTCGCCGCGTACCTCATCCTCGCCGCGATGCTGGCCATGCTGCTCTACGCCGGCATCAAGTTCAGCGGCCTGGTCGCGCACTACGCCGCCGAGCTCCGCCAGACGGCGAGCGACCTGACCAGCTCCCTGGACGGCCTCGGCTTCGACACGACCACGTCCGACGTGGCGGCGTCGGTCGTCAACCCGACGAACATCCAGAACGTCGTCACCCACGTCGGCAGCCTCACCCTCACGCTGGCATCGGGCTTGTTCGTCGTCGTGACGTACGTGCTGTTCATGGCCGTGGACGCCGCGCGGTACGACGGGGCGCGCGCGGCGTTCGGCGCGACGCAGTCCAGCGTGCTGGACCGGGCGCACGACCTGTTCGGTGGCGTGCGCCTCTACTTCGTCGTGAGCGCGATCTTCGGGGCGATCGTCGCCGTCATCGACGGGCTCGCGCTGTGGTGGCTCGGCATCCCGGCGCCGATCGTGTGGGCGATCCTGGCGTTCGTCACCAACTTCATCCCGAACATCGGGTTCGTGCTGGGGCTGCTGCCGCCTGCGGTGCTGGCGCTCGTGGTGGGCGGCTGGCCGCTGATGCTCGGCGTCATCGCCATCTACTGCCTCGTCAACGTGGTGCTGCAGGTGCTGGTGCAGCCCAAGTTCGTCGCCGACGCCGTGAACATCACCGTCACCCTGAGCTTCATCTCGGTGGTGTTCTGGACGTTCGTCATCGGTCCGCTCGGCGCGATCCTGGCCATCCCCATGACGCTGCTGGCGCGGGCCGCGCTGCTGCAGGGCGGCCCCGAGACCGCCTGGTACTCCTGGCTGTCCGGGGACACGGTCACCGATGTGCCGGGTCCGGGCGTCACGGCCGACGAGGTGACCGACGCAGCAGGTCCGGTCGACCACGCCGTGGCTGCGGACACGGCTGTGGCGGCCGAGAAGGCTGTGGCGGCCGACGACGGCGCGCCTCCCGCCTGACGCACGAACGCCAGCTCGCTACGGCTGGCGCCGCAGCACCGTCCAGGCGCCCGGCTCGTCGAGCCGGCCGTCGTCGGCGCGCACGTAGACCAGGCGGTCGTGCAGCCGGTCGCGCCGACCAGCCCACAGCTCCACCTCGTCGCAGTCGATGCGCCAGCCGCCCCACCCGTCGGGCACGGGCACGTCGTCGGGCGATCCCGTGTCGGGATACAGGGCGGCGAAGTGGTCGTAGGCGGCGACGAGGGCCACGCGGTCGACGACCGGCCGCGACTGCTCGCTCGCCCACGCGCTGATCCGCGACCCCCACGGCCGCGCGACGAAGTACGCCTCGATCTCGTCGCGCCCGATGGGCACGGCCCGACCACGGAACCGCACGGCCCGGTACATGGACGGCCAGGTCAGCGCGGCGGCGATCCCGCCCGTCGCCGCGATCTCCATGCTCTTGGCCGAGCCCAGGTCCGTAACGAAGCCGGGCCCGCGCCCGTCGAGGAACCGCATGAGGACCGTGCGCACGTTCGGCGCACCGGCCGCGTCGACGGTCGCGACGGACAACGCGGTCGGCTCGGGGACGTCGCCGCGCTCGGCCTGACGCGCCTCCGCGCCGGCCACCCACCGGCGCACCTGCTCCAGCGGCGTCGCGGCGAGGTCGTCCTCCGCGAGCCCTTCGCCGGGGTAGTCCGTGTGCCGCACGTCGGTCATGGCGGCAGCGTAGGCGCTCCGCCGTCCGCGCGAGCCCTCCGACCACCGGCGACGGTCCGACCGGGCGAGGGACCGGCCGGGCGAGGGTCCGGGCGGTCGACGCGACGACGCCCGGCCGGTCGCCGTCACCGGGTGCGGCGGATCTCCTCGACGAACCGCGTCGAGCGCTCTCGCAGCCCTGCGATGCGCCGTTCGATGATCTGCTCCTTCGCGCCCTCGGCGCTGTCGCCGACCTCGGCGCGCGTCGGCGTGCGGCGCACGTTCCTCGAGCACCGGAACTCGGTGCAGATGAGCGTGCCGATGGTGTCGCCGCGCCGACCGGCCGCGCCGCCTCGTCGGGCGACGTAGAGCGACACGTCGTCGGTCTCGACCACGTCCTCGCACCACGCGCACACTGCCTTGCGGCGACCGCGGGCCGCGTCGTTCGCGCGCAGCAGCACGCCGACGGGTCCGTCGTCGAGCTCCACGACGACGTACGAGGACAGCGGCGCCTTGCGGTCGCGCCAGCCCAGGTAGTCGATCCGGTCCCAGCGGACCTCGTCGAGGTGGGGCAAGGTCGCGTCGTTCGCCTCGCGCTTGGAGGCGTTCACGAAGCAGGAACGGATCTGCTTCTCGGTCAGGGGGTTCATGGGTCAGCCTTCGGGTTCGTCGGAGGCCGCCGCTACGTCGTCGGGCGACGACGCAACCGTCACCACGTGCATGGCGTGGACGGTGGGGCGGCAGGTGGGCGACGACCCACGCCGGTCCGGGTCAGCGGTCAGAGGCGTGGGCCCGCGGTCGGCCTGAGCAGGCCGCGACGGCCACCCCGCATCCCGCGACGACGCTACGCATCCGTCCGCTCCTCGTTTCCTGCTCCGACGACTCGTGCCGATGACCGGCGTACCCAGGGTACGCCGGTCGTCGGGCGGGTTGCTCGGTCGCCGGGTCAGCTCTGCCGACGACGGATCTGGACGAGCGCGGCGCCGAGGGTCAGCAGCAGCACCAGCCACACGACCGCGGTCAGGGCGTCGGTGCCGGTGTGCGCGAGCGGAGGTCCGGGCGCGGGCCCCGGCGCCGGACCGCCTCCGTTGCCGTTGCAGTCGAGCGGTGCGGCTTCCCCGGCGGTCAGGCTGATCGCCTGGCCCGACGACGAGCCGCCGCCGCCGTTCGTGTCGCCGCTCGCCGACCAGCTGTTGATGACGTCGACCGGCTCGCAGACGTCCGGTCCCACCGGGAGCGAGAACGACGCCTCCGGGGTGTCGGTGTCCGGATCGGTCGTCGTGCTGTTCCCGTCGACGACGATCTCGACGGAGTCAGCGGAGCCGGCGTCCGTCTCGGCGACCGTGCAGTCGGCACCCTGCGGCAGGTCCGTGTACACGGCCACCCAGTTCGGCGCCTTCAGCTCGCGCGTCGCGCCGCCGGGGATGTCGACGTCGGTCGTCGTGCCGTCCACGTCCTGCGTGCACGCCAGCGACACGGTGAAGACGTCGCCCTCGTGCATGATCGCGTCGGCGCCGCTGAGCGTCTTGACGACCCGCACCTCACCCACGTCGAACGTGTTGGTCACCGTGACGTCCGTCGAGCCGGAGTCCGGGACGACGACCTGACCGGGATCGCCGCCGTCCACCGACGAGATGGTCGTGGTGGTGGCCCCGCCGGTCGTCGGCTCGGTCACGGTGCACTCGGCGCCCGTCGGCAGGCCCTCGTAGACCACGGGCGTGCCGGGGGTGAGCTCACGCGTCGCACCGCCCGGGATGTCGACGTCGGCGCCGTCGAAGGTGCAGGCGATCGTCACCTCGAACGGGCCCGAGCCGTACAGGTCCGCGCCGTCGCCGTCCACGACCTTGTCGACCGTGATGACGCCCTCGTCGAAGGTGTTCGTCACGATGACGGTGGCGCTGGTCGCCTCACCGCGGGAGTTCGGCGGTACGACGACGTCGGCCGACGTGCCGTCGGTGGTGATCGGCTTGTTGCCGCCGGTCCTCACCGCGATGCTCGTCGACGTCGCGTCACCGTCCTGCGTCTCGGTGATCTGGCACTGCGCACCCACCGGGAGGTCGTCGTAGCTGACGGGAGTGCCCGGCACGAGGTCGCGCGTCGCGCCACCCGGGATGCCGATCGGGTCTCCCTCGTAGGTGCAGGCGAGGCTCACCTCGAACGGGCCGGCGCCGAAGTCGTCGGCGCCCGCGCCCGTGACCTCCTTGTCGACCACGATGCTGCCGACGTCGAACCGGTTGGTGACCCGCACCGATACCGGGGTGTCTCCCGCGGTGATCCGCACGGCGGCAGGCCGGATGGTCGTCGCGGTTGCGCCGCCGTCGTCGGGCTCGGTGACCCGGCAGACGGACCCGACGGGCAGGCGCGCGATCTGCGCGGACAGCGGGCCGGCCCCGCCGAGCTCCACCGGGCTGTCGTAGACGGTCTTGGGCGCGTTGGGACCCGTGGGGCCGTCGTCGTCGAACGTGCACGTCACGTTCAGACCGAACGGCCCGGCGCCGTACCGGTCCGCACCGTCGCCCGTGACGAGCTTCTCCACGCTCAGCGAACCGGTCTCGAAGGTGTTGGTGATGTCCGCGGTGTTCCGCGGTCCCCCGTCGAGGTCGCCGACCAGGTGCACCGGCGCCTCCGGACCGTCGGTGGTCACGGGGTCGCGACCACCCTCCTTGACCGTCACGTCGATGTCCGTCGCGTTGCCGGTGGCCGTCTCCGTGACCTCGCAGTCCGCGCCTACGGGCAGGCCCGTCAGCGTGACCTCGTCGCCGTCGTTGATCTCGATGTCCATGGGGTCGTCAGGCCCGTACCCGTCCGCGTACACGGGGTTGCCCAGGAACGTGCAGCGGACCTGGACCTCGAACGGCCCGAACTCGATCGGGTTGCCGTCCTGGTCCGTCGCGTCGCTGATCACCTGCTTGGACAGGACCAGGCTGGCCAGGTCGTAGCGGTTGACCGCCGTGATCGTGGTCGGGTCGTCCGGGTCCTCGCTGTCGATCGTCACCGTCGGCGCGATGAGCTGCGTCTGCCCGTTGAGCGGTGTGCTCTCGGTGATCGTGCACTCGGAGCCGTAGGGGATGTTCGGCACGGTCACCGGCGTGCCCGGGGTCACGGTGATCGGGATGGGTGGCAGGTCCGTCTCGAGGAACGTCCCGACGCCGGAGGTGCAGGCCACGTTGAGGTGGAACTCGTCGGGCGCGTACTTCGCGCCGTCGCCGATCACCTCCTTGGTGACCTGGAGCGGGCCGCTCGCCGTGGCGACGCCGACCTTCGGGCCCTCGGTGGGAAGCAGGTCAACCGACCCACCGGCGGTCTCGGCGACACCGTTGGCCGCCGCCGAGTTCCACGCGATCGACCGGTCACCCGACGCGGGAACCACGGCCGGGTTCGCGGTGGTCCCTTCGACCTTGACGCTCTGCGCCGGGAGGAGCGGGTTGGCGTCGGTGAAGTTGACGACGACCTTGAGCGCGGTGATCTCGTCGTACACCTGCGCCGGGGTGTCGTCAGTCAGCTCCACCCAGCCGGTCGTCGGGTCGTCCGTCGGGCACGTGGGTTCGGCAGTCGGGCTCCGCAGGTCGTCCATGCAGTAGTCCTGCACGGTCGAGTAGTAGAACGTCGCCGTCGCGCCGGTCGGGGCGCCGACGAGCTCCGGCGGGTGCTCCGCGTCGGCGATCGGCCGGAACTGCGATCCGCGGTCGTCCGTGTCGTAGGAGTACGTGTCGCCCGTCGCGGGCAGCCGGTCGTAGATGACGAGCTTGCTCACCGGCAGGTTTCCGACGTTCTCGACGTCGACGCGCCACGTCGCGTCGTGGCCCGGCACGATGACGGGGACGCACGGGCTCGCGTAGAAGCCGTCGGCGTCTGGTGTGCAGGTGGCGTCGCCGCCCGTCCCGTCGAAGACGTCGACCTGCGGCAGGTCTCCGTCGGTGGCCTTGACGTACTTCGACTCGCGCAGCACCGCAGCCGGCACCGGCGTCACGTCCGCGTCGGCCTGGCACTGGCCGGTATCGGTATCGAGCCTCGGGGAGCAGTTGTCCCACGGGCGGTCGCCCGTGACGCCCGCCGTGTTCTCGACCGTGGTCCCGGCATCGAGGCCGATGCGGAAGGTCACCTGGACGGTGATCGTGTAGGTCTGCCCGACCTCGAGCACCGTTCCCGGCGGGAAGGTGAACTCCAGGTTCGCGAGGTTCCCGTTGCTGCCCACCGTCACGTCGTCCGGGTCGGTCGGCATCGCCGGACCGTTGGCCGGATCCGGCGCAGCACCCGTGAGAGCGTACGAGTACGGCTCGTCGACGCCATCGGCGATCCGTAGCTCCGGACCGTCCGGGTCGCGCGGCATGGGGTCGGTGACCACCGGGTCGTAGATCGGGCGGTTGCCCGTGTTGGTCACCGCGATGTTCATGGCGAACGTGGCGTTCGGGCCCTTCGTGCCGCCCGTCTGCTCGCCGGCGAAGTCCTTCGAGATCGTCACGCCGTTGGTCGTGTGCTGGTAGGTGATCGTCGCCGACGCGTCGTCGTCGCTCGTCACGGGCACGAGTCCGCCCTCCCCGTCCGAGACGAGGTCTGCACCGGTGACTGTCGACGTGACGTCGTTCGTCGCCAGGCCCGGAGCGTCCTCGCCCGGCGCCGGGTCGTTGGTCGACAGGTCACTGGGGACCGGCGTGCTCGGGTCGGAGCGCAGCGTGTCGCGCACCTGGACCTCGAGGTGGACCGCCTGGGTCGGGTTGGCCGGGTTCTCCCAGATCGCGCCGTCGGCGCGAGTGAACGTGAACCGCAGGCCCGTGACGTCCGCGGCGTCCACGCCGTCCGGCAGCGCGAACGAGGTCGCGACGTCACCGTCGTGCCACGTCCCGCCCAGGAAGGTGTCGCTGGCCTCGTCGTAGGTCCCGCCCGTGTAGGCGTCCACCTGCACGCGGTCGATCGGCGCCGTCAGGGTCGAGGCGTCGAACCCGGTCAGGTCGTACTGGTTCCAGAAGCTGCCGTCGATGTCCTGCAGCGTCATCTCGACGGCGCGCGAGGGCCCTGTCGGCTGACCGGTGATCGTGAGCGTCGACGACGGGTTGGTCTCCGCGTCGGACCCCGGCTCGACGATCGTCGCCGGATCGAAGGACTTCGTCTCCTCCATGGAGATCGAGGCGTCCCGCAGCACCATGTCGGCGTCGTCCCAGGCTTCGGGCACGTCGGCGGACGTGCCGCCCGGGTCGGTGACCTGCGCGCCCGCGCTGTTGTTCACCGTCGCGTCGGGATACGTGTCCACCTCGATCCGCTCGTCCGTGTAGCGGTCGAGCTCGCGCAGGCGGAGCGTCAGGTCGACGACGCCCTGGGCCTGCGAGTCGATGCGGCCAGTGAACGAGACGTCGACCGCGACGACGTCGGCGAGCTGCGCCGCGGTGCGGGCCTCGGCGTCCGCCTCGTTGTCGTACACCTGCGTCGTGCCGTCCTCGAGCGTCAACGTCACCTGGGTCGCGGTCGCGCCCGAAGGCGCTGTGAGGTCGATGTGCGTGAGGTCGAACGCCTGGAACGGGGACGTGCCGGGATCGGTGACCGGGTCGATCTCGCCCTCGGTGGACGGATCCACGATCCGCAGCTGGTCGACGCGGGCCACCGAGTTGTTCGTCGCCGTGAGTACCGCGTGGGTCGACGGGTACGCCGTGTCGGGCGTCCCTTCGGGCGGCACGGACAGCGGACCACCGGTCCATTCCTTGGTGAACCCGACGTTGATCGGTTCGTCGATGATCAGGACGTCGTCGGCGTCCGTGTCCGTCCGCTCGACGCTGGTGCCGTCGGGCCGTGTGAAGGTCGCCGTGCCGCGCGCCGTGTCGGTCACGAGGCCGGGGTCGCCGTCGTTGTTGTAGATCGTGCCGTTCGTCGAACCGAGGACGGCCGAGCCGTCGCTGCGGCGGTCGTCGCGCAGCTGGAACGTCAGGTCCAGGTGCCGGCCGTCGGCCTGGGTCGAGCGGGCCACGCCGTCCCCGGCGGCGGGAACCGTCGGGTCGGAGGGGTTGGCGGCACGGTTGGGCGACTCCGTGTAGGTGAGCCGGACGGAGGTGGCGTCTGCCTGCTCCGCGGCCGTCAGCGTGTAGCCCGGGAAGGTCCCGACGCACGCGGCAGGGCACGGGTCACCGGTCGCCTCGACCCACGCGCCGTCGATGTACAGCTCGACGCTCGAGACCGCGTCGTACTGCATGAGCGGGTCCACCGAGGAGGTGATCGGCTCGACGCGCGTCAGGTCGAAGGCGTCGTAGAACGAGTCCGCGATACCGGGGTCGTCGGCGGCCACGGGGTCCTGCGTGTCGCTGATGACCATCGGGTCGACGTTCTGGAAGCCGTTGGTCGACCACGTGATCTGAGCGGTGATGGGCTGCTGGGTCCGAGCCTGCAGGGTGTACGGCTCCCCGCTCTGCCCGCTCGGCGGGAGGAACGTCTTGTCGAGGAAGTCCAGGTCGCCGGGGCCCGTCGGGACCGGGAACGGGTCCACCGTGTCGCAGCCCTCCGCGGGCGGCGTCGGGTCGACCGTGCCCGACGACGCGCTCGACGTCCCGCAGTTGGTCAGGGGGGCGTCCTGGTCCTCGGGACCGTCGTAGCTCGCGATGAAGTTGGGCTGGAAGCTCGTGCCGGGCGGGAAGCCGTCGTCCGAGTGGTAGTTGAACTGCACGCCCTGGGCGTCCGCGGGGAGGTCGCAGTTGACCGTCGTCGGCCCGGTGAACGTCCCGCACGTGGGGTCGGTCACCCACTCGGTGCCGTCCCAGTAGCTGATCGTGAGGGTCGACCCCGCGGGCACGTCGGTGGACCGGATGGACGTCGCGGTGAAGTCGTCCCAGAAGTCACCACCGTTCGCGGGGTCGCTGGGGTCCTGGATGACGACGTCGTTCGCGTTGGTCGTCGACCCGTCGGGGCCGAAGGGCAGCAGCTCGCTCGGGAGCTGGACGACGACCGTCTGCCCGGGAAGGGCAGGGATCGTGGACGGCGAGATGTTCTTGGTGGTGTCGGTCGCGAGACGGTCCGTCAGCGTCGTCAGGTCGGCGTCGGCCGTGTCGGTGGCGTTCGGGATGTCGGCCGAGATCTCGTTGGGGTGGACCAGGTCGTCGGCGGTCTGGTCCGGGTCCGTGTCGGCCGTGAACGGGATCGACGCCTCGGCGCCCGTGACGATGTCGCCCGTGAACTCGACCGTGAAGCCCACGACGACGCAGTCCGGCGGGGGGTTGGGCAGGGTGTTGGGCGTCGTGGTGGAGTCGCTCGGCGTCGACCCGTCCTCGCACGTGAAGTCGACCGTCGCCGTGTCGGCGTTCGACGGCCACTGCACGCCCGTCCCGTCGCCGTCCGGGCCGAATCCCGTGAACGTCAGCGGGCTCGCTCCCGTGAACGGGCTGTCCGTGCCGTCGGCCGGCTCGGTGATGGACATCGACGTCGTCGGGTCCCCGCCGTTCGTCGCCCCGATCGTCACCGTGGTCGGGTCACCGGCACTGACCTCGTCGGGATCGAACGACTTGGACGCGGTCACGCTGTTGTTGGGCGGCGTGATCACGTAGGTGTCGGAGTCCGTGGTCGGCGTCGACTCGTCGTCCCCGTGCGTGACCTGGGACGAGGCGTCGTTGGTGATGGTCGTCGGATCCGTGAGGTCCGTGACCGAGTCCGCCTGCTCGACATCGAACGGGATCGACGCGTCGGCGCCGATCGCGATGTCGCCCGTGAACTCGACCGTGAAACCACGGACGTCGCACCCAGCGGGCGGATCCGGGAACGCCGTCCCCGGGCCGTCCACCGTCGTGCTGGGCGTCGACTCGTCGACGCAGATGAACGTCACCGTTGCCGAGTCCGCGCCGTCGGGCCAGGTGACGTCGCCGAAGCCGGTGAACGGCAGCGTCTCGAAGGGGTTCGGCTCGGCCGTGGGGTCGACGGGATCCTGGATGACGAGGGAGTCGACCGGGTCGTTCGACGTGTTCGACGAGTCGACCGTCACCGTCGCCGGCGTCCCCGGCGAGGCGATCGCCCCGGCCGGGTCGATGTTCTTGCTCGTCGTGGAGTCGAGATCCAACGGGACGGCCGGGGTGATGTCGTCGGACGCCTGGCCGCTGGGAGCGTTGTCCGCGCTCGAGCTCGCCGTGTTGGTGATCGGAACTCCGTCGGCGGCATAGGGGATGTCCGGATCCACGCGGCCGGTGATCAGGATCTGGACCTGCTGACCCGACGGGACGCTCGGGTTCGTGTAGGTGACGGTGTCGCTGTCCGTGTCGACATCGAGCGAGCCGGCGGTCGGCTCCTCCTGGATGTCCGCCGTGACGAGGTCGATGTTGTCGGGCATCGGGTCGGAGATGGTGACGTTGGTGCACGGCTCGCCGCCCGAGCACGAGATCGTGACGACCCACCGCACCTCGTCGCCGGGCTCGTAGGTGGTCTGCGGATCCACCTCGGTCTTGTTGATGTCGAGGGTGGCCGCGAACGCGGGCTCGGCGGAGACCACCGCGAGCGGCACGACGAGCAGGAGAGCCGCGGCCGCACCCGAGACCCACCGCTTCACGCGGTTCGTCCCCCGCAAGGCGAATCCGCCTCGTGCCGGGCGCGCGTGCGCGGGCCCCCGTGCCGATCCGCGCCGCTCCCCCATTGCGATCCTTCCCCTCGCCCGTCCCCGTGCTGTGCCGGCACCTCGTCGTGTCGCACACCCCAACCCGACCCTGGCACACCACGGTCCGATCGGCGCGTCCGATGCATCGCGCCGGACATGTCCGGCATCGACCCATCTGCACAGCTGCTTCGATCGTCCGTGACCTGCACATCTGCGTCAACCCTCGACGGGGATCGAGTCCCGGTCGTGACCCTGGGCCGACGGGCGTGCGTCGGCGCTCGCTACCGGAACCGTGCGGGCGCACCGTACGTTGGACCACGGGGTTGCGACCGCGCCCCGATCCGGCCCACCGACCAGTCCAGCGAGGTGACGTGAGCACCATCGAGCCCGCCGCGGCGAATTCCGACGGGGACGAGATCGACGCCGCCGACCGGCACCACGGTGCCATCGGCCGTCGGGTCGAGGCCCTGCACGAGCGCCTGGACCACGTCCGTGGCGGAAGGCTCGCGCTGCGCGTCACCGTCG
>Ga0160458_100647_pt1 | contig 12149 bp, 10 predicted proteins | sample HID1973I_E6MG_FD_108247 | JGI IMG/M metagenome (GOLD analysis project Ga0160458, IMG submission 108247) | Enriched mosquito-associated microbial communities from UW Madison campus, WI, USA - HID1973I_E6 MG | ecosystem: Host-associated > Arthropoda: Insects > Digestive system > Unclassified ...
GCCGCAGGCGCGACACGCCCGAAGTCGCATGCCGTTCAGGTGATCCCATGTTTTGTCAAGGGCCTGATCACACCCGCGAACCGGCCGGTCCTCCCGTCGCGACGGAAGGAGTAGACGCGGGGATCGAGGTACGTGTCGACGTCGCTCCGCAGGACCGTCGTGACGCCCTGGTCGGACAGCACGGCAGCGACCCCCGACGGCAGGTCGAGCGCGGGAGTTCCCCACGACGTCGTCGCCGCCGTGCCCGGCACCCGCGCCACGACGTCGTCGCGCATCGCCGCGGGCACCTCGTAGGAGACGCCCTGGATGCTCGGACCCAGCGCGGCGACGATCCGCTCGACCCGGGCCCCCGCCTCGGCCATCGCGGCGACGGTCGCCTGCAGGACGCCGTCGACGAGACCCGGCCGGCCGGCGTGCGCGGCGCCGACCACACCCGCCGCGTGGTCGGCCAGGAGGACGGGGACGCAGTCGGCCACCATCACCCCGACGGCCACGCCTGGGTCGACCGACACGAGGCCGTCCGCCTCACCGGCGTCCGCCGGGGACGCCAGGACGACGACGCGGCTCCCGTGCACCTGGCGCGCGAGCACGAGCGGCGCACCGAGCCACTCGGCCACGCGCCGCCGGTTCTCGGCGACGGCGTCCGGGTCGTCGCCCACGTGGTCGCCCAGGTTGAGCCCGTCGTACGGCGCCGGACTGACGCCGCCGTGGCGATCGGTGAACCCGGCCCGGACGCCCGGACCGAGGTCCACCTGGTCGATCACGTCAGCTCACTTGAGGAAGTCGGGCACGTCCAGCTCGTCGCGCTCGCGCTCGCGCCGCGGGGCGTCCTCGGAGAAGATGCGCGGCACCTCGAGCGCCCCGGTGATCGGGACGGGCTCGGCCTCGGTGGACAGGAACGCGGGGACGACGGGCTGGCTCGACGTGCTCGGGCCCGCGGACGGGATCGGCGCCGTCAGCTCGTCGGGCGCCTCCGTGCGGGGCGCGGGCACGCGCGCCGGCTCGACCGACGCGGGCGCGGTGACCTGGCGCGGCGCGGCCGCCCCGCTCACCTGGCCGAGGGCACGCGAGTCGCGACGCACCTGCGGGGAGCCGCCGTCGAAGCCGGCGGCGATGACGGTCACGCGGACCTCGTCGCCCAGGGCGTCGTCGATGACGGCACCGAAGATGATGTTCGCCTCGGGGTGCGCGGCCTCCTGCACCAGGCGGGCGGCCTCGTTGATCTCGAACAGACCGAGGTCCGAGCCACCCTGGATCGACAGCAGCACGCCGTGCGCACCGTCGATGCTGGCCTCGAGGAGCGGCGACGAGATCGCCATCTCGGCGGCCTGGACCGCACGGTCGTCGCCGCGGGCGAAGCCGATGCCCATGAGCGCCGAGCCGGCGCCCTGCATGACGGACTTCACATCGGCGAAGTCGAGGTTGATCAGACCCGGCGTGGTGATGAGGTCCGTGATGCCCTGGACACCCGACAGCAGCACCTGGTCGGCCGAGTGGAACGCGGACAGCACCGAGACGGACCGGTCGGAGATCTGCAGCAGACGGTCGTTCGGGATGACGATGAGCGTGTCGACCTCGGCACGCAGCGCGTCGATCCCGGCGTCGGCCTGGACCGAGCGGCGGCGACCCTCGAACGTGAACGGCCGCGTGACGACACCGATGGTCAGGGCTCCGAGCGAGCGTGCGATGCGCGCGACGACCGGCGCACCTCCGGTACCCGTGCCGCCGCCCTCGCCCGCGGTGACGAAGACCATGTCGGCGCCGCGCAGGACGTCCTCGATCTCCTCCGCGTGGTCCTCGGCCGCCTTCTTGCCGACCTCGGGGTCCGCACCGGCGCCGAGACCGCGCGTGAGCTCGCGGCCCACGTCGAGCTTGACGTCCGCGTCGGACATGAGCAGGGCCTGGGCGTCGGTGTTGACGGCGATGAACTCGACACCCTTGAGGCCGACCTCGATCATGCGGTTCACGGCGTTGACGCCGCCGCCGCCGATACCGACGACCTTGATGACCGCCAGATAGTTCTGCGGAGCTGCCACGGTGGGTGCCTCTCGTTCTCGGTGCTGAACGCGGCCTGGCCGCGGTGTTCTCGGGGCCGACGCGCCGACTCCGGATTCAACCTTCACCCTCAGGTTGAGGGTTATAGTTATGTCAGGTGTGCTGTCAGTGCGTGACCGTAGGTCGCCACCTGCCGCCGATCAACGACCGCGCCGCGCGTGTCGCCGACGAGCATCGGGTAGTTCTCCTCGACCTCGATCGAGGACGTCATCGCGTGACCGGGAGCTCCGGCGCCGAGACGTCGATGACCTTCGCGTCCTTGCCCGCCTTCGAGGCGCGCAGGGCGTCGAGCACCGCGATCTTCAGCGGCGTCCGAGTCGCGCTCCCCCAGTCGACGCGCACGCCGTCGCGCAGGTTCATGGTCACCGTGTCCTGGGTCCGGGCCGAGACGCTCTTCACGTCCGCGAGCACCTTGTCCGGCAGCTGCTCGAGCACGGACAGGACCGCGTCCAGGGTGCGCTTGTCCCCCACCGGCACGTCCACGACCGGCAGACCCTTCGGCGCGCTGTCCACGCGCCCCACCTGCACGCCGTCCATGTCCAGCAGCGCGAACCGCGAGCCGTCAGGCACCGCCGCGACGGGTTCGCGCGCCACCAGGGTCACCGAGATGCCGTGCGGCCAGTCCCTCATCACACGCGCGCCCCGGACCCCCGGGACGTCCAGGATCTCGTCGCGCATCGTGATCGTGTCGAGCCGCGGCAGCGGGACGTCGGCCCGCTGGTCGACGACGGCCAGCACCTGGTCCACCGCGACCACCGACCCGGCCCCCGAGACGGTCACCTGATCGGTGTCGAGCGCGAGAACCGGCGAGAAGAAGAGCAGCCAGGCGATGACGAGCGCGCCCACCACGCCGCCCGCGATCATCGCGAGCTGTCGACGCGCGAGCCGGCGCCGGGCCCTGGCCCGCTCGGCGAACCGTGCGGTCGACGTCCGCGAGACGACCTCGGGGATCTTGACGGAGAACCGCGGCGCCGACGTGGCCGGTGCGCCCGGTGCGGACGAACCCGAGAGCCGCCGGCCCGAGGCCGAGTACGTGGACACGTTGCGGACCGTGCCGGTCGCCGTCGTCGTCGTGCCGGCCGCGGGCGTCACGATGCGCGCGGCCCGCGTCCCCGCGGGTGCGGTCGGTGCGACGGGCCGCGCCGGTGCCGTCGCCGGAGCCTCGCCTCGCGCTTCGCCGCGCGCCACGGCCGGGGCCGCCCCGGAGGTCGGCGGCTTCTGCCGCGGCGTCGCGGGCCGCGCCGGCGCGTGGACGACGGGACGGGGCGGGCGCGACGGGCTCATGCGTCCTGCCCGCGCCGCTCGAGCCGGTCCAGGATCACCGCACCCAGGCCGGTCACGTCGCCGGCCCCCACGGTCAGCACCAGGTCGCCGGGACGAGCCTGGTCGGCGAGCCAGGTCGCGGCGTCGTGCTTGTCGGGCACGAACGTCGCCCGCCCGCCGGTGGGGACGCGCTCGACGATCATCTGGCCGGTGACGTCGGGGTCGAGGTCCTCGCGCGCGGCGTACACGTCGGTGATCACGACGACGTCCGCGAGGTCGAACGCGGCACCGAACTCGGCCGCGAACGTCCGGGTGCGCGAGTACAGGTGCGGCTGGAAGACGACGAGGACGCGCCCCGTGCCCACGACGGAGCGGGCGGCCCGCAGCAGCGCGGCCACCTCCGTGGGGTGGTGCGCGTAGTCGTCGACCACACGGACGCCCGCCACCGTGCCGCGGTCCTCGAACCGGCGTCCCGTGCCGCGGAACGTCGCGAGCCCGTCGGCGGCGGCCTGCGGGTCCGTGCCCAGCCGGACGCACGCGGCCCACGCCCCGGCGGCGTTGAGCGCGTTGTGGGCACCCGGCACGGCCAGGTCGACGACGACGCTCGCACCGAGCCCGGTCACGCGTGCGGACCACGCACCCGGGGCGTCCGGTGCCGGGGCGACGACGACGTCCGCGGACGCGTCGGTGCCGTAGGTGACGACCGCGACGTCCCGCGCGGCGAGGTCGTCGCGGACGCGCGCCACGAGCCGCGCGGACCCGTCGTCGTCCGCGCACGCCACAAGAGTGCCGCCGGGCCGGATGCGGCCCGCAAACGCGACGAACGCGTCCTCGAACGCCTCGCGCGTGCCGTAGTGGTCCAGGTGGTCGGGCTCGACGTTGGTCACGACGGCGACGGTCGGCTGGTAGGCGAGGAACGACCCGTCGGACTCGTCCGCCTCCGCGACGAACGCGCCGGCGCCGTCCCGCGCACCACCCGGCACTCCGTCGGCGGTGATCACGGTGCCGCCGATCGCGAACGACGGGTCCGTCCCGGCAGCGAGCAGCGCGGAGGCGACCATCGCGCTCGTCGTCGTCTTGCCGTGCGCCCCGGCGACGGCCACGGCGTCGCGGTCGGCCATCAACGCGGCGAGCGCCTGCGAGCGGTGCAGCACGGCGATCCCGCGCATGCGTGCGGCGGCCAGCTCGGGGTTCGTCTCGCGGACGGCCGACGAGACGACCAGCGTGTCGACGCCCTCGACGAGCGCGGCGTCGTGACCCACGTGGACCGCGACCCCAGCGGCGCGCAGGCCCGGCAGCGCCGGCCCGTCGGCGGCGTCCGACCCGCTGACCTCCAGCCCCCGCGCGGCCAGCAGCGCCGCGATCGCGGACATGCCCGCGCCACCGACGCCCACCAGGTGGACGCGCCCCAGGTCCTGCAGCGCGGTCACGGCCCGGTCCTCAGCTGCGCCTCGACGAGGTCCGCGACGCGCGCCGCGGCGTCCCGCACGCCGACGCCCGCCGCGGCCGCGCCCATCCGCGCCCGCGTCTGCGGCGCCTGGTCGCCCACCAGCAGCACGGGCAGGTGCGTGCGGATCCAGTCGGCGTCCAGGTCGTCGTCGTCGACCAGCACACCGCCGCCCGCAGCGACCACGTCGGCGGCGTTGAGCCGCTGTTCGCCGTTGCCCACGGGCAGCGGGACGTACACGGCGGGGATCCCGAGCGCCGCCTGCTCGCACACCGTGCCCGCGCCGGACCGCCCCAGCATGACGTCCGCGACGGCCAGCGCGTGCTGCATCTGCGTCAGGTACTCGCGCACGTGGTAGCGCTCGCTGCCGGGCACGCCGGCCAGGGCCGCCTGCACGGGCTCGGCCTTGCCGATGCCCGTCAGGTGCAGCACCTGGACGCCGGCGGCCAGCAGGTCCGCCGCCGCTCCGGCGGCGGCCGCGTTGATGCTCGCCGCCCCGCTCGAGCCGCCGGTGACGACCAGCGTGGGCAGCGCGGGGTCCAGGCCCAGCTCCGCGGCTCCCGCCGCCCGGGCGGCGTCGGCGTCGCGTGCACGCTCCGCGACGAGCTCGGCGATCGGGGCCCGCAGCGGGAGGCCCGTCAGCTGCGCCCCGCGCAGCTTCGTCCCCTCGAACGTCACGGCCACGGCGGCGGCCCACCGGGCTCCCAGACGGTTGGCCAGGCCGGGGCGGGCGTTCTGCTCGTGGATGACCACCGGGATGCGGCGCTTGCGGGCGGCCAGGTAGGCGGGTGTCGAGACGTAGCCGCCGAAACCGACGACGACGCGCGCGCCGGACTCGTCGATCGCCTTCCCGGCTGCCCGGACGGCCGCGCGCAGGTTGGCAGGCAGGCGCAGCAGGTCGGCCGACGGCCGCCGAGGCAACGGGACACGCGGGACGGGCGCGAGCGGCAGCCCGTGCTCCGGCACCAGCCGCGCCTCGAGCCCCTGCGTCGTGCCGAGCACGGTCAGGACCGTCGCCGGGTCGCGGCGGCGCAGCTCGTCGGCCACCGCCAGCAACGGGTTCACGTGCCCCGCGGTGCCGCCGCCGGCAAGCAGGACGGAACGCGCGTCAGCCACGGGCCCGCCCGATCACGGCGAGCGAGCGCCGCACCACGCCGGGCCGCGCGGCGAGCGCCTCGGCCGCACCGGGCTCGCTGCGGGCGAAGGAGATGACCACGCCGAGCGCGGCCATCGTCATGATCAGGGCCGAGCCGCCGGCCGAGACGAGGGGCAAGGGAACTCCGATGACGGGGGCGAGGCCGATCACGACCGCGACGTTGAGCAGCGCCTGCCCGATGATCCAGCACAGGATCGCGCCCGTCGTGATCTGCACGAACGGGTCCGGGTGGCGACGGATGACACGGATCATGGCGAACGCCAGCAGTCCGAACAGGCCGAGGACGATGAGCGTGCCGACCAGGCCCAGCTCCTCGCCGAGGATCGCGAAGATGAAGTCGTTGTGGGCCGCGGGCAGGTAGGACCACTTCTCGCGGCTCTGGCCCAGGCCCAGGCCCCCGATCCCGCCGCTGGCCAGGCCCCAGCCCCCGTGCAGCGTCTGGTAGCAGGCTCCCGAGTTGCTGCAGGTCGAGCTGTCGAGCCAGCTGTCGATGCGGTGCATGCGGTTGGTGCTCGTGAGCGCCAGGACCGCGGCCGCACCGACGCCCGCGGCACCCGCGACCGCGAACATCTTCAGCGGCACTCCCGCGACGAACAGCGCACCGAACACCAGCAGGATCATGACCATCGCGGTGCCCAGGTCGTGCCCGAGCAGGACCAGCCCGATCGCGCCCGCGGCCACGATCACGGCCGGGACGAAGACGTGCTGCCAGCGCTGCAGCAGCGCCTGCTTGCGCGCGAGGACAACCCCGAGCCAGACGGCGAGCGCGAGCTTGAGCGCCTCGGAGGGCTGCGCCGAGAACGAGCCGACGTAGATCCAGCCGGTGTTGCCACCGGTCGACCGGCCGAGCGGGGTGAAGACCAGCAGCTGGAACAGCACCCCGGCGCCGAGAGCCGGCCACGCGACCGCCTTGAGCGTACGGACCGGGAGGCGGGTGAGCACGAAGAAGATCGGCAGGCCCATGAGCGCGAACTTGGCCTGGTCGAGGAACACGGCGTAGGGCGAGTGGCCCTCGTCGAGCGACTCCACGCTCGAGCTCGACAGCACCATGACCAGCCCGATGACGAGCAGCAGCGCGGTCGCACCCAGCAGCACGTAGTAGCTCGTGACCGCGCTGTTCCACTGGCCGAGCCGCGACCGCGGACGGTCCTCGACGGTGGGCACCTCGCGCGGGGTGGTCGCCGTCATCCGAGCGCCCGCACCGCGGCGCCGAACTCGCTCCCCCGCGCCGCGTAGGACGCGAACTGGTCCATGCTGGCGCACGCCGGCGCGAGCAGGACGGTCGGGGCGGGCGTGCCGGTCTCGACACCGGGCACGCGCGCGGCGAGGCGCTGGGCCTCCTGCACGGCACGGGTCATCACCGTGCCAGTCTCACCGGCGTCGACCTCGACCACCGGCACATCCGGCGCGTGTCGGGCCAACGCATCACGCAAAGGCTCCCGATCCACCCCGATCAGGACGACGGCGGCCAACCGGTCACGCCGCGCGAGGACCAGGTCGTCGAACCGCGCGCCCTTGGCCAGCCCACCGGCGATCCACACGACGGATCCCGGCTCGAACGCCCCGAGGGACGCCGCGGCGGCGTGCGCGTTGGTGGCCTTGGAGTCGTCGACCCATGCGACACCGTCGCGCACGGCCACGGTCTCGATCCGGTGCGCGCCCGGCGCGAACGAGCGCAGCCCGTCGCGCACCGCAGCCGGCTCGACGCCGTGCGCGAGCGCGAGCGACGCGGCGGCCAGGGCGTCGGCGATCACGTGCCGCGGGACCGTCCCGTCGGGGCCTGCGAGCTGCGCGAGGTCCGCGAGCGTGCCGAGCTCGGCGGCGTGCGTGTGCCGCAGCCGCGCGAACCCGCGGTCCACGAGCACGTCCTCGACGAGACCCACCTGCCCGACCAGCGGCGTCCCGGTGGTGAACCCGACCGCGACCGCACCGTCGACGACGTCGGCCTCCTCGACCAGGTGCATGGTGCGCTCGTCGGCCACGTTGTAGATGCAGGCCACCCGCGCGCGCTGGTAGATGCGGCCCTTGTCGGCCGCGTACGCGTCGAGGTCGCCGTGCCAGTCCAGGTGGTCCGCGGCGATGTTCAGCACTGCCGACGCCTGCGCGGACATGGAGTGCGTGAAGTGGAGCTGGAAGCTGGACAGCTCGACGGCCAGCACGTCGTAGGTCGGGTCCGTCGCCGACAGCACCACGGGCGTGCCGACGTTCCCGACGGCGGCCGACGTCCGGCCCGCGGCCTGCAGGATCGCGTCGAGCATGCCCACCGTCGTCGTCTTGCCGTTGGTCCCCGTGACGGCGAGCCACGGCGCGGGGCCGTCGGCGCGCGGCGCCCGCAGCCGCCACGCGAGCTCGACCTCCGACCACACGGGCAGGTCGCGGGCGAGCGCGGCGGCGATCAGCGGGTGGTGCGGCGCCAGGCCGGGCGACGCGACGACGAGGTCGGCGCGCTCGAGCCCGGACCCGGCCAGGTACTCGGCCGAGGAGACGACGTCGTCCGCCGCGTCGTCCACGGGCACCACGCGCGCACCGACCGACGCGAGCACGTCCGCCGCCGCTCGCCCGGACACGCCGAGCCCCGCGACGACGACGCGCGCGCCGTCCAGATCGAGAGCCACCTAGCCGGACACCCACTCGGCGTAGAAGATGCCGATCCCGAGCGCGACGAACAGCCCGGCGATGATCCAGAACCGGATGACGATGGTGACCTCGCCCCAGCCTTGGAGCTCGAAGTGGTGGTGCAGCGGCGCCATCTTGAACACGCGTCTGCCGGTCAGCTTGAAGAAGCCGATCTGGATGACGTCCGAGAGCACCTCGAGGACGAAGAGGCCACCGATGATCGCGGCCAGGATCTCGGTCCGCGTCAGGATCGACAGCCCGGCGAGCGCACCACCGAGGGCCAGCGAGCCGGTGTCGCCCATGAAGATCTTGGCCGGGCTGGCGTTCCACCACAGGAAGCCGAAGCACGCACCCGTGATCGAGGCGGCGACGACCGCGAGCGCGAGCGGGTCGCGCGTCTCGTAGCAGCTGGGGCCGGCCGTCGCCAGGAACTGGCAGGACTGGTTGAACTGCCAGACGCCGACGACGACGAACGAGCCGAAGACGATGAGCGACGTGCCCGTCGCCAGCCCGTCGAGGCCGTCGGTGAGGTTGACCGCGTTGGACCAGGCGGTGATGAGGAAGTTGGCCCACACCACGAACAGGATCAGGCCGATCGTGGCGCCGGCGAACGCGAGGTCCAGCTTGGTGTCGCGGATGAACGAGATGTGGGTGGACGCAGGGGTGCGGAACTGGGAGTTGGGGAACTGCAGCGCGGCGACGGCGAACGTGACGCCCACCAGCCCCTGCCCCACGAACTTCCACCGCGCCTTGAGGCCCAGGCTGCGCTGCCGCGAGATCTTGATGTAGTCGTCGAGGAAGCCGACCAGGCCCAGGCCGGTCATGAGGAACAGGACCAGCACCTCGGACGCGCTCGGCGCCGTACCGGTGACGAGCAACGCCCCCGCCCAACCGATCAGCGTGGCGCCGATGATGACGACGCCGCCCATCGTGGGGGTGCCGCGCTTGGTGAAGTGCGCGGTGGGTCCGTCCTGCCGGATGAACTGGCCGTACTGCTTGCGGACCAGCAGCCGGATGAACAGCGGCGTGGCCAGCAGCGCGACCAGCATCGAGACGAAGCCCGCGATCAGGACGGCCCTCACGCGGCGTCACCCCCCGCGACCAGCAGGTCGCCGAGACGCCACAGCCCCGAGCCGTACGACGACTTCACGAGCACGACGTCGCCGGGACGCAGCTCGTGCTCCAGGAAACGGGTCGCCGCGTCCAGGTCGTCGGCCAGCAGGACCTCGTCCCCCCAGCTCCCCTCGCGGTTGGCGCCGTCGCGGATGCCGCGCGCGCCCTCGCCCACCACGAGCGTCAGCCCGATGTTGAGCCGGACCACCAGGGTGCCGAGCGCGTCGTGCGCCTCGCGCGATCCCTCTCCGAGCTCGAGCATCTCGCCGAGGACGGCCACAGAGCGGCGGTCGCGCCCGGCCACGACGGCGAGCGCCTTGAGCGCCGCCCGCATGGAGTCCGGGTTCGCGTTGTAGGAGTCGTCGATGACCGTGATGCCGTCGGGACGGTCGACGACGTGCATACGGTGCGGGCTCAGCGCGTCCGCGGCGCTCAGCCCCGCGGCCACGTCGTCGAGCGTGAGGCCGACGGCCAGGCCGGCGGCGGCCGCGGCGAGCGCGTTGTGGACATGGTGCTCACCGACGAGCCGCAGCTCGACCGGCGCGCTGCCGCCCGCCGTGACGACCGTGAACCGGGCACGGCCGGCGCGGTCGACGACGACGTCCGCGGCGCGCACGTCGCTCGCGGGCGCGCTGCCGAAGGTCACCACGTCGCCGGGCGCGAGCGGGGCCATGGCCGAGACGCGCTGGTCGTCGGCGTTGAGCACGGCGACGCCGTCCGGCAGCAGGCCCTGCACGATCTCGGACTTGGCGGTCGCGACCGCCTCGATCCCGCCGAACCCGCCCAGGTGCGCCTGCCCGACGACGAGCACGACCGCCACGTCGGGCGGTGCGATGTCCGTCAGGTAGGTCAGGTGCCCCGGCCCGCTCGCGCCCATCTCGAGCACCAGGTAGCGCGTGGTCTCGTCGGCGCGCAGCACCGTCAGCGGCAGGCCGATCTCGTTGTTGAACGACCGCACGGGCGCGATCGTCGGACCCGCGGCGCCGCACAGCTGCGCGAGCAGGTCCTTGGTCGTCGTCTTGCCGACCGAGCCGGTGATGCCGACGACCTTGAGCTCCGAACCGCCGGGCTCCAGCGCCGCCTCGCGCAGCCGGGCCAGCACCTCGCGCGCCAGGTCGCCGAGCGCATGCTCCACGTCGTCGACCAGCACGGCCGGCAGGTCACCGGCCGGGCCCGCGACGGGACGCGCGGCCAGCACCAGCGCGGCACCCGCGGCGACCGCGGTCGCCGCGTAGTCGTGCCCGTCCACGTGCTCGCCGGGCAGCGCGACGAACAGCCCGCCCGTCTCGACCTCGCGCGAGTCCGTGACCACGGCGCCGTGCACCAGCACGGCGTCGTCGACCGCGTGCAGCCGACCGCCGGTCGCGGCGGCGATCTCGGCCGCCGTCAGCGCGATCACGCGTGGTTCTCCGCAGCCTCGGCGTCGCGGACCGCGCGGGCCCGCTGCTCGAACGCGCTGCGCAGCACGTCACGGTCGTTGTACCGGTGGAACACGCCGGCGATCTCCTGTGTGGGTTCGTGCCCCTTGCCCGTGATGATCACGGTGTCCGGCTCGTCGGCCAGGGCGAGGGCGTCGTGGATGGCCTGCGTGCGGCTGGTCGTCGCCTCGTGCACGTCGGTCAGGTCGGGCCGCACCGCGCGGACCCCGTCAAGGATGGCGGACCTGATGCTCTGCGGCTCCTCGGAACGGGGGTTCTCGTCGGTGACGACGATCACGTCCGCGAGGCGCGCGGCGATCTCCCCCATGATCGGGCGCTTGCCCTGGTCGCGGTCGCCGTCGGAGCCGAACACCAGGACGAGGCGCCCGGGCGTGATGGGACGGACCGCCTCGAGCGCGAGCACGAGCGCGTCGGGGGTGTGCGCGTAGTCGACGAGTGCGAGCGGCAGGCCGTCGCCCCGCTCGATGACGCGCTCCATGCGGCCGGGCACGGCGCCGGCGATCCCGACGGCCTCGATGGCGGCCGCCAGCGGCACCCCGGCGGCGTGCGCGACGACGACGGCGAGCGCCGCGTTGGAGACGTTGACGAGCCCGGGCAGCGGGCTGGCCGCCTCGTGCAGCGTCCCGTCCGGCGCGCGCAGCGTGAACGTCGACCCGACGCCGTCGAGCCCGATGTCCGCGGCGACGACAGCCCAGTCGGCGTCGTCGGCCTCGGGCGCACCGACGTGCGTCGCGACCGACTCGACGGGGATCCGCGCCTCACGGGCGAGCCGCCGGCCCCACTCGTCGTCGACCACGACCACACCGCGGCGCGCCTGCCCGGGCGCGAACAGCCGGGCCTTGTCGCGGAAGTAGCCCTCCATGTCGCCGTGGAAGTCGAGGTGGTCGCGCTGCAGGTTGGTGAAAGCAGCCACGTCGAACTCCAGGCCGTGCACGCGACCCAGCGCGAGCGCGTGCGAGGAGACCTCGGTGACCATCGCGGTGGCACCTCGCTCGAGCGCGAGCGCGAGGATCGCCTGCAGGACGGGCGCCTCGACCGTCGTGCGCGGGCTCTCGATGCC
>Ga0160458_100652_pt1 | contig 11920 bp, 9 predicted proteins | sample HID1973I_E6MG_FD_108247 | JGI IMG/M metagenome (GOLD analysis project Ga0160458, IMG submission 108247) | Enriched mosquito-associated microbial communities from UW Madison campus, WI, USA - HID1973I_E6 MG | ecosystem: Host-associated > Arthropoda: Insects > Digestive system > Unclassified ...
CAGCACGCCGATCCCGCGCGGTCGCTTTTCATCAACAAGACCCTGCAGTACGTCGAGCAGTCGATCGCGCACTGGCTGATGTCGGCTGGCGCCATGGTCGTCATGGTGCCCTGCCCGACCGGCGAGACCGCGCGCGGCGACACCAGCCTGATGCACTACGCCGAATGGCTCGACGGGGTCGTCATGCACGGTGGCGCCGATGTCTGGCCCGGTACCTACGGCGAGGTGCCGCTGCGCGAGGCCTGGATGGGCGACCGCGTGCGCGACTTGTACGACCTGGCCGTTGTGGAAGCTTTCGAGCAGGCCGGCAAGCCGGTGTTCGGCGTCTGCCGCGGGTTGCAGCTGATCAACGTCGCGTTCGGCGGCACGCTGTACCAGGACATCGAAACGCAGCACCCCAACGCCCTGCAGCACCGCGACCCGATCAGCTACGACCAGAACTTCCACGACGTCGAGCTGGTCGAAGGCTCGCGGCTGTCCAAGCTCTACCCCGGCGTGACGCACGCCCGGGTCAACAGCATCCATCACCAGGGCATCAAGCACCTGGCGCCCGGCTTCGACGTGGAGGCCTGGAGCTATCCGGACCATGTGCCGGAGGCCATCCGCCGCCGCCCCGGCGAGGGCGGCCGCGGCTACATCGCGGCGACACAGTGGCACCCCGAGTTCCATCGCGTCGACGGGCCGGTCCACACGATGGACGACACGGCCATCCTGCACGACTTCCTCAACGCCTGCCTGATGGCGCGCACCCTGCGCCACCCGCGGCCGCGGGGGCTGCCCGGCAAGGTGCGCGATCGCGCGTCGCGCCTGCTGCGCCAGGCGCTGCTGCGCCACTGAGGCGAGGAAGCCGCCGCCTCCCGAATGCATCCATCCCGAGGCCAGGCTCCTTCCTCATGACAGATTCCACGTTCCGCCGGATCCCGGACGCCGTCACCGGGCCCGCGTATGAGCGCCTGCGCGGCGTGAAGGTCGACCCGTCCTACGGCCTGCACGTCGGCACCATCGACATCGACGGGCAGGCGTTGCGCGTGGGCATCCGGCCGCGCGACCGGGCCGCGCCCGCCGACGCCGGCCGAAGGCCGCTGCTCCTGTTCAACGGCATCGGCGCCAACCTGGAATTGTGCGGGCCGCTGATGGCCTGCCTGGCCGGGCGCGAGACCATCGCCTTCGACGTGCCCGGCACCGGCCAGTCTCCCGCGCCGGGGCGGCCCTATCGCCTGTTCTGGCTCGCCCAGCTGGCGCGCCGGCTGCTCGATCGCCTCGGCGTCGGGCAGGTGGACGTGCTGGGCATTTCCTGGGGCGGCGCGTTGGCGCAGCAGTTTGCGCTGCAGTATGGGCGGCGCGTGGGGCGCCTGGTGCTGGCGGCCACCTCCACGGGCGGCGCCACCATGGTCCCGCCCCGGCCCTCGGTGCTGATGAAGCTGGCCAGCCCGCGCCGCCTTCTCGACAAGGGCTACCTGTCGCGCATCGCGCCCGAGATCTACGGCGGCCGCATGCGCTCGGACCCTCAAGCCCTGCGCCTGCTCGGCGAACTGGCGAGCGGCGGCGACCCGGCCGGATACCGCTACCAGTTGCTCGCCATGGTCGGCTGGACCAGCCTGCCCTGGCTGTGGCGCTTGCGCCAGCCGGTGCTCGTCATGGCGGGCAGCGACGACCCGCTGGTGCCGCTGGTCAATGCGCGCATGCTGGCGGCGCTGTTGCCCCGCGCGCGGCTGTGCGTGGTCGACGATGGCCACCTCTTCCTGCTGACCCGGGCGCGCGAGGTGGCACCGCTGATCTCGTCCTTCCTCGACCAGGCCGAGGCGGCCGGCCGCTGAGGGCGGGCGTTCAGCCCACCAGCTCGCAGAAGCGCTTGAGGTCGACGTTGCCGCCGCTGATGATCACGCCGATGCGCTTGCCGGCCAGCGAAGGGGCCAGCCGGCGGGCCGCCGCAAAGCCGAGGCACCCGGTCGGCTCGACCACCATCTTCATTCGCTCGGCGAAGAAGCGCATGGCCTCCACCAGCTCGGCGTCGCTCGCGGTGTGTATGTCGTCCACGTCGCGCCGGATGATGGCGAAGGTGTGTTCGCCCAGGTGCTGCGTCTGCGCGCCGTCGGCAATGGTCCGAGGCGTGTCGATGTGGATGATGCGGCCTTCGCGCAGCGAGCGCTGGCCGTCGTTGCCCGCCTCGGGCTCGACGCCGTAGACCTTGCACGACGGCGCCAGCGCACGCGCGGCCAGCGCGCTGCCCGACAGGAGCCCGCCGCCGCCGAGGCAGGCGAACAGCGCGTCCATCGGGCCGCATTCCTCGAACAGTTCCTTGGCCGCGGTGCCCTGCCCGGCGATCACGTGAGGATGGTCGTAGGGCGGAATCAGCGTCAGGCCCCGCTCGGCGGCCAGCCGACGCCCGATTTCCTCGCGGTCCTCGGTGTAGCGGTCGTAGTGCACGACCTCGGCGCCGTAGCCCTTGGTCGCCGCCACCTTCATGGCTGGCGCGTCGTTGGGCATCACGATGGTGGCAGGCATGCCCAGCAGCCGCGCGGACAGCGCGATCGCCTGCGCATGGTTGCCCGACGAGAACGCCACCACGCCGGCCTTGCGCTGCGCCGCGTCGAAGCACGACAGGGCGTTGAACGCGCCGCGGAACTTGAAGGCGCCCATGCGCTGGAAGTTCTCGCATTTCAGGAAGAACTGCGCGCCGGCGGCGGCGTCCAGGCCGCGCGAGGTGAGCACCGGCGTGCGGTGCGCATGACCTTCGATGCGGCCGGCGGCTGCCACGACGTCGTCGTAGCCGGGGGTGGCGAGTGCAGCGCTCATGTCGACGTCATCCCAGGTGCTTGCCGACCACGCCGGCCAGTTCGAACATGCCCACCTGCGCCTGGCCGAACACCGGCAGCAGCTTGGCGTCGGCGTTGATCTTGCGCTTGTCGGCGGGGTCCTGCAGGTTGTTGGCCTTGATGTATTCCCACAGCTTCTTGATCACCTCGGTGCGGGCCACGGGCTCGCTGCCGATCACCGCGGCAAGCGCGGCGTCGGGCTGCAGCTTCGAGGCGGCGGCGGTCTTGCGCGGTGCCTTCGGCGCGGCGGCGGCAGGCGACTTCGCCGCCGTCTTCTTCGCGGCCGTCTTCTTCGCTGCCGGCGCCTTCTTCGCCGCCGCGGCGGCGGGCCGGGCCGCGGCAGTCTTGCGCGGCGGGAACTTGGAGGTGCGCGGCTCGAACTCGAAAGTGACCTTGCCTTCCTCCGGATTCCACACCAGGAATGCCTTGAAGGTCCGGCGCGTGCGCATCGAGACGAACTTGTCGAGCAGGTCGGTCTTGCCGTCGCGCAGCAGCTTCTGGATCTGCTCGGTCGCTACCGGCTGTGACAGCACCACCTTGCCGGTCTTGAAGTCGCAGCTCGGCGCCGGCTGGGCGGCGGTGGGCACGGACTTCTCGCACAGGTAGTTGCTGCCGAACTCGAACACGCGGGCGCCGCACTTGGGGCAGTTGCCCAGCGGCGCCTGGTCGGAGAAGTCGACCAGTTCGCCGGTCTCGGCCGGATCCTTCTCGTCGCCGAAGTCGAACTCCAGCTTGTAGTTATGCGCCTCCTCGTCGTAGCGCAGCACGATCTCGGAGGTGAATGGCCAGCCGGCCTTGGAGCGGAAGCCCTCCAGGGGGCCGATGCGCTTGTCCGCCAGCAGCGCCTCGGCCTCGGCCACCTCGAAGGTGCGCCCGGCCGGCGACTTGCCGAAGGAGAAGCCGCACGGCTCCTGGCCGGGCTTGCCGATGCAGCCGTAGCGGCGGTAGTTCTCGCGCACCACGCCGCCGCAGTTCGGGCAGGGCGTCGACAGCGTGGCGTAGTCGCCGGGCACCGTGTCGCGGTCGTACTCCTTGGCCTTCTTGACGATGTGGCGCGTCATCTCGGCGATCTCGCGCATGAACTCGTCGCGGCTGAGCTGGCCGTGCTCCATCTGCGCGAGCTTGTATTCCCATTCGCCGGTGAGCTCGGCCTTGGACAGCTCCTCCACGCCCAGGCCGCGCAGCAGCGTCATGAGCTGGAAGGCCTTGGCGGTGGGAATGAGTTCTCGACCTTCGCGCAGGATGTACTTCTCGGCCAGCAGTCCTTCGATGATGGCGGCGCGCGTGGCCGGGGTGCCCAGGCCCTTCTCCTGCATCGCCTCGCGCAGCTCGTCGTCGTCGATCAGCTTGCCGGCGCCTTCCATGGCGCCGAGCAGCGTGGCTTCGGAGTAGCGCGCCGGCGGGCGCGTCTTCAGGCCCTTGGCATCGACCGATTCGGTCAGCACCTGCTCGCCGGGCTTGACCGGCACGAGGTTCTTGCCGTCCTTCTCGTCGTCGTCGCTGACGGCCTCCTTGCCGTAGATGGCCAGCCAGCCCGGCTTGACCAGCACCTTGCCGTCCGAACGGAAGGCATAGCTGCGGCCTTCGCGCTCGACCGTGCTGATGCGCGTCGTCACCTGGAATTCGGCGCTCGGGAAGAACACCGACAGGAACCGCCGCACCACGAAGTCGTAGAGCTTCTGTTCCGCGTCCGACAGGCCGCTGGGCGCCTGCAGCGTCGGGATGATGGCGAAGTGGTCCGAGACTTTCGCGTTGTCGAAGATCCGCTTGCTCGGCTTGACGTAGTTGCCGTCCACCGCCTGCTGCGCGAACGGGGCCAGGTGGCGCATGCCGCTGCCGGCCAGCATCTGCATGGTGTCGCGCACGACGGGCAGGTAGTCTTCCGGCAGCGCCCGCGAGTCGGTCCGGGGATAGGTCAGCGCCTTGTGCCGCTCGTAGAGCGATTGCGCCAGCGCCAGCGTCGTCTTGGCGGAAAAGCCGAAGCGGCTGTTGGCCTCGCGCTGCAGCGACGTCAGGTCGAACAGCAGCGGGCTGGCCTGCGTGGTGGGCTTGCTTTCCTCGGTGACGCTGGCCGGCTGGCCGCGCGCCGCCTCGGCGATGGCCTGCGCGTCACGCGCGTTCCACACGCGGTCGGCCCGCTGCTCCGGGTCAGGTTCCCCGCTGGGCAGCAGCGGCGCGTTCGCCTTCTTCCAGGCCGGGTCGAACCACTTGCCAGGGTATTGCCCGGCCTCGGCCTGGAATACGGCGTGGATTTCCCAGTAGTCGCGGCTGACGAACTTGCGGATCTGCTCCTCGCGTTCGACCACCACCGACAGCGTGGGCGTCTGTACGCGGCCGACGGTGGTCAGGAAGAAGCCGCCGTCGCGCGAATTGAAGGCGGTCATGGCACGGGTGCCGTTGATGCCCACCAGCCAGTCGGCTTCCGAGCGCGAGCGGGCGGCATCGGCCAGCCCCTGCATCTGGCGTTCGCTGCGCAGGCTATCGAAGCCGTCGCGGATGGCCTGCGGCGTCATCGACTGCAGCCACAGCCGCTGCACCGGCTTGCCAAGCCCCTTGCCATCGGCCTTGGCGCCGCCGGCGTACTGCTCGATCAGGCGGAAGATCAGCTCGCCCTCGCGGCCCGCGTCGCAGGCGTTGACGAGCGCCGACACGTCCTTGCGCCTGGCCTGGCGCACCACGGCGTTCAGGCGGGTCTTGGTCTTCTCGACCGGCTTGAGGTCGAAGCGCGGCGGGATGACCGGCAGGTTGGCAAAGCTCCACTTGCCGCGCTTGACGTCGAACTCCTCCGGCGCCTGGATCTCCACCAGGTGGCCGACGGCGCTGGTCACGATGTACCTGTCGTTCTCGAAGTGCTCTTCGTGCTTGTCGAACTTGCCGGCCACCGGCGTGAGCGCGCGCACGATGTCCTGCGCCACCGACGGCTTTTCCGCAATAACCAATGTCTTTGTCATCTGAGCTCTCTCTACAATCTGCCGCTACGCGCTCGCGTGCGCATGTGTGCACATACGCGCGCAGGCCTATTTATTCAAACTACCAGACTTCGGCGATGCCTTCCAAATCCACACAGACCGGCGGTCGTCGCATCCAGATGCGCCGCTCGGCCGTCCATGGCAACGGCGTGTTTGCCGCGCAAGACCTGGCAGCCGGCGAAACGCTGGTCGAGTACAAGGGCGAGGTGATCGATTGGCCGGAGGCGCTGCGCCGCCACCCGCACGATCCGTCGCAGCCCAACCATACCTTCTACTTCCACGTCGATGAGGAGCACGTGATCGACGGCGGGGTCAACGGCAACGTCGCCCGCTGGATCAACCATTCCTGCAATCCCAACTGCGAGGCCGACGAGCAGGACGGACGCATTTTCATCAAGGCCCTGCGCGACATCCCGGCCGGCCAGGAACTCAATTACGACTACGGCCTGATCATCGACGACGAAGAATACAGCCCCGAGCTGCTGGCCGAATTCCCCTGCTGGTGCGGCGCCGAGACTTGCCGCGGCACGCTGCTGTCGCCGCGCGAGGACGAGGGCAAGAAGAACAAGAAGAAAAAGAAGAAGGCCAAGTCGAAGTCGTCCAAGGACAAGGCAAAGCTCGAGGGCAAGGACAAGGAAAAATCCAAGGACAAGAAAAAGTCGTCCAGGAAGAAGGGCTGAGCGCCGTGGCCGCTGCCGACTGGCTGCTTGCAACACTCGACGCGCAACTGGGCGCGCTGCTGCCGGCGTGCCGGGCGGAACACCTGGACGCGGTCGATTCCACCAGCACCGAGCTGATGCGCCGCGCCCGCGCCGGCCGCTGCGAGCCGGTGCTGCTGGTGGCCGACCGGCAGACGGCCGGGCGCGGCCGAATGGGCCGGCCCTGGCAAAGCGCGCTCGGCGTGGACCAGCCCGCTTCGCTGACCTTCTCGCTCGGCCTGCCGCTGGCGCCGCGGGACTGGTCGGGCCTGTCGCTGGCCGTCGGCATCGCGCTGGCCGAAAGCCTCGACCCGGACGGTGCCGCCGGCCTGGCACTGAAGTGGCCGAACGACCTCTGGCTCGAAGGTCGCAAGCTCGGCGGCATCCTGATCGAGACCGCCGGTGGCGGCCAGGCGGCGCGAAGCGAGCGCCAACTGGTGATCGGCGTGGGCCTCAACATCGATGCGCGGCCGGCAACCGATGGCATGAGCACCGCGCCGGCATGGCTGCGCGAATGGCAGCCGCAAGCCTCCCCCCAGAGCGCCCTGCTGCAAGTGGCTGCGCCGCTGCTGCAGGCGGTGCTTGCATTCGCCGAGACCGGGTTCGCACCGCTGGCCGAGCGCTTTGCCCGGCGCGACACGCTGCGTGGGCGCGACGTCCAGCTCAGCGACGGCCGCTCGGGCCGCTGCGCCGGCGTCGGGCCGGGTGGCGAACTGCTCGTGCATACTGGCCAGGCAATGGAAGCGATCACCAGTTCAGAAGTCAGCGTGCGGCCCCGGGCGGCGTCGGCACCACGCCAGGGTTGACGCCGTGCTGCGCCTGCTTTTCGTTGTGCTCCTGCTGGCCAACGGCCTGTACTTTGCCTGGTCCGAAGGGGCGCTTGCGGCGTTCGGCTACGTGCCGGCCAGCCTGACCGAGCGCGAGCCGCAGCGCATGTCCCAGCAGATCCGGCCGCAGGCGCTGGTGATCCGCCCGGCGCCTGCGCCTAGCGCTCCCGCGCCAGTTCGAAACGGACAGTAAAGCGCGAGCCCGGCGGCTGCCGGCCAGGATGGGCCTCTTCATGGCTGACCTGGGCGGCATGCCGGTCGGCGATCTCGCGCACGATCGGCAGGCCGAGCCCGGAGCCGTCCGCCTCGCTGCCCAGCACCCTGTAGAACGGTTCGAACACCAGTTCGCGCTCGGCCTCGGCGATGCCCGGGCCGTTGTCCTCCACCTGCAGCAGCAGCACCTTCCCGAACGGGTCGCCGAGCACCCGCACGGTGATCACGCCCGGGTGATCCGCCGACGACGGCGTGTAGTTGATGGCGTTGTCCAGCAGGTTGCGCACCAGTTCCTTGAGCAGGGTCGGATGGCCCTGCAGCTGCACGCCCGGCGCGCCGGGCTGGTGGCCGTCGTAGCCGAGGTCGATGCGCCGGTCCAGGGCGCGCGGGACGGCTTCGCGCACCACCTCGATGGCCAGCCGGGCGAAGTCGCACATCTGCGGCGCAAGCGCACCGATGCCGCCTTCGGCGCGCGCCAGCGACAGCAACTGGTTGACGGTGTGCGTGGCGCGGATGCTCGAGCGCCCGATGTGCTTGAGCGACTGCTTGAGGTCGTCCGCGTTGGTGCCTTCGCGCAGCGCCAGGTCGGCCTGCATGCGCAGCCCTGCCAGCGGCGTCTTGAGCTGGTGCGCCGCGTCGGCCAGGAAGCGCTTCTGCGTGGCGAGCGTTTCCTTGAGCTTGATCAGCAGGCCGTTGACCGACATCACCAGTGGCGCCACCTCGACCGGCACCTGGCTGTCGTCGAGCGGGCTGAGGTCGTCCGAGCGCCGCTCGCGGATGCGGTCTTCCAGCTCCGACAGCGGCTTGATGCCGCGCACCAGCGCCAGCCAGATCAGCAGGATGGCCAGCGGCAGGATGGCGAACTGCGGCAACAGTACGCCCTTGATGATCTCGGCGGCCAGCACGCGCTGCTTCTCGCGTGTCTCGGCCACCTGGACCTGCACGCGCCGCGCCGCGCCGTCGGGCCCTCGCAGTTCGACCCAGGTGGCTGCCACGCGCACGGTCTGGCCGCGCATCGTGTCGTCGCGCACGATCACCTCGCCGTCGTCCGCCTCGTCCGGCGGCCGCGGCACGTCGGCGTCGCCCCCGAGAAGCTCGTCGTCGGCACTGAGCACCTGGTAGTAGACATGGTCGGTGTCGTCGGCGCGCAGGAGCTCGCTGGCGGCCTGCGGCAGGTGAAACTGCAGCGATCCGTTCTGGAAGGTCACGAGCCGGGCCAGCGTCTGGGCGTTGAACTCGAGCGTGCGGTCGAACGGCCGGTTGGCGATGCCCTGCGCCACCAGCCATGTCACGCCGATGCTGACCGGCACCAGCAGCAAGAGCGGCGTGAGCATCCAGTCGAGGATCTCGCCGAACAGGGAGCGCTGGCCGCGTTGGAACAGTCTCAAGTGATCTTTTCCTCGATGGTTGAAGCTTGAATCGTCAATTCAGTGTCCCATTTTTGCGGATGGCGAAATAGTTCCGCTTCGACATCAAAGACGAACCTAGGCTTCACAGTTACTTCGACTCGAACACAGAGAAAAACATGAATTCCGAGCAGGGCGGCTGCTCTCGTCAGCGCATTTTCTTGTTGCGGACGGTGCTGACAATCCTTTCGATCGCGACGCCTGCCGCGTGCAGTGGCGGCAGTGGCGGCGGCGCAATTTCCTCGGAAAGAAATATGTCGAGAGCCGGTTCTGGCCAGGCGTCCGGCGAGCCGGCAGAGAACGCTCCGGACGATCGCTGTCTGCGAGAGGCCATCGACAGTTCAAGGCTGTCGCCAGACTTCGCGCGACCTCACTGCGGTTCGACTGCTGATGTCCATCGACGAAGATGGAGTCCTCACCGGTGGAGTAGATAGGAAGGCCGGCACTATGGGCGCGGGACCTTTGCAAGCAATGGCAGGGGTGCAATTCCGGACTGACCCACTATCCCTGGATCTTTTCCAGGCAGTAGCCCAGGCCGCGCACCGTCGCAATGCGGATCGGGCCCTTCTCGATCTTCTTGCGCAGGCGATGGATGTAGACCTCGATCGCATTGAGGCTGACCTCCTCGCCCCATTCGCACAACCGCTCGACCAGCTGGTCCTTGCTGACCAGTCGTCCGGCGCGTTGCAGCAATACCTCGAGCAGGCCCAGCTCGCGCGCCGACAACTCGATCATCTTGCCGTCGATGGTGGCGACGCGGCCGGCCTGGTCGTACACCAGCGGACCGTGGCGGATGGCGTTGCTGGTGGCGCCCATGCCGCGGCGCGTGAGCGCGCGAACCCGCGCCTCGAGCTCCTGCAGCGAGAAGGGCTTGGCCATGTAGTCGTCGGCGCCGTAGTCCAGGCCCTTGACCCGCTCTTCCACGCTGTCGGCGGCGGTGAGCACCAGTACCGGCATCTGCGAGCCGCGGGCACGCAGGCGCTTGAGAATCTCCAGGCCGTGCATGCCGGGCAGCCCGAGGTCGAGGATCAGAAGATCGAACTCGCTGTTGGTCATGAGAGCGGCGTCTGCCTGGGTGCCGCTGGCGACGCGGTCCACGGCGGCGCCCGACGTGCGCAGGCTGCGCAGTAGCGCATCGGCAAGCACCTGGTCGTCCTCGGCAATCAATATGCGCACGCTGTCGGTCTCCGCTGCAGGCAACGCCCCCGACGTATGTTGCACCGAGGTTTGCGCGCCGCTGTTGTTCTTGCCGCCCTGCGGCGGAAATTCTAGGCCCGAACAGGCGCCGCCCTAGGCAGCGGCATAAGCTTCGAGGCCGATGGTCAGCACCGTGGCGATCTCGTCGCCGACGCTGGCGCGGAATTCGTCCTCGGCCTGCGCGACAGCGCGCCGGAAGGCATTGAGCCAGGCCAGTCCGTCGGCGGTGAAATGCACCACCCGCGCCCGGGCGTCGCGCGGGTCCCCCGCACGCGTGACCAGGCCCCAGGCCTCGCATTGGTCCACCAGCGTGCCCATGGCCTGCTTGGTCATGGCGGCGCTTTCGGCCAGTTCGGTCAGGCGCGAACCATGGCGCGAGAGGTGGCGCGTGATGTGGATGTGCGCCGCGCTCACCTGCTGGCGCGCCGCCAGGTTGGACAGCGCCAGCGGCACGTCGACGTCATGCGCCATGAGGGTGAGCACGCGCTCGTCGAATCGGCGCATGGCGTGGCCGAGCAGGCGGCCGAGGTGTGTCTGGCGCCAGGCGTCGGGATCGTGCGGAGAGGCGGCTTCGGTCACGGCTAGATGGTAAGGCAAACTGACCAAAAAATGGCTTTACGCCGCGCCATGGCCTCGTACACTACTGTTCAAGCATCCAGGCTGTAGTTTGAAACAGGCCGGTCAGCATCACACAACCCATTGATCTTCAAGGAGTTTTCTCACATGGACGCAATCGTCAAGGGCGCGAGCATCGCCAACGCCAACAGCGAAAAGGCCAAGGCCCTGCAGGCCGCGCTGGCCCAGATCGAAAAGCAGTTCGGCAAGGGCACGATCATGCGTCTGGGCGAGGGCGAAGCCCTGCAGGACGTGCAGGTGGTCTCCACCGGCTCGCTCGGCCTGGACATCGCCCTGGGCGTCGGCGGCCTGCCGCGCGGCCGTGTGGTCGAGATCTACGGCCCGGAATCCTCGGGCAAGACCACCCTGACCCTGCAGGTGATCGCCGAGATGCAGCGCCAGGCCGGCACCTGCGCCTTTGTCGACGCCGAGCACGCCCTCGACGTGCAGTACGCGCAAAAGCTCGGCGTGAACCTGTCCGACCTGCTGATCAGCCAGCCCGACACCGGCGAGCAGGCGCTCGAAATCGTCGATTCGCTGGTGCGCTCGGGCGCGGTCGACCTGATCGTGGTCGACTCGGTCGCCGCGCTCACGCCCAAGGCCGAAATCGAAGGCGAGATGGGCGACTCGCTGCCCGGCCTGCAGGCGCGCCTGATGAGCCAGGCGCTGCGCAAGCTCACCGCCACCATCAAGAAGACCAACTGCATGGTCATCTTCATCAACCAGATCCGCATGAAGATCGGCGTGATGTTCGGCTCGCCCGAGACCACCACCGGCGGCAATGCGCTCAAGTTCTACGCCTCGGTGCGCCTGGACATCCGCCGCATCGGCACCATCAAGAAGGGTGACGAGGCGATCGGCAACGAGACCAAGGTCAAGGTGGTCAAGAACAAGGTCAGCCCGCCGTTCAAGACGGCCGAGTTCGACATCCTGTTCGGCGAGGGCATCTCGCGCGAGGGCGAGATCATCGACATGGGCGTCAACGCCCGCATCATCGAGAAGTCCGGCGCCTGGTACGCCTACGGTGGCGAGAAGATCGGCCAGGGGCGGGACAACGCCCGCGAGTTCCTGCGCGAGAACGTCGAGCTGGCCCGCGAGATCGAGAACAAGGTGCGCGAATCGCTGGGCATTCCGCTGCTCGCCGCCGATGTCGATGGCGAGCCGGCTGGCGCCGCCCCC
>Ga0160458_100669_pt1 | contig 11634 bp, 10 predicted proteins | sample HID1973I_E6MG_FD_108247 | JGI IMG/M metagenome (GOLD analysis project Ga0160458, IMG submission 108247) | Enriched mosquito-associated microbial communities from UW Madison campus, WI, USA - HID1973I_E6 MG | ecosystem: Host-associated > Arthropoda: Insects > Digestive system > Unclassified ...
CCCGTGGCGGAGTTGGTGGTCAGGGCGACCACCGTGCCGTCCTCGGGGCGGATGCGCAGATGGCAGGTGGTGCCGTCGAGGGCTCCGTCGTGGCCGAGCCAGAGGTTGCCGGGGCGGCCGAAGAGTCCGAGACCCGCGCCCCAGGAGTGGGCCAGACCGTACGGGCCGGGGCCGGGCACGGGGCGGCCCATCTCACGCAGCACGTCCGGGTCGACGAGGTCGGTGTCCGCCGGCCGGTCCAGGTGCATCCGGGCGAAGCGCACCAGGTCCGTCGCGCTGCCGGCGAGGCCGCCCGCGGGCATGGACCCGGCGTCGGTGCGTGCGGGGACGATGTGCACGACCTCGTTGCCGCCGGCACCGGTGCGGGCGCGGTGTCCGCAGGGCGAGGGGGCGGGGCCGGGGTCGAGGGGGGTGCCGCCGAGCAGCCGGATGCCGGTGCCCAGCGGTTCGAGCAGGTACGTCCGCAGGGCCTCCCACCACGACAGCGCGGTCACCGTCTCGATGAGGCGGCCGGCGATGCCGTAGCCGACGTTGGAGTACGAGAACGCCCCGCGCGCCGGCCAGCCGGTGGGGTGCGCCTCGGCGCGGTCCAGGAATCCCTCGTACCAGTCCCGCAGGGTGCGTGCCTGTTCGTCGTCGTGGTCCGAGGGCAGGCCCGCGGTGTGGCTGAGGAGCATGCGCGGGGTGGCGGCGAGCACGCCCTGGGCGCCAGGGCGGCGGGCCGGCAGCCGAACGCCGACGGGGCGGTCCAGTTCCAGGTCGCCGTCGGAGACGAGTTGCAGCAGCAGTGCCGCCGTAAACGCCTTAGTCACCGATCCGTAGGCGAAAAGCGAATCGTCACCGACGGGCCTTCCGCTTCCGAATTCCTCGGTGCCGAATGCCCGGGTCGTCAGGGTGCCCCGGTGAAGGACAGCCAATTGACCACCGGTCACCCCGGTGTTTTCCGCGAGTTCTTTCACTGTGTCCCGGTCGGGGCACGCTTCGGGCCGTTTTCTCGTCGGTGCGCCAGACACGGACGAACCCCGCCTCCCCGATCGGATGAGTATTCCTAGGAAGGCGGTGTCCGGATGCCGTCTTGCGGCTCACCGCCCCGCGGAAATCTTCGAGGAGCGGGGCTCATTCGAACAGAATATTTAGCGCTGTCGCAAACACCCAGTCCGTGGGCGTCGGGGCGGCCGTACGGGCCGTCAGGTCCGGGGCGGGAGCACGAGCGCGGCAATCATCAGGGCCAGCGCCCCGCCCCCGGCGTTCCACAGGCCGCGCTGCACATCGGTCACCTCGAAGGCGACGGGGGCCACCGCGCGAATCTGCTGCACGGTCCACAGGACGCCCGTCGCCAGGCCCGCCAGGCAGGCCACGGCCAGCACGGCCCGGGAGCGCAGGAGCAGGCCCAGCACGGCGACGGCGGCCGCTCCGGCCAGTAACACCAGCATGGAGTTGCCGGTCCCGCCCGCCGCTTCGGGCTCCAGGCCGGTGAACAGGTCCGTCAGCGGCACCTCGCGCGGTTCGCGGCCCTCGTACCAGGGCTGGAAGGCGCTGAGCACCAGCGCCGCGGCTCCGGCCAGGGCGAGCAGGACTGAGGCGATACGGGCCATGGTGCGGCTCCTCGATCTCTTGTACGGGTCTGACGCGTCGCCTTCGATCCTGTCCCGTCCGACCGGCAGCCGCACAGGATATGACGGTGAGTCAGGAACGTTGCAGGGCCGCCGGACGGCGGCGGCGCAGCGCCGGGCGGGCCGGCAGGAGGACGCCCGCGGCCACGGTCACGACGACGACCAGGACGATGGCCGCCACCTGGACCGGCGGGAGATAGGGCAGCGACCCGGTGACGGACAGGCTGAACGCGGTGAGGGGGATCAGTGCGGCCAGCGCGCCGACCACCAGTCCGGTGACGATCACGATCGCCGCCTCGACCCGCAGCATGCGCCGGACCTGGCCGCGCCCCGCGCCCACCAGCCGGAGCAGGACCAGTTCCTGCCGGCGTCCGATGACGATCAGCACCAGGGTGCTGAGGACGGCGATGACGGTGAACCCGCCGACGACGCCGACGGCCACGGCGGTGAGCACCTGGCTCACGCCCCGGTCCTCGGACCGGAGGTGTTCCAGGCTCGGGTGCGCGGTCACCCGTGCGCCGAGCACGGCACCGGAGAGCGCCTTGTCCACCGCCTCCCGCACGGCCGCCTCGTCGGCGTCCGGGGCGAGCCGGGCGAGGATGCGGGTGTCCAGCGGCGTGGACACGTGGTGGGCCAGCGCCTCGCGGGCGAACAGGAAGTCGCCGAGCGCGAGGGACCGTTCGTAGACCGCGACCACCCGCAGGGAGGCGGTGACCCCGTCGCCGTAACGCAGCCGCACCGTGGAGCCGACTCCGGCGTCCAGCGCGTCGGCCCGGGCCGCGCCGATCGCGACGGTGCCCTCGCGCAGGTCCCGCAGGGAACCGGAGGTGACGTCGGGATCGAGCGTGGCGGGCAGGGCGCCGGGCGTGACGCCCACCACCGGGAGCCGTTCGAGGACGGGGTCGCCGGCCTCCTTCCTGGCGAGGACGACGGTGCTGTGGAGCGCGCCCGTGGCGGCCTCGACGCCCGGTACGGCGGCCACCCGGCGCGCGGCCCCGGCGGGCAGTCCGGTGTCCTCGGTGGTCACGACGAGGTTCGCGCGCATCGCCTGCCGCGCCTGGGCGCTGCCCTCGTGGTCCATGGTGGCGCCCGCCGCGAGCTGGACGCCCACGAAGGCGACGACCAGGACGACCGGGGTGATCGCCGCCCCGAGCCGGCGCGAGTTCGCGGTGGTGGACGCGGCGGCGAGGTAGCCCCCGGCGCCGCCGAGCTTCCGGGCGGGCGGGGCGAGCAGGCGCATGGCGCCCCGGGCGATCCAGGGGCCGAGGAGCGCGCAGGCGATCACCAGGGCCAGGGCCGCGCTGCCCGCCGCCATGGCCGCCAGCTCGCCCGACTGCAACGCCGCGGTGCCCGCGGAGCTGAGGCCCGCGAAGAGCACGATCAGGCCGGTCACGGTGCGGCCCCGGCCGGGCTGCCCCGGTTCGCTCTGGGCCTCGCCGAGCGCCTGGGCGGGACGGATCTTGGCGATGCGGCCGCAGGCCAGGGCGGCCGCGACCCGGGCCACGACCAGGGTCAGGACGGCCGTCAGGACCGGGGTCGCGAACATCCAGGGCAGGACCGGGAGGTCGAGCCCGACGGGGACGGCGCCGCGGTCGCGCAGCATCCACAGGAGCATCAGGAAGACCGGGACGGCTCCCACCGCGCCCACCACGGCCGCCGTGGTGGCGACGCCGGTCACCTCCCGGCCGACCGTCACCCGCAGCTGCCAGGGGGTCGCGCCGACCGCGCGCAGCAGCGCCAGCTCGCGGGCCCGCTGGTGGACCGCCTGGGTGACCGTGCCGGCCACCACGAGCACGGCGATCATGATGACGGTGGCGCACAGCATGGCCAGCAGGTTGAGCAGGCTGGACCGGCTCGGTGCCGCGTCCAGGAACTCCGCCTGGCCGCGCCCGTTGCCGGTCAGGACCCGCAGCAGGGAGCTGTCCTGCGGATCCCTGCTGCCCGCGACGGCGTCCCGGGCCGGCTTCTCGCCGGCCAGGGCCTTGCGCAGGGCGGGGTAGAGCTCGTGCACGCTCACGCCGTCGTCGGCGAGCACCCCGATGGCGTCGACGGTGCCGGGGTGGCCGGACAGCCGGCCGGCCTCGCCCTCGGTGAAGAAGACCGCGCCCTGGTGGCCGAGCCCGGTGTCGTCGGCCTCGCCCTTCGGGGCGACGATGCCGGAGACGACGTAATCGGCGGGTGCGCCGAGCATCTGGAGCCGGAGCCGGTCACCGGGGCGTACGCCCGCGCGTGCGGCCAGATCGCCGTCGACCGCCACCTGGCGGGCTCCCGCGGGCGCTTTGCCGGCGCGCAGGGTGAACGGGGCGAGCGCCGCCGTCGGCCAGCCGTGGCCGTACACGGGCGCGGTCCCGGAGTCGCTGTCCGGTCCGGGCACGCCCCGGCCGTCGGGGTCGGCGAGCGCGACCGGGAAGCTGCTGTCCGGGACGGCGGCGCGCACACCGGGCACCTCGGCGAGCCGGTCCACGACAGCGGCCGGGACGCGGACGCGTTCGGTGAGCGACTGGGTGACCGTGGTCATCGGGTCGCCCCAGGGCTTGGCCCGGTAGCGGGTGGTCTGGTCGGCGGCGACGACGACGGTGGTCGCCGCGTACCGCTCGACGTGGGCGTGGCCCACGAACGCCGACAGGGTGGCCAGGGCGAAGCTGCCGAGGAGCAGCGCGGTGAGCACGAGGGCGGCGAAGACGGCCGCCCACGCCTTGCGGTGCAGCCGCATGGAGCGACGGGCGAGGAAGCGGGCGGTGCGCTGGACGCGCCCGACCGACTCCCCGTGCCGCTTCCGGGACCCGGTGCGGCCGGCGGGCGGCGGCAGGGTGTCGACGGCCACGGTCATCGCTCCCCGAGCCCGGCGAGCCGCCGGGCCACGGTCTCCGGCTCGGGGCGGTCCTCGCGGGCGACGATATGCCCCGCCTCGATGAAGATCGCCTCGTCGGTCCAGGCGGCGGCCTGCGGGTCGTGGGTCACCATCACCACGGTGTGGCCCGAGCCGTCCACGGCCTCGCGCAGCAGCCGCAGCACCTCGCGGGCGGTGACCGGGTCGAGCGCCCCGGTCGGTTCGTCGGCGAAGATCACGGCGGGGTCGGTGACCAGGGCCCGGGCGATGGCCACGCGCTGCTGCTGGCCGCCCGAGAGACGGAGCGGGGAGTCGTCCGCGCGGTCGCCGAGGCCGACGGCCGCCAGCACCCTGAGGGCGCGCTCGCGCACGGCGGGGTCCTGGGGGTTCATGCCGCGCAGCAGCAGCGGCAGGGCGGTGTTCTCGCCGACGGTGAGCGACGGTACGAGGTTGAGGGACTGGAAGACGAAGCCGATCCGGTCCCTGCGCAGCCGGGTGAGCGCGGCCTCGGAGAGCCGGGAGAGGTCGGTGCCGCCGACCCGTACCGTGCCGGAGGTGGGCTGGTCGAGTCCGGCGGCGCACTGCAGGAAGGTGGTCTTGCCGGAGCCGGAGCGGCCCATGACGGCGAGGAAACGGCCCGGCGGCACGTCCATGCTCACGTTGTCCAGCGCGTGGAAGTCCCGCCCGCCGCGTCGGTAGCGCCGGGTGACGGATTCGAGCGTGAGCGCGCCGGCGCCCGCCGTGTCGTGGCCCGCCGCCCGCGCCGGGCCGGCGGGCCCGGGGGTCCTTCTTCCCATGCGAAGTGCCATTGATCTGCCTTCCGGGTCGTGCTCCTGCACCGCCTCTGTAGCGACAGTAGGCCCGCGACCAGGGGCGACACGATGGAGCGCCCACCCATGTACGGGTTCAGCCAGCACCACCCGGCCTTGGGCAGATGAGCCCACCGACCGGGGCCCCCGGCGCCAACTACGGTGATTTCATGGCGTATCTCTCCTCCCAGCTCCAGCGGTCCTGGCAGGCGTCCTGCCACCTGTTCTTCGGCCTGCCGGTGGCCATGACCGCGTTCCTGGGCTGCTTCGCGGTCCCCACCGGGGTGTTCTTCACGCTGTTCCTCATCGGCGCGCCTGCCTGGCCGGAGATCGTGCGCACCCTGCGCCGGTTCGCCGGTTACGAACGGGTGCGGGCGGGCGGCTGGCTCGGCAAGCCGATTCCGGAGCTCTACCTGCCGTTGGACGGCTCGCCCAGCGACCGGGTGCGCCTGGCGCTCACCGACCCCGGCACGTGGCGGGACGCGCTCTGGCTGCCGTACGCGACCCTCAGCATTCTCGGCTTCAGCGCGGTCGTGCTGGTGCTGTGGCCGGTGGCGCTGCTCGTCGACGGAACGGCGGCCGCGTTCCACCGTTCGGGTGAACGCCGGGACACCTCGGCCTTCGAGGAGGCTCCCCAGCCGCCGCGCGCTCTGCTGCTGCCCGTGTTCGAGCAGCTGGCGGACGCCCAGGCCCGGTGGACGGCCGCGCTGCTGAAGCCGTCGCCATCGGCGAAACTCGGCCAACGTGTGGCGGAGCTCTCCGAGTCCCGGGCCGGGGCCATGGAGTCGCACAGCGCCGAGCTCCGCCGCATCGAACGGGACCTGCACGACGGGGTGCAGGCCCAGCTCGTGGCGCTGTCCATGCGGGTGGGGCTGGCGCGCCAGCAGGTCAAGAGCGACCCGGACACCGCGACACGGTGGCTGGACGAGGCGCAGGAGGAGATCGACGCCACGCTCGCGGCGCTGCGGGGCATCGTGCGTACGGTGCATCCCCCGGTGCTCACCGACCGCGGCCTGGCCGGGGCGGTCCGCACGCTCGCGGTCTCCGCGGACATCCCGGTGGAGATGAATCTGGCGGCCGTGGAGACCGGACACCGGCTGCCGGCGGCCGTGGAGGCCGCTGTCTATTTCGTGATCGCGGAGTGTCTGACGAACATCCGCAAGCACAGTGGGGCGACCCATGCCTCAGTACGCTTCACCAGGGCCGACGGGTCACTTCAGGTCGTCGTCACGGACAACGGGCGCGGCGGCGCCGAGGAACACGGGGGAAGCGGGCTGCTCGGCATACGCCGCCGGGTCGCGGCGCTCGACGGCACGACCGAGATCACCAGCCCTCCCGGGGGGCCGACGAGGATGAAGGTGGAGCTGCCATGCGGATCTTGATCGCGGAGGACAACGCGTTGCTCCGGGAGGGGATGACGCTGCTGCTGACGCACAACGACCACGAGGTGGTGGCGACGTGTGTGTCGGGACCGGAGATCATGCCGATGCTGCGCCGCACCCGGCCGGACGCGGCGGTCCTGGACGTGCGGCTGCCGCCGAGCTTCCGCGACGAGGGCCTGCGCGCGGCGGTCGCGGCCCGGCAGGAGTTCCCGGACCTGCCCATTCTCGTACTGTCGCAGTACGTCGAACAGGCTTACGCGGCAGAGCTGCTGGCCCTCGGCGCGCGCGGGATCGGCTATCTGCTCAAGGACCGGGTGGGCCGGGTCGAGCAGTTCCTGGAGGCCCTGGAGCGCATCAGCGAGGGCGGCACGGCGCTGGACCCCGAGGTGGTCAACGAGATCATCCAGCAGCGGGCGTCGACGCGGTCGCTGGACGGGCTGACGGCCCGTGAGCAGGAAGTGCTGGAGCTGATGGCCCAGGGGCTGGCCAACGCCGCCATCGCCGAGAAGCTGTTCGTCACGGAGCGGGCCGTCAGCAAACACATCCGGGGGATCTTCGACAAGCTGAACCTGCCCGCGGAGGGCACCAGCGTCCACCGCCGTGTCCTGGCGGTCCTCGCGTATCTGGGCAACGACATCACGGGCGAGGCGTCGCGCTAGGCGGAACGAAAGGGCGCCCGGGACGAGTGTCCCGGACGCCCTTGGGGGGGGAAGTACGGACTCCGCGATGCGGGGGACGTCTCGCGGAGTGCCGGACTTCCCAGCTCTGCGGTGGTGGTGTCAGCCGAAGTCGCCGATGTCGGTGCACGTCTTGCGCAGCGACTTCAGCCGGCCGTTCTGCTCGGACACGTACTCCGAGACCGATCCGGACTTCAGGTCCTCGTCGGCGGCGGCGCGCAGTTCCTTCGCGGTCTTCTCCGCCGCGTCGCGCAGTTTGTCGTCGGACGCCTTCTCGGCGATCTTGTCGATCTTGTCGGCCCGGTCCTTCACGTCCTTGCGGGCCTCGTCCGCACTCGACGGGTTCGGGTCGAAGAGCGCGACGTCGAGGATGTCGAGGCACATGTCGCCCCGATCCAGCGCGTCCTGCGCGGAATCGCAGGCGGTCAGTCCCAGTGCGGCCGGCACGGCGATGATCCCGCCGGCCAGCAGCCCGGCCCACCTCCGGTGCCGTGCCGATAAGCGCGTCCGCATGCCCAGTGACGACTTCATACAGCTTTCTCTCCCTGAGTGCTTTGTCAGCTCGCGGACCGGCGCCAGCGGACGACCGCCCAGATCACCGCGATCGCGTCGAGGGCGAAGCCCGCGCTCATCACGGCGGTGTAGGCCCCGTCGTCCACGGCGTGCGAGACCACGGACGTGAGCATGGCGCCGACGAAGAACACCAGCAGCGGCGGCACGTACCACGCTCCCCTGGCCTTCCTGGAGGCGCGGTCCTCGTCGTAGTCGGTCGAACGTGCCATGAGAACTCCTACTTCGCTCCGTGCTCGTCACGCGGTCCCCCGCGCCGTCCCCTCCATGCTGCCCGGCCAGGGGGTTCGGGTCAGTACACCGCGCACCCGAACCGGGGTGAAGCCTGCACCACCATCCGGGGTTCCGCGCCGGCCGGAGGCCCGTGCGGCCCGCCTCACCAGCGCGTTTGCGGCCTGGTTTAAAGCCCTGTCCGGCCGCTGGGGGTGGTGCCAGCATGCCTCTGGCCGCCCTGGGCACGCACACAGGAAGGACAGCGACGCTGGACACCTCTCAGGCACCCACGCCGCTCTTCCGCAACAGAAACTACAACCTGCTGTGGTCGAGCCAGGTCCTCTCCGAACTCGGCGCGCAGATATCGGTGTTCGCCGTCCCGCTGCTGGTGCTCGCGCTGACCGGCTCCGCCGTCCAGGCGGGCGCGGCCGGTGCCGTGAGCGCCGTGACCCGGCTGGTCGTCCTCGTCCCGGCCGGGGCGCTGACGGACCGCTGGGACCGCCGGCGGATCATGCTGTGGTGCGAGCTGGCCCGGCTGCCGGCCGTCGTCGCGCTCGCGGTGGCCCTGCTGCATGACTCGGCCGGGTTCGGCCTGGTGCTCCTGGTCGCCGTGGCCGACGGGGCGGCCGCCGCGCTGTTCGCCCCGGCCGAGGAGGCCGTACTCCCGCAGGTCGTACCGAAGAGCCAGCTGCCCACGGCGGTGGCGGTCACCGCCGCGCGCAGTTACGTGGCCACGCTGGCCGGCCCCGGCATCGGCGGCGTCCTCTTCAGCGCCCACCGCGCGCTTCCGTTCCTGGCGAACGCGCTGACGTACGGGCTGTCGGGCCTGCTCATCCTGTGCACGCGCATCAAGGCGCACCGCCCGCCGCCCGGCCGGCGCTCCCTGGTGCACGAGGTCGGCGAGGGCGTCCGCTGGATCGCCCGCAATCCGGTCATCCGGGCGAGCCTGCTGGTCGCGGTCATGGCGAGCATCTGCTTCAACGCCCTGTACCTGATCGTGCTGGCCGCCGCCGACCGGGCGGGGGTGCCCACCGGCCAGATCGGCCTCATCGGCGTGCTGACCGGGGCGGGCGGGCTCGCCGGGGCGCTGCTCGCCCCCCGCTTCCAGCGGCTGGTGACGCCGAGGACCGCGATCCTGGTGCTGGCCTGGGCCAGCGCCGCCCTCACCCCGCTGCTGACCGTGAAGGCCGACGCCCTGCTGTTCGGCGCGGTGCTCGGCACGGTCTCCTTCCTCGCCCCGACCGTGCAGACGGCCGTGGTGACCTACCAGATGGCGTCGACGCCGGACCGGCTGCGCGGGCGCGTCAGTGCCGCACTCGGTCTGACCGGCGGCGTGGCGGGCGCGGCGGGGCCGCTGCTGGGCGGCGTGCTGGTCGACACCATCGGCTGGCGCGGGGCCGTCCTCGGCTGCTCCGCCGTTCTGGTGCTGGCAGGCGCCGGGGCGGCGCTGAGTCCGGCCCTGCGCGCTTTTACCGGGGTGACGGGTGAGCCGCCGGCCGAGCCCGCGCTCACGTCCGCCCCCGCCACCGACCCCTTGGAAGGGTGACAGGCATGTCCCTGCACGAGTCCCGTTCGCGCGCCCCTCGGTGGACGGTCGCCAGGCCGGCCCGCCCCGGTGCGGCCGTCCGGCTCTTCTGCTTCCCGTACGCGGGCGGCGGCTCCAGCATCTTCCGCGGCTGGCACAGCCGCCTGGACGAGCGGATCGAGGTGTGCCCGGTGTTGCTGCCGGGCCGTGAGGAGCGCTACAGCGAGGCGGCGTTCATCCACGCGGATGCCCTGGTGCCGGCGCTCGCCGAGCATCTGGCGCCCCACTTCGACATCCCGTTCGCGTTCTTCGGGCACAGCATGGGCGGGCAGATCGCGTTCGCCCTCGCCCGCCATCTCGCCGGGTCGGGCGCGCCGGTGCCGGGCCGGCTCTTCCTGTCGGGGTGCGCTCCGCAGCCGAGCCGGGTGCTGCGGCACGAGCTCTCCGACGACGAACTGATCTCGGAGATACGGGAGATGAACGGTGCGCCGCCCGAGGTGCTGGACAACAAGGAGGTACTGGAGCTCCTCCTGCCCATGATCCGGGCCGACTTCGCGCTGGCCGAGGACTCCGTACCCGCCGACGACGCCCGGGTGCCGATGCCGGTCACCGCGTTCGCCGGTACGGCCGATCCGGAGGCCGGGTACGACCAGGTGCGGCTGTGGGCTCGGCACACCACGGGGTCCTTCGAGTCGTTCGAGCTGGAGGGCGACCACTTCTTCCTCCACCAGCCGGACGCGCTGCTCGGTCTGGCCGGTCCGCGGCTCACGACCCGGGCTCTCCGCCCACCCGTCTGAGACACTGCCGGACCCGCTCGGGGTTCGCCCCGGCCACCATGTCGACCACGCGCCCCCGTCGCAGGAAGAGCACGGCGTCCGCGACGGCGGCGCCCGTCACGTCGTCGGTGGTCACGACGGCCGCGACGGCCCGCCCGTCGTCCACGGCCGCACGCATCAGCGCGCAGTGCGCCGGGCCGGCGCCGTCCACCAGGAAGAGCCGGGGCGGCCCGGCGAGAGTCCGCTCATCGAGTTCGCCGCCGCAAAGCACGGCGTCGTGGGCCTCGGGGGCGCGCCACAGGAAACCGGAGGTCAGCCGAACCTGCCCGGCAAGAGATCGCAACAGGGTTGTCCTGCCTGATCCCCGGGGTCCCATCACGGCCAGGAATATGCCTTTCCGCACCACCAGATTCACATCGCAAATCACTGACGGGGAATCAATCGTCTTTTCGTGGACCGCACCCTCAAGGACAACAATCTCGTCGCCGTCCTGGTTCAGCTCTTCCCCGAAGTCGCGCCCCATGCTCGCACCTCAGCGTGTATCGACGTGTGCCCCCCTGCAGCGAGAAGCGCAGAATGCCGGAACGGCATTCGGCGCACTTAACGTATAGCCCTCAGATGCTTATCAACAGGAGGTCCGCAGGAAAGTTCCAGGTACAGCCAACCCCCCATCCGGCGGGGCCCCAGCTGTACCAGGACCCCTTTCGGGATGCGGTCCTGTCCGGGACGGACCCCCGCTGTCACCGGCAGCGCGCTGGCACCGGTGGCCGAGGCGGTCGACCTGGCGCGGCAGCACCCGATGGCCCGTCTCGGTCGGCTCGAACTGCGCCACTTCGTGGATCTGGACTGAGCGAGCGGAGAACGACGGGTGATCAACCCGGCGGGCTGACCGATCCGGACGGAACGCCCTGGGGCCGGTCGGTGTGCGTACGCGCCGAGGCGTCCGCGTGGGCGAGCCCGCGCAAGGCGCTGAACATCGCCTCGCCCAGCACCGTGCCCACCACCACGCGCTCCGCCTGCTCCGCGCGCGCCGCCGGCCGCCCGAGATGGCCGAGATCGGCGCGGGCGACCCGCTCGGCCGCCGCCGCGTAGTCGTCCAGGAGTACGGCGAAGTCCCCGTGGCCCGCCGCGCGCAGGGCGACGAGCACACCGGCCAGCGCCTCGCCCGCCGGCCCGTCCGCGTCCGCCCGCCAGCCCAGGCGCCGTACCAGCCGGGCCACCTCGGCGCGGGCCTCGTCC
>Ga0160458_100670_pt1 | contig 11602 bp, 10 predicted proteins | sample HID1973I_E6MG_FD_108247 | JGI IMG/M metagenome (GOLD analysis project Ga0160458, IMG submission 108247) | Enriched mosquito-associated microbial communities from UW Madison campus, WI, USA - HID1973I_E6 MG | ecosystem: Host-associated > Arthropoda: Insects > Digestive system > Unclassified ...
CGATCATGGACGCCTTGATCCGTTTCCGCCGCATGCAGGGTCGCAACACCCTGTGGCAGCCGGGCACCGACCACGCCGGTATCGCCACGCAAATGCTGGTGGAACGTCAGCTCGAAGCCCAAGGCCAGAGCCGTCATGATCTGGGCCGTGAGAAATTCCTCGAGAAAATCTGGGAATGGAAGGATCAGTCCGGCGGCAACATCAGCCGTCAGATCCGTCGCCTCGGCTCATCCGTCGACTGGAGCCGCGAGCGCTTCACCATGGACGACGGTCTCTCGGAAGCCGTTAAAGAAGCGTTCGTGCGCCTGCACGAAGACGGCCTGATCTATCGCGGCAAGCGCCTGGTCAACTGGGACACCAAGTTGCACACGGCGATTTCCGACCTCGAAGTGGAAAACCACGACGAGAAAGGCTTCCTGTGGAACCTGAAATACCCGCTGGCCGATGGCGCGAAAACCGCTGAAGGCAAAGATTTCCTGATCGTCGCGACCACTCGCCCGGAAACCATGCTCGGCGACTCCGCCGTCGCGGTAAACCCGAACGATGAACGCTACAAAGCCCTGATCGGCAAATTTGTCGAGCTGCCGCTGGTCGGCCGCCGCATCCCGATCATCGCCGACGATTATTGCGACCCTGAATTCGGCACCGGCTGCGTGAAAATCACTCCGGCTCACGATTTCAACGACTACGAAGTCGGCAAGCGCCACAACCTGCCGCTGCTGAACATCTTCGACAAGAACGCGGCCGTGCTGCCTGCCTGCCAGGTGTTCAACCTCGATGGCACGCTGAACGAAAGCATCGACGGCAAGATCCCGGCCGAATACGCCGGCCTCGACCGTTTCGAAGCGCGCAAACAAATTGTTGCGGCATTCGACGCCGCGGGCCTGCTGGTCAGCGTTGACGATCACGCCCTGAAAGTGCCGAAAGGCGACCGCTCCGGCACCATCATCGAGCCGTGGCTGACCGACCAGTGGTACGTGTCCACCAAGCCGTTGGCCGAACCTGCGATCGCCGCTGTTGAAGACGGCCGTATCCAGTTCGTGCCTAAACAGTACGAAAACATGTACTTCTCGTGGATGCGCGATATCCAGGATTGGTGCATCAGCCGTCAGCTGTGGTGGGGCCACCGGATTCCGGCCTGGTACGACGAGTCGGGCAAGGTTTACGTGGGCCGCGATGAAGCCGAAGTACGCGCCAAGAACAACCTGGGGCCGGACGTTGCGCTGCAGCAGGACAACGACGTTCTCGATACCTGGTTCAGCTCCGGCTTGTGGACCTTCTCCACCCTGGGCTGGCCTGAGCAGACCGAGTTCCTGAAGAAATTCCACTCCACCGACGTGCTGGTCACCGGTTTCGACATCATTTTCTTCTGGGTTGCCCGGATGATCATGCTCACCATGCACTTGGTGAAGAACGAAGACGGCACCCCTCAAGTCCCGTTCAAGACTGTTTATGTGCACGGTCTGGTGCGTGATGGCCAGGGCCAGAAGATGTCCAAGTCCAAGGGTAACGTCCTGGACCCGCTGGATATCATCGACGGTATCGAGCTGGAAGATCTGGTGCAGAAACGCACCTCCGGCATGATGCAGCCGAAACTGGCGAAGAAGATCGAGAAGCAGACCCGCGACGAGTTCGCCGACGGCATCGCCAGTTACGGCACCGATGCCCTGCGCTTCACGTTCTGCTCGCTGGCGTCCACCGGTCGTGACATCAAGTTCGACATGGGTCGCGTCGAGGGCTATCGCAACTTCTGCAACAAGATCTGGAACGCCGCGCGCTACGTGCTGGACAAGGGCGAAGATTGCGGCCAGAACGGCGAGGCTTACGAGCTGTCCCTGGCGGATCGCTGGATCATCTCGCAACTGCAACGCACCGAAGCCGAAGTAACCCGTCAGCTCGACCAGTTCCGCTTCGACCTGGCGGCACAAGCGCTTTACGAGTTCATCTGGAATCAGTATTGCGACTGGTACCTCGAACTCTCCAAGCCTGTGCTGTGGGACGAAAACGCGCCGGTCGAACGCCAGCGCGGCACCCGCCGCACACTGGTTCGGGTTCTGGAAGTTGCGTTGCGTCTGGCGCATCCGTTCATGCCGTTCATCACCGAAGAAATCTGGCAGCGCATCGCGCCGCTCGCCGGTATCGAAGGCAAGACGATCATGCTGCAACCATGGCCAGTGGCCAATGAAGCGCGCATCGATCAGGCCGCCGAAGATGACATCGAGTGGTTGAAGACGCTGATGCTCGGCACGCGCAACATTCGCGCCGAGATGAACATCGGTCCGGGCAAACCGCTGAACCTGTTCCTGAAAAACGTCAGCGCCGAAGATCAGCGCCGTCTTACCGAGAACGAAGCCCTGCTGAAAAAACTGGCTCGCCTCGAGTCGATCACCGTACTGGCTGCTGGCGAAGAAGCACCGCTGTCCGCTACCGCGCTGGTAGGCGAGATGGAAGTGTTGGTGCCGATGGCCGGCCTGATCGACAAGGACGCCGAACTGGCACGTCTGGACAAGGAAATCCTGCGTCTGCAGGGTGAAGTTCAACGTGTGGGTGGAAAGCTGTCCAACGCTGGTTTCGTCGACAAGGCCCCGGCCGAAGTCATCGAGAAGGAACGCGCCAAACTGGCTGAAGCCGAACAGGCTTTGGGCAAGTTGGCTGAGCAGCATGCGCGGATTGCCAGTTTGTAAACGGTACTCGCTGTTTGATAAGTAAAAAACGCCCTGATTACCAGGGCGTTTTTTTTGGTTAATTATTTAATACTTAAGTATCCCCATAAGGACTAAAAACCCCGCTAAAGTATTTTTCGCATCAAGCAAACATCAAACATCAAACATCAAACATCTTTGAACAACACTGAAAAAGGATAATCAGTATGAGTACCAATCGACAAAAATCATTCCTTGCAACATTGAGTTTCGGCCAAAAGCCTGTCTCTATAAATCCGAACGCGTACAACGATGTCCCGGTCTGGGGGCAAAGCGACGAAGGTGTGATTGACCTGTTGTACTTCCGTTGCGATGGCGACGCCTACACTTTGTACATCCGTTCTAAAGGCGATTACTTCGGAAAAACAATAAACAGAATCGGTATATTTTTTACGGCCGATCTGGACAACTCACCGACCAAGTTCAACATTATTGATTCTGACAATGAGATTTTCACCCTCGACAAACTTTCCGACAATCAAGCAATACGCCTCAAAACTCGAAACGGTGAAATGTTAAAATCCGAATTCAGATGGGCTGACGATGCCGAAAGGATCGTTCTTGACGGAAGACGAGTGGTGACCTTCAACCTGAACATTCTCGAGCGTAATGTTTCCTACTTGAGTACCCCGGATGAAATCTAATACAAGTGAGCGAACAGGCTTTTATTGGCTCGCATAAACTCAAACACTGAAAGTCAGCACGAAACAACAATCTAGCCGTCCACACATCGCTGGGCGGCGAGATACATCATTGCGATTCGGATGAAGGCGCGTCACCACGCAGCCATCTCATATGTGGGACAATACCCGCCACTTTCAGCCATACCCGAATCGACAACGCCCATGAACGCCCCCCGCACACCCAAACCTGCGCGCAAAAAGCCTGAATCCGCGACCCCGGCCAACGCCGTGGAACCTCGTGAAAAGGCCAGCCTGCATCCGCGCAACCGCCATCAGGGTCGTTACGACTTCCCGGCGCTGATCAAAACCACGCCGGAACTGGCGAAGTTCGTGATCATCAACCCGTACGGCAAGGAAAGCATCGACTTCGCCAGCCCGGACGCGGTGCGCGTGTTCAACCGGGCATTGCTCAAGTCGTTCTACGGCGTTGCCCATTGGGACATCCCGGCTGACTACCTGTGCCCTCCTGTTCCAGGTCGTGCCGATTATGTGCACTTCCTGGCGGACCTGCTGGCCAGCGTCAACGACGGCGAAATCCCACGCGGCGCGCCGGTCAAGGTCCTCGATATCGGCATGGGCGCCAACTGCGTCTATCCGTTGATCGGCTACAGCGACTACCGCTGGCACTTCCTCGGTTCGGAAATCGACCCGACAGCCGTGGCAGCAGCCAAAGCCATCGTGCAATCCAACGGGCTGAACAAAGCCATCCAGTTGCGCCAGCAGTCCAATCCCAAGCACATTCTGCTGGGCTTGCTGGAACCGGGCGAACGCTTTGACCTGACGATGTGCAACCCGCCGTTCCACGCGTCGATGGACGAAGCAACCAAGGGCAGCGAGCGTAAATGGCGCGCCCTGGGCCGCGCCGACCCTAAACGCAAACTGCCGGTGCTGAACTTCGGCGGTCAGTCGGCGGAACTATGGTGTGAAGGTGGCGAAGCGCGTTTTGTGACGCAACTGATCGCCGAGAGCGCGCATTTCCAGCACAAAGTGCTGTGGTTCAGCACATTGGTCTCCAAGGCATCGAACCTGCCGGTGATCGAGACAGCCCTGAGAAAGGCCGGCGTACTGGAAAGCCAGGTGGTGGAAATGTCCCAAGGGCAGAAGAAAAGCCGCTTTGTCGCCTGGACGTTCCAGACAAAATCCGAACAACAAGTCTGGCGCCAGCGTTGGGCACGCTGAGACCGTAGGAGCTGCGGCACGCTGCGATCTTTTGATGTTGCTGTGAAAAGATCAAAAGATCGCAGCCTCGTTTCACTCGACAGCTCCTACAGGGGCGATACTCCTGCGATTCAGGGCATCACCAAATCGCAGGCACAAAAAAACCGTGCCCGGATCACTCCGGAGCACGGTTTTTTTACACGTCTTACTTGTTAACAGCGTCGGTCAGGCCTTTGGCCACAACCAGCTTGATAACTTTCTTGGCCGCGATTTCGATGGCAGCGCCAGTCGAAGGGTTACGGCCAGTGCGGGCAGGACGCTCAGTCACTTTCAGTTTGCCGATACCTGGCAGAGTGATTTCGCCGCCGTTTTCCAGCTGATCGGCAACGATTTGGCCCAGTTGGTCCAGAGCGTTACGCGCGGTGGTTTTTGGCGCGACGATAGCTTCAGCGATGTCGGCGATCAGTTGGTCTTTAGTAAGAGCCATGTAGTGTTCCTTCCCTATCAAATTCATATGGATTGCAGAGTGCAGTGTCAGCCATCGAGCCCGATCTTCTGGATCTGGCACCCTCGGCCAATAACCACGGGATCGGGGTTATAGATACCGAAATCAGGGTTTGGTTCGACCTGACAAATGCTGAATGCACGCTTAACGCAGTGACTTCGCGCAAGACGGGGCAAAACTAGCACAGAGACGGGGAAATATCCGCCTCTTGCTACCCATTTGGTCAGCTTTATTGCTCTAAACCGGTAAAAAACAGCATAAGGGCCATCTGGCAGCCCCAAATTACCCTTATACCCCCGTAGGAGCTGCCGAAGGCTGCGATCTTTTGATCTTTTGTTTTGTAAAATCAAAGTCAAAAGATCGCAGGCTTCGGCAGCTCCTACGGGGGGACGCGCTACGGTACACTTAGCCCTTTTCGGGGAGCACGCCCTCCTCTCTACAATCAGCCGAGAAGCCCATGCCGATCCGCCATTGCATCGTCCACCTGATCGACAAAAAACCCGACGGCACCCCTGCAGTTCTCCATGCCCGAGACTCCGAACTGGCCGAGTCGAGCGCCATCGAGTACATGCTGGCCGATCTCAACGAAAGCTATAACGCCAAACAAGGCAAGGCCTGGGGATTCTTCCATGCCGAGTCCGGGGCGCATCCGTTCAGCGGCTGGCTGAAGGAGTACCTGGACGGCGGCAAGGACTTCACCGCCTTCAGCCGGGTAGCGGTCGAGCATCTGCAAAAGCTGATGGAAGAATCGAACCTCTCTGTGGGCGGCCACGTGCTTTTCGCGCATTACCAGCAGGGTATGACCGATTACCTCGCCATCGCCCTGCTGCACCACAGCGAAGGCGTCGCAGTGACCGATCAACTGGACGTAACGCCCTCCCGACACCTGGACCTTGGCCAACTGCACCTCGCGGCACGGATAAACGTCTCGGAATGGCAGAACAACAAACAGTCCAAGCAATACATTTCGTTCATCAAAGGCAAGAACGGGAAAAAGGTTTCGGAGTACTTCCGCGACTTCATCGGTTGCCAGGAAGGCGTTGATGGTCCCGGCGAAACCCGCACCCTGCTCAAAGCCTTCAGCGATTTCGTTGAAAGCGAAGACCTGCCGGAAGAATCGGCTCGCGAAAAAACCAAGACCTTGGTGGATTACGCCAGCAGCCAGGCCAAATTGGGCGAACCCATGGGCCTGGAAGAGCTCTCGGAGCTGATCGACGAAGAACGTCCTAAAGCGTTTTACGATCACATCCGCAACAAGGACTACGGCCTCTCGCCGGAAATCCCTGCGGATAAACGCACCCTGAACCAGTTCCGCCGTTTCACCGGGCGTGCCGAGGGGCTGTCGATCAGCTTTGAAGCCCACCTGTTGGGCTCGAAGATCGAATATGACGAAGAAGCCGGCACGCTGATCATCAAAGGCTTGCCGACTCAGCTCACTGACCAGCTCAAGCGACGCAACTGATGCTGGGCGGCGTGCTGAAAAAATGCCTGCTGATCTTGCTGGTCGTCGTGGTTTATCAGAACTGGGGCAAGATCGAGCGGGTCTTCAATCCCTCCCAGGTCGTGTCCGAGCAGACTCAAGCCAAGGCCAATGTCGTGCTCTATGCCACCGAGTGGTGTGGCTACTGCAAGCTGACTCGGCGCTTTCTCGATCAGAAGGGCATTCCGTACAAGGAATTCGATATCGAGAAGGACGCCGTGGCGCGCAAGGACTACGAGGCCTTGGGCGGCGGCGGGATTCCGATCATTGATGTGAATGGCACGTTGATTCGCGGGTATGACCCGGATGCGATTCTTGCGGCACTGAAATAGATACGTAATATCTGTGGGAGCAAGGCTTGCCCGCGATGGCCGCGACACGATGTAACAGTCGCACCGAGTAGCTTTCATCGCGGGCAAGCCTTGCTCCCACAGAGCGGGGGGGATTAGTGCTTTTCGATACGAAACCCAAACCGCGGAACGTGCACATGCACCACCCCGCCGCGTTCGTCCTCACGGCGCACAATCAACTCTTCAGCGCCCGCGAACAGCAACTCCCCCGCCACCGGATCCACACCGTAATCGGTTGCAGCAATGACGACCTGCTGGCCAGCTTCAAAACCGTTCGGCTCATCGAACTGCTCATCCGGTAACGCAGCCGGGGTGGCAGTGCGCGCCACTTCCAGCGCTTCCAGAGAAGTCATCTCGCTCGACGCGCCGTGACCGAAGCCCATCACCCGCCCAAACCATGCGCTGACCGCCGGATAAGCATCGACCAACGGTGAAGTCACCGGCGTGGCTTTGAGAAACCACAGGGGATGAGCCAAGGCAAAATCGGCGATCGACGGTTCGCCAAACAGGAAGTCGCCCTGCTCGCGCTCGAGCTGTTGCTCCAGTCGCGCCATGATCGTCGGCCACTGGTGCCGAGCTTGCTCGGCGGACAAACGCGTCGCGCTGCCACCGCTGAACAGTCCGGCACGATCGGCGAGGAACGCCTTGATCGCTTCCGGCGGCAGACTGCCAAAGCGCACGGCGATCGATTCTGGCTGAAACACCAGGCTGACTGCGTGTTGAAACACCACCGAATCCGCCCAGGACGCGAACGATGCTGTGACCATTTCCTGACCTTCGGGGAAAAACGCCGGCAAGGCTTTTTCCTGTTCCAGTCGCCGGGCGATCAGTGCCGTGTCGCAATAGATATCTGCACCGATCTGCAACACCGGCGTCTTGCGATAGCCACCGGTTAGCGCGGTGAGATCCGGCTTGGGCATCACTGGCGAAATCTTCACCGAGCGCCAGGACAAGCCCTTGAAGCCCAGCAACAGGCGGGCCTTCTCGGCGAAAGGGGACGTCGGGTAATGATGCAGAATCAACTCGGACATGCTCGGCTCCGCCGCTCGGTTAAGGAGTCCGCAGCTTAGCGCGCAATCAATGAGCCGCGTATCCATCTACCGTGATGAGAACAGATCAATCAAATTGATGACGCGTGCGCGACACTCGCCACCAGGCATTCCTTGGCGCTTTTCCTGAGTTTTTTGATCAGCCGTTCCTGACGCAATGCGTCGCTCTTGTCGCGGCACCGTTCGGTGTAGACCAACGCCATTGCCGGGCTGGAAAGAAAGAACCGGGCGCCCTTGCCGCTTTGATGCTTGGCAAAACGTCGCACGGGGTCATCGCTGATCCCGCAATAGAGCGAACCGTTGGCCGCGCGAACGAGGTAGACGAACCAGGTTTTACTCACGGGTGTGTCGGCGTCGACAGGGCTTTCGCTGAGGGTGGTCACGTGACGATCAGGGCTTGAAGGAAACAAGCCGCGATCTTATCAGCGACTGGCCTGGAATGCCTTCAGCCCCTTCAATGCCTGGGCGCGAACGGCATTGCGCACCAGCGGCGTCCAGCCCAGCAGCAACCCTTTGAAACCCAGCGCCTGACGGGACCAGGTCCACAAGTCGAAGCTGTCGTGATGCTCGCAGATCTTGCCGTCGCGAAAAACAAAGCGCGCCTGAATGTCGTTGATCACGGTGTTACCGGTCTGGCTAAACAGGTAGGTCGCCACCCAGTGAGCGCTGCCCGTGCGCTCGTCGGCTCGAACGTTATCGAACGTCAATGAGAAATCCTTGGCCCGTGTTGTGAGCATGCGCCACATGTCACCCGCGTCGCGCCCGCGCAGCTCGCCAAACGCCGGGTCGCTGAACACCACGTCGTCGGTGTAGCAGGCGGCCATGGCCTCGGCATCCAGGCGTTGGAAGGCCTGGTAGAACCGGGTGATCAACAGGGCGTGGGCATCACTCATGGGCAGACTCCGGGCATCAGAAAGAATGACTGCACGATAGTCTGCAAATGCGCGCAGGACCATCGCCATTCGTGGGCCGAATACCGACAGTGCGAGGCCGTCAGACTTTTTCGCTGACCACCTGAACATATAACGTCCGACCGGCCCCGAGACCGGCAATGATCGCGCCGAGACCAACCACACCAAAGATCCAGCCCACGGCGTTCCAGCCACCGGTCCAGTCATGCACGATACCGACCGCGAACGGCCCCATGGACGCCAGGGTGTAACCGAAGCCCTGGGCCATGCTCGACAGGTTCGCCGCCACATGCGCATCGCGCGAACGCAGCACGATCAGGGTCAACGCCAGGCTGAATGCACCGCCCTGCCCCAGGCCCAACAGGATCGCCCAACCCCACAGGCCATTGATCGGAGCATACAGGCAACCGAACAAACCACTGAGGGTCAGCAGCATGACCACGACAATCGCCAGTCGCTGGTCCTTGCCGCGTGTGGCCAGCCATGGAGCGGCCAGTGAACTGGCCAACTGGACGATCACCGAACCCGACAGCACCAGGCCCGCCTGGGTCGGGGTCAGGCCGCGACCGATCAGAATCGAAGGCAACCAGCCGAACACGATGTATGCCAAGGATGATTGCAGGCCCATGTACAAGGTCACCTGCCACGCCAACGGGTCACGCAACAGGCCGCGAACGCGATACGCCACGTTGTGCGCGCCGTGTTTCTGGCCACCCACTTGCGGCAACCAGAACAATGCCGCCACGAACGCCGGCACCACCCAGAAGCCCAACCCCAGCGCCCAGCTCTTGTCGAAATGTTCGCTCAATGGCACGGTGGCGCCTGCCGCCATGGCCGCCCCCAGGCACAGGGCCATGGTGTAGACACCGGTCATGGTGCCGGCCTGCTTCGGGAAATCGCGCTTGACGATGCCCGGCAGCAATACGCCGATCACGCCAATACTGGCGCCCGCCATCACGCTGCCTGCGAACAAACCGATCTCACCGAACGAACTGCGCACGATGATCCCGCCCGCCAGCATCAGCAAAATGCCCAACACGACTCGCTCGGCGCCGAAGCGGCGCGCCAGCACAGGTGCCAATGGCGCGAACAAGCCGAGGCAAAGCACTGGCAAGGTGGTCAGCAAACCCGCTTGAACGGCGCTCAAGCCAAGGCTTTTAGACACTTCACTCAGCATCGGCGCCATACTCGACAACGCCGGGCGCAAGTTCAGCGCCACCAGAATCAACCCCAGCAGTAACAGCCAGGGCCGCCCCAGGATCGGTCGGCTTTTCTGCACCTCTTCGTCATCGGCCTCGGCATCGATCAACAGCTCATCAAGCTCTGCCGTGCGTTTGGGTTCATTAATACTGCTGTTGCGGCTGGACATGGATTTCTCGGTTTCAAGGTTCATTGATCAACTGCCTCGACAGGGCTTTGGCCCTCTCAGGGTCACGTTGCTCGACGGCATCAAGCAGCTCGATGTGAAGATCGAACACCTCTTGGCGTCGTGGGGTGATGTTTAACGTCTGGCGCAATTGCGCGCCGACGATGCTGGAGAAGTAGCGATAGAGCTCGCTGAGTGTCGGGTTGTGCGCGGCATCCACCAGACGCCGGTGGAACACCAGATCGCACGCGATGTAACTGTCGAGATCACCGTGGTAGTGGCTGCCGCTGACGCCCAGGGCCTCGCGCAACGCCACCAGGTCTTCGTCGGTTCGACGCAGGGCCGCGAGGCCGATGGCCTCGACCTCGAGAATGTGCCGGGTCTCGCGTGCCTGCTCATGGGAGCAGCGGGACAACGCTTTTACGGTGTCCAGCGGGTCGACGATCGCACGCAGGTAACTGCCATCGCCCTGGCGAATTTCAATCAACCCGGAAAACGCCAGTACGCGCATGGCTTCCCGCACGGTGTTACGGCTGATGCCGAGCTCAGCGGATAACTCCGGCTCGGTGGGCAGGCGCTGCCCAACGGTCCAGGCACCTTGGGTGATGCGCAGGCGCAATTGATCCAGGGCCTGATCGACCAGGGACCGTTTAACCAATGGAGAAATTTCTGACATGTTATTCGCCCTGTCATCCAATCATAGGATGAATTTTCTGACATGGTAGTCAGCTTATTCCTAAAGGGCAACACACACCTTTGTAGGAGCTGCGGCACGCTGCGATCTTTTGATTCTGGCTTCTGGACCATTAAGATCAAAAGATCGCAGCGTCCCGCAGCTCCTACATGGGATTGTGTACGGCGGGTGATCGCGAACAGTACGGTGAAAAATCCGAGGTAAAAAAAACCCGGAACACGTCCGGGTTTATGTTCAGCGCTTGAATCAGATCAATGCAGAATCTGGCTCAGGAACAGTTTGGTGCGCTCATTCTGCGGATTATCGAAGAAGTCATTCGGCGCAGCCTGTTCAACGATTTCACCCTTGTCCATGAAGATCACGCGGTTGGCCACGGTGCGGGCAAAGCCCATTTCGTGGGTAACGCAGAGCATGGTCATGCCGTCTTCGGCGAGGCCGATCATGGTGTCCAATACCTCTTTCACCATCTCGGGGTCGAGTGCCGAAGTCGGTTCGTCGAACAGCATGATTTTCGGTTTCATGCACAGCGCGCGGGCGATCGCCACACGCTGTTGCTGGCCGCCGGACAGTTGCCCAGGGAATTTATGCGCCTGCTCCGGAATGCGTACGCGCTCCAGGTAATGCATGGCGATTTCCTCGGCCTTGCGCTTGGGCATCTTGCGCACCCACATCGGCGCCAGGGTGCAGTTCTGCAGGATGGTCAG
>Ga0160458_100673_pt1 | contig 11541 bp, 8 predicted proteins | sample HID1973I_E6MG_FD_108247 | JGI IMG/M metagenome (GOLD analysis project Ga0160458, IMG submission 108247) | Enriched mosquito-associated microbial communities from UW Madison campus, WI, USA - HID1973I_E6 MG | ecosystem: Host-associated > Arthropoda: Insects > Digestive system > Unclassified ...
CATCGCGCGCATGCCGCCGGTGTGGGTCGAGGGGCAGATCCTCAACTTCAAGCGGTGGAACAACCTGTGGTTCCTGACGCTGCGGGACACGGACCTGGACATGTCGCTGTCGGTGACGGCTCCGGTGGGCGCGATCGGCAAGCTGGCCGAGCAGCTGCAGGACGGCTCGCACATCGTCATCCACGCCCGTCCGCAGTTCCACGCCAAGAAGGGCACGCTGAGCTTCAGCGCCGACGACGTGCGCCTGGTCGGGCTGGGCGAGCTGCTGGCCCGCATCGAGCACCTCAAGGGCGTGCTCGGGCAGGAAGGGCTCTTCGACGAGCGCCGCAAGAAGCCGCTGCCGTTCCTGCCCGGCGTGATCGGGCTCGTGGTGGCGCAGCAGGGCGATGCGGAGCACGACGTGGTCTCCAACGCCAGGGCCCGCTGGGCCGCGGCGCAGTTCGAGCTCCGCCGCGTGACCGTCCAGGGACCTCGTGCGGTACCCGAGGTGGGCGCGGCGATCGCCGAGCTCGACGCCGACCCGCGGGTGGACGTCATCGTCGTCGCGCGAGGCGGAGGCTCGTTCGAGGACCTGCTGCCGTTCAGCAACGAGACGCTGGTGCGCGCCGCGGCCGCCTGCCGGACACCGCTGGTCAGCGCCATCGGGCACCACCTCGACAGCCCGCTGCTCGACCTGGTCGCCGACTTCCGCGCGTCCACGCCCACCGACGCGGCCAAGCGCATCGTCCCCGACGTCACCGAGGAGCGCGCCCGCCTGGTCCAGGCTCGCTCGCGGTCCCGGGCCGCGATCCGCGCGCGCATCGAGCGGGAGCAGGCGGGGCTCGACGCCATCCGAAGCCGCCCCGCGCTCGCGACGCCGACCACGCTCGTCGACCAGCTCGAGCAGCGGCTGCACGTGCTGCGCGACAACGCCCGCCGATCGCTGGACGCCGCCCTGCGCCACGGCCGCACGGAGATCGTCGGGCTCGCCGCCCAGGTCAGAGCCTTGTCGCCGGCCGCCACCCTCGACCGCGGCTACGCAGTGGTCCAGGGGCCGGACGGCCACGTGGTCCGCGATCCAGCCGACGTCAGCACCGGCGACCACCTCCGCATCCGCGTCGCCGCCGGCGAGCTGGCCGCCGACGTCACCGCCTGATCCCGCTGCAGCATGCCGCCGCGGTGCTCAGGCGGGCACCTCGGTCGCTGTCGGTGGGGGCTGGTTGGATGGGCGCATGCCGAAGAGCGCCGCAGAGCCCGAGAACCCGAACGCGGACGTCGCCGCCTTGAGCTACGAGCAGGCGCGCGACGAGCTGGTGCAGGTGGTCGCCCGCCTGGAGGCAGGATCGGCGCCGCTGGAGGACTCGCTGGCGCTGTGGGAGCGCGGCGAGGCGCTGGCTGCGCGCTGCCAGCAGTGGCTCGACGGCGCGCGCGAGCGCCTCGCGGCGGTCCGCGAGACGGTCGACGAGTAGCGGACCAATCAGCTGGCCTTCGCGGACTCGCGCTCCTGGGCACGCTGGATCGACGCCTTGCGGTCCTGCTCGTTCTGCTGGTCGACCTCGCGCACCTTGTCGGCGTCGTACGTGAGGTTCTCGCCGCCCTCGGGGTCGAAGACCATCATCTTGGTCGGGTCGAACCACAGCGACGCCTTGTCACCGTCACGCACGCGCGACTCGGAGTCGAGCGCGACGACCATCTGCGTGCGCATCCCCTCGCCGTCGAGGTCGCGGTCGAGCTCCTCGAGCTTGGAGGCGACGTCGGCGTGGGTCTCGAACGGGATGTAGGCGTACAGGTCGGAGCCCAGCCACTCGGTGACGTCGACGTTCACGTCGAAGGACACCGTGCCTTCCGCCGCGTCCTTGGTCAGCGACGCGTCCTCGAAGTGCTCGGGCCGGAGCCCGACGATGACGAGCTTGCGGTCCCCCAGCTTCTCCTTCAGCTCCGACGAGATCGGCACGTCCGCCACCGGGAGGTGCAGGGTGTCGCCGTCGACCTCACCGGGCAGGAAGTTCATGGGCGGGGAGCCGATGAACCCGGCGACGAACAGGTTGACGGGCTGCTCGTAGAGCCCGCGCGGGGAGGCCACCTGCTGCAGCTCGCCCTTGCGGAGCACCGCCACGCGGTCGCCGAGCGTCATGGCCTCGGTCTGGTCGTGGGTCACGTAGACCGTCGTCGTGCCGAGGCGCCGCTGCATGCGCGCGATCTCGGTGCGCATCTGGCCGCGCAGCTTGGCGTCGAGGTTGGACAGCGGCTCGTCGAACAGGAACGCGTTGGCCTCGCGCACGATGGCGCGCCCCATCGCGACGCGCTGGCGCTGACCGCCGGACAGGTTGGCGGGCTTGCGCTGCAGGTGGTCCTGCAGCTCCAGGGTGTTGGCGGCGAACTCGACCTTCTCGCGCACCTGCTCCTCGGTGAACTTGCCCTTCTGCAGGCGCAGCGGGAAGGCGATGTTCTCGAAGACCGTCAGGTGCGGGTAGAGCGCGTAGTTCTGGAACACCATCGCCAGGTGGCGGTCGCGCGGCGCCTTGTCGTTGACGACCTTCTCGCCGATCGTCAGCTCGCCCGACGTGATGTCCTCGAGCCCGACGATCATGCGCAGGAGGGTCGACTTCCCGCAGCCGGACGGCCCGACGAGGATGACGAACTCCCCGTCGGCGATGTCCAGGCTGACGCCCTTCACGGCCTCGAAGCCGTCGCCGTAGGTCTTGCGGATGTCCTTGAGGGTGATGGCAGCCATCGATTTCTCTCCTTGGAAGAGGGGTCAGCCCTTGACGGCGCCCTGGGTCAGGCCGGACACGATCTGGCGTTGGAAGAGCAGGACGAGGATGACGACGGGAACCGTCACGATGACGGCGGCGGCCGAGATGGCACCCGTCGGCTCCTCGAACTGCGAGGCCCCGGTGAAGAACGCCAGCGCGGCGGGCACGGGCCGGGCTGCCGACGTCGACGTCAGCGAGATGCCATAGACGAAGTCGTTCCACGCGATGAAGAACGCGATCAGCGCGGTGGTGAACACACCGGGCGCCGCGAGCGGCACGATCGCCTTGCGGAACGCCTGCCACGACGTGGCGCCGTCCACCTGGGCCGCCTGCTCCAGCTCCCAGGGGATCTGGCGGAAGAAGGCGGCCAGCGTCCAGATCGAGATCGGCAGCGTGAGCGACAGGTACGGGATGATCAGGCCGAGCCACGTGTCGTACAGGCCGATGTTGCGCCAGAGGTTGAACAGCGGCGTCACGATCGAGACGACGGGGAAGATCGACACCCCCAGCGCCGTGGTGAGGATGAGCCGCTTGCCGGGGAAGTCGAGCCGCGCGATGGCGTAGGCGGCCAGGGTGGCCAGGACGACGGCGATCGCGGTCGCGATCAGCGAGATGCCGATCGAGTTGCGCAACGACGGCAGGAACAGATCCTTCGCCGAGCCCGTCAGGATCTGCTCGTAGTTGCTCCACGTCCACGTCTTGGGAAGGAACGTGCCGAGGTTCAGCTGGCTGGGCAGCTTGAACGACGTCGCGATGATCGAGAACACCGGGAACAGTGCGTAGACGAGCACCAGGACCGTGATCACACCCCACCAGATGCGGAGCTTCGGCGTCATCGTGCGCATCAGGCCTCCCCCCTGGCGCCGGCCAGATCGACCTTGAACAGCTTGATCGCGATGAAGCAGATGAGGATGACGCAGAGGAACAAGATCACCGAGATCGCGGACCCGAGGCCGATCTCGAGGCGGTTGATCGAGGTGTTGTATGCGAGCAGCGAGAGCACGTTCGTGTTGTTGGCCCCGTTGGTCATGATGAAGACGTTGTCGAAGATCCGGAACGCATCGAGAGCGCGGAACAGGACCGCGACCATGATCGCCGCCTTCATGTTGGGCAGCACCACTCGCCGCAGCCGCTGCCCCCACGTCGCACCGTCCACCTCCGCGGCCTCCTCGAGCTCGGTCGGCACCTGGGACAGCCCGGCCAGCAGCAGCAGCGAGATGAACGGCGTCGTCTTCCAGATCTCGGACGCGATGATGACGAACAGCGACGTGCCCTGGTGCGCGAACCAGTTGAGGTCCGGGTCGATGCCCGGCACCCAGTCGAACCAGTGGTTGATGAACCCCGAGTTGATGTCGAAGGCGTAGAACCACGCGAACGCGCTGACCACGGTGATGATCCCGTAGGGGACCAGGATGGCCGTGCGCAGCAGCCCGCGCAGGGACTTGATGGCGCGGTGCATCACCAGCGCGAGCGCGAAGCCGAGGACCAGCTCGACGACGACGGAGACGATCATGATGAGCGTCGTGACGCCCAGGGACGTCCAGAACAGCTTGTCGGTCAGCACGACCTTGTAGTTGTTGAGGCCGATGAACGCCTTGTCGTCCGGAGCCGTCAGGCGGTAGTTGAACAGCGAGTCGTACAGGGCCTGCAGGATCGGGTAGATGGTGACGGCGAGCATGACGACGAACGCGGGGCCCGCCAGCCACCAACCCAGCCGCGCCTCGGCCTTTGCGCGATCGCTGCGCTCTGGCTTGTTGCGAGGGCGCGTGGGCGCCGTCGGCTGCGCCGGGACGGTCGCGGTCATAGCAGCTTCTCCCCTCGCAGGACGGCGGTGATGAAGTCGGTCGACTCCTGAGGTGTCGTGTCGGGGTCCACGGATGCCGGCGGGTGCCAGGTCTGCTGCAGGCCGACCGAGACCTCGTTGTAGTAGGGCGTCTGGGGCCGCGGCGCCGCCTTCTCCAGCGACTCCCGGATGACGTCCGCCATCGGGAACGCCTTCTTGACCTCGGGGTCGTCGTACGCGGCGGTGCTGGCCGGCGGGTTGCCGTTGGTGGCGAAGTAGTACGCCTGGTTCTCCGGCTTCACGATGCACTCGGTGGCCTGGTAGGCCATCGCGACGTGGTTGCTGAAGGCGCCGACACCGAGGTTGATCCCGCCGTACGGCGGCTTCGACTCAGTGCCCTCGGTCACCTCCGGGTACAGGGCCCAGCCGATGTCGTCGAGGAACGCCTTGTCGAGCGTGCCGTCCTTGACCGCGCCCTGGCTGGCCGACCAGACGAACGGCCAGTTGACCATGAACGAGCCCTTGTCCCCCTGGAACACCGTCAGCGTCGCGTTCTCGTCGGCCGTGGGCAGGCCCGGGCCGCCCAGGCCCTTCTTGCCGATGGTCCCGATGATGTCCGCCGCGTCCTTGCCGGCGTCGGACTCGAGCCCGAGCTTCAGGTCGTCGGCGGACGCCTCGGGGTTCTCCAGGATGTGTCCGCCGGCCGACTCGACCAGCGCGTTGATCCACACCGTGAGCGACTCCGCCTTGGTGCCCTGCACTCCCAGGAACTTGTCCTGGTCGGCGGCCGCGTCCATGAGCTGCTTCCACGTCACCGGGTTCTTGGACGGGTCCAACCCGGCCTTCTCCGCCACGGACTTGCGGTACCAGAGGAGCTGGGTGTTGGCCCAGAACGGGACGGTGACCAGCTTGCCCTTCCAGGTCGCCCCGTCGATCGCGCCCTGCACGATGTCCTTGGAGACCGTGTCCGCCACGTCCGACGGCATGGGTGCCAGGAAGCCGGGCTCGGCGAGCTCGGGGATGAACGGCGGGTCCAGGCTCATGATGTCGATCGACGAGTCCTTCGCCGCGAGCCGGCGCGCGAGCTGCTCGCGCTGGGCGCCGGCGTCGCGCGGGAGGGTCTCCGTCGTGATCGTGTAGGCACCGTCCGCTGCCTCGGTGCACCGCTTGGCGATCTCGACCTGTCCCCCGTTGTCGGGGTTGATGTACCAGGTGAGCGTCGGTGGTCCGCTGCTGCTGCTGCACGCGGCCAGCGGCACCGCCAGCCCCACCGCCACGGCCAGGGCCGCCGCTCGGGTGCGTCGTCGCACGTCGTCCTCCCGGGTTGGTCGAGGCTTCCTCGCTTCGGGTTCCTTGCTACACCCGGCGAGCACGCGCCCGCCACCGGAACGGACGAATCGGTCAGGTCCGTGGACATCACCTGCCGCCAGGGCCGAGACCTGCGACGATGGCCGGGTGCCTCATGAGCTGACACCCGCCCAGGCCTGGTCCGCGCTCCGCGAGGGGAACGAGCGCTTCGTGCGCGGCGAGATGGACCATCCGTCGCAGAGCATCGAGAAGCGCACCGAGCTCTCGAGCGCGCAGCACCCGTTCGCGGTGCTGTTCGGCTGCTCGGACTCCCGGGTCGCCGCCGAGATCATCTTCGACCAGGGGCTCGGCGACCTGTTCGTCGTCCGGACCGCCGGTCACGTGCTCGACACGACGGTCATCGGTTCGATCGAGTTCGGGGTCGAGGTGCTGGGTGCTCCGCTCGTCGTCGTTCTGGGCCACGACTCGTGCGGTGCGGTGAAGGCCGCCACCGCGGCACTCACGGAGGGCACGACCACCCCCGGGTTCGTCCGGGCCGTCGTCGACCGCGTCATCCCGAGCATCGTCGGCATGGTGAGCCAGGGCCAGGACCTGTCGACGATCGACGCCGCGGCCCTCGGGCACGAGCACGTGAAGAACACCGTGCAGATGCTGCAGGACTACTCGGTGACGCTCGCCCGCGCGGTCACGGAGGGACGGTGCGCGATCATCGGCCTCGAGTACGACCTGGTCGACGGCCGGGTCCGGGTTGCCGAGACGGTCGGCGACCTCTGAGCGTCCTCCTCGGACGACCTCGCCCCGCCGCCGTCAGGCAGGGGGGACCGGCCGCGGCAGGGCGAGGGGTTCGAGGGCGAGCCCGGGTGACGGGCCCTGACGGACCCGTCACCCTGCGACTCAGCGGACGCGCACCGTCACCGTCGTCGACGAGCGCGGTGCGACGTTCGACGACGAAGGCGTGAAGACCGCCTTCACCTTGATGGACTTCGCGTACTTCGCGGGCAGCTTCACCTTCACCGCCGTCGTGCTCGACGTGACCTTCGCAGTGGTGACCTTCTTGCCGCCCACGTAGATCGCGACCTTGCCGGACGCCCGGCTGCCGTTGTCGAGCTTGCCGACCCGGACCGTGACGACCGGCCGGGTGTGCTTGGCGAAACGCGACCCGGAGACGGTCACGGACGTGACCTTGGCCCGGCCGACGACGACCTTCACGCTGCTGCTCGTCGACCCGAGGTAGGCCGTCGAGCCGCTGTACACCGCGGTGAGGCGGTGCGTGCCGACCGCGAGGGTGCTGATCGTCCGCGATGCCACGCCGGCCTTGACGGTCAGCCGGCCGCCGAGCTTCGCCTTGCCGTCGTAGAGCTGGACCGTGCCGGTGGCGCTCGTCGGCGAGACCTTCCCGCTCAGCGTCACCTTGGTGCCGTAGCCCGTCTTCGCGGCGGACGCACGCAGCGTCGTCGTGGTCGCCTTGCGGACCACCGGCGGCGCCTTGACCTGCACCGACGTGGTCGCAGGGACCCCGGAGACGGCACCGGTCGCGGCGACCCGGTAGGTGCCGGCCGTCGTCGGCGCGGTGAGCGTCGCCGACAGCGCACCCGACCAGGACGTCTGCGCCGTCGTCGTCGCCGAACCCAGCGTGACCGTGACCTTCTCCCCGACCGCGAACCCGCTACCGGTGACCGTGAGCGTCTTGCCCTGCTCGACGGCAGGGGCCGCGATCGACGGGGTGTACGCCGCGGTCAGGTGCGCGAGCACGTCCCCGAGCAGGGCGATCGCGTGGGCGAGCACGGTCGCGTCGGCCGGGGTCGCGCCCAGGACCACGTTCGCCTTGAGCAGCGCGTCGTCGAGGCGCGCCTTCGCCGCGTCGCCCAGGGTCGAGCGGTCGACGTCGTTCGCCCGGGCGACCAGGGCGGCGAGCGCGCTGGTGTCGACGGGAGTCGTCGGGTCGGTGAGGCGGAAGTCGTCGATGACGCCCCACGCCCCCGCGCTCAGGGCGGCGTCGAAGCCCACGGTCACCGTGCCGTCCGCGGGGACCGTGACCTGCAGCGACGGCGTGTCGTAGACCTTCCACCCCGTGAGGCTGAAGGGCGCCGTCGTGGTCCCGGCCGACGTGGTCGCCACGAGGTCGAGCCGGTCGCCCGAGCCGATCGAGCCGCCCTCACCCGTCGCGAGCAGGGTGTACGTCCCCGGGGTCAGGCCGGTGATCGTCTGCTTGACGCCCGTCGAGAAGGCGCTGCCCTGCCAGAACGAGAAGCCCCGCCCGCCGTCGGACGCGTCGGCCGTCGCGCCGATCGCGCCGCCCGTGCCCGTGACCGTCCACGGATCCGTCGAGGCGGACTCGAAGCTCGCGTTCGCGGTGACGTAGTTGTGCGCCTTGACCGCGACCTTCGCGGTCACCGCGAGGCCGGTGCTCGTCACGCCCGGGATCGTGTAGGTGCCGGGGCCGGTGATCCACTCGACCGAGTCGTCCCACGTGGTGGGCTGCTGCTCGACCGAGCCGTCGTTGTACGTGACGGCGACGGTCGCGGGCATCGTGACCGGCGTTCCCGCGGGGACCGTGAGGCTGACGGACTCCACGGACGTCACCGCGCGCGGCGCGACCGAGCCCGTGCGGACGTACCGGAACACGTTGAGCGAGTCGAGCGGCTTGCCGTCGAAGTCGAACATCGCCTGGTTGTCCCAGGCCGAGCCGCCGTAGGAGATGCCCTCGGCGCCCTCGTCGTAGCCGCTCGCCCAGCTCGTCGCCCAGCCCGAGCCGTACGTCTGCCACTTGGCGATGTTCCCCGCCTGGTCGGCGGCCGGGCCGACCGGGATCCACGCGGGCTCCCAGTAGAAGACGCCGATGCCCGCGGAGCCGACGTCGGCCACGGCCTGGATCACGTCCCGCACCTCGCTCGCCTGGCCCTGCACCGACACCGGGTACTGCGTCGCGGTGCTCACCGAGTTGGAGAAGCCGTCACCGTCGTCGGACGTGTACATCCAGGACGTCTCGGCGACCATGACCTTCTTGCCATACGTCGTCGCGACGTTGCTCAGCTGCTGCGTCAGGTTGGCGAGCGTGCCGTGCCAGTACGGGTAGTACGACGAGGCGAACACGTCGTAGTCGACACCGTCCGCCTGCATCGCCGCCGCGATCTGGCCGTACTTGCCCTGGTCCGGGTTCGTGAAGTGGATCGCGACGAGCGCGTCCGGGAACACGTCCCGCACGGCCTCGCTGCCGGCCTCGAAGACCTGCGCCATGTTGTCGAGCCCGGTCACGCCGGCCACGCCGTTGTTCGTCTCGTTGCCCACCTGGACCATGCCGACGTCGACGCCTGCGTCCTTGAAGCTGTCGAGCGTCTGCTCCGTGTAGTCGTTCACGGCGTCCGCGGTCTGCGCGACCGTGTAGCCCGCCCACGCCTTGGGGGCGGTCTGCTTGCCGGGGTCGGCCCAGAAGTCGGAGTAGTGGAAGTCGACGAGCACCTTCATGCCCGCGTCCGTCGCGCGCTCGCCGATCTCCAGGGCACGCGCCGCATCCACGGTCCCGCCGCCGTAGCCGTGGCCGTCGGCGTCGTAGGGGTCGTTCCACACGCGGATGCGGACGTAGTTGACGCCGCCCGACTTCAGGACGTCGAACAGATCGGCGGGCTTGCCGTCGGCGTCGCGGTAGACGACCCCGCTCTCCTCCTCCGACAGGACCGTCGACACGTCGACGCCCATCGCGAAGTCGTCGGGCAGGTTGCTCACCTTGGGCACCGTGATGGTGGCCTCGACGGGTCCATCGTCGGCGGCCCGCGCCGCGGGTGCGACGGTGCACACCAACGCGCCGGCCACCACGACGGCCGCCGCCCGGCGTGCCGCGTGCGGGGACTTCAGGGACATGGGTCTTCCTCCGCGCTCGATCGTCATCGTTCGAAACGGGTGCGGGAACCAGCTCGTCACTGAGCTCCCCGCACCTGGTTGTCGCCCGGACTGTATGCGGTCACAGTTGCACTTGTCCATGGTGGGCTGCGGATTCACTCTCAGACTGTGCTCATCCTGTGCACTTTGCTGTGCGCGGTCACAGGCCTCGATCTTCGACGACGGCAACGTCGCAGGTCACGGCGGCGGCGACGAGGACGCCGATGCCGCGCCTCGCACAGGGACGAACGCCACATCGCCCGCCGTGGGCCGTGCCGACGTGGTGGGGCAGGATGGATCCATGACTTCTGCACCCACCGACGACGGCGTCGAGTACCGGATCGAGCACGACACCATGGGCGAGGTCCGCGTCCCGGCCGCCGCCCTCTACCGCGCCCAGACCCAGCGCGCGGTCGAGAACTTCCCCATCTCCGGCACCGGCCTCGAGCGCGGCCACATCGAGGCGCTCGCGCGGATCAAGAAGGCCGCGGCGCGCGCCAACGCCGAGCTCGGCGTGCTGGACGCCGACATCGCCGACGCGATCGTCGCCGCGGCCGACGAGGTCGCCTCCGGTGCCCACGACGCCCACTTCCCCGTCGACGTCTACCAGACCGGCTCGGGCACGTCGTCGAACATGAACACCAACGAGGTCATCGCGACCCTCGCCAGCCGCTCGCTGGGCCGCGACGTGCACCCCAACGACCACGTCAACGCGTCGCAGTCGTCGAACGACGTGTTCCCCACCTCGGTCCACGTCGCCGCGACCGCCGGCGTGGTCCGCGACCTGGTCCCCGCCCTGACCCACCTCGCCGAGGCCCTCGAGGCGAAGCGCGACGCGTGGGCCACCGTCGTGAAGTCGGGCCGCACGCACCTCATGGACGCGACCCCCGTGACCCTCGGCCAGGAGTTCGGCGGCTACGCGGCCGCGATCCGGTACGGCATCGAGCGCCTCGAGTCCGCGCTCCCCCGCGCCGCCGAGGTCCCGCTGGGCGGCACCGCCGTCGGCACGGGCATCAACACGCCCGCGGGCTTCCCGCAGCGGGTCATCGCGCTGCTGCGCGAGGACACCGACCTGCCGCTGACCGAGGCGCGCGACCACTTCGAGGCGCAGTCGTCGCGCGACGGCCTCGTCGAGCTGTCCGGCGCACTGCGGACCATCGCCGTGAGCCTCACCAAGATCTGCAACGACCTGCGCTGGATGGGGTCCGGCCCCAACACGGGTCTCGGCGAGATCGCCATCCCCGACCTGCAGCCCGGCTCGTCGATCATGCCCGGCAAGGTCAACCCCGTGATCCCCGAGGCCGTCCTCATGGTGGCGGCTCGCGTGATCGGCAACGACGCGACGGTCGCCTGGGCCGGGGCGTCGGGCTCGTTCGAGCTGAACGTGCAGATCCCCGTGATCGCCGCCGGGGTCCTGGAGTCGATCCGCCTGCTCGGCAACGCGTCGCGCCTGCTGGCCGACAAGACCGTCGACGGCCTGGTCGCCAACGAGGAGCGGGCTCGCGCGCTGGCCGAGTCCTCACCGTCGATCGTCACGCCTCTCAACAAGCTCATCGGCTACGAGGCGGCGGCGAAGATCGCGAAGCACTCGGTCGCCAAGGGCATCACGGTGCGCGAGGCCGTCATCGATCTGGGGTACATCGAGCGGGGCGAGCTGACAGAGGCGCAGCTCGACGAGAAACTCGATCTCCTGTCGATGACCCACGCGGGTTGATAATCGGAGAGTGAACCGCGCGACAGCCGTGCACTCCCGGCGCACACGCACCCTGGGGCTCCTCGTCGCCGTCGTGGCGGCCGGATTCGCGCTGGCCGCCCTCGGCGTCGTCCTCGTGCACGTCG
>Ga0160458_100675_pt1 | contig 11516 bp, 10 predicted proteins | sample HID1973I_E6MG_FD_108247 | JGI IMG/M metagenome (GOLD analysis project Ga0160458, IMG submission 108247) | Enriched mosquito-associated microbial communities from UW Madison campus, WI, USA - HID1973I_E6 MG | ecosystem: Host-associated > Arthropoda: Insects > Digestive system > Unclassified ...
GCGTGACTCAGTTCCGGATCTCCGAGGCCGCCTCGTTGCTGGGCGTCAGCGACGACACGGTGCGTCGCTGGGTCGACGCCGGTGCGCTCGCGGCGGACACCTCGTCGTCGCGCACGACGATCGCCGGCGCCGACCTCGCGGCCTTCGCGGTCGAGCGCGCGCGCCGGCCCGACGACCCCGACGCGGGCCACTCGTCGGCCCGCAACCGCTTCGTCGGCCTGGTCACCGCGATCACGGCCGACACGGTCATGGCGCAGGTCGAGCTGCAGTGCGGGCCGTTCCGCGTCGTGTCGTTGATGTCCAGCGAGGCCGTCCGGGAGCTGGGCCTCGAGGTCGGCTCGCGCGCCGCCGCCGTCGTCAAGGCCACCACCGTCGTGGTCGAGACCACGGGCGGCACCCGATGACGTCACGCACCCGCCATCTGATGCACCCCACCACCTGGAGGACGACCATGACCCCCGCCCGGACCGCCACCGGCCTCGCGCTCGCCGCCGTCCTGCTGCTCGCCGGCTGCTCGTCGTCCGACGACGACGCCGCCTCGTCCACGTCGCCGACGACGAGCGGCGACTCCCTCACCGGCGGCCTGACCGTCTTCGCGGCCGCGTCGCTGCAGCCTGCGTTCGACGAGCTGACCGCCACGTTCGCGAAGGACCACCCCGGTGTGAAGGTCGACCCCGTGACCTACGACGGCTCGTCGACGCTCGCGACGCAGCTCGTGGGCGGCGGGAACGCGGACGTGTTCGCGTCGGCCGACGAGAAGAACATGACCACCGTCGTCGACGCCAAGCTTGTCGCAGGCGACCCCACGGTCTTCACCGCCAACACGCTCGAGATCGTCGTCGCGCCCGGCAACCCGAAGAAGATCACGTCGCTCGCCGACCTCGCCACGGTCGCGTCCGACGGCGGCGCCGTGGTCGTCTGCGCCGCCGAGGTACCGTGCGGCGCGGCGTCGAAGCAGGTGCTCGACGCCGCCGGGGTGACGCTCAAGCCCTCCAGCCAGGAGCAGAACGTCACGGCCGTCCTGACCAAGGTGGAGTCCGGCGAGGCCGACGCGGGTCTGGTCTACAAGACGGACGTGCTGCGCGCGGGGGACTCCGTCGAAGGCGTCGAGTTCGCCGAGGCCGCGAAGGTGGTCAACCAGTACCCGATCGCCGTGCTCGGGGACGACACCCGCGCGTCCGGCCACGACGAGGCGACCGCGCAGGCGTTCGTCGACCTCGTGCTGTCCGACGAGGGGCAGAAGGTTCTGGAGAGCAAGGGATTCGCCGCGCCGTGACGACGGTCGCAGGTCGGGTCGGCCCGGCGTGACGAGCACACCCGGCATGGTCCGCGCCGTGCGCACCGGGCCCGGCGACGTCGGTGGGTGGGGCGCACCCCGCCTGCTGTGGGCTCCTGCGGCGCTCGCCGTCGGACTGCTCGTGCTGCCCGTCGTCGCGCTCGTCGTGCGCGCGGACTGGTCGTCGTTGCTGTCCGACATCACGTCGCCGGCGGCCCTCGCCGCGCTGCGGCTCTCCCTGCTGACGTCGCTCGCGGCGACCGCGATCTGCGTCGTGCTCGGCGTCCCGCTCGCCGTGCTGCTCGCGCGCGCCAGCGGGTGGTTGTCCGAGGTCCTGCGGGCGCTGGTCACGCTGCCTCTCGTGCTGCCGCCGACCGTCGGCGGCATCGCGTTGCTGTACCTGCTGGGCCGTCGAGGGTTGCTCGGCCAGTCGCTCGACGCCTGGTTCGGGATCCGGCTGCCGTTCACGACGGCTGCCGTGGTGATCGCCGGCGCCTTCGTGGCGATGCCGTTCCTGGTGCTCGGCCTCGAGGGCGCACTGCGCACCGCCGGGACGCAGTACGAGGTGGTCGCCGCGACCCTGGGCGCGAGCCGGTGGACGGTGCTGCGGCGCATCACGCTGCCGCTCGTCGCGCCGGGCCTGGTGAGCGGGACGGTCCTCTGCTTCGCCCGCGCCCTGGGCGAGTTCGGCGCCACGGCCCTGTTCGCCGGCAACACCCCCGGCGTCACGCAGACGATGCCGCTCGCCATCTACTCCGCGTTCAACGGCGCCGGTGTCACGCAGGGTGCAGCCGTCGCGCTGTCGTTGCTGCTGGTGGCCGCGGCGATCGTCGTGCTGCTGGTCGCGCGGGCATGGCGGCCCGGGAGGGTCGGATGAGCGACGCGGCCCGGGAGGGTCGGATGAGCGGCGGCGAGATCCTCCGGGGACGTGTGCGCGTCCGGCGTGGCGACTTCGCGCTGGACGTGGCGATCGAGGCCCGACCGGGTGGCATCGTCGCGGTCGTCGGCCCCAACGGTGCGGGCAAGTCGACGTTGCTCGGTGCGCTGGCAGGTCTGCTGGCGGTCGACGACGCCCGCGTCACGAGCGGCGACCGCGTCCTGACGGACACGGCCGGCGGTGTGCACGTGGGTGCGGAGCGCCGCTCGGCGGTGCTGCTGGGCCAGGACGCGCTGGTCTTCCCCCACCTGTCGGTCCGGGAGAACGTCGCGTTCGCGCCGCGCGCCGCGGGTGTCCGTCGGGCGCAGGCGCGGCGGTCGGCCGACGAGTGGCTCTCCGCCGTGGGGCTCGACGGGTTCGGGGACCGGCGCCCCGGTCAGCTCTCGGGTGGCCAGCGCCAACGAGTTGCACTGGCCCGCGCGCTGGCGGCCCGGCCGTCGGTGCTGCTGCTCGACGAGCCGTTCGCGCAGCTCGACGTCCGCACCGCGGCCGAGCTGCGTGACCTGGTGCGCGAGCAGGTCCGGGGGAGCGGGGCGGCGGCGGTGCTCGTGACGCACGACGTGGTGGACGCGCTGACCCTCGCCGACCACGTGCTGGTGCTGCACGACGGCGTGGTCGTCGAGGAGGGCACGCCCCTCGACGTGCTCACGGACCCGGCGCACGCGTTCACCGCCGCGCTCGCGGGCCTGAACCTGGTGGCCGGGACGGTGTTCGACGACGGCGAGCGCGTCCTGGTCGGCGACGACGGGCCGCGGCTGCCGCTCGCCGGCGTCGTCACGGCAGCGGGCGGCGAGCCCGTGCCGGGGGCCCGCGCCCAGCTGACGTTCCCGCCCGCCGCGGTGAGCGTCGTCGGCGCGGCCGATCGTGGGTGGGACTCCGTCGTCGTCGACGTCGAACCCGGTCCCGCGGCCGTCCGTGTCCGCACCACCGGGGACGTGCTCGTCGACCTCGCCCCGGCCGACGCGGCGGCGCTCGACCTGCGGCTCGGCGCACCGCTGCGCCTCGCCGTGGCCCCGTCGGCTGCGCGGCTGCGCACCCTGCCGGACGCCTGAGCACCGTCGGCACCCGTCGGGCCGGCACCACCAACCTCACAGCGGCCCGACGCGCGCGGTGCGCGAATGGTTCGCAAGGTGCAACACCGGCGCGTCCGGGGCGGAAACATCGCGTTCGTAGCGTCGTCGCATCCGAGCAACCCATCCGCTCCCGGAGGCCCTCATGGCAACGCCGCTCGTCGACACCCAAGGCGTCGAGACCGACGCGTCCCCCCTCGCACCCGCACCCTCGTCCGGCGCGCCGCTCACCCGGCGACCCGGGCGATGGATCGACGGCTGGAACCCGCAGGACGCCGCCCAGTGGGCGAGCGTCGGCCGGCCGATCGCCCGCCGCAACCTCGGCCTGTCGGTGTTCGCCGAGTTCCTCGGCTTCGCCGTCTGGGCGTTGTGGAGCATCGTCGTGCCGCAGCTTCCTGCCGCGGGCTTCGACCTCACCGTCGACCAGATGTTCTGGCTCATCGCCGTCCCGAGTCTGGTGGGCGCCACGCTGCGCATCCCGTACACCTTCGCGGTGCCGGTGTTCGGCGGCCGCAACTGGACCATCGTGTCCGCCTGCCTGCTGCTGATCCCGACCGTCTCGCTCGCGCTGGCCGTGCAGGACTCGACGACGTCGTTCGGCGTGCTGCTGGGCGTCGCCGCGCTGGCCGGCTTCGGCGGCGGCAACTTCGCGTCGTCGATGGCCAACATCTCCTTCTTCTACCCGGAGAAGGAGAAGGGCAAGGCGCTGGGTCTGAACGCCGCGGGCGGCAACATCGGGACGGCGGCGGTGCAGTTCGCGGTGCCCATCGTCATCGTCGGTGCCGCGGGCGTCGAGCTGCAGCGCGCGGGCTGGATGTTCGTCCCGCTGGTCCTGATCGCCGCGGCACTGGCCTGGCGGTTCATGGACAACCTGTCGAACGCGAAGTCCGACCCGCGTTCCTACGGCGTGGCGGCGCGCTCGCGGCACACCTGGATCATCTCGTTCGTCTACATCGGCACGTTCGGCTCGTTCATCGGCTTCTCCGGTGCGTTCCCGACCCTGCTCAAGGCCCAGTTCCCCGAGGTGACGCTCTCGATCGCCTTCCTCGGCGCCCTGGTCGGGTCGGTGGCACGGCCCGCCGGCGGCTGGCTCGCCGACCGGCTCGGTGGCGCGCGCGTCACCATCGCCGCCTTCGCCGTCATGGCCGCGGGGACCGTGAGTGCGATCTTCGCGCTGCGGGCGCACGAGTTCGGGGCGTTCCTCGCCTCGTTCCTCGTGCTGTTCGTCGCGACGGGCGCCGGCAACGGGTCGGTGTACCGGATGATCCCCGCCGTCTTCCGGCACGGGATCACCGACGACGAGCAGCGCGCCCGTCGCGCCAAGGCCGCGGCCGGGTGCCTGGGGATCGCCGGCGCCGTCGGTGCGTTCGGCGGGTTCCTCATCCCGCGCGGCTTCGCCTACTCCACCAACCACACCGGCAACATCCAGGCCGCGCTGTGGGTGATCGTCGGCCTCTACGTCGTCATGGCCGCCACCGTCTGGGCGGTCTACCAGCGACGCGGTTCGCGCTTCGGCTCGACCGTCATCTGACCGTCAGGTCGCACGGGCGCCCGACGAGGACCGGCCCTCGTCGGGCGCTCGTGCGTCCCCGGCCGACCGCGGTGAATCAGTCGGCTCGGTGGTGACCCAGTCGGTTGCGACCGACTGATTCAGGCGCAACCGTCTGATTCATCGCCACCGCGCATCGTCGTCAGGTGACGTCGACGCCGACCTGGTCGTAGCCCTCCGCGCCGTCGGGGATCACGTCGACGTTCCGGCCCGACTGGGGGCCGTTCGGGTCGAACGCCCGCACGTAGAGGCGGTGGTGGCCGGCCGTCGCGGGCCAGCGCCAGCTCCACTGCCGCCAGGTGTCGATGCCGCCGTCGTCGGCCAGGTCCGCGTCCTGCCACGCACCGTCGTCGACGCGTACCTGCACCCGCGTGATCCCGCGGTGCTGCGCCCAGGACGTCCCTGCGACGACGACGTCGCCGGCCTTCACCTCCGCGCCGGAACGCGGCACCGAGATCCGCGACTGCGTCTTGACGGGCCCCTGCGGCGACCAGCCGCGGTCGGTCCAGTACGCCGTCTTGTCGGCGAAGCGGGTCACCTCGAGGTCCACGACCCACTTGGTCGCCGACACGTAGCCGTACAGGCCGGGGACCACCATGCGTACGGGGAAGCCGTGCTCGATCGGGAGCGGCTCGTCGTTCATGCCGACGGCGAGCAGTGCGTCGCGATCGTCGGTGAGCGCCTCGAGGGGCGTCGACGCCGTGAACCCGTCGGCGGACGTGGACAGCACCATGTCCGCGTCGGCGTGCGGCTTGGCCCGCGCGAGCAGCTCGCGCACCGGCATGCCGAGCCAGCGCTGGTTCCCGATCAGGTCTCCGCCCACGGGGTTGGACACGCAGCACAGCGTCACCCATGCCTCGACGAGGTCGGCGGCCTGCAGCTCGTCCCACGTCAGCGTGACCTCGTCCTCGACGAGGCCGTGCACGCGCAGCTCCCAGGTGGACGGATCCACCTGCGGGACCGCGAGGGCCGTGTCGATGCGGTAGAAGTCCGTGGGCGGTGTGGCCCACGGTTCGATTCCCGTCACCTGGACCCCCGCGGGCACGGGTGCCGCGGACGTGGCGGGCGGGGGGAGCGTGAGGGAGGCGCGAGCCGCGCGGGCGGCTCGTCCGGCGGCGCCGACGGATCGCCCGACGACCGCCGCGACCACCCCGAGCCCGGCGGCGGCGCTCGTCGCGAGCAGGAACGAGCGACGATCGGTGCCGGTGCGCGCGCGGTCGTCGCTCGCTCCTGCCGGGAGCCGGTCGATCAGCAGCCGCAGGGCGATCAGCCCTGCGACGCCGCCCGCGACGCTGGGCACGGCGGCCAGCGAGCCCGCGTCAGGGCGGGACAGCGCGGCCAGCCCGGCGACGGCGGCGAGCAGCACGACGAGGATGGCGCCCCACACCCATCGACGCGCCGCGAGGATGCCGGCCAGAGCGGCGAGGCCGGCGAGCACGATCACCTCGCCGATGCCGAGGACCAGCTTGTCGTTCGTGCCGAAGTTGCTGGTCGCGAACTCCTTGAGCCACGCCGGTGTCGCGTCGACGAACGTGGCACCCACCGCCGTGAGCGGGTTCGTCGAGGCACCGGTGAACAACGCGACCAGGCTGCCGACACCCACGGTCACGGCCCCCGCGGCGATCCCTGCGAGCGCCGCCAGACCGGTCGGCAGGCTGGTCGGCGTGGTCGTGCGTGCTGTCGTCCCTACTTCTGGCATCCGTACCTCCGCCTCCCATCGTGCGTCATGCAGCGAGGGATCGCGGTGCGGGAGTCGGGTGCCAGGGGGTGATCGTCAGCCGACCGACGTCAGCGACGCCGGGACGTGCCCACCGTGACCGGCGTCGCGCAGACCCTGACGGACGCGCTCGGCCGCCGCGTCGAGCTCGTCGGCGGGCACGTCCGCGCGCGCGTTCGCGAACGACAGGCTCGCCTCGTCCCACGCGGGCAGCACGTGCAGGTGCAGGTGGGGGACCTCGAAGCCTGCCACCAGCAGAGCAGCCCGCGGGGCGTCCCACTGGGCCTGCTGCGCGAGCCCGATGGTCTTCGCGACGGTGATCAGGTGCGTCAGGACGTCGTCGGGCGCGTCCGTGAGCTGGACGATCTCCTGGCGCGGGACCACCAGGGTGTGCCCGTCGGTGATCGGCGCGATGGTGGTGAACGCGACGACGATGTCGTCGGCCCAGACGAACCGGCCGGGGATCTGGCCCTCGATGATCTTGGTGAACAGCGTGCTCATGACCTCAACCTACGGCCGCGCTCACTGCCCGTGCAGGGCCTGCTTGATCGACAACCGACCGCCGGCGTGCAGGACGGCGCCGGAGTAGACACGGCCGGCGAACCACACGAGGACCGGGAGCAGCGCGATCGACAGGGCGATCGCGACGAGGTTCTCCCACGCCGCGGCCGTGCCGAGGGCGATGCGCACGGGCATGACCAGGGGCGACGCGAACGGGACGAACGAGAGCACCTTGACCAGCGGGTTGTCGGGGTCCCAGGGGGCGACGCTGACGGCGATCACGTAGGGCACCACCATGAAGGCGATCACCGGACCCGTCACCGAGCCGATGTCCTCCTGCCGCGAGACGAGGCTCGCGAGCGCGGCCAGCGTCAGGGCGTAGCTGGTGAAGCCGATGACGAACCAGACCAGGGCCCACAGCGCCGCGGTGCCGATGTCGAGGGACGTCGAGTCGAGCAGGCCGAAGCCGACGACGGACGCGGCGCCGGCCCCGACGATCGCGACGAGCTGCAGCAGCCCGACGGCACCGATGCCGAGGACCTTGCCGGCCATGAGCTGCCACGGGCGCACGGTCGCGAGCAGCAGCTCGACGACGCGGCTCGACTTCTCCTCCACGACACCCTGGGCCACGAGCTGGCCGGCGTTCATCAGCGTGATGAACAGCAGGATGCCGGCGATGTACCCGGCGGCGATCTGTCCGCCGTCCCGCGGCTCCTTCGGGTCCAGGACGGTCACGTCGGGGGCCGCCGTCGCGACGGTCTGCGCGACCGTCGCCGGGTCGCCACCCAGGTCTGTCACCGCGCCGGCGAGCGCGAGCTGCTGGGCCAGCGAGCCGAGCAGCGCCTTGCCCTGGTCGTCGACCTCCTCGTGCACCTCCACGGCGAACGTGGGGGTGGTGGACACGACGACCGCGTCGAGGGTGCCGTCGCGCAGCTGTGACCGGGCGGTGGCGGCGTCGGGCACGTCCGTGACCTTGACGTCCACGCCGACGGCCTTGCCGGTGTCGCTGATCTGCTGGGAGATCCCCGACGCGTCGGGAAGCACGCCGATCGCGACCGGGTCGGGGTCGGAGCCGACGAGCTTGAAGACGAGCCCGCCGAGGACCACGGCGACGACGAACACGCCGGTGAGCAGCAGGAACGCCTTGGACAGGATGCGGGTCCGGATCTCGCGGCCGGCCACCAGGCGGATGGTGGCCGACGTGCCGAGGGGGCGCAGCTCGCTCATGCCGGCACCGCCTCGGCCTGGGTGTCGGCCGTGACGACGTCGCGGTACAGCTCGGTCAGCGTCGGCCGCACCACCGCGAACTCCCGGACCGGCCCGACGGCCAGGGCCGCCGCGAGCAGCGCCTGGTCGGTGTCCGCCGCAGCACCGGGTCCCGCCTCGACGAGGCTCGTACCGTCGTCGTCCGCGACCACCCGGACGCCCGGTACCCCGCCGGCCCAGCGCGAGGCCGGTGGTCCGACCACGCGCCAGCGCGTCTCCTCGGTCCGCCGCAGCTCGTCGATCGCGCCGGTCGCGACGATCGACCCGGCGCGGACGATGCCTACGCGGTCGCTGATCCGCTCCACGAGCTCGAGCTGGTGGGAGGAGAACACGACGGGCACGCCGCGGTCCGCCTGCTCGCGCAGCACGCCGCTCATGACGTCCACGGCGACCGGATCGAGCCCGGAGAACGGCTCGTCGAGCACCAGGATGTCGGGCTCGTGGACCAGTGCGGCCGCGAGCTGGACCCGTTGCTGGTTGCCGAGCGAGAGCTTGAGCACCTCGTCGCCCCGGCGCTCCTCGATGCCCAGCACCTGCGTCCAGTGCTCCATCGACTCCCGGGCCCGAGCGGCGTCCATGCCGTGCAGCCGCGCCAGGTAGACGAGCTGGTCGGCCACCTTCATGCGCGGGTACAGGCCTCGCTCCTCGGGCATGTAGCCGATCCGCCGACGGGTCTCGTGGTCGATGGGCGCACCGTCCCACCGCACCTGCCCGGAGTCCGCCGCCAGCACGCCGAGCGTGATGCGCATGGTGGTGGACTTGCCGGCCCCGTTGGACCCGACGAACCCGAAGATCTCTCCGGCGCGCACGGCGAACGACATGTCCCGCAGCGCCTGCAGGGAGCCGTAGGACTTGTTCAGGGCGTCGATCTCGAGCGTGGCCACCCGCCGAGTCCATCACATGGTCCCGACATCGTGCCAAGACAATGGGGAAGCCGATCCTCCCTCCGCTGAAACGTTTCGCGGCCTGGCGCCCGCGCTCCCGCGGGCGGACGGTCGAGGGGCATGCCCCGGACGCGCGACGACGACGTGGACTGGCCGGGCGCCCGGGAAGTCAACGACGACTGCTCGAGATGGAGGAAGACCATGCATGTCCTCGCACGTCCTTCCGCACGACCCAGAACGCGCGCCGCGGCACTGCTGACGGTGCTGCTCTCGGCGCTGCTGACCGGCATCGCCGTGACGCTCCCGGCGGTGCCCGCATCGGCGCACGGATCCGTCACCGATCCGCCCAGCCGCAACTACGGTTGCTGGGAGAGATGGGGCTCGGACCACCTCAACCCGAAGATGGCCGACGTCGACCCGATGTGCTGGCAGGCGTTCCAGGCCGAGCCGAACGCCATGTGGAACTGGAACGGACTGTTCCGCGAGGGCGTCGCCGGCAACCACCAGGCCGCCATCCCCGACGGCCAGCTCTGCTCGGGTGGCCGGACGTTCGACGGCCGGTACGCGGCGCTCGACAAGCTCGGGGCCTGGACCGCCAAGACCGTCGCCCCGAAGTTCCATCTCACGCTCACGGACAGTGCGAAGCACGGTGCCGACTACCTGCGCATCTACGTCACGAAGCAGGGCTTCGACCCGACCACCCAACCGATCGGCTGGGGTGACCTCGATCTGGTCCAGGTCACGGGGAAGTACCCGACGACGGGGCTGTACGAGACCGATCTCGACCTGACCGGCCGCTCCGGTCGTGCCGTGATCTACACGATCTGGCAGGCGAGCCACCTCGACCAGTCGTACTACATCTGCAGCGACATCATCATCAACGGCACGGGCTCGACGCCCACGCCGACGCCGACCGTGACGCCGACGCCGACCGTGACGCCGACGCCGACCGCGACGCCGACGCCGACGCCGACCGTGACGCCGACGCCCACGCCGACCACCAGCCCCACGACACCGCCGGCCGGTGAGTGCTCGGCGACGGTCAAGGCCGTCAACAGCTGGCCGGGCGCGTTCGTGGGTGAGGTCACCGTCAAGGCGGGCAGCACGGCGCTGACCGGCTGGCACGTCATGATCATGGGCGCCGACGTGACGCAGGCGTGGAACGGCTCGCTGGCGGGCGCCAACACGATCACGAGCGCGGCGTGGAACAGCGCCGTCCCGGCGGGCGGTACGGCGACGGCAGGCTTCATCGCCAACGGCACGGGCCAGGGCATGACGGTGATGTGCCACACCCACTGACGCCGTAGCGGCCGTGCGATCAGACGGCCGTCACTCCCGTTCGTGGGCCAGCCGGGCCAGGGCGAGCACCGTGTTCCAGTTCCGCGCGGTGCCGTCCTGGCCCGTGGCCTTGCGCAGCACCGGCAGGGTGAGCTTGGACCGCCCGATGCCGTCCGGGTAATACGCGTAGCACTCGTGCCCGGACCACTCCACGCGTTCGCGCCCGTAGGGGGACGGGTCGAACGAGGTGCGCCCGACGGCGCCGTCCCAGCAGTAGACGACCAGGTGGGAGGGGTCGTCGCGCGCCTCGCCCGGGAACGGGACGCCCTCGACGATCGCCTCCCACTGGCCGAGCGTCCGCACGTGGACGGGGATGCGGAAGCCGAACTCGTCGGACAGCGCCTTCGCCAGCGCAACCTCGACCTTCGCCGCCGCGTCCGACGAGACGAGCACGAGGTTGCCGCTGTTGACGTAGCTGGCGACCTGCTCGTAGCCGAGTCCCTCGGCGACCGCGCGCATCGGCGCCGCCGTCACCTTGCGCCCACCCACGTTCACCGCGCCCAGCAGCGCCACCACGACTCCCATGCCGGAACTGTCCCACCCTCCACCGACACACGACAGTGCTCACACCGAGCGCGACCGTCGATCGTCGAGCGCGCCCGCTGGAGAGGGCGCGCTCGGCGGGTTTCGGGTGCGCTCGCGGCGGAGGGGACTCTCACAGGTGGTGGGTCCGGGGTGTGCGGGAAAGGTTCCGCCCAGGTAACCGACCCGGACCCTGGACCGAAACACGCGTTTCCTACCGTCGGTGCAGCAGGACCCCCCAGCCCTCGCCAGCACGGACGGAGCCCCAGCCATGGACCCGAGCGCCAGCAAGCACCTCGTCGTCGTCGGTGGCGGCATGGTCGCCCAGCGACTGGTCGAGGCGTTGCGCGACCGCGACGCGGCCGGGGCCTGGCGCATCACGGTCCTCGCCGAGGAGCCGCGCCGGCCCTACGACCGTGTCGCGCTGACCAGCTACTTCTCCGGCCGCGACGCCGA
>Ga0160458_100685_pt1 | contig 11218 bp, 6 predicted proteins | sample HID1973I_E6MG_FD_108247 | JGI IMG/M metagenome (GOLD analysis project Ga0160458, IMG submission 108247) | Enriched mosquito-associated microbial communities from UW Madison campus, WI, USA - HID1973I_E6 MG | ecosystem: Host-associated > Arthropoda: Insects > Digestive system > Unclassified ...
ACCGGCGCGTCGTCGGGCAGCCGGAAGTAGTCGAGCAGCGCGAGCACGCCCAGCCAGAGCAGGCCGACGACGAGCGCAGCGAGCAGCACCCACTGCACGAACCCGACCACCCGCCACCACGCGGGGCGGCGGACCGCGTCGAGCTGCGTGCCCGCGATCGCCTGGTCGAGCGCGTCGGCGAGGCCGTCGGTGCCTGCGGCGACGCGAGCGCGCGCGTCGAGTGCCCACGTCTCCGGGATCCCCTGCGTCGCGGACGCGGCGTAGTCCCGCACCGCGGTCCGGGCCGCGGCGAGCTGGGTGGGGGTCGCGACGGGCATCGAGGTGCGCACCAGGTCGGTCCGCTCCTCCTGCGTCGTCGCCCCCGGCACGCGCAGTCCTGCGGTGCGGAGCCCGAGGCGGCGCAGAGGGTCGCGTCGGAACCGGCCGAGCCACCGCGTCACGGGCCAGCCTGTCGCGGCATGGGCGTCGCGCCGGGCGCTCCCGCGCACGGCGTCGACGACCGTCGGGACACCGGCCGCCTGCTCCAGGCCCGCGACCAGACGGTCCTGACCGGGCTTCGCCCGCTTGGCATCGGACCCGAGCTCGCCGACCAGGCGCTTCGCGACGCTCCGCTCGTCGGCCGCCCAGCGGCGGTTGGCCGCCTCGCGCCGGGCCGCCGCGTCGTCGAGCATCGCCCGCAGGTCGTCGACGCCCTGCCCCGTGCGCGCGGACAGCGCCAGGACGCGCGCGCCGACGAGCCCGTCCTCGGCGACCAGGCGCCGCAGGTCCCCCAGGCACGCCGCGGCCTCGTCGGGCGAGAGCCGGTCCACCTGGTTGAGCACGACGACCGTCACGTCGCCGTGCCCCGCCAGCGGCCTCAGGTACCGCTCGTGCAGCGCGGCGTCCGCGTACTTCTGCGGGTCCACCACCCAGACCAGCAGGTCGGCCCGCTCGACGAGGCGCTCGGCGCGGACACGGTGCTCGACGACCACCGAGTCGTGGTCGGGCAGGTCAACGAGCACCAGCGCACCCCCGACGGGTGCCGCGCCGGCCATCTGGTGCCGCCGCCCCACCTCCAGCCAGTCGAGCAGCGGCTGCGCGCCGTCGCCCCAGACCGCCGCGAGCGCGTGCGACGTCGTCGGGCGCTGCACACCCGCCGGCGCCAGGTCCGCACCGGTCAGCGCGTTCAACGTCGACGACTTGCCCGAGCCCGTCGCCCCCGCCAACGCGACGACCGTGTGCTCCGCCGACAGGCCGCCGCGCTCACGGGCCCGCGCGACGACCGCGCGGGCGTCGTGCGCGAGCTCGACGGGGAGCCGGCCGCCCGACGCGTCGAGCGCCTGCTCCAGCAGGTCCGTGCGCGCGGCGAGGTCGAGCGTCATGCGCCGTCCCTCGGCTCGTCGCCGCTCTGCTCGTCGTCCCGCTGCTCGTCGTCCCGCTGCTCGTCGCCCCGTCCACCCGGCGTCGTGCCGCCCACCGGACCACGTGCGCCGCGGCCGAACAGCCGACGCCAGAAGCCGGGCTTGTCGTCGTCAGGAGCGTCGGGGACCTTCGCACCGACACCTGGCGACGACGTCTGCCCTCCCCCCGCACGCCACCGGGCTGCTCCGCGCAGCTGTGTCCCGTCCGACGACGGCGCCGCAGTCCGTGCCGCACCACCGAACCGCTCCCCACGCGCCGCGTGCTCGACGCCTCGCGCCGCGGCGAGAAGTGCGGCTCCCCCGGCCTGCGCAGCGCCCGTCGCGTCGAGCTGGCTGGTGTAACGGCCGGCCTCGTCGTCCAGCATCGTGCGGACCCGCTGCTCGAGCCGCTCGCGCGCGGTGGCCGTCAGGCGGCGCACGGCCTCGTCGCCGAAGACGGCCTCGAGCAGCTTCTGCGCGACCACCGCGGTGCCGCCCGCGATGCCGACCTCGATGCCCGTCAGTCCACCGGTGGACGCGAACACCAGCACCATGAGGCTGACACCCAGCCCGTTGAGCCCGAACGAGAGCGCCCGCGCGGTCCCCCGCTTGTCCTCGCCCTGCTCGCGCACCAGGTCCAGCACGTCGCCCTGCCAGGCGCGGATCTGCTCGGCGACACCCGTGCGCATCGCCGACGACCCTCGCGACAGGTCCAGCCCGTCCAGCAGCGCCGCCCCGGCCGGGTCGCCCCGCCACGCCGCGTACGTGCGCTCGGCGGCCTCGTCGATGGCGTCGAGGATGACGGCCTCCAGCCCGTGCGCGATCGCCTCCTCGACGTGCGGCGCCTGCGCGGGCCTGCCGCGGAAGAAACCGACGACGGCGTCGCGCGCGCGGCCCACCCGCTTCTCGATCGAGCGGAAGAACTCGCCCGTCCCGACGAAGTCCTGCCAGCGCGCCAGCACCTCGCCGCGCAGCAGCGTCCCGTCGGACGTCGCGGCCGCGACACGCTCGACGGCGTCGTCCGCGTACCGGACGCAGACCGCGCGCAGGCGCGCGTCCGCCTCGACCTGCGCGTCCGCCGCGCCGGCCAGGTGCGTCGAGCGGCGCACCAGGTCGTCGACGACGCCGTCGAGCGTGGCACCCACGACGGCGTCGCGGGCCGCCGGGTCGGCGCCCAGGTCGGACAGGTATGCGGCGATCTGGCCCACGACGTGCTCCGGGAGCAGCCCCTCGACCTGGGTCGCCTCGGGGACCGCGAACAGCGGTGCGGCGGTCAGGCCGTGGCCGTCCATCATCCGCCGGAGGTCCGCGACCACGGCCTCTGCGCCCGGGTCGACGCGGTCGACGACGAGCGCCACCTGCGCCCGCCGACGGGCGGCCGTCTCGAGCAGGTCCCACGGGACCGCGTCGGCGTACCGGGCCGCCGTCGTGACGAAGAGCCACAGGTCGGCGGCGGCCAGGAGCTGCGCGGCGAGCTCGCGGTTGGCGACCTCCACCGAGTCGATGTCCGGGGCGTCGAGCAGGGCGAGCCCCTGCGGGAGCGACGACGTCGCGACGAGCCGCAGTGCGCGCCGGGCGTCGCCCGTCGCCGGGTCGTCGGCCGTCACACGCGCCAGCCCGGGCAGGATGCGGTCCGTGCTGAACCAGCGACCGTCCAGCGGGTGGTGCGCCAGCACGGGCGACCGCGTCGTGGGCCGCAGGACACCGGGAGTGCTGACCTGCTCCCCCAGCAGCGAGTTCACGAGCGTCGACTTGCCCGCACCCGTGGATCCCCCCACCACCACGAGCAGCGGCGCACCGCGGGCCCGCAGCCGGGGAAGCACGTAGTCGTCGAGCTGCTCGACCGCCTGGGCCGCGTCCTTTCGTGCAACCGCCGCACCCGGCGTCTCGAGCGGCAGACGTGTCGCATCGAGGCGGGTCCGCAGCTCCTCGAGCGCACCGGCCAAGGGGCTGCTCGACGCGCTCGTCGGGGTGGCCGGTCGCTCGTCGTCGGGCGTGGTCATGGCCCTAGTGTCGCTGGTCGTTGCGCTCCTGGCCTGGTCAGGCGCGCAGCGTTCGCGGCCTGGGTGCGTCAGGACGACGAACGCCGGACCATCCGCATCGTGCGGACGGTCCGGCGGTCGTCGGTGCCACAGGTCAGTCGCGGCGCAGCTTGCGGTAGGTCACGCGGTGCGGGCGCGCGGCGTCGGCGCCGAGGCGCGAGACCTTGTTCTCCTCGTAGGACGCGAAGTTGCCCTCGAACCAGTACCAGTTCGACGGGTTCTCCTCGGTGCCCTCGTAGGCCAGGATGTGCGTCGCCACCCGGTCCAGGAACCACCGGTCGTGGGAGACGACGACGGCGCAGCCGGGGAACTCGAGCAGCGCGTTCTCGAGCGAGCCGAGCGTCTCGACGTCCAGGTCGTTGGTGGGCTCGTCGAGCAGCAGCAGGTTGCCGCCCTGCTTGAGCGTGAGCGCCAGGTTGAGGCGGTTGCGCTCACCACCGGACAGCACGCCCGCGGGCTTCTGCTGGTCCGGGCCCTTGAAGCCGAACGCCGCGACGTACGCACGCGAGGGCATCTCGACGTTGCCGACCTTGAGGAAGTCGAGGCCGTCGGAGACGACCTCGAACAGCGTCTTCTTGGGGTCGATGCCGCCGCGCGACTGGTCGACGTAGGAGATCGAGACGGTCTCGCCGACCTTGAGGTCGCCGCCGTCCAGCGGCTCGAGCCCGACGATCGTCTTGAACAGCGTGGTCTTGCCGACGCCGTTGGGGCCGATGACGCCGACGATGCCGTTGCGGGGCAGCGTGAAGCTGAGGCCGTCGATCAGGACACGCCCGTCGAAGCCCTTCTGCAGGTTGCTGGCCTCGAGGACGATCGAGCCGAGGCGCGGGCCCGGCGGGATCTGGATCTCCTCGAAGTCGAGCTTCCTGGTGCGGTCCGCCTCGGCGGCCATCTCCTCGTAGCGCGCCAGGCGCGACTTGGACTTGGTCTGGCGGCCCTTGGCGTTGGACCGGACCCACTCCAGCTCGTCCTTGAGGCGCTTGGCCAGCTTTGCGTCCTTCTTGCCCTGGATGGCCAGACGCTCCTGCTTCTTCTCCAGGTACGTCGAGTAGTTGCCCTCGTACGGGTACAGGCGGCCGCGGTCGACCTCGCAGATCCACTCCGCGACGTGGTCCAGGAAGTACCGGTCGTGGGTGACCGCCAGGATGGCACCCTGGTAGTCCTTCAGGTGGGCCTCGAGCCACAGCACCGACTCGGCGTCCAGGTGGTTGGTGGGCTCGTCGAGCAGCAGCAGGTCGGGCTTCTCGAGCAGGAGCTTGCACAGCGCGACGCGGCGGCGCTCACCACCGGACAGCACGGTCACGTCGGCGTCCGGCGGCGGGCAGCGCAGCGCGTCCATGGCCTGCTCGAGCTGGGCGTCGAGGTCCCAGGCGTCGGCCGCGTCGATGGCCTCCTGGAGCTGGCCCATCTCCGCGAGCAGCGCGTCGAAGTCCGCGTCGGGCTCCGCCATGAGCGCGGAGATCTCGTTGTAGCGGTCCAGCTGGCCCTTGATCTCGGCGACGCCCTCCTCGACGTTGCCCAGCACGGTCTTGGACTCGTTGAGCGGCGGCTCCTGCTGGAGGATGCCCACCGTGTACCCGGGGCTGAGACGCGCCTCGCCGTTGGACGGCTGGTCCAGGCCGGCCATGATCTTCAGGATCGTCGACTTCCCGGCGCCGTTGGGCCCGACGACGCCGATCTTGGCGCCGGGCAGGAAGTTCAAGGTGACGTCGTCGAGGATGACCTTGTCGCCGTGCGCCTTGCGCGTCTTGTACATGGAGTAGATGAACTCAGCCACTGGCTCTTCGTCCGCCTCGGTGCTCGGGAGTTGTGCTGCAGGATGCGCTCCGAGCAGGCGCCGGCCGCCACGTGTGGGCGCTGGCCGGCCCCTGGTCGGGATGCCGGTCACCCAGCCTAGGCGATCACCTGACCAACGCGCCCAGCCCGGCGGGGCTGCGGCCGAGCTGCGCGAGCTCGTCGTCGTCCAGCTCGTCGTCCAGCTCGTCGAGCTCGTCCGCCCGCTCGTCGTCGTCGGACTCGCGCGCCTCGTCGCGCTCGTCACCCACGGCGTGACCCGGCAGGTACGGGCCGTCGGGCCCGTCCGCCGGCTCGTCGGACCGCTCGACGACGGCGTGCTCGTCGGACGGCGCCTCCACGAGCCCGGTGACGTCGGCGACGGCACCGTCGGCGCGCGGCGTCGCGATCGTGCGGCGGAACATCGTCGACCCGAACGCGAGGTCGTGCCCGACGCTCACGGCTTCCAGGACCAGACCGCTGTGCACCGAACCGTCGGACGAGGTCCACTCCTCGGTGGACAGCCGCCCGTGCGCGACGATCGGCTCTCCCTTGCGCAGCGACTGGGCCACGTTGACGGCCAGCGTCCGCCAGACCTTGACGCGGAACCACTCGGTACGGCCGTCGCGCCAGGTGCTGGTGGCACGGTCGAAGTAGCGCCGCGTGCTGCCCATCCGGAACGACGTGTACGCCTGCCTGCCCTCGCGAGCGGGGAACAGCGTGACCTCGCTGCCGATCCAGCCCACCACCGTGACGTCGAGACTCTGCGTGCTCATCCCACTCTCCTCCCAGGACGCCCCGACCTGCGCGGGGCTCGTAGGAGGAGCGTCACGCGCCACGCCGGCCCGCGGGCGGCACCTTCCCCGATCTGTGGGCAGCGGTGCGCGAAGGAGTGGCTGTGGTCGCGTCGGCGAGACGTCAGGTGCGGGCGGTCGCGACCAGCTCGCGCACCTCGCGGTGCTCGCCGAGCACCTCCTGCGCGGGATCCATCAGCAACCGCTGCGCGACGTCCTCGATCGCGGACCTGCCTGCGCGCAACGTCTGCTCACCGCGGCGACGACCGGCGGCCCGCCGAGCGGCAGCGGCACCGAGCCAGCAGGCGACGGCGCCGACGAGCAGCACCGCACCGACCGCCGGGGCCCACGCATAGCTGTCGCCGTCGCCGGCCAGCGTCCCGACCCACAGCGCCACGACCATGATGCCCAGCACGGCCAGCACCGCCGCGGCGACGGTCAACGCCACGGCGGCCGTCGAGCGACGCGCGGCGATCCGCACCCCGGCCAAGGCGTCCTGCACGGCTGCACCGATCTGCTCGGTCGGCGCGACGCGGGTGTCGAGATCCCGCGCCCACCGGGCGGGCAGCGCGCCGACCAGCGGTGCGAGCCACGCCGAGCGCGCCTGGCCCACGGCGTGCCCCTGCACGGCACCGAGCGCGGGGATCGTCGTCTCCTTGCCGCGGCTCGCGGCGCCGACGGCGGCCGCGACGGACGGCAGCCCGGCCGCGTCCGCCAGGGTGTCGACGACCCCGGACACCGACAGCACCGACGGCTCGCGCTCGCCGACCTGCGCGTCGAGCGCGCGCACCGCGTCGCCGATCCCGGCGGCGGCCCGCGTCGCGGCCAGGGACCGACCCGCGACGGCCGTCGCGAGCCCGCCGCGCAGCTCGGTGATCCCGGTGCCGTTCACGGCGGACACCGCGACCACGGGCACGTCGACGAGGCCGTCGGCGGCCAGCAGCCGGGACACGTCCTCGATCAGCCCGTCGCGCTGCTCGAAGGGCACGGTGTCGATCTGGTTGAGCACGACGAGCATGGAGGCCTCGTGCCCCACGAGGTGCTGCAGGTAGCCGGTGTGCAGGGCGTCGTCGGCGTACTTCTGCGGGTCGACGACGAACACGAGCAGGTCGGCCTGCGGCAGGAGCCGGTCGACGACGGCGCGGTGCTCGGGCTCGATCGAGTCGTGGTCGGGCAGGTCCAGCAGCACGAGCCCGCGCAGTGCGACCTCCGTGTCGCCGTCGAGCGCGCTCTCGCGCTCGATCCGACGTTCGCTGTCGACTCCGAGCCAGTCGAGCAGCGCGCCGGCGTCGCCGCCCCAGACGCAGGCCGTGACCTGCGACGTCGTCGGGCGCTTGACGCCAACGTCCGCGAACTGGAGCTTGGAGACGGCGTTGAACAGGCTCGACTTGCCGGACCCGGTGCCGCCGACGAGCGCGACGACGGTGTGGTCGACACCCAGTGCGAGCCGCTCGTGCACGCCCGTCAGCCCGGTGGTGACGGTCGCGACGACGGCCGGGTCGAACCGGTCCCCCGCGCGTTCGACCGCCCGCTCCAGCGCGTCGACCCGGGCGGTGAGGTCCTGCTCGTCGCTCATGTCAGCCCCTTCAGGACGGCGAGCCGCAGGCGCAGCCTCGATGCCGCGTCGTCGGCGAGGTCGGGGTCGGCCAGCAGCTCGTCGACCGCGGACCGCTCGAGGCGCGCCTGGTCGGACGCGCGCTCGGCGAGGTCGCGCACGAGGTCGTCGACGATGCGCTCGCCCGCCGCGCCGAGCAGCGTGACCAGCAGTCGTCGGGCGTCCTTGACGCCGGCCGCACCCGCGAGAGCGACGGCGGCGAGGCCCTCGTCGCCGAGCGAGCGCACGGCCTGCTGGCGGCGCTTGTCGAGCTTCTTCAGCTCGCGCCCGACGACGTCGTCCTCGGGGCGTGCCGCGAGCGTCGCGCGCACGACGCGCGGCCCCTGCGCGGTCCAGCCGCGCGCGGCGAGCTCGGCGGCGCGGGTCCGGCGCGCCGCGGTCGCGCCGCCCGCCCAGGCCGACGCGATCGAGGTCGAGCCGCCCGGCGCGTCGTCGGCCGTGAGCGACGACCGCAGCGCGGCCTCGGTACGCGCACCGATCTCCGCGAGGGTGGCGGCGGCGGACTGGTTGAGGTCAACGAGCAGGGGTTCGAGCGAGGTCACGCGGGCGGGTGCGGTGCGGGCGGAGCCGCGCACCTTGCCCGACGACGACACGAGGTCGTGGACCGGCCCGCCGTCCGCGCTGAGCTCGGCCCACCGCGCCCGCACGGGACCGTCGGCGACCGCGCCGTCGCGGATCGACTCGGCCGCGGCCTTCGCCGGTGCCGCGAGCCGCTCGTCGATCGTGCCGGCGATCGCCGCCGCCGCGTCGGCCTGCTCCTGCACCACGGTCGCGAGCTCGTCGACCCACTCGCGCAGCGCGGACAGCGAACCGCGCAGCGTGCGCCCGATGACGGTGCGCGCCCGGTCGGGCCCGGCGAGCATGGTGAGCCACCGGTTCACGGGTGCGACGACGTTCGCGCCCAGCAGCCCCTCGTGGGGGCCGACGTCGGGCACGACGAACAGCGGCGACCCGTCGAGCCCGTGCTTGCGCAGCCGCGCGAGCAGGTCGCCGCGGACGGTCGGCAACGAGTCCGACGGGACGCGGTTGAGCACCATCGCGATCGACGCCCCGCGCTCGACGGCACTCTCGAGCACCTTCCACGGCAGCGCGTCGCCGTACCGGGCGGCCGTCGTGACGAACAGCCACAGGTCGGCGGCCTCGAGCAGCCGGTGCGCCGACTCACGGTTGGACTCCAGGACCGAGTCCAGGTCGGGCGCGTCCAGCAGCGCGATGCCGCGCGGCACGTGCTCGTCGGCGACCACCTCGACCGACTCCAGCACGGGGTGGTGGCTCAGCAGCTCGGCGTCGAGCGGGTGGTGCACCAGGACCGGGCGCCGGGTCGTCGGCCGCAGGACGCCGGCCTGACTGACCTCCGCCTGGACCAGGGAGTTCACGAGCGTCGACTTGCCCGCCCCGGTGGAGCCCGCGACCACGACGACGGCCGGCGCGGACAGCTCCGTCAGCCGCGGCAGCAGGTGCTCGTCGAGCTGGTCGAGCAGCCGGTCACGCGACGCGCGTGCGTCGCTCGTCCCCTCGATCTCGAGCGGGAACCCCGTCGCGGCGACGTCCCGGCGCAGGTCCCGCACGGCGTCAAGCAGCGACGTCGCCGCCAGTGGCCGGGCCAGCACGGACCGCGGGTCGTCGGCCTGGTGTCGAGCGTGCGCCGACCTCGAGGTCGGCGACGCCGACGCGGTCCCCGGCTGAACGCTCACGGGCTCATTCTCAGGCCCGGACCTGACCAGGCCAAACGCGCCACGCGGTCAGACCCCGGCGAGTCGGGCCTTCCGGACCTGCCGGACGAGCTCCGCGCGCGCCCCAGAGCGAGTGAACCTAGGGTGCCAAGAGGTCCGAACCGGTACGCAAGCCTCGAAGGAGACGCTCATGGCCCGTAGGAATGCACTGACCCTCGCCGCCGCCACGGCGGCCCTCACGCTCGCGGCAGCCGCCCCCGCCCAGGCTGCACCGATCTCGATCGGCCTGAGCACCAAGACCTCCGACTCGGACGGCTTCGCGTACCTGAGTGCCAACCTCTCGTTCACAGACGGCGGCCGGGGCATCGACCTGACCGGGAAGGTCACCGACCGCTGCCCGGCCGACAGCCACGGCGCGTACGCCATCATCACCGTCCACCTGTCCGGCGGAGGCTTCCGGACGTGGACGCCACAGGACGCGAACGGCTGCGGCGGAGGAACGCCGTTCGACCACGACGTCAACTTCAACGTGCACGTGAAGGACGTGAGCTTCCTCCTGCAGGAGCGCGACAACGGCACCGTCATCCGCTCGACGAGCAGGGTCGTCACGAACGGCTGACCCCGGCGCTCCCTTCGTCGGCGCGCCACTACTCTGGTCCCGCGGCAGCGACCGTGCCCTCGTAGCTCAATGGATAGAGCAACGGCCTTCTAATCCGTAGGTTGCAGGTTCGAGTCCTGCCGGGGGCGCCCTCACCACCCAGCGGACGACGCGCCACCGCGCTCGCGCCCGCCCTCGTCCGTTGTCACAGCGGGCGCGCATGCGCTTGGCTGGGCCGACGACGCCGCGGGGGCGACGAGAGGGGCGACGAGACGATGACCGCTGACGGCCCAGCTGCGCAGGTGCCGAACCGGTACCGGGCTGCGATCAGCTCGGCGCGGAGCTCGTCGCGTGAACCAGCGCAGACACTGTCGGACGCCTTGGACAAGGCCGTCCGGGCGATGTCGAACGGGGCGTGGACAGGAGGCAAGGCGGGCGACTTCGAAGATCGCCTGACGTCATGGAGGAGCACCTGCCGCAGCGCTTCGGACGGGGCGATGGCGGAGTTCGACGATGCGGTGCACGCCCAGCCGGAGATGGTCGAGGCGAACTCGTGGCAGGCACGGTGGCGGCCATGGCCGAGGTGAGCATCGACCTCGACGCGATGGCCGATCTCGTCGCGTCGCTGGGGGCCGCGCGCTCGGACATCACGGAGTCGGCAGGGCTCCTGCGCGGCCGGCTCGACTACGTCGAGCTGTCGACGTCGTCACTGTCGCAGGTCGGCTACGCCGCGAGCGTGGACCAGGCGATCGGCGAGGCGCTGCGGGACCTGAACCGCCGGCTCGCGCTCGCCCGGATGATCGAGCAGGCGACGCCGGGTCTGAGCGTGGTCACGTTCGACGACGACGTGCTCTCGACGAAGACGGACGCGCAGATCGACGCCCTGGTCGACACGGTCCTGGACAAGCTGAAGGTCGACGAGGACGACTTCGACCCCCGGGACATCGACCCGGACCTGCTGCGGATCCTGACCGAGAACCAGACCGACCCGTACTTCGCGAAGGTGCTCGCCTCCCGGGTGACACCCGGCGCGCTGGCTGCCTACCTCGACCTGGTCAACCGGGGCCGCATGCGCTCCGGCATCGACGGCGTCCAGGCGTTCGACCGGGACTACGACGCCCTGCTGCGCGGGCTGGGCATGACGCTGGGGCTGGCCTCCCAGGGCGCCGGCGACGTCGCCGTCCCGGGCATGTCGAAGGTGTGGAGCGACTTCGCCGGCAGCGACGCCGTGAAGTACAGCCACGGCGGCCAGCTCAACCTCGTCTCCCTGGTGATCGAGCGCGGCGTGTGGTCCGACGACTTCCTCGTCGACGTCTACCAGTCGATCCGCGACTCCGAGGGCGA
>Ga0160458_100690_pt1 | contig 11123 bp, 9 predicted proteins | sample HID1973I_E6MG_FD_108247 | JGI IMG/M metagenome (GOLD analysis project Ga0160458, IMG submission 108247) | Enriched mosquito-associated microbial communities from UW Madison campus, WI, USA - HID1973I_E6 MG | ecosystem: Host-associated > Arthropoda: Insects > Digestive system > Unclassified ...
CCAACCACATAGTGAGTTAACCTCACGATCGGCGCCGACGCGCCCGCTCGACCCCCCGGAGGCGCCCCCATGCCCACACCCCTCGCTCGCAACGGCTCCGTCATGCGCGGCTTCATGAAGGACGACTCGGTGACCCACCGTCGTCTGAGCCGCGGCACGCTGCGCCGCATCCTGTCCTTCGCCCGCCCCTACCGCTGGCAGCTCGCGATCTTCGTCGCGCTCATCGCCGTCGAGGCCGCGGCCGGCGCCCTGACCCCGCTGCTGGTCAAGAACCTCATCGACCACGGCATCGCCACTGGCGACACCGCAGAGGTCGTCGAGCTCTCGCTGGGCATCGCTGTCCTCGCCATCGTCGGCGCGGGCCTGTCCGTCGCGGACCGCTGGGTCTCCTCGCGCATCGGCGAGGGCCTGATCTACGACCTGCGCACCGCCGTCTACGACCACGTGCAGCGCATGCCGCTCGCGTTCTTCAGCCGCGCCAAGACCGGCGCCCTCGTCCAGCGGCTCAACGGCGACGTGCTGGGCGCGCAGCAGGCGTTCACGTCCACGCTGCAGAACGTCATCAGCAACTCGCTGACCATCGTGTTCGTGCTGGCGGCCATGTTCTCCATGTCATGGCAGCTCACCGCGCTGTCGCTGGTGCTGCTGCCCGCGTTCGTGCTGCCGGCGCGTTGGTTCGGAAAGAAGATCGCCGCGATCACGCGCGAGAGCTACGAGCGGAACGCCGATGCCGCGCAGATCATGAACGAGCGGTTCAACGTGGCCGGCGCGCACCTGGTCAAGGTGTTCGCCGACCCGGCGCGCGAGTCGGCCGCGTATGCCGAGCAGGCCGCCCGCGTCCGCGACATCGGCGTCACGCGCGCGCTCTACTCGACGTGGTTCCGCGTGGGCCTGACGACGCTCGCGTCGATCGCGACGGCGATCATCTACGGCGCCGGTGGCGTGCTGGCGATCCGTGGCCAGCTCACGGTCGGTGTCGTCGTCGCGCTCGCCGCCTACCTGGGCCGGCTCTACGGCCCGCTCACCGCGATGTCGACGGTCCAGGTCGACGTCATGACGGCGCTGGTCAGCTTCGAGCGCGTGCTCGAGGTCCTGGACCTCGAGCCGACGGTCACCGATGCCGCGGACGCCCACGACCTGCGAGAGGACGTCGCGCGGCGCGGCGCGGACGTCGAGCTCGACGGCCTCGCGTTCCGCTACCCCGCGGCCGACGAGGTCTCGCTCGCCTCCCTCGAGTCGGTGGCGACCCTGCGCCACGACCCCGTCGCCGACACCCTGCACGACGTCGGCTTCACCGTGCCCGCCGGGCACATGGTCGCGCTCGTCGGCCCGTCCGGCGCCGGCAAGACGACCATCTCCCAGCTGGTCACGCGCATGTACGACCCCACGCGCGGCGCGGTCCGCATCGCCGGCGCCGACCTGCGCGACGTCACGCAGGAGTCGCTGCGCGCGACCGTCGGCGTGGTCAGCCAGGAGGCGCACCTGTTCCACGACACGATCGCCGCGAACCTGCGCCTGGCCCGCCCGGAGGCCACCGACGACGACCTCGAGCGCGCGCTGCGCCAGGCCCACGTCTGGCACCTGGTGGAGTCCTTGCCCGAGGGGCTCGAGACCGTAGTCGGCGACCGCGGCTACCGCCTGTCCGGCGGCGAGCGCCAGCGCCTGGCCATCGCCCGGCTGCTGCTCAAGGCCCCGGACGTCGTCGTGCTCGACGAGGCCACCGCGCACCTGGACTCCGAGTCGGAGGCCGCCGTGCAGGCCGCGCTCGACGAGGCGCTCGTCGGCCGCACGTCGCTCGTGATCGCCCACCGCCTGTCGACCGTGCGCAAGGCGGACGCGATCGTCGTCGTCGCCGACGGCCGCGTGGCCGAGACCGGCACCCATGCCGAGCTCGTGGCCGCCGACGGCCTGTACGCCGAGCTCTACCGCACCCAGTTCCGCGAGCCGGTCGCCGCCTGAGGCGCCTACTGCGCCAGCTCGTCCAGGTCGCTCACCGAGTCGACGGCCACGTCGTTGTCCGGCGCGACGGGCTGAAGGGCGTCGGAACCGTCGTCGACGGTGTACATGGCCTGGACCGGGTGCAGCAGGTCGTACGGCACGCCGGGTCCGTGGTCGGCCATGAGCAGCACGTAGGAGCCACCGACGTCGAACGGCGTCGTCTCGGCCTCCTCGTACCGGACCCCTCGGTACAGGCCGCCGAGCTGCGCGACCTGGATGACGTCGCCGACCGCGACGTCACCCTTGACGACCTCGTCGACCCGCGCGTCGGCGATGGTGACCACGACGCCCGGCACGTCCTGCGGGTCGTCGAGCCCGGCCTGGGGGTTGGTCCGCGGGTCGCCGTCGGTCGAGACCTCGGGCTTGTCGTCGACGACGGACGTGTCGAGGACGGTCACGCGCGCGACGACGTCCGCGGCGTCGACGATCTCCTGCGGGGTGTCGTAGGCGGGGTAGTCGGCGTACGACGTGACGACGGGCGGCTCGGCGGAGGACCCGGCCGACGGCTGCGACGCGCACCCCGCCAGCGACGAGCCCGCCACCAGAGCGAGCACCAGCGCCGCGACCCTCGTCCGTGCCCTCACTTGTACTTCACCACTTCGCTGACGTCGTAGGGCTGGGGCTTGTAGATGACCGCGGGGTCGCGGTCGTACTTCATGAGCGACGCCTTGCTGGTGGACGGGTTGTCGGCCAGCTTCAGGCCGTGCCCCAGCTCGTGCGTGGACGTCGACAGGATCCACTTCGTCAGGTTGGAGCCAGCACGACCCTCGATGAACTGCACGTTCACCTCGACCGTGAAGTGCTTGGACGACCCGGACCCGTACGGCGTGTACCGGCCGGCCCAGCTGTAGGTCCAACGGCCGGCGGTGTAGGTGCTCGCCGACGTCGTCGTCCGCGTGATCGACGCCCCCGCTCCCGACGAGTTCCAGTACCCCCGGGCCGTGTCGAGGTACCCGACCCACGTGCTGTTGATGTTCAGCGGCCGCACCGTGAACGAGGTGCTCGGCATGCCGCCCGAGTACTCGTCCGCCGCAGCCGGGCTCGCCGCCAGTGCCCCGGCGGCGACCGCCGCCAGCACCGCGACCCCCGCGCCGCGCGCGCTCGATCGTCTCCTCACCACGCCCCCTGCTCGTCCGTCGAAACCGGGCAACTCCGCCCGAAGCGGACGCTAGCACGGTCGACCGACACACCGGGCGCGGCCGTCCACACGCCCTCAGAGGTCGTCGGGGCTGACCAGGAAGTCGGCCTGGTCGGCTATCTCGCCGCCGACAGCCTCGTGCACGGCGCGCGCGACGGCGTGCAGCACGCCCGCGGCTCGTCGTCGGGCGACGCGGTGTTCCAGCGTGGGCCGCTCGATCTCCAGCTCGTCGACGACCACCGGTTCCCAGTGCACGCGGTACGCGACCACGCCGCCCGCCGCCCACGGCACGGAACGGAGCAGCGGCGGCACCTCGTCGGGCTCGGAGACGTCCACGGAGATGAGCCCGTCGACGCCGAGGTCCACGAGGATCCCGAAGGTCTGCGCGGCCTCCTGCGCCGCGGCCATCATCATCTCGTCGAACGCCGCCGCCTCGGCGTGCAGCCGGCGACGCGCCTCGTCGTCGTCCACGCCGTGCAGCTCGAGCGACGACCGCAGACCGGACCCGCCAGGCTCGCTGATCCCCGCGGGACCGCTCACCGAGTGCCGTCCGGAACCCGCCATCGGACCCCCCCACGTCCCGGGCGCGGCGGACAGGCGCGCGCGCGGCACGGCCCGTTGCACGATCGCGAGCGCGTCGCCCGGCTCGACCCAGTGGTCGGTCAGGACCGTCAGGTCGATCGCACCCTCGGTGTCGGGCGCCAGGATCGTCCCGCGGCCGCCGATCCGCACCGACCCGCCCAGCCGGCGCGCGGCGTCGACGAGCCACTGCACCACGCGCATCTCCTCGCGCACGGGCAGCCCGTCGGGGAAGGCACGGTTGAGGCCGTCGCGGTCGCCGCCGGGCCAGGGCCGCTCCCCGCGCTCGCGCGGGGACGCGACGTCGTAGACCTGGGTGGTCGACGACGGCAGGCCCAGCGCGACGAGGTCGTCGGGCGTGACCCCGTACGGGCCGGTGACGGTCGAGTGCCGGGACAGCCGCAGCACGGGTGCGGCGGGTGCGGGCGTGACCCGGATCCCGAAGGCGGCGGTCATGGGCCGGCGACCGCGCTGCGACGGCACGTCGCCCGCCGGCTCCCACCGCGCGGCGGCGAACCGGCTCGCGGCCAGCGTCTCGACCTCGTCGACCTCGACCCCGTCCGGGAGGGCGAGCAGGTGCCGGCCCCGCAGCTGCGGGTCCGACAGGGGCAGGCGAGGAAGAGCCAACTCAGACGTCCGAGCGGTGGAAGTTCTGCCAGGAGCGGGAGGCGGTGGGGCCGCGCTGGCCCTGGTAGCGCGAGCCGTACGCGCTCGAGCCGTACGGGTTCTCCGCGGCCGACGACAGCCGGAAGAAGCACATCTGGCCGATCTTCATGCCGGGCCACAGCAGGATCGGCAGGGTCGCGACGTTCGACAGCTCGAGCGTCACGTGCCCGCTGAAGCCGGGGTCGATGAAGCCGGCCGTCGAGTGCGTCAGCAGACCCAGACGCCCGAGCGACGACTTGCCCTCGAGCCGCGCGGCGACGTCGTCGGGCAGCGTGACCTGCTCGTACGTCGAGCCCAGCACGAACTCACCGGGATGCAGCACGAACGGCTCGCCGGGCGCGGACTCGACCAGGCGGGTCAGCTCGGGCTGGTCGGCCGCCGGGTCGATGACCGGGTACTTGTGGTTGTCGAACAGCCGGAAGTACCGGTCCAGGCGCACGTCGATGCTCGACGGCTGGAGCATGGCGGCGTCGTACGGCTCGAGGGCCACGCGGCCCGACTCGAGCTCGGCCCTGATGTCACGGTCGGAGAGCAGCACGGGCCCACGGTAGTGCCCTTCAGCGGGGTTCGGAGCCTGCCTCGGCATCGTGGACGAGCAGCGCGAGCTGCGTGCGGTTGTCCAGACCCAGCTTGAGCAGCGCACTCGACACGTGGGCCTTGATCGTGGGCACGGACAGGTACAGCTCGCGGGCCACCTCACCGTTGGTCGCACCGCGGGCGACGGCGGCGACGACGTCCCGCTCCCGCGGGGTCAGCCGGTCCAGCGCAGCCCGCGCGCGCTCGCGCACCCCACCCGCGGTGGCCGCCGAGTCCATGAGGCGTCGGGCCACCTGCGGCGACAGCACGGGTTCGCCCGCGGCGGCCGCGACGACGGCGGCGACGATGCGCTCCGGGCGGGCGTCCTTGAGCAGGTAGCCGGCCGCGCCCGCGCGCAGCGCGCCCTCGATCTCGGCGCCCGTGTCGAAGGTGGTCAGGACGACGACGGCCGGCGGGTCCGGCCGCGCCCGGACGGCTCGCGTCGCGGCGATCCCGTCGACGCCCGGCATGCGCAGGTCCATCAGCACGACGTCGGCGCGGTGCGCGTCGAGGGCGGCGGCCACCGCTCCCCCGTCGGCCGCCTCGCCCACCACGGCGATGGTCCCGTCCACGGCGCCGTCGAGCATGAGCGTCAGGCCCGCGCGGACCAGGGCGTCGTCGTCGACGACGAGCACCCGGATCACGCCGGCACCCGGGCGCGGAGAGTGAAACCACCGGCCGACGACCCGGCCTCCAGCACGCCACCCACGAGCTCCACCCGCTCCCTCAACCCGGCCAGCCCGACCCCGGCCCCGACCTCGCGCTCCGCCACGGCACCCGCCCCGTCGAGATCGACCCTTCCGGGCGAGACAGGCGTCTGCAAGAGTCGCTCTCGCCCGGAAAGGTCTGTCTCGGGCGGGGGTCGGTGGCCGGCCGGGGTTGCGCGGGACCAGGCGGCGGCCTCGTCGCGCACCTCGACCGTCACGACGGCGTCGTCGTCCTGGGTCACCTGAACCCGCACGCGGGATCCCGGGGCGTGGCGGTGCGCGTTGGTCAGGCCCTCCTGGATCACGCGGTAGACGGCCAGCCCGACGGCGGTCGGCAGCGCCGGCAGCGGCGCGAGGTCGCAGGTCACGTCCATGCCGGCCACCCGCCACCGCTCGACGAGCGCAGGGACGTCGGCGGGCGTCGGCGCGGGCGCCAGGTCGTCGGGCCCGTCGCGCAGCACGCCGACGACGGTCCGCAGGTCCGCCAGCGCACCGGCGGCGCCCTCGCGCACCACGCCGGCCGCCCGCGCCACCTGCTCGGGGCTCAGGTCCGTGCGGTACTCGAGCGCGCCGGCGGTCGTGGACAGCAGGGACAACCGGTGCGCGAGCGAGTCGTGCATCTCGCGTGCGATGCGCAGCCGCTCGGCCACGCGCGCCTCCTCGACCCGCGCGGCCTGCTCCCGCTCCGCCGCCCGCGCGCGCTCCCGCCACAGCTGCACCGCCGCGGCCCGCGAGCGCCCGTAGGCACCCCAGCCCAGGAGCGCCGCGTGCACAGCAACGTCGCACAGCAGCCACCACCCATAGGTCAGTCCGGGCTCGCGCCACCACCCTTGGACGGCGTGCCCGACGACGCTCGCGAGCGCCACCAGAACCGACGTCCGCCACCGGAACCAGCGGGCCGCGACCAGGGTCCCGGCCGTCGCGGCGGGCGTCGCGGCCGGGCTCACCGCCGCGAGCAGGCCGAGCAGGATCCCGGACAGCACGGGCCACGTGGGCAGCATGAGCAGGACGACGAGCGCGACGACGCCCGCCGCCACGTCGAGCGCGAGGGGCACCACGTCGGCGCCGTGAGCGGCCGGCGCCCATGCGGCGAGGCCGGTCAGGAGGGCGAGCGTCAGCCCCGCCGGCACCGCGACCGCGAGCGGCGGTCGCGCCGGGGGGCACGGGACAGAGGACGAGGTCATGCCGACGACTCTAGGAACGCCCCGACGACGTCCGCGCCCTACCGAAGGAGGGGGTCGCGGATCGTTCGTCGGACCCGACGCGTGCCGTCGTCGGGCGGGCCGTCCACCGGTCGGCTCCCCGACCTTCGTCGGGCCGCTCCCGGACGTCGGGCGTGACGCATGCAGACGATCGGCCGTCAACGCCGAGGGCCGACCGACGCTGCCATGGGACTCGCCCCGCCGACCGACGGCGGGCGACCACCGATCGGAGCCGACCATGTCCACCCACACCACCAGGCCCACCGAGCCCGCCACCGCCGGACGCGGCCCGCGGCCCGTCCCCGTGTGGGCGGTCGCTGCGACGGCCGCCGCTGCAGCGCTCGCCGTGTGGTGCGTCGCCGTCCCCCTGGCGGGCGCCACGCTCGCGGTCCCGGGAGGCCGCGGGACGACGACGGTCGGTCCCGCGGCCGTCGCCCTGACCGCCGTCGTGGGCGTGCTGCTCGCCTGGCCGGTCCGCGCCGGCCTCGCTCGGTCGCGGCGCGGTCCACGCGTGCGGGCATGGCGTCTGACCTGCGCGGTCGTCCTCCTGGTGTCGCTCGCCGGGCCGCTGGGCGCGACGACGACCGCGAGCACGTGCGCGCTGGTCGCGATGCACGTCGCGGTCGGCGCCGTCGTCGTCGTCGGCCTGGATCCGCGGCGGGCGGCGGTGCGGCCGGTCGGGGGCGGGAGGTGACGCGCTTCGACGTGGCGGCTATGCTCCTGTCGTGGACACCGTGGGAGCGATCCCACACCACTGATCTCCGCGCCCTCCTCGGCGCCCAGGGTCCGGCATCGCTGACGAACCCTGCCCGAGCGATCGCGCCATCCTGACGAGCACGCGAAGGGCAACACCGATGCGCTACGGGTTCTTCGACGACGACGCACGTGAGTACGTCGTCACCACCCCGCACACGCCGTACCCGTGGATCAACTACCTGGGGTCCGAGCAGTTCTTCTCGCTGATCTCGCACCAGGCGGGCGGCTACTCGTTCTACCGCGACGCCAAGATGCGCCGCCTGACGCGGTACCGCTACAACAACATCCCGGCGGACGCGGGCGGGCGCTACCTGTACGTGCACGACGAGGGCGACGTCTGGACCCCGTCCTGGCTGCCGGTGAAGGCGGACCTCGACCACTTCGAGGCCCGCCACGGGCTCGGCTACAGCCGCATCACCGGCTCGCGCGGCGGCCTCAAGGTCGACACCCTCTTCTTCGTCCCGCTCGGTGAGACCGCCGAGGTCCAGCGCGTGACCGTCACGAACGAGTCGGACGCCGCCAAGACGGTCACCCTCTTCTCGTTCGTCGAGTTCTGCCTGTGGAACGCCCAGGACGACCAGACGAACTACCAGCGCAACCTGTCGATCGGCGAGGTCGAGATCGAGCAGGAGGGCCCGCACGGGTCGGCCATCTACCACCGCACCGAGTACCGCGAGCGCCGCGACCACTACGCGGTGTTCGGCGTGAACACGGCGGCCGACGGCTTCGACACCGACCGCGACACGTTCGTCGGCGCGTACAACGGGCTGGGCGAGGCCGCCGTGCCGCGTGCCGGCGTCTCGGCTGACTCGGTCGCGTCGGGCTGGTACCCGATCGGCTCGCACTCCGTGAAGCTGACCCTGGAGCCGGGCGAGTCCCGCGACCTGGTCTACACGCTGGGCTACATCGAGAACCCGGACGACGAGAAGTGGGCGGACGACGCCCACCAGCTCGTCAACCGTCGTCGGGCGCACGAGCTGCTGGGCCGCTTCGCGACGGCCGAGCAGGCCGACGCCGCCTTCGACGCGCTGCGTCAGCACTGGACGGGCCTGCTGTCGACGTACTCGGTGAAGTCCGACGACGAGAAGCTCGACCGCATGGTCAACGTGTGGAACCAGTACCAGTGCATGGTCACGTTCAACATGTCGCGCTCGGCGTCGTTCTTCGAGACGGGCATCGGGCGCGGGATGGGCTTCCGCGACTCCAACCAGGACCTGCTGGGCTTCGTCCACCTGATCCCCGAGCGCGCCCGCGAGCGCATCATCGACATCGCCTCGACCCAGTTCCCCGACGGCTCGGCGTACCACCAGTACCAGCCGCTGACGAAGCGCGGGAACAACGACATCGGCTCCGGCTTCAACGACGACCCGCTGTGGCTGATCGCCGGCGTCGCGGCCTACATCAAGGAGACGGGCGACTACTCGATCCTCGACGAGCCCGTGCCGTTCGACAACGAGCCCGGCTCCGAGGTCCCGCTCTTCGAGCACCTGACGCGCTCGTTCGAGTTCACGGTGGAGAACCGCGGTCCCCACGGCCTGCCGCTCATCGGGCGCGCGGACTGGAACGACTGCCTCAACCTGAACTGCTTCTCCACCACGCCGGGCGAGTCGTTCCAGACGACGGAGAACCAGGCCGGCGGCGCCGCGGAGTCGGTGTTCATCGCGGCGCAGTTCGTCCTCTACGGCGAGCAGTACGCCGAGCTCGCCGCACGGCGGGGCCTGAACGACGTGGCAGAGCGGGCCCGCGGGCTCGTCGGCGACATGCGCAAGGCCGTGCTCGTCGACGGCTGGGACGGCAAGTGGTTCCTGCGCGCGTACGACTACTACGGCACGCCCGTCGGCACCGACGCGGACCCCGAGGGCAAGATCTGGATCGAGCCGCAGGGCTTCGCGACCATGGCCGGCATCGGCCTGGAGTCCGGCGAGGCCGAGGCCGCGCTGGACTCGGTGGGCGAGATGCTCGCCACCGACCACGGCATGGTGCTGCAGTACCCGGCGTACACCACGTACCAGGTGCAGCTCGGTGAGGTCTCCACGTACCCGCCCGGGTACAAGGAGAACGGCGGCATCTTCTGCCACAACAACCCGTGGGTCATCATCGGCGAGACCGTGCTGGGTCGCGGCGACAAGGCGTTCGACTACTACAAGCGGATCACTCCCGCCTACCGCGAGGACATCTCCGAGGTGCACCGGCTCGAGCCGTACGTGTACGCGCAGATGATCGCGGGCAAGGAGGCCGTGCGGCACGGCGAGGCCAAGAACTCGTGGCTGACCGGCACCGCGGCGTGGAACTTCGTCGCCGTCTCGCAGCACCTGCTGGGCGTGCGGCCGGGCTTCGACGGCCTGGTCGTCGACCCGCAGATCGGTCCCGACGTGCCGTCGTTCACGGTCACGCGCGTGGCCCGCGGCGCGACGTACGAGATCACCGTCACCAACTCGGGCGCGCGGGGGGCGCGCGGCTCGCTCGTCGTCGACGGGGAGCCGATCGAGGGCAACGAGGTGCCCTACGCCCCCGCGGGCTCGACCGTCCGCGTCGAGGTGAGTCTCTGACCGTGTCCACCGACGAGCTGCTGTCCCGGGAGGTCGCCGGGGCGGCATCCGTGCCCCACGGATGCCCGCCCTGCGACCAGCCGGACGTCGTGACCATCGGCAACGACCGCTGGTCCCTCGACGTCCTGCCCGGGACGGGCGCGTCGCTGGGAGCGGGTCGCATCCGCACGCCCGACGGCGTGTGGCGCGACCTGCTCCGCCCCACGCCGCAGACCGCGACGGGGAACCCGGAGCGGTGCGCCAGCTTCCTGATGCTGCCGTGGTCCAACCGGATCGACCAGGGCCGGCTGACGTTCGGCGGCCAGACGTGGCAGCTGCAGCGCACCGGCGCCGACGGGACCGCCATCCACGGCGCCACGCGGCACGCGCAGTGGACGATCACGTCGCACGACCCGGACCAGGTGACCCTCGAGCTCGTCAGCTCCGAGCAGGTGGGCATCAATTTCCCGTGGCAGTTCCGGGCGGCCGTGACGTACCGGCTCGACGGGTCGGTGCTGCGCGTCACGACCGTCCTGCGCAACACGGACGTCGAGCCGTTCCCCGCCGGGTTCGGCCACCACCCGTACTTCCGTCGGGCCCTGCTGCCCGTCGGCAGCGCGGGCGACCCGCAGGCCCAGCCCATGCTGGAGATCCCCGCGGGCAGCGGCTACCCGCTGTCGCGCGGCATCGCGACCGGCTCGGCGGCGGCCATCCCGGCGCGTGCCGACTACCGCGTGGCGCGCCCGGTGGGCTCGGCGTTCGTCGACGACGTCCTGACGGGCTTCGTCGTCGAGGCGTCCGGGAACGCGACCGAGGCGCGCGACGCGTCGGGCGCGGACACGGGTGCCCTGGCGACGTTCGACGCGGAGGGCTGCACCGCCGCCCGCATCACGTACCCGGCGGTGGACCACCCGGACGTCGTCGTCGACCTGCGCACCGACGACGCCTACGGCCACCTGGTCGTCTACGTCCC
>Ga0160458_100691_pt1 | contig 11119 bp, 9 predicted proteins | sample HID1973I_E6MG_FD_108247 | JGI IMG/M metagenome (GOLD analysis project Ga0160458, IMG submission 108247) | Enriched mosquito-associated microbial communities from UW Madison campus, WI, USA - HID1973I_E6 MG | ecosystem: Host-associated > Arthropoda: Insects > Digestive system > Unclassified ...
CAGCACGCGCCGCACGTTGGTGTCGAGCACCACCGCACGCCGCCCGAACGCGAACGCCCGCACCGCGGCGGCGGTGTACGAGCCGATCCCCGGCAGCGCCAGCAGCGCAGCCTCGTCGTCGGGTACCGCCCCACCGTGGCGCTCGACGATCGCTCGCGCGCACTCCTGCAGCCGCAGCGCCCGGCGCGGGTAGCCGAGCCGGTCCCACGCGCGCAGCACGTCCGCGGTGGGGGCGGCGGCCAGGTCAGCCGGGGTCGGCCACGCCCGCATCCAGGCGCGCCACGCGGGTTCGACGCGCACCACCGGCGTCTGCTGCAGCATCACCTCGCTGACCAGCACGCCCCACGGGGTGCGGTCGGGGGCGCGCCACGGCAGGTCGCGCGCGTGCTCGTCGAACCAGGCGACGACCGTCGCGACGACGTCCTCGGCCGGCGTCCCACAGGAACCAGCCGCACTTGTGACGGGTGATGCCGCGTGTGACTCGAGGACGCCCCACGAGCTCACTCCTGTCACAGCTGCGGCTGGTTCGTTCACTCCCCGGACGCTACCGCCGCCCCGATCACCCGGCTGATCCGCGGCGCGCCGCCGGGGGTCGCCCGCCGAGCGGGCCGACGCTCGTAGCGTTGGCCCCCGGGAGGTCGGGACATGGCACAGGTCGGTGCGGGCGGACGGCTCCCGCAGAGCGTGTACTGGCGGCGGCGCCTGGTGGTGCTGGGCGTGCCGCTGGCGTTGGTGGTGCTGGTGGTGTGGCTGCTGGCCGGGCGCGGGTCGGCCGACGAGCCGACGGTGAGCCCGTCGACGACGTCCACCGCCAAGGCGTCGAGCAAGCCGACGACCGACGAGAAGGCGGCCGGCGACAAGGCCGCGGCGGGCAAGAGCGCGGCCGACAAGCCTGCGACCAGCACGGACGCCGCAGGCAAGGGAACGACGCCCACGACCACCCCCAGCGTCCCGGGCTGCACGTCGGTCGACGTCGGCCTGAGCGCCGACGCGACGTCCTACGCCGCGGGCGCCAACGTCCACCTCGTCGCCACCATCACCAACGCCGGCGACGTCGCCTGCCTGGTCGACGCCGGCACCAAGAACGCGACGCTCGTCATCACGTCCGGTGCGGACCAGGTGTGGTCGAGCGCCGACTGCGCGGCGGCGTCCGCGAAGTCCAAGCCCCTGCTGCTCGCGCCGGGGGAGAAGAGCACGACGAAGGTCACGTGGAAGCGGGTGCGCTCGGAGCCGGGCTGCCCGAAGAACCTGCCGGCCCCGAAGGCGGGCACGTACGCGGCGACCTACACGGTGGCCGACGAGAACGCGGCGCCGGCGGTCTTCACGCTCAAGTGATCCCGCGCTGACCCGCTCGGACGCGAGTCAGACGTAGCGCTCGAGGATGCTCGACTCGGCGAGCCGGGACAGGCCCTCGCGGACCGCACGAGCCCGCTGCTCGCCGACGCCGTCGACGGCCATGAGGTCGTCGATGCCCGCAGCCAGCAGCTTCTGCAGCCCGCCGAAGTGCGCGACGAGCCGGTCGACGATGGTCCCCGGCAGGCGCGGCACCTTGGACAGCAGGCGGTAGCCGCGGGGGCCCGCGGCGGCGTCGAGCGCGTCGCCGCCGCCCGGCAGGCCGAGCACGCGCGCGATGTGCGCGATGTCGAGCAGCTCGGTGGAGTCGACCTCGGCGAGCGCGGCCTGCACGGACTCGATGTCGCGGCGGGAGGTGTCGACGTAGTCGCGGATGACGAGCTCACGGTCCGAGCCGACCCCGCCGACGAGCTCGTCGAGCTGGAGCGTGAGCAGACGTCCGTCGGTGCCGAGCTCCACGACGTAGCCCTCGATCTCCTCGGAGATCCGGCGCACCATCTCCAGGCGCTGCACCACGGACGACACGTCGCGCACGGTGACGAGGTCCTCGATCTCCAGCGCGGACAGCGTCCCGCTGACCTCGTCGAGGCGCGACTTGTACCGCTCGAGCGTGGCCAGGGCCTGGTTGGCGCGCGACAGGATGGTCGTCGAACCCTCGAGCACGTACCGCTGGTTGCCCACGTACAGGGCGATGATCTGCATCGACGCGGACACGGAGATGACCGGCAGGCCCGTCTGCTTCGCGACGCGCTCGGCCGTGCGGTGACGCGTGCCGGACTCGCTGGTCTCGATCGTCACGTCGGGCAGGAGCTGGACGGCGGCACGCACGATGCGGCTGACGTCCTGGTCCACCACGACGGCGCCGTCCATCTTGGCCAGCTCACGCAGGCGGGTGGCGGAGAACTCCACGTCCAGCACGAACCCGCCGGAGCAGATGCTCTCCACGACGGGGTCCATGCCGAGCACGATCAGAGCGCCCGTCCGCCCGCGCAGGATCCGCTCGAGGCCGTCGCGCAGCGCACCGCCTGGCGCCACGGCGGCCAGGGTCGACCGCAGCAGGTCGTCGGGTGTGCTGGGATGCGTCGCCACGCGTGCATCGTAAACGAGGGCCGCAACATGGATCCGTGCGGCGCGCGTGCGTGGTGCGTGGTTGCGCGTGCGCGGTGCGTGGCACCGGCGCACGATGGAGGGGCGCCGGGCAGGTCGGCGTCGGTCGCGACGAGGGCGCGCCGAGGGGCTCGAGGCGAGGACGCGAACATGAGGCATGTCGAGGGAAGCGACGGGACGGGCGCGACGGGCGCGGACCGCGGGGCGGCCGACGAGGCGGTGGACGAAGCGGCCGACGCGGGGAAGCCCGGAGTGCTCGACGAGGGCGAGACCGCCGAGATCGTCGAGGCCGGCGACGACCTTCCGCCGAAGGCACCCTGACGGGCGACGAGGGGGCCGCCGACGGCGAGTATTCGTTGCCGCGAACCGGGCGGCGACTGAGATCGTGGGCGGATGCCTGACACGACCGATCTCCTGCACGCCTACGACACCCAGCTCCGCACCGACGCGGAGACGCCGAGCGCGATCGCGGTCGAGCGCCTGGGCCCGCTCCGCCTGGTCACCTTCGCGGGCGGTCGTGGGTTCGTCACCTACCAGGATCTGGCGGGCGCCGACGCGGCGACGATCCGCGAGTGGGTCGGCGAGGCGCTGGACCACTTCCGCGGGGACGGCGAGGTCTCGCGCATCGAGTGGAAGACGCGCGGCCACGACGTGGCTCCCGGCCTGGACGACGCACTGATCGCGCACGGGTTCGAGCCCGACGAGACCGAGTCGATCATGATCGGCGAGGCGAGCCGGCTCGACGTCGACGTGCCGCTGCCGGCGGGGGTGAGCCTGCGCCGGGTGTCCGGTGACGAGGACGTGCGCGCGATGGCGGTGATGTCGGACGTCGCGTTCGGCTCGTCCATGGCCGACGAGATCGCGACCGCGCTGCTGAGACGCCTGGAGCGCGCCGACGGGATGGAGCTGTGGGTCGCGGAGGCCGACGGTGCGATGGTCAGCGCCGGCCGCCTCGAGCCGGTGGCGGACACGACGTTCGCCGGCATCTGGGGCGGCTGCACCCTGCCCGCGTGGCGCGGCCGTGGCATCTACCGGGCGCTCACCGCGGCGCGTGCGCACTCCGCGCTCGCGGCCGGCAAGACGTTGATCCACAGCGACTCGACCGAGTACTCCCGCCCGATCCTCGAGCGCTACGGCTTCGTCAAGGTCTCGACGACGACCCCGTACGAGTGGCGGCGCTGACACTCCCCACGTCGTTCCACGCGGCCAGCTGGCCCGGTCAGGCGCGGGAGGCGGGGCGGTCGCCCGCGATCGTCGCCGCCTGGACGGCGTGCGCGAGGTCCGTCGCCCCCACGACGAGCATGCCGTCCGGCGCGGTCAGCTCGGCCATCGACCCGTGCGGCACGATCGCGTGGGTGAACCCGAGCCGCGCCGCCTCGGCGAGGCGCTGACCGACGCCCGACACGTGCCGGATCTCCCCTGCCAGCCCCACCTCGCCCACGGCGACCAGGCCGCGCGGGAGCGACACGTTCTCCCGTGAGCCCACGGCCGCGAGCGCGAGCGCCAGGTCCGCCGCCGGCTCGACGACGCGCGCACCGCCCACCGTCGAGACGTACACGTCCTGGTCGGCGAGCCGCGCCCCGAGCCGGCGCTGCAGCACCGCGAGCACCATCGCCAGGCGGGAGGAGTCGACCCCGCTGGTGGTGCGGCGCGGGTTGGGCACCTGGCTGGGCGCGACGAGCGCCTGGATCTCGGTGGCGAGCGGCCGACGACCCTCGAGGGTCACGGTCAGGCACGTGCCGGGCACGGGGTGCAGGGCCTGGGAGATGAACAGGCCCGACGGGTCGGCGAGGCCGACGATGCCCAGCTCCGACAGGTCGAAGCAGCCGACCTCGTCGGTGGGGCCGTACCGGTTCTTGGTGGCGCGCAGCATCCGCAGCCGCGAGTGCCGGTCGCCCTCGAACTGGCAGACCACGTCCACCAGGTGCTCGAGCGTGCGTGGCCCGGCGACGGAGCCGTCCTTGGTGACGTGCCCGACGAGGACCACGGGCATGTCCCGCGACTTGGCCGCCTGGATCACGGCCGCGGTGACCTCGCGGACCTGCGCGACGCCGCCGGCGGCACCCTCGATCGCGGCCGATGCCACGGTCTGCACGGAGTCCAGCACGAAGAGGTCGGGTTGCACCTGCTCGATGTGGCCGAGGACCGTCGCCAGGTCGTTCTCGTCCGCGAGCAGCAGGTTCGGGTCGAGAGCCCGGATGCGGCCGGCGCGCAGGCGCACCTGGGCCACGGACTCCTCGCCCGTCACGTAGAGCACCCGCCGCCCGCCCCGGGCCGCCCGCGCGGCGACGTCGAGCAGAAGGGTCGACTTGCCCACGCCTGGCTCGCCGGCGAGCAGGACCACGGCGCCGGGCACCAGACCGCCGCCCAGCACCCGGTCCAGCTCGTCGACCCCCGTGGGCCGCGCCTGCGCGGACTCGACGGGGATCTCGTTGATGGGCCGCGCGGGCGCCCTCGTCGGCGCGGCCGCGACGGTCCGGGGTGCGCCACCGCCGGGACCCGTGTCCTCCACGACCGTCCCCCACGCCTGGCACTCGCCGCACCGCCCCGCCCACTTGGCGGCGGTCCACCCGCACTCGGTGCAGCGGAACCCCGGGCGGGCGACCTTGTCGGCGCGACGTGCGGCAGGCGAGCTCATGCCACGGACCGTAACCGCCCCCACCGACACGAACCGGCACCGACGCCGGCGCGAGGGGTCACGACGACAGCGGCCAGGTCCAGTCGTAGTACGGGTCCTCGACACCCCACCCGCTGCCGTAGCGCTCCTCGAGGAACTGCTCGGGCAGGTGCGGCACCGGCACCGACCGCCCCAGCAGGTCGCGGCGGCCGTGCGGCTCGAGCACGTCCAGGCGCATCGGCGCCAGCTTCATCGACGCCATGTGCAGGGTCGCGGTGTCGCCGTCGACGAGGTAGGGAAACACGTCGACGTGCCGCCTGGTCGCGCGGTCGACGACGTGGAAGTTCAGCCCCGTCGGGTTGGTCCAGATGCCGAACCCGCGCGACCGCAGCTGGGCCTTGAGGGCGTCGAGCGGCTGCCGCGCGGCGGCCGCGTCGGCGGCGTCGAGGCGGAACAGCAGGTCGATGTCGTCGTCGTGCTGGAGGAAGTCCCCCTCGCGAACCGCGCCCAGCAGCGTCCCGTACGCCAGCACCAGCGGGTGCCCGAGCTCGGTGAACACGTCGCCGACCCGCTCGACGAGGTCCAGGTGGCCGCTCGCGTCGGTGCGCAGCGCGCCCAGCTCCGACAGGCCGTGCCGGGTGATGGCGTGCGGCGGCAGGCCGGCGAGCTGAGCGAACCGGTTGACGTCCTGGTCGAGCCGGCGCAGGGCTGCCCGGTCGGGCAGGACCAGGCCGAACGAGCGGATGCTCGTCGCGGTCCCGGGGACGACCGCGCGCTGGGCCACGAGCAGCGCCGCGAGCAGGTGCGCCTCGTCGTCGGTCAGTGCCGGTCCACGCGCGGGCGCGACGCTGGGCACGAGCGCGAGGAGCAGCCGCAGCTCCTCGCGGGTGGCGCCGCGCAGACCTCCGTCCGTCGCGATCTCGAGCACGCGCGCGACGACCCGTGCGTGGGTCCGACGCGCCCAGCGTGCGCGCAGCAGCCGGGGAGCCGGCGGCTGCAGGGTCTCGCCGGTCCGCGCCTCGAGGACAGCCAGCAGCTCCCGCAGGTCGTCGACCTGGAGGCTGCGCAGCATCTGCCACGGGGCGTCGGGGCCCGAACGGCCACGTACCAGCAGGGTGCGCGAGCGGCGCCCCAGCCCGTCGCGACGGTTGTAGAGCCGCATCGTCGTCGCACCCAACGGCTCGACGAACGTCACCTGCCACCACGGGCCCGCCTCGCGCTGGGTCGTGACCGGGGTGCGCTGGGTCAGGGGGGCAGCATCGTCGGGCAGACGCTTCTTGGCGCGCGAGCTGGCCTTCGCCTTGACCGCGGGCCCGGGCACGGGCAGCACCTTGGTGCCGCGGACCAGCTCGATCACCTTGAGCTCGAGGACGTCGACGACGGACCGGGGCAGCGAGAGCCGGAGCTGGGTGACGTCGGGCGGCAGCGAGACCTCGAGCCGGTCGACGTTCTTGGCCCCGAAGAACCCCAACGAGGGAACCACCCCGGCGCGCGTGCGCGCGTCCCAGCGTGAGCCGGCCTGCCGCGTCATGGGTCCCCTCGGGTCGGTCGCGACCACCGCTGCGCGGGGCCTGCGGCACTCAGGATGCCACGGCCCCGCGGGCGGGTGTCAGACAGCTGTCACGGTCGGACGGTGTGCGGCGCTCAGGTGTCGAGCGACGCGCCCGACGAGGTCGACGTGCCCGACGAGGTGGACGACGCGCCCCCGGACAGGTCGTACATCGTCGTGCCGTCGACGGTCTGGGCCGTGAAGCTGTCCGCCACCCAGGCCGCGATGTCCGAGGCCGCGCTGGACCCGCCGTTCTGGCTGCCGAGGCTGCCGCCCCCGATGAACCAGTGGATCTTGCCGTCGGCGACGTCCTGCTGGAACTGCTCGAGCGTCGGCGACGGGTCGGTCCCGTTGAAGCCGCCGATCGGCATGACCGACTCCTGCGTGGCGAGCTGGTAGCTCGCGGCGTTCTGCGAGCCGACGGTCGCGGCGACCCACGTGTACCGGTCGGCGTCCTCGACCAGCAGCTGCTCGACCTCGGTGCTCACCGACGACCCGTTGAGCAGGCCGCCCATGCCGCCGCGACCGCCCTGTGGCTGACCGCCCTGGGCCTGGCCGCCTTGGGCCTGTCCACCCGGCGCGTTGCCGAAGCCGTTGCCGCCCTGCGTCGAACCGCCCTGGCCGGGCCGCCCACCCTGCTGGCCGTTCGGTCCGCCCTGGCCGCCTCCCTGTCCGCCAGGCCCGCCACCACGACCGCCGCCGAGCCCGGGTCCGCCGTTGCCTCCGGTGGAGACGGACGGCCCGGCGGTGACGATGGAGCCGGTGTGCGCGGTGGAGACGGTCTGCAGCGTGTAGGCCGTCGGCCCGGCGAGGCCGGCGACGAGCGACGCGACGGCGCCCGCGCCCAGCACGGCCCGACCGGCGACGTGCCCGACGAGCAGCAGGACGGCGCCGAGCGCACCGACGACGAGCACGGTCCAGCGCAGCCACGGCATCCAGTCGGCGGAGCGGCCGAGCAGGACGAACGACCACGCGGCCGTCCCGAGCGTCACCACCGCGAGCAGCAGCAACGCGCCGAACGCCGGTCGCCGGCGCCACACCTCGACGGCGCCGATCCCGACGAGCGCGGCGACCGCCGGCGCGAGGGCGACCGTGTAGTACTGGTGGAAGATCCCGCCCATGAACGAGAAGACGACGCCGGTCACGACGAGCCACGAGCCCCAGGCCAGGATCTCGGCGCGGCCGGGGTCGGTGCGGCCGAAGCGGCGGCGCAGCCACAGCGCCGCCACGCCCAGCACGAGCGCGGCGGGGACCAGCCAGGCGATCTGACCGCCGATGTCGGTGCCGAACAGCCGGCCCAGACCCGTCGTGCCCCACTGCGACGAGCGACCGCCGCCGACGGACCCGGTCTCGTCGCCCGTGATCCGCCCGAACCCGTTGTAGCCGAACGTCAGCTCCAGGAACGAGTTGTCCTGCGAGCCGCCCACGTAGGGCCGCCACGACGCCGGCACCAGCTCGACGAGCGCGATCCACCAGCCCGCCGCGAGGACCATGGCCCCGACGGCGACGAGGCCGTCGTGCACGCGTCGGGCGAACGACACGGGAGCCGCCCACAGGAACGCGAGCGCCAGACCGGGCAGCACCAGGAACGCCTGCAGCTGCTTGGTCAGGAACGCGAACCCGACGAGCATCCCCGCGACGGCCATCCACCGCGTCGTGTGCCCGCCCTGGACGGCGCGCATCGTGGCCCAGACGGACCCGATCAGCAGCAGTACCAGGAGCGCGTCGGGGTTGTTGAACCGGAACATCAACGCCGCGACGGGCGTCAGCGCCAGCGCCGCACCGGCGAGCAGGCCGGCGGCGGGCGAGAACCGCCGCCGCACGCTGTCCCACAGCAGTGCGACGGACGCCACGCCCATGAGCGCCTGCGGCACCAGGATCGACCACGACGACAGCCCGAAGACCCGCACGGCCAGCGCGGACGGCCACAGGGAGGCGGGCGGCTTGTCGACCGTGATGGACCCGGCCGCGTCGGACGCCCCGTACAGGAACGCCTTCCAGGACTGCGACCCGGCCTGCGAGGCCGCGGCGTAGAAGGAGTTGCCCCAGCCCGACGCGGACAGGTCCCACAGGTACAGCACCGCGGTGCCGACCAGCAGCGCGACGAGCGCGGGGACCTCCCAGCGGGCGCGTGTGCGGGCGGTGGGCAGCGGTGCGTCGAGGCGGTCGTCGTCGGGCCGAGCCTCGGGCATCGAGCCCAGGTCGTGGACGGGGTGCGTGGTGGTCATCGGAGCGTCCCTTCCGAGGGGGTCAAGGGTGCGGGCGCCGGGCGGAACACCCAGCTGCGCAGCAGCAGGAAGCGCAGGACGGTCGCGAGCAGGTTGGCCGCCACCAGGACGGCGAGCTCGAGTGCGCGCGGGGGGTCGGTCGTCGCGTGCAGGACGGCCAACGACGACGCGGTCAGCGCCCAGGCCAGCCCGAAGACGGCCAGGCCCTGCCCGTGGTGCCGCAGCACGCCGCCGGCCCCGCGGACGCCGAAGGTCAGACGCCGGTTGGCGGCGGTGTTGGCGACGGCGGTGAGCAGCAGCGCGACGACGTTCGCGACCTGCGCGCCCAGCGGACCCGCGAGCAGCGCGTACAGGACGACGTAGGCGAGCGTGGACGCGACTCCGACGAGCGCGAACCGGACCAGCTGGCGCAGCAGCACGTTGCCGGGCTCGACGGGCGTCGCGGGCCGGGCGTCGCCGACGAGCGGCAGGTGCGCGCGCAGGTCGGCGAGCGGGATGCGGCCGGCAGCCAGGTCGCGGCCGACGCGCACGACGCCGCGCAGGTCCGCCTTCGCGGTCGCGACGACGTCGACGCGGGAGTCGGGGTCGTCGACCCAGTCGACGGGCACCTCGTGGATGCGCAGGTTCGCGCGCTCGGCCAGCACCAGCAGCTCGGTGTCGAAGAACCAGCCGGTGTCGGCCACGAGCGGCAGCAGCTCGCGCGCCGCGTCGGCCCGGATGGCCTTGAACCCGCACTGCGCGTCGGAGAACCGGGCGGCGAGCGCTCCGCGCAGCACCAGGTTGTAGGCGCGGGAGATGAGCTCGCGCCGTGGCCCGCGCACCACGCGCGACGTGCGCGACAGCCGCGTGCCGATCGCCAGGTGCGAGTGCCCGCTGACCAGCGGCGCGACGAGGGGGAGCAGCGCGCCCAGGTCCGTCGAGAGGTCGACGTCCATGTACGCGAGCACGGCCGCGTCGGAGCCGAGCCACGCGGTGTGCAGCGCGCGGCCGCGGCCCTTGGCGTCGAGGTGCACGACGCGCACGCCGTCCAGCTCGTCGGCCAGCCGGCGCGCGATCGGGAGCGTCGCGTCGGTGGACGCGTTGTCGGCGATCGTCAGGCGCGCGGGGTAGGGGAACTGCGTGTCGAGGAACGTGCGCGCGGCGCGCACGGCCCGCTCGAGTCCCGCTTCCTCGTCGTACACCGGGATGACGAGGTCGAGCACGGGGGCGTCCGGGCGCCGGGGCGCGCTCAGCTCCTGCGTGCGGGGTGCGTCGAAGAGGTCCATGCCGACGACGATCCGCGCGCAACCTCGGCGGCCGCCCGGTCTCCCCTTTGCGTGCTCTGTGAGCTCGGCCGACGCCCGACGTGTCCGACGATCAGTCGGTCCGGACCTGAACCAGTCGGTCGCGACCGACTGGTTCAGGCGGGATCGACGGTTTCACGCGTGGCGGGGGCGGGGGGCGGCGGGGCTGGGGGTAAGGGCGGGTGGACACGTGGGTTGAACGGGTGTTTAGTCGTTCGGGTGGAGGTTGAACGGCGGTTCAGCGTTGGGGACGAAGGCCCCGCCGGCTCGGGAGCGCCCGAGCGGATCCGCGACGCGGCCGTCGCGCGGTTCGGGCGGGACGGGTTCGACGTCGGCCTCCGCGAGATCGCGGCGGACGCGCAGGTCAGCGCCGCGCTGGTGATCCACCACTTCGGCTCCAAGGACGCGCTGCGCGCTGCGTGCGACGAGCACGTCCACGCGGTCCTCGTCGGCGCGAAGTCGGACGCGATGCGCGAGGCGTCGCCGGCCGCGGTGATCGCCCAGCTCGCCACGATCGAGCAGTACGCGCCGGTGTTCGCCTACATGGTCCGCAGCCTGATGGCCGGCGGGCCGCCCGCGGCGGCGTTCGTCGACCGCCTCGTCGACGACGCCGAGGTCTACCTGGCCGCGGGCGTCGAGGCCGGCACCGTCCGCCCCAGCCGCGACCCGCACGGCCGCGCCCGCGCACTCGCGGCCATGACGGTCGGCACCCTGCTGATGACCGAGCTCGACGCCGCCGTCGGCCGGGGCGTCGCCGCGACGCAGGACCCGGCGACGGCCGTCGTCGCCATGTCGGACGCCACGATCGTGCCCGGCCTCGAGCTCTACACCCACGGCCTGTTCACCGACGACCGCTACCTGCAGGCCTACCTGCACGAGCACCAGGAGGACGCATGACCGACGCGATCACCGCAGCGGGGCTGGTCAAGACCTTCGGCCCCAAGCGCGCGCTCGACGGGTTCGACCTGAGCGTCGCGACGGG
>Ga0160458_100701_pt1 | contig 10910 bp, 7 predicted proteins | sample HID1973I_E6MG_FD_108247 | JGI IMG/M metagenome (GOLD analysis project Ga0160458, IMG submission 108247) | Enriched mosquito-associated microbial communities from UW Madison campus, WI, USA - HID1973I_E6 MG | ecosystem: Host-associated > Arthropoda: Insects > Digestive system > Unclassified ...
GCCGCTGCTGCGCGCGACGGTCGCGGCCATCGGCGCCGGGCTCCTGGTCGGGTTCCTCATCAACGACTCCGGCATCGTCATCCCCGCTGCGGGCTTCTCCGTCGCGGTCCCGTGCCTGGTCGCACTGGTCGCCCAGTGGCGTCGGACGGCGCCGGCGCCGCCGAGCGCGGACGTTCCAGGGTCACGCGCCGACGAGTAGCAGCGCCACCGTCGCGGCGAGCACGACCGCCGCGGCGACGAGCCCGAGGCGCGGCCGGCCCGCGCGTCGCAGCAGCTCGCGGACGACCCACGCCGTCGCGATGCCGGAGAGCCCGAGCACCACGACGATCACGACGGAGGGCCGCCCGGTCGCGGTCGGCGCTCCCAGCAGACCACCGCGCGTCAGGCGGCCGCCCAGCGGCACGTCGAGAACCAGCAGCACCCAGGTGAACACGGCGACGGTCGCGGCGGGCGCCCAGCGCACGCGCCGCCCGACGAGCCCGGCCCCGCCGGCCACCGCCGCCGTGCACAGCGCCGACGACAACCACAGTCCCGCGGTCGCGTGCTCCCCACGCCACCAGCCTGTGCTCGCCGCGACCACGGCACCGGCGGGCAGGCACGCCAGCACGACGAGCGCCACGTCGACCGCGGACCGCACGCGCGGCCGTCGTCGGGCGGCGACGTGCGCCCAGCCGAGGAGCAGCGCCAGCACCCCCGCGCCGACGGCGAGAGGGACGGTGGCGTCGTGCAGCAGGTGGGTGCGCACGTTGACGCTCGCGAGCTGGTCGACGGTGACGTCCACCTGCGACGGGCGCTCGTCGCCGATCACGACCGGCGCGCCCAGCACGGACGTGGGCACGTCGGCACCCAGGTCGGCCAGCAGCGTCGCCGTGGTGTCGGTGAGCCGGACCACGCCCGTGGAGCGCGTCGACGGCGAGGTCAGGTAGGTGGCCGCAGCGGGCCGCCCGATGCGGACGACGCCGACGCCCAGTGCCTCGGTGCCCGGCTCGGCCCGCGCGGTGTCGACGACCAGCACGGTGGTCGTCGTCGGGATGACGGCCAGCAGGCTGCGCAACGTCTCGTCGACCGAGGACGCATCGTTCGCCGCGGTGCCCGCGTCGACCATCGTGACCGGGCACGCGAGCGCGTCCGACGGGTCCGCGAGCGCGGCGTCGAGCGTCCGATAACGTGCGACGGACCCGTCGGTGTGGGCGAGGCCGAGTGCCGCGCCGGGTCCGACCGCCGTGCTGCACGCTGTGAGCCCGTCGCCCAGCACGCCCAGGTGGGCGGCGGCGGGCTGCGCGTCGAGCAGGTCGCCCCACCCCTGCACGCTCGCGCCGTCGCCGTCCGGCACCACCGCCCAGCTGCGGCAGACGTAGGTGTCGCCGGCCTTCTCGTCGGCGACGGTCGTGGCGCCCGACGAGATCGACAGCCACCCCTGGGCCGGGCACTTCTCGACGCCGGCAGCCATGACACCGGCGGCGGGAGCCCCGTCGCGCAGCAGACCCCACAGGGTCGGGGTGCGCTCACGCGTCACGTCGTCCCAGCTCACGCCGCCCGTCCCGACGACGACGACGGGGGCGCCCCCGGTCAGCAGCGCGGGCCCGTCAGCACGTGTCGCGCCCCCGGCCTGCGCCGCGAGGGGGAACGCGGAGGTCGTGAGCAGCAGCAGGACGCCCAGCACGCCGCCCGTGGCGACGACGACGGCGGGCATCGCACGCAGCACGGGCTCGCCCGCACGCTCGTCGGCCGGCGCGCGACGCTCACCCCATGCGTCCGCCATCGCCGACGCGCCCAGCAGGGCGCCCGCGACGGCCAGGAGCACGACGGCGACGACCACGCCGGAGTCGTTGACCAGCGAGCCGGCGACGGCGGCGACGACGACCGCGCGCAGCGTCGCGCGCAAGCCGTCCCACTCGTCGTACAGCCGGCGCAGCACGGCCGGACGCCAACGGTCCGGCCCGACGAGGACAGCGCAGACCACCAGGCACACGACCGCCGCCGCCGCTCCCGCGGGCTGGTCGACGGTCGCCCATGCTCCCGCGGCCTTGCGGCCCACCACGTCGAGCGCGTCGCCGTCGATGATCCGCTGCACGAACAGCCCGAGGTGCGTGCTGCGGCCAGGGCGTGCCCAGTCGACGACCGCGACGACGGCCACGACGGCCACGGCCGCGCCGAGCGCGACGACGACGCGGCGCGGTGTCAGCCCGACGGACGTCAGCGGCAGGAGCAGGACGGCGAAGGCGAGCACCAGGGTCAGCGCGCCGCCGAAGTCGGCGCCGAACGTGGGCCAGCCGTCGACCAGCACGGACAGCACCGCGACGACGACCGCGGCGACCAGGCCCGCTCGTCGTCGGCCGACCGCCCGGCCGCCCACCGCGAGCGCACCCGCGAGCACGAGCGCCGCCGCGGCGTACGCGCCGAACGTCGTGTTGCCGAACCCGAAGTACCGCGCGCCGGACGTGGGCGTGATCCCGAAGACCGAGCCCTGCTGCAGGACGGTCCCGGTGACCCCGTCGACGGTCGTGAGCAGCCATGACACGCCCGCGGCCACGACCGCCACCCGCCACGGGCCGCGCGGGAGCAGCCGGGAGAGCAGCCAGGACACGAGCGCGACGACGATGGTCCCGACCGTGAACCACACCGTCGCCGCCACCAGCGGGGCCGGCCGCACCCACCAGCGGGACAGCACCGCGAGCTGCGCACCCGCGGGCATCGACGCCCCGACCAGCACCGCCGCGATGGCGAGCCGACCGAGTGCCCGGCCGGGGCCGCGCGGCCGCCGACGACGCGACACCGCCACGGCCCCCACCACGGCAGCGACCCCGACGCCCGCCACCGCGAGCACGACGGGGAGGAGGTACGGCGTCACCGTCGTCATCTCGGTGAGGTAGCGGCGGTTGTCGAGGGTGCGCTGCGTGGACATGCGGCGCTCGGAGCCGGTCTCGAGCGGCGACCCGTCGAGGTCCGACGTCTCGCCGCCGACCCGCTGGACGATGGTCGCGGACAGGTCGGTGAGGGTGACGACGCCGGGCAGGCGCGTGGACTGCGACGTCAGCCACGCGACGGGTCCGCCACCGCGGCGCCAGTCGACGACCGCCTGCAGGCCGGCCTCGCCCGTCGGGCTGTCGGAGACGCCGGCGACGACGACGTCCGTGCCGATCGGCACCTGCGCGGTGATGGTGCGGAGCTGGTCGTCGAGTGCGGCGAGGGCGGCCAGGCGCGCCGCCCTGTCGGTGGGCAGCTCGCCGACGTCGAGCACGGTCACCGCGCACGAGCGCAGGACGCTGCCGTCGACGTCGAGCGCGTCGAAGTAGCGCGTGACGCGTCCGTCCGGGCGCGCGAGCGCGACGGCGGCACCGGGTCCGACGGCGTTGGCGCACCGCTCGGAGTCGTCGACCCGCCGCCCCACTGTGCCCGGTGTCCCCGCGACACCGGGCTGCGCGGACGGGTCGACGAGGTCCGCCCACCCCCGCACCCGCGCCCGCGGCTCGGTCGTCGTGCGGACGTCGGGCAGGTCGTCGCACGTCGTCGTGCCGGCGGCCTCGTCGGCCGGCGCGGAGACGCGGCTGGCCGCGGAGATCGTGAGCCAGGCGTCCAGCGGGCAGGTGACCTTGGCCAGGGCGTGCACGGAGATCGAGCCGACCGACCCTTCGGAGACCATCCCCCACAGCTGAGGCGTCGTGGTCCGGTCGATGTCCGACCAGTGCAGGCCGCCGACGCCGACGAGCACGAGGCCGTCGTCGTCGGCCGCGTGCGCCGCGCCCGCGGGGACGACCAGCGCGAGCAGGGCCAGGAGACCGACCGCGAGCGCCGCGAACCACGCCCGGACGCGGGCTCGGCTCGGCGCGGCGGGCAGCACGGCTCCAGGTTACGGGTCGCCTGCGGCGACGATCAGCGGTGCGTGGGGGACGCGGGCTTGGGTGCGATCTTGCGCTTGACCGCGCCCGCGACGGACCGCGCCCGACGAGCGCTGACGGCGAGCTGCACGTCCTTGTACTGGGCAGCGCGGTGGAGCTGGCCCTTGAGGTCGGTACCCGACGGCCGGTGCCGCAGGTCGCACGGCACCTCGACGACGCGGAACCCGCGCCGCAGCAGGTCGATCGTCATGCCCGTCTCGACGCCCCAGCCGTGCGCGAGCGGCGTCGCGGCCTCGAACGCCTCCCGCGTCAGGCAGCGCATGCCGGACAGCGGCTGCGTGGGGGTCCAGCCGGTCAGGGACGCGATGGCCCGACGAGCGGCACCGACGACGATGCCGCGGCCGCCCGCGCCGGGCTGCGGCGGGATCAGCGCGATGGCGAGGTCGGTGTGGCCCTCGACCACGGGCCGGACCAGCGGCGCGGTGTTGACGGCCGTCTCGCCCAGGTCGCCGTCGATGAACAGCAGGATGCGCGGCTCACGGTCCGGGGCGTCACGCATCGCGACGACGGCCGCGCCGGTCTCCATCGCCGCGGCCTTGCCCCGGTTGTGCGAGTGCCGGACGACGACCGCGCCGGCCTCCCGGGCGACGTGCTGCGTGTTGTCCTCGGAGCCGTCGTCGACCACGAGCACCAGGTCGACGTTCGGGATCGCCTTGGCCGAGCGGACGGTCGCCGCGATGCGGCGGGACTCGTCCTTGGCGGGGATGACGACCGCGACCCGCTGGCGAGGCGCCCTGCGGGGGACGCGGGCATGACCCTCCGCGCCCGCGGGGGTGGAGGCGCCCTGGTCCGTCACGACGATCAGCCTACCGAGGTCGGTTGCTCGTTCGCGTGTCAGCGGAGGGTGACCTGGCGGGCCACCAGGCCCGCGCGAGCCCGACGCTCGTTGGCGTCGAGCGGGTTCGTGTCCTCCAGCGCTGCGGTGAACGCGGGCGCGAACGCGGCGACGGCGTCCTGGATGTCGTCGGCCTCGGAGCCGCGCGGCAGCTCCCACACAGGCACGACGAGACCCGACGAACGGAAGTAGCCGACGAACTTGGCTCCCTCGAAGCCCGACGCCCGCTTGGCGTGCAGGCGGGCGAGCCCGTCCAGGACCACCTGCTCCTCGTGCGGCTGGGCCCAGCGCAGGAACTCGCGCGCGCCCATGCGGCACCAGTAGGCCGACTCGACGCCCTCGAGCTTGACCGTGTCGATGATGCCGGCGTCGGCCTCCTCGATCGCGGCCGCCAGGTCGTCGGTCCGCTCGACGTCCGGCGCGAGCCAGTAAGCGAACGTGTCGTGGACGGTGACCTCGAACGGGACGCTCAGGTCGAGCACGTCCTGGAGGCGCGGGCCGGCCTCGGGCAGGCCCGTCAGCTCGATCGCGGTGCCGGGCTCGGCGTCCACGGCCTCGAGCAGCGCGGCGGCCAGGTCGCGGCTCGCGTCACCCGAGCTGTGCGCCGTCTGCAGGGCCAGCAGGATCACGCCGTCGGCGCGGTGCAGCGCAGGCCACGCCTGCGGCAGGACCGTGGTGACCAGCACCTCCTTGGCGCCGTGCTCCTTGGTGGTGCGGGCCGTGGCGGTCGCGGCGGGCACGACCTCCTTCAGCGCCACCCAGTCGGGCTCACCGGGGAGACCCTCGAAGGGACGCAGGACGAAGTCGCTCGTAGCCATGCGCGCAAGGCTACCGGCGGCGCGGCCGACCGTCGGACCGTTGTCGTGCCGGTGGGCGCGTTGCTAGCGTCCTGACCTGCGCAGGGGCCGCTTCGACGACGAGGGACGACGACATGAGCCTGGGCTGGCGTGTGCACGGAGACGGTCGGACCATCCCGCCGGGCCAGGTGGTGGCGCCCGACGAGCGCCTCAGCTGGCCGCGCACCGTCGGGATCGGGATGCAGCACGTGGTCGCGATGTTCGGTGCGACGTTCCTGGTGCCGCTGCTGACCGGCTTCTCGCCGGCGACGACCCTGTTCTTCTCAGCGATCGGCACGGCGCTGTTCCTGCTGATCACGCGCAACCGGCTGCCCAGCTACCTGGGGTCGTCGTTCGCGTTCATCGCGCCCATCACGGCGGCGACGGCGAGCGACGGCCAGTCGGTCGCGCTCGGCGGGATCGTCATGACGGGTCTGCTGCTGGTGATCGTCGGCGTCGTCGCGCACCTGGCCGGGACGGGCTGGATCAACGCGCTCATGCCGCCCGTGGTGACGGGCACGATCGTCGCGCTCATCGGCTTCAACCTGGCACCGGCCGCGTGGGGCACGTGCACGCAGAGCGTGGTCGACGGGAAGATCGTCGAGAGCTGCACCAACGGCTTCCGCGCCGCACCCGTCACCGCGCTCGTCACGTTGCTGGCCATCGTGCTGTGCACCGTGCTGTTCCGCGGGATCCTGGGCCGGCTGTCGATCCTCGTCGGCGTGCTGGTCGGGTACGCGGTCGCGTCGATCCGCGGAGAGGTCGACTTCAAGGCGGTCAAGGGTGCGGACTGGGTCGGGTTCCCGCACTTCATCGGGCCGTCGTTCGACGTCAGCGCGCTGGGCCTGTTCGTCCCCGTGGTGCTCGTGCTCATCGCGGAGAACATCGGGCACGTGAAGTCCGTCGCCGCCATGACGGGGCACGACCTCGACCCCGTGGCCGGCCGCGCGCTGTTCGCCGACGGCCTCGCGACGACGCTCGCCGGGCTCGGCGGCGGGTCCGGCACCACCACGTACGCGGAGAACATCGGGGTCATGGCCGCCACCAAGGTCTACTCGACGGCCGCCTACTGGGTGGCCGCCGCGACCGCGCTCGTGCTCTCGCTGTGCCCCAAGTTCGGCGCGATCGTCGCGTCCATCCCGGCAGGCGTCCTGGGCGGGGCGACGACCGTCCTCTACGGCATGATCGGCATCCTCGGCGCACGGATCTGGGTGCAGAACAAGGTCGACTTCTCCGACCCCAAGAACCTCACGACGGCCGCCGTCGCGCTCGTCGTCGGCATCGCCAACTTCACCTGGATGCCCGGCGACCTGATCTTCAGCGGCATCGCACTCGGCACCGCGGCGGCCCTGGGCGTCTACCACCTGATGCGCGTCATCGAGACGTGGCGCGGCACGGGCCAGGAACCGGCCACCCCGGCCTCGGTCCCGCAACCGAAGGATCCCGACCCGGTGCACTGACCGCGCCGCCGTCGTGGCAACCGTCGTGCGCTGCCTTTCGTTCGCACAGCGGCAGGAACGCAGCACGCGACGAGTGAGGCAGCCGACGCCAGGCGGGGGCTGCAAATCGGCGTCGGCTGCGGGAGGATCGAGACATGCACCCGCGCGCCGGAACACCCGCCCTGCCCGAGGACCTGATCGACGTCGACGCGCTGGTCGCGGCGTACTACGACGACGAGCCCGATGTCACGAACCCGGACCAGAAGGTGGTGTTCGGCACCAGCGGCCACCGCGGCTCCGCGTTCAAGAAGGCGTTCAACGAGGCGCACATCGTTGCCATCACCGCCGCGATCATCGAGTACCGGCGCAGCCAGGGCACCGACGGCCCGTTGTTCATCGGCCGCGACACGCACGGCCTGTCCGAGCCGGCACAGCGCACGGCCCTCGAGGTGCTGGCCGCGGCCGGCGTCGAGGTGCACGTCGACGCCCGCGACTCCTACACCCCCACGCCCGCGGTCAGCCTCGCGATCCTGCGCCACAACGGCGCCGGCACGTCGGAGGGGGTCCGCACGCAGGGACCGGGGCTCGCGGACGGCATCGTCGTGACCCCGTCGCACAACCCGCCCACCGACGGCGGCTTCAAGTACAACCCGCCGCACGGCGGCCCCGCGGGCTCGGAGGCGACGGGCTGGATCGCCGACCGCGCCAACGAGATCCTCGCGACGGGCTGGCGCTCGATCCCGCGCGTCCCGTACGAGCAGGCCGCCCGCGTGGAGACCGTCCGCAAGCACGACTACCTGACGATGTACGTCGACGACCTGGCGACGGTCATCGACTTCGACGCGATCCGCTCGGCCGGCGTCCGCATCGGCGCCGACCCGCTGGGCGGCGCGATGGTCGAGTACTGGGGCGTGATCGGCGAGCGGTACGGGCTCGACCTCACCGTGGTCAACACCGTCGCCGACCCGCGCTGGCCGTTCATGACGCTCGACTGGGACGGCAAGATCCGCATGGACTGCTCGTCGCCCTACGCGATGGCGTCGCTGGTCAACCGCATGACGGCGGGCGACGGGCCCGCGCCGTACGACATCGCGACGGGCAACGACGCGGACTCCGACCGGCACGGCATCGTGACGCCCGACGGCGGCCTGATGAACCCCAACCACTACCTCGCCGTGATGATCGACTACCTGTACGGCGGCGCGCGCCCGCAGTGGCCGTCCGACGCGGGCATCGGCAAGACCCTCGTCTCCTCAGACCTGATCAGCCGCGTGGGGGCCCGGCTGGGTCGGCGCGTCATCGAGGTGCCCGTCGGGTTCAAGTGGTTCGTGCCCGGGCTGATCGACGCGTCGGTCGGGTTCGGCGGCGAGGAGTCCGCGGGCGCCAGCTTCCTGCGCAAGGACGGGACCGTGTGGACCACCGACAAGGACGGGCCCATCGCGTGCCTGCTCGCGTCCGAGGTCCTGGCCGTCACCGGCAAGTCCCCCTCGCAGCGGCACCGCGAGCTGGTCGACGAGTTCGGCGAGTCCTGGTACGCCCGCATCGACGCCGAGGCGACGCGCGAGCAGAAGGCCACGCTCGCGGCCCTCTCCCCGGAGCAGGTGGCGGCGACGACGCTGGCCGGCGACCCGATCACCGCACGCCTGACCAAGGCACCCGGCAACGACGCGTCGATCGGCGGCCTCAAGGTCACGACCGCCAACGCCTGGTTCGCGGCACGCCCGTCGGGCACCGAGGACGTCTACAAGATCTACGCCGAGAGCTTCGTGTCGGAGGACCACCTCAAGCAGGTCCAGGCGGAGGCGAAGGACGTGGTCTCGGCGGCCCTGGAGGGCTGACCGGCACACCAGCAACGTCCGAGCAAGTGGTCGCTATAGCAGCCACTTGCTCGGACGTCGGGGTCTTAGGTGGTCTCGCGGACGACGAGGGTCGTCGGGAGGGTGATCGCGGCCGGGTCGGCGCCGTCGACGACGTCGAGGAGCAGGCGCACCATCTCCGAGCTGATCCGCTCCAGCGGCTGGCGCATCGTGGTCAGGGCGGGGTCCAGCGTGGCCGCGAGGCCGGAGTCGTCGAACCCGCCGACCGCGACGTCGCCCGGCACGCTGCGGCCGGACTCGCGCAGCACCTGCAGCGCGCCGGTGGCCATGAGGTCGGAGGCGACGAAGACGGCGTCCAGGTCCGGCCGCCGCTCGAGCAGCTCGCGCATGCCCGCGGCGCCGCTGGCGCGCGAGTAGTCGCCGTGCACCACGAGGCTCTCGTCGTACGCGTCGCCGAGCTCGGCCCGGTAACCCTCCAGGCGCAGGCGTCCGCCCGACGTGTCCGGGGGGCCGGTGATCGTCGCGATGCGCGTCCGTCCGCGGTCCAGCAGGTGCCGCGTCATGCGGCGGCCGCCGCCCAGGTCGTCGGCAGCGACGTGCCCGATGGTGGACTCGAAGCCGAGCGGGATGCCGCACGCGATCGTCGGGATGTCCTGCTTGATCAGCGACTTCAGCACCGGGCTGCCCGAGTGCGACGAGATGAGCAGCACGCCGTCCACGTGCCCGGCGCCGACGTAGTCGAGCACCTGCTTCTGCTCCGCCGCCGTGCCCGCCACCATGAGCAGCAGCGGCATGCCCCGCGCCGCGAGCGCCGTGGCGGCGCCGCGCAGCAGGATGGAGAAGTTGGGGTCCTCGAACAGCAGGTGCTGGGCCTCGGTGAGCAGGAACGCGACCGAGTTGGAGCGTCCCGTGGCCAGGCTGCGCGCGTGCTGGTTGAGCGAGTAGCCCGTGCTGGCGATGGCCTCCTCGACGGCGGCCAGCGCCTGCGGCGAGACCCAGTGGCCACCGTTGATGACGCGCGAGACCGTGCCGCGGGACACGCCGGCCGCGGCCGCCACGTCGCGGATCGTCGGGCGCTTGCGCCCTGCACCTGTCGGTTCCATGTTCCTGTGAACTCTAGGGGCGATCAGGCCTTGACCGCGCCAGCGGCGAGGTCGACCTGCCAGTACCGCTGCAGCAGCAGGAACAGGGCGATCAGCGGGATGATCGACAGCAGCGCACCGGTGATGACGGCCGTGTACATGGCCGGCTGCGAGGCGCCCTGGTTGAGCAGCCCGGACAGACCCACCGTGATGGGGAACAGCCGGTCGTTGCCGAGCATGATGAACGGCAGCATGTAGTTGTTCCAGATGGCGACGAACTGGAACAGGAACACCGTGACCAGGCCCGGGACCATCATCGGGACGGAGATGCGCGTGAAGATGCGCGCCTCGCTGGAGCCGTCGGTGCGGGCCGCCTCGAGGACGTCGTCGGGCACCGAGGCCGCGGCGTAGATGCGCGCCAGGTAGATGCCGTACGGGCTGATGATGCTGGGCAGCAGCACCGACCAGTAGGTGTTGGTCAGGCCCACCTGGGCGAGCAGCAGGTACTGCGGGATCGCCAGGATGACGCCCGGCACCAGCACACCGGCCAGGATGATGTTGAAGATGGCCTTCTTGCCGGCGAAGGTGAACTTGGCCAGCCCGTAGCCCGCCATCGCCGAGACGATCACCGACAGCAGCGCGCCGACCCCGGCGTACAGGGCGGTGTTGGCCATCCACCGCCAGAACAGGCCGCCGCGGTAGGCGGACAGGTCCTGGATGTTCTCCCACAGGTGCGACGACGGCGCGAACGTGAACGTGGAGAACAGCTCGCCCGCGCTCTTGGTCGACGCGATGAGCACCCACGCGACGGGGAGCAGGCAGTACAGCGCGCCCACCAGCAGCACCAGCGTCGACATGGTGCTGCGCTTGTTCGTCGGTCCGGTCGCGCCGGTCGTCGCTCGGACCTTCGGCGGGTTCTTGACGGGGGTCAGCGTGAGGGTCGTCATGTCAGCTGTTCTCCTGGCTGAAGGCACGGCGCTGCACCAGGCGCAGGAAGCCGAA
>Ga0160458_100702_pt1 | contig 10872 bp, 9 predicted proteins | sample HID1973I_E6MG_FD_108247 | JGI IMG/M metagenome (GOLD analysis project Ga0160458, IMG submission 108247) | Enriched mosquito-associated microbial communities from UW Madison campus, WI, USA - HID1973I_E6 MG | ecosystem: Host-associated > Arthropoda: Insects > Digestive system > Unclassified ...
CGCGACACGGCGCCGCGTGTGCTCGTGGAGTCGGTCGAGCAGTGGCGGGAATGGCTGTCCGAGCACCACGCCGACGAGCCGCCCGGCTGCTGGGCGGTGACGTGGCGCGCCTCGTCGGGCGAGTCCGTGGTGACCTATGAGGAGCTGGTCGAGGGCGCGTTGTGCTTCGGGTGGATCGACTCGTCGGGCAAGTCGCTCGACGACCGCCAGACGATGCTGTGGTTCACGCGCCGCAAGCGGGGCAGCGGCTGGGCCGCGACCAACAAGGCGCGGATCCTGCGGCTCGAGGCGGCGGGGTTGATGGCGCCGGCGGGGCGCGCGATGATCGACGCCGCGAAGGCCGACGGGTCCTGGACCCTCCTCGACTCGGTCGAGGCGCTGGAGGTGCCGCCCGACCTGGGCGCCGCGCTGGATGCGCTCCCCGGTGCACGTTCCACGTGGAACGACTTCCCCAAGAGCGTCCGGCGTGCTCATCTGGAGTGGCTGGTGCAGGCGAAGCGTCCGGCGACCCGGACGTCCCGCATCGAGCAGATCGCCACGGACGCGGCCGCCGGCATCCGCGCCAACCAGTGGCCGCGCCCGAACCCCTGACCCCGCCGCCACTCGCGTGAGTCAGTCGGTTCGGTGGTGAGTCAGCCGGGTGCGACCGACGTGTTCAGCCCTCACTGACTGATCCACGACTCGGCGCGGGGACGACGCGAGGCCGGCCCCGGGACGTGTCCCGGGACCGGCCTCGCGGTCGTTCTGCGGCGTCAGGCGGCGACAGCGCCCTCGGCGGGGAGCTCGTCCTTCTTGGCCGTGATCATGGTGATCGCGACGACGAGCGCCAGGATCAGCATCGAGGCCGATCCGATCCACGCGACGTGGAACCCGGCCACCTGAGCGGTCGCCTGGACCGTCGGCGACGTGGCGTCGCTGCCACCGGCCACCAGGTCGGTGATCTTGTTGGTGGTCGCGGTGAGCGCGAACGTGTTGAGCAGCGCAAGGCCCAGCGACCCACCGACCTGCTGCGATGTGTTGAGCACGGCCGACGCAATGCCGGCGTCGTGCCCGCCGACGCCGATCAGCGCCGTGCTGGACGTCGGGATGAACACCGCGGCCATGCCGAGGCTCATCACCAGGAGCGCGGGGAAGACCGTGCCCCAGTACGACGACGTGGGCGTGGTGCGCAGCAGCAGGAGCAGACCGGTCGTGGCGAACACGAGGCCGACGAGCATGAGCGGCTTGGGTCCGACGCGCGGCAGCAGTTGCGCGACCACACCGGCCATGACGATGATGCCGGCGGAGAACGGCAGCATGGCCATGCCGGCCTTGAGCGGCTCGTAGTGGAGCACGTTCTGCAGGTAGAACGTCATGAACAGGAACATCCCGAACAGGCCGGCGCCCACCAGCAGGAAGATCAGGTAGGACGCGCCGCGGTTGCGGTTCAGCAGGATGCGCAGCGGCAGCAGCGGGTTGGCGATCTTGCGCTCGACGAGCACGAAGGCGACGAGCGCGACGACGGCCGCGCCCAGCCATGCGAGCACGACCGGGTCGGTCCAGCCCTGTGTGTGGACGGTGCCGTCCGGGTCGGTGACCTGCTTGGCCGCCTCGGTGAAGCCGTAGACGAGGGAGACCAGGCCGACGATCGACAGGAGCGCGCCGGGGATGTCGAAGCGCGTGTCACCGTGCGCCTTGGACTCACGCAGGACCGGGATGGCGAAAGCGACCGTGACCAGCGCGATCGGCAGGTTGACCAGCAGGCACCAACGCCAGTCGAGGTACTCGGTCAGCGCACCTCCGGCGATGAGGCCGACGGCCGCGCCACCACCCGAGATGGCTCCGAAGACGCCGAACGCGCGGGCGCGCTCCTTGCCCTCGGTGAAGGTCACGGTGATCAGGGAGAGCGCGGCGGGGGCGAGCAGGGCGGCGAACGCACCCTGCAGGGCCCGGGCGCCGTAGAGCATGCCCTGGTTGGGCGCGAAGCCGCCGATCGCGGAGGCCACGGCGAAGCCGATCAGGCCGATGACGAAGGCGCGCTTGCGACCTAGGTAGTCGGCGACACGGCCGCCGAGCAGCAGCAGGCCGCCGAACGCGAGCGTGTAGGCGGTGACGACCCACTGCTGGTTCGCCGGCTGGATCTTGAGGTCCTTCGCCGCGTCGGGCAGCGCGATGTTCATGATCGACGAGTCGAGGACGATGATCAGCTGGGCGATCGCGATGATCGCCAGGATGCGCCAGCGGCGCGGGTCCGGCTCCTCGTGATGCGCCTCGACGGGAGGCTTGGTGACGGCGACTGCCGCGACGGGTTCGGACACGGGTACTCCAAAGGGGAAACGAGTGGGGAGGCGACGTCGCCGTGCTGCGGATGGTCCTCGCGTGGTCCGAGGACGTGAGTGCGGGACTGTGCTGCCAGACTCTGTCACGAGCCTCTGACACGACGTGTCGCGCGAGCCGCCGGCCTGTCCCCGGCGGACTCGGTCCACCCAATCCGAGACTGGCCGGTTCCGTCAAGCGGATTGGCTGTGAGCGAAATCGCAGGTCATCCTGCGAAAAAAGGTTGCCTGAACGATTCGTCCCGCGGTGTACCGGCGGACCGAGGTCCTGCGCATCGCCGGCTCGGCCCGCGATGATGGACCGATGCCGACCACGCCGGACGACGACGAGCTCGACCTCATCCGCCGCTCGGGCGCAGCCCTGCGCGCCGGCCGGCTGAGCCTCGCGGCGGGCACCGGCAGCTACCGCGTCAAGGCGTCGATGGCGCGCCTCGCGCACGCGATGGGCGTCGAGCGCCACCAGGCCCACGTGACCCTCACGGAGATCACGGCGACCTCGCACCGCGGCCTCTCGTTCCGCACGGAGGTCGCCGAGGTCCGCAACGTCGGCATCAACGCCGACCGCCTTGCTCGCCTGGAGCTCATGGTCACGGACGTGGAGCAGCGTTCGCACCAGGCGGAGGCCACGCCCGACGAGGTCGAGGCGCGGCTCGACGACATCGAGGCCGTCGGCCCGTTGTACCGCCCGCTGCTGAACGCGCTGTGGTCCGGCATCGCGTGTGCCGCGTTCGCGTTCCTCAACAACGGCGGCGCCGTCGAGGTCGCCGGCGTCTTCGTCGCCGCGAGCCTGGGGCAGGCCGTGCGCCGGGCCCTGCTGCACCGCGGCTGGAACCAGTTCGGCGTCACGATGCTGGCCGCCGCCGTCGCCTGCTTCACGTACCTCGCGCTGGTCACCGCACTGCACGGCGCCGACGTCATCACCACCCGCCACGAGGCCGGCTACGTCTCCGCCGTGCTGTTCCTCATCCCGGGGTTCGCGCTGGTCACGGGCGCACTCGACCTCGCCCGCCTGGACTTCTCGGCCGGCGTCTCCCGCCTCACCTACGCCCTCATGATCCTCACCTCGGCGGCGCTCGCGGTGTGGGGTGTCTCGAGCGTCGTCGGCCTGGCCCCCGTGCCGCCCGCGCCGCTCGACCTGCCGACGGTCCTGCTGTGGGTGCTGCGCGCGCTGGCCAGCTTCGCCGGGGTCCTGGGGTTCGCGCTCATGTTCAACAGCCCGTGGCGGATGGCGGTGACTGCGGCCTCCGTCGGCGCGGTCGCCAACCTGGCACGCCTGGGCCTGGTCGACGCGGGCGTCGCCATCCAGGCGGCCGCGGCCGGCGCGGCCCTCGTCGTCGGCCTCCTCGCCGCCTACGTCGCGCCGCGCATCCACGTCCCGCGCGTGACGATCGCCGTGCCGGCCGTCGTCATCATGGTCCCGGGCGCGGCGGCCTACCGGGCCGTCTTCTTCCTGTCGGAGGGCCAGACCGTGCAGGCGCTCGCCTACGGCGTCCAGGCGGCGCTCGTCGTCGTGGCACTGTCCATCGGCCTGGCCGTCGCGCGCATGCTGACCGACCCGACGTGGGGCTTCGAACGCTGAACGCGCAGGTCAGCGCGGCAGTCCGAGCGCGTTTTGCTGCCCGACGACCCGCCCAGGTACCCTGTGCTGGCCTGGAGACGTCGCATAGCCAGGTCTAGTGCGCGACCCTGCTAAGGTCGTGAAGGGGCAACCCTTCCGTGGGTTCAAATCCCACCGTCTCCGCGTTTGTGATGTCGCAGGACATCGGCAACAGGCCGGACCCTCAGGGTCCGGCCCGTTTGCGTTGTTGGGGTTGGTACTCCCTGGTGGGGTAGATGGTGAGCTCGCGTAGGAGTCCGCCGGTGATGGCGTGGATGACGCGGACGTCGAGGTCGGCGATGTGAACCGCCCTGGGTTCGGTGGAGGCTCGGGAGGGCGTTGTCGTCACTGTCCGCGACGGTCCCGATCGAGGGTGTCGCACCGATCTCAGCGACGCGTTCGCCGTAGCGGATGGACGTGAGCTGAGATCCGGCGTCGCTGTGACACCGGAGCCCCCGTCGATGCGGGTGCCGCGTGACCAGCGGGCCATCTCGATCGCGTCCAGGACCATCTCGGTGCGCATGTGCGACGCGACGCGCCAACCGACGATCATGCGCGAGCAGACGTCGACGATGAAGCACACGTAGGCAGCCCCGGCCCAGGTCGGTCGGCACGTAGGTCAGGTCCGTGACCCACAGCTGGTTCGGTGCCGGCGCGGTGAAGTCCCGCTTCACGAGGTCCGGATGCCGCGCCGAGGCCGGGTCGCGGCGCGTCGTGCGCACCCGTTTGGTGCGTAGCGCGCCGGTGATCTCCTCGGCGCATCAGGCGGGCGACCGGGTCCCGGCCGACGTCCCAGCCAGCCCGCGCGGCCGCCTCCCAGAGCTTGCGCGCGCCGTAGACCTGATAGTTCGCCTCCCAGATCTGCCGTAACGCCGGGCCCAACACCGCGTCGCGCGTCGCCCGCTTGGATGGGCGCGCGGGACTTGGCCGCGTAGTACGTGCTCGGAGCCACCTGCAAGACCTCGCAGATGGGCTGGACCCCGAGCCTGCGACCCTCGACGAGCGCCGAAGCGTTGGCGTCGATGAAGGCGACTACCTCTTGTACTGGCGGTCGAGCTCCGCCCCGAGGAAACTCGCAGCCCGCTTCAAGATCGGCGGATTCAAGCGGTCAGTGCAACGAGTCCTGTGAGATGAGGCAGTCGCTGATCACAGGAGGATCCGGATGCAGGGCAAGCACGGTCATCTCAGCCGGGAGCAGAAGCTCTCGCGCTCAGGCTTCACGCGAGAGGCTGGCGGCTGGTCGACATCGCCAAGGAGATCGGCTGCAGCGCGCCGATGGTCGGCATCATGGCCCGCACCGGCCGGCACCTCGACGCCAAGCCGTTCGGCTGGAAGCCCCGCCCTGGCCAGCTGACCATCGACGAGCGTGAGCTGATCGATCGGGCGTCCGGGCCGGACATCGACGGGCGAGAGTCAGATCCGCGGGCACGCACCGAGGCGTCGCGGCGGTGTTCTCACCACGTGGACATTTTGCACCATCTAGGGGGTTTTGAGTCCGCACCAGGTCCGTTCCCGCTAGCGTCCGGTACGACATCGCGCGGGGGGCCAATCGGTGGTTTGCCGCGCTCGGAAGAGCAAGGAGAACTCCCATGCGAAAGTCGATCAAACTGACACTGGCGACAGCGGTCATGATGGCCATCGGAATCGGAGCCGCGCAGGCCGCGAGCCCGTCAGGTGCCTTCGCGGACCTGTCCGTCACGGGTGCGACCATGACGGATGCGACGTACAACGCCAAGTACCAGACGATCAGCTGCTCCGGTGGCACGTGCTCCTACTGGACGCGTGTTGGCGGTTGGCTCAAGGTCACCAAGGGCGACGCACACCTGCAGGCAAGGTCCGCGGCGTACCCGTACGTCACGATCTTCAACAGCAGTGGCACCTACGACGCTCACTTCTCCAAGCTCATCAGCCCGGGAGACGTCTTCTACAGCAGTGACGTGACCATTCAGCTGTGCCACGAGAAGGTGCTCGCCGACGAGTGCAAGTCGCGGACAGCCAACATCTGGTGATCCAGGGCCCGGGAGGAGCGTCTTGATGAGCTCGAGCCTGCGCGTCGAAGGCCTGCACGTGCGGTTGGGTGAGCACGAAGTTCTGCACGGGATCGATCTAGACCTTCGAGCCGACCGTTCGGTCGCTGTCACGGGGCCTTCGGGCTCGGGCAAGACGACGCTGCTGTACGCCCTGGCCGGACTCGAGCGACCCTCGGCGGGCAGGGTAGAGGCTCTCGGCACAGACCTGGCGTCGCTCGACCCCGACGCGTTAAGTGAGTTCCGCCTGCGAAGCTTCGGGTTCGTGTTCCAGTCTGCGGACCTCGTGCCTGAACTGAGCCTGCGGGAGAACGTCGCGCTGCCCCTCGAGTTGCTCGGGCACGGTCGTGGTGCGGTCCGGCGCCGGGTCGACGCACTCATCGACGTGCTGGACCTGGGCGAGTGCCAGCACCGGCGGCCGGGGGGGGTGTCGGGCGGGCAGGCGCAACGCGCTGCCGTCGGACGAGCTGTCGTCGCAGAGCCGAGCGTGGTGCTCGCCGACGAGCCGACGGGTGCTCTGGACAGCGTGAACCGGGATCGGGTGATGACGCTCCTCCTCGAGCAGGCGCGCATGTGCGGCGCGCTGCTGGTCGTGGTCACCCACGATCACGAGATCGCTGCGCGCTGTACCGAGCAGGTGGGCATGGTCGACGGGGCCGTCCCGGCGCGGGTGGACCTCCGTGGTTGACTGGCGGCTCACGCTCCGGTTGATGCGGGGGGCGGGGCGGGGCGAGATCATCCGGCTGATCGTGCTCGCCGCGGGGATCGCGTGCGTCGTCGTCGCGGTCTTGCTCGGGTTCGCGGCACCCCGGGTCAGCGCGTCCGCCCAGCTCGTCGCCCACGCCAGAGCGGCGGTCCACGCGGACCCTGAGGGAACGGCGTCGTCGTCGCGGTTGCACGTGCGCGTCAGCGATCTCGTCGTTGATGGCAAGCGTTGGACGAGATTCGTCGTGAGCGGTGTAGACGACTCTGCACCGCTTCCACCGGGTGTCTCGGCATGGCCGGTACCTGGGAAGTCGGTCGTCTCCGAGGCCGTGGCACGGCTCGCGGCCGATGACGTCGGGGCTCGGGCACTCGCACCTGAGCCCGTCGCGGAGCATGTGTCGGCGGAGGGACTTGCGTCGCCCGACGAACTCGTCTCGTGGACTGTGGCGCGCACGGACGTCGGCGGCTCGGCGGTCGTGGCATTTGGCATCCCTGGCAGCTCGACGGCATCGGCTCCGCTCGGGTTGCAAGCAGCGGAGCTGGTGCTGCTCGTCCTCTGTCCCGCGATCCTGTTCCTGTCGACCCTCCAGCGCGCGGCAGTCACGGCCCGGCGTCCAAGGTTGCGCGCGCTCGCACTCGCGGGTGCGTCGCCCTCGCGGTGCGTCCGGTTGTTCGTCCGCGAGATGACGGTCGTGTGCGTCGTAGGGGCCTCTGCCGGAGCACTCCTCTATGCGTGGGGCCAGGCGACCCTGGGGAGATCAGGACTGCTCGGGCTGCGGTGGTCGGGCAGCCAGGCCGGCCTTCCTGCCTGGGCAGGCGTGCTCGTGGTCGCGTTCGTCGTCGTGCTGGTCCGCCGAATTTCGAGGCGCGCGATGAGTCGTGAGCTAGCCGGCAGCCGGGCCGCTACGCCCGATGCTCGGATCCGCCGGTGGCCGATCACCTATGTCCTGGTGCCGGCCGTGGCGTGTCTTGCCTGGACGTGTGTGCGCGCGGCAACCGGCGGTGTGCTCCCCGACAGTGGGATCATCGTCGCGATGTTCGCTACCGGCATGGCGACCGGCGCCCTGGTGCTTGCCGCACCTGCCCTCGTCGTCTCGGTGGCCCGTGGTGTCGGGGCCCTCGTCGCCCGGAGGCGTGCACCGACGCCGGGAGTTCGGCTCGGTGCTCGACGGGCGGAAGTTTCAGCGGTGGCCACGGGGCGCCTCGCCGCCGCGGTCGGCGTCCTGGTCGTCGTGATCGGGTTCAGCACGGGGATGCTCGGCGGATTGCAGAAGCAGGCATTCGGTACGGGCACAACAACGGGGCTGGACATCCTGCTCGAAGACACCTCGTCCGCCGGGCGCGCGGCGCTCGCTTCCCTCCCGGTCTCGCTCGTGGGGGTCCGTGCCACCCTCGATGGTCGGCCAGTGACGCTCACCGTCGGCACCTGCGACGCCCTCGTCCACGCCCGAATGGTGAGTTCGGCGACGTGCCGGGAGACGCCTCAGGTCGGCTGGGGTGTACCGCCTGGCGGCACGGTGGAGGTCCCCCTCGGCGACGGGACGACGAAGGCGTTGCCCGGCCCCACCCAGGCGGCAGCCGACGCCTCATGGGACGTGAAGGTTCCCCCCGGGTCGGCCCCGTGGATCCTGGACGCGCCGACCGGGTCTGTCACCCTCTCCGTGCCGAACGGGCAAGAGACTAAGGTCGCGGCGAGCCTGCTCGAGGTCGACCCCGGTCTCGCGGTGACGGTCGGGGATGGCGACGACTCCTTGCAGGCGCCGTACGACGAGCAAGTCGGTCTGCTGCGCGCGTCGCTCACCGTGGGGTCGGGCCTCGCCCTCGGCGCGTTCCTCGTCGCGGCGCTCGAGCTGTGGTGGTCGGGCCGCCGTTCCGCGGCTGCCCTGCATGCACTCGGGGCGTCTCGTCGAGTTCTCGGGGTCGCTGCCTCGACCCAGCTGGTCCTCCCGGTCGTGGCGATGGGTGCCGCTGCGGCGGTCGTCGGAACTCTTGCCGGCTGGGCGATTGCGGCTGGTTGGCCCGACGGCTTCGATGCCAGCGTGCCTGCCGCGACCGCGATCCCGGTGGTCGTCGCGGCTGTTGTGACGGTCGTCGTTGGTTGGGCGGCAAGCCGCCGTCCTCCTCCGCGTTCCGCCCTCGCCGACATGTGAGCGTGGTGAGGTGCTGTGGGTCACGTCCAATCGGTTTGGGCTCTGGCACGTTGACCCGGTATCGTCTACCGCGGCTCGTCAAGAGCCATGCGCCCGTAGCTCAATGGATAGAGCATCTGACTACGGATCAGAAGGTTGGGGGTTCGAGTCCCTTCGGGCGCACACAGTGAAGGCCCGGTCTCCTCGTGAGGCCGGGCCTTCGTCGTCGCCGGACCGGCCAAACCGGACGAACCTGTGTAGGTTGACCGAACTTGGTCGAAGCGCGCAGCTCCGGTGCCCGGAGGGTCGCGACGGATCGCGACACGAGGAGACTGCTGTGGAGACGACGACGCAGCGATCGGGATGGGCCGCCTTCTGGGGTCGCGGGGGTTTCTTGCGGGCAGTGCTCTTCCTCCTCGTGTACATCGCGCTCTACACGGGGGCCAGCTTCCTGTCCGGGGCCGTCAGCGGTGACCGGATCGACCCCGATGACCTGTTCTCATCCGCCTCGAGCGTGTTCTTCGCGCTGACCCTCCCACTCGTGATCGGGTCGGTCGTCCTGGCGCTCTTCCTGACGTCGGTCCGGTGGTGGCAGCCGGTGTTCTTCCCGGGGAAGGTCTCGCCTCGCCGTTGGATGTGGATCGCGCCCGTGCTCGTGGTGATCCCTATCGTGCTGCGGCTGATCGGCATCGACTACGGGCGCTACGCGTCGGGCGTCGTGGCGGTGTCGCTCTTCTCCGGCCTGTTCATCGGGTTCGCGGAGGAGGTGCTGACGCGCGGCATCGTCGTGAAGATGCTGCGCGACGCGGGGCGCTCCGAGTACGCGGTCATGCTGCTCTCGTCGCTGCTCTTCGCCTTGCTGCACACGGTCAACCTGCTCTCCGGGCTGAGTGCAGCGACCGTTGCCGTCACCGTCTTCTACACGTTCACGTTCGGGATCGTCATGTACCTCACGCTGCGGGTGACGGGGAGCCTGGTGTGGCCGATCGTCCTGCATGCGCTGTTCGATCCCACCCAGTTCCTGGCCCTCGGCGGGATCGACACGTCCACGAGCGGGTCCTCGAACACGTTCCTCACTCTCGCCATCCCGTTCAACATCTTCTTCATCGTGTTCGCGCTCGTCGCCTTGTTCCTCGTGCCGAGGATCGGGCGCGGCGACGAGCACCGAGGCTCGTGAGTGGGACATACGCCGTCACGATGGGCGACCGTGGGCGCCTCGTCGTTCCCGCTGAGCTGCGCGAGCACGCCGGTCTCTCGACGGGTGTTCCGCTGATCCTGCTCGAGACGTCCGCCGGCGTCGTGATGATGACGCGGGACCAGGCACTCGCACAGGTGCGCGAGCAGCTCACGGGCGAGTCGCTCGTCGCCGAGCTCGTGCGCGAGCGGCGCGATGCGGCATCGGCCGAGGACCGCGGTTGAGCGTGCTGGACGCGTCCGCGGTGCTGGCGTTCCTGCAGGACGAGCCGGGATCCGCCGTCGTTCGCGAGCGCCTCGAGGCGGGCGCCCACATCGGCACGGTCAACTGGTTCGAGGTCGCGCAGAAGGTCATCGCGCGCGGGGGGAACTGGCCCCTCGCCGCGCAGGTCCTGCTCTCGTTCCCCTGACCGTGCACCCCGCGACCGCGCAGGACGCCGAGTGGGCAGCGCGCCGGTGGCGCACCGGTGAAGGCCTCTCGCTCGGGGACAGGTTCTGCCTGGCGCTGGCCGCGAGGCTCGAGGCGACGGCCGTCACGGCGGACGCCGCCTGGGGCGACGGCGCTGGGATCGAGCAGATCCGCTGGGAGCGACCTACCGTGGCGGTGTGAGCACCGACGAGCACCAGGGCACCTACGTCACGCCGGGCGCGGAGTACACGCGTGACCAGCGGTACGTCTCGACGCGCATCACGGCCGACGGCCGCGACGGCTACCCGGTCGAGCCGGGTCGCTACCGGCTGGTGGCCGCCCGGGCGTGCCCCTGGGCGAACCGCCTCGTGATCGTCCGCCGCCTCCTGGGCCTGGAGGACGCGATCTCGCTGGGCCTGTGCGGTCCCACGCACGACGAGCGGTCGTGGACCTTCGACCTCGACCCCGGCGGCCGCGACCCGGTGCTCGGCATCGA
>Ga0160458_100708_pt1 | contig 10823 bp, 9 predicted proteins | sample HID1973I_E6MG_FD_108247 | JGI IMG/M metagenome (GOLD analysis project Ga0160458, IMG submission 108247) | Enriched mosquito-associated microbial communities from UW Madison campus, WI, USA - HID1973I_E6 MG | ecosystem: Host-associated > Arthropoda: Insects > Digestive system > Unclassified ...
GGCGTGAAGCCCAGGTACTTCACGAAGAACTCCAGGTCGCGCGCGTTCTGGCAGTGCGGCGTGAAGGCAAAGCCGTAGTCGCCGCCCGGCAGCACGCGGATGCCGCGCTTGTGCATTTTCGACAGGGACACGCAGGCGGCCTCCCACTCGGTCTCGTAGCCCATGTCGCAGGCCATCGCGTGGGTGATGCCCCAAGGCTCGGCTTCGTACAGCATGGCGTACAGGATCGCGATGCCGGGCGCGACGAAGACGCGGTCCTTCGCGGCCTCGAGCATGTCCAGCGCCTCTTCGTCGACGAAGCTGGCGTGGTAGATGAGGTCGATTCCATGGCGCAGCGCCTGCTTGACGCTCTCGGACGAACGCGCGTGCGCCACGCCGCGCTTGCCCCGGATCTTGACCTCGCGCATGGCGGCGGCGACCTCCTCGTCGAGCATCCAGGCGGTCTCCGAGGGCGACTGGGGCGTGAAGTTGTCACCCGAGAGGTTGAGCTTGATCGAGTCGACGCCGTACTTCAGGAACAGCCGCACCGCCTTTCGCATCTCGTCGGCGCCGCTGACGTTCACGCCGAAGCTGAACTCGGGGAAGGGCAGGTGCGGCAGGGTCTCGTCGCCCAGGGCCCCGAGCACGGTGATCTCCTGGCTCGCGGCCAGGTAGCGGGGGCCGGGGATCTGGCCGGCGTTGATCGCGTTGCGGATCACCACGTCGAGCCGCGCCTTGGCGCACGCGGCGCCGACGCACGAGGTAAAACCCGCCTGCAGGTAGCGCCTGGCGACCTTGGCGCACCACAGCACGTGTTCCTCCAGCGGCATGGTCTGGATGGCCGCCAGCGTGGCCGCGTCGTTCCAGGAGAAGTGCGTGTGGGCCTCGCACATGCCGGGCATCAGCGTGGCGCCCGCGCCGTCGATGACCTGCGCGCCGCCCGGCGAGATCGGCGCCGTGCTGCGCCCGACCTGCCGGATGCGGTTGCCACGCACCAGCACGCTGCCGGGGTAGGGGTTCTGGCCCGCGCCGTCGAGGATGCGGACGTTGGTGAAGACGACATCAGCCATGACATCTCCTGTGCACAGGCGGGTGCGCCACGTCAGGCCGCCCACCGGGTCATCTGCTGGCGCCGCACCGGCGGCGCGCGATGGAACTCGCCGTCCTTCATCACGGCCAGGATGCGCGACTTGTCCTGGAGCACCGTGATGTCGGCCAGCGGGTCGCCGTCGATCAGCAGGATGTCCGCCAGGTACCCCTCGCGGATGTAGCCGAGCACCTTGCCCATGCGCATCATCGGCCCGCCCCAGGCGGTGGCCGACAGCAGCGCCTCCATCGTGCTCATGCCGACGTACTTGACGAAATACTCCAGGTCCTTGGCGTTGGTGCCGTGCGGCGTCCACGCGAAGCCGTAGTCGCCGCCAGGGAGGATGCGGATGCCGCGCCTGCGCATCGCGCGCATGCTCTCCACGGCCGCCTCGAGTTCGCGGTGGTAGCCCATCTTGCGCGTGACCTCCGGCGTCAGGCCCCATTGGCTGGCGTGATGGCAGGTGTTGATCAGCCAGGCCAGCCCGGGCGCGATGAAATGCTCGGTCTTGTGCGCCTCGAGCATGTCGAGCGCCTCGGTGTCGGTGAAGCTGGCGTGGTAGATCACCTCGATGCCCTGCGTCACGCATTGCTTGATCGCCCAGGTCGAGCGCGCGTGCGCCGCCACGCGCTTGCCCCAGTTCTTTGCTTCCTCGACGCAGACGCGCACTTCCTCGGCGGTGAACTGGCTCGACTCGCTCGGCATGCCGGTGATGGATTCGCCCGAAAGGTTGATCTTGAGGGAATCGACGCCGTACTTGCAGAACATGCGCACGCAGCGGCGCATTTCCTCGGCGCCGCTGACGATCGCGCCGAAGGCGAACTCCGGCTGCGGCAGGTGCGGCTGGGTGGTGTCGCCCAGGCCGCCCGGAACGGTGATCTCCTGGCTCGCCGCCAGATAGCGCGGGCCGACGATGGTGCCGTCGTTGATGGCGTTGCGGATCACCACGTCCAGGCGCGGCTTGGCGGTGGCGGCGCCGACGCAGCTGGTCCAGCCCATGTCGAGGTAGCGCCGGGCAACCTCCGCGCACCACAGGATGTGCTCTTCCGGCGGCATGCGCTGGATCGCGTCGAGGCTGGGCTGGTCGTTCCAGGAGAAATGCGTGTGCGCCTCGACCATGCCCGGCATCAGGAAGGCGCCGGCGCCGTCGATGACCTGCGCGCCGCTGACGGGCGTGGATCCGCGCCCGTACCCGGTCTTGACGACGCGCGAGATCCGGTTGCCTTGCACCAGCACGTCGCCGGTGAAGGGCGCCTCGCCGCCGCCGTCGAAGATCCGTACGTTGGTGAACAGCACGTCTGCCATGTTCAGCTCCTCGCGTGGGCCTGCAGGAACTCGCGCAGCTCGCGCCGGCATTCCTCGGGCCGTTCGATGGGTGTCCAGTGCCCGCAGCGCGGGAACACCACCACCCGCGTGCTGGCGGCCCGGTGCAGCTTGTCGGCCATGGCGCGCACCGCCTGCGGCGGCGCCACGCCGTCCTCGTCGCCGGTGACGAGCAGCACCGGCGCGGTGATCCGGTCGATGGCGGCGGGCTGTGCCGCGGCCAGCGCCTCGCAACTGCGCGCGTAGTTCTCGCCCTCCTGCCGCATGAGGCTCTCGCGCACGTAGGCCACGGCAACCGGCATGCGCTCGCGCGTGTCGGCCGAGATGGAAGCCTGCAGCAGCGCCTGCGTGATCTCCTGCATGCCGGCCGGGCCTTCGCGCGCCTTGGCGGCGCGCGCCGTGATGGCCGTGCGTGCGGCATCCGGCGGTGCGATGAGCGGGCCGAACATCGCCAGGCCGGCCACGCGCTTCGGATGGTCCGCGGCGATGTGCTGAAGCACGATGTTGCCCATCGAATGCCCGACCCAGTGCGCCCGCGCCACGCCGAGCCGGTCGCAGATGTCGAGCATGGTCGCGGCGTAACGCTCGATCGTCAGGTCGCCTTCGGCGCGCTGCGAGCGGCCGCTGCCGGGCAGGTCCACCCGGATCACCCGGTGGCGTGCCATGGCGGCCATCAGCGGCGTGAAGGTGTTGGTGCTGCCGCCGAGGCCGTGCACGCAGACGATGGCCGGGCCTTCGCCTTCATCCTCCACCGCGATGCGATCGATGATCTGGAGCGTCATGATTCGAACCTGTTCTCGATGGCGCCGATGCCGTCGATCTCGACCCGCACCACGTCGCCGGACCTGAGCCACTGCGGCGGGTCGAGCCCCATGCCGACGCCCGAGGGCGTGCCGGTCGCGATCACGTCGCCCGGGTGCAGCGTGATGCCGCGCGAGCACGTCTCGATCAGGGTGGGGATGTCGAAGATCATGTCTCGCGTCAGGCCGTCCTGCCGCAATGCACCGTTGACCCAGCCGCGCACGCGCGTCGCGCGGCCGTCCATCTCGTCGGCGGTGACGATCCACGGCCCCATCGGGCAGAAGGTGTCGAAGCTCTTGCCGAGGTCCCATTGCTGGTGGCGCATCTGCACGTCGCGCGCCGTCACGTCGTTGAGCACGGAATAGCCGAACACATGGTCCATCGCATGCTATGCCGGGAGGTCCCGGCCGCCGCGACCGATCACCACGGCCAGTTCCGATTCGTAGTCGATCTGCACGGATACGGCCGGCGATGGCAGGCGCACCGCGTCGTGCGGGCCTATCACGCACTCGCCGAGCTTGCCGAAGACGATGGGCCAGGGGTCGCTTTCGGGCATGGCCTGGCGGAACACCGTGCCGGCGAGCTCGGCCGCGTGCGCGCGGTAGTTGCGCCCCACGCAGAACAGGCTGCGCAAGGGGCGCGGCAACGGCGAGCGCAGCGTGACCACTTCGACCGGAAGCCGCGTGCCCGAGGGCTGCGGCAGGGGCGTGCCTTGCGCCAGCGCCTGGATCAGCGGCAGCACGCCGCGCGATCCGTCGCGCACGCCCAGCGGCGTGGCTTCCCGCCCATCCGGCGAGATCGTGCCCACGTAATCGCGACCACCCCAATTCCAGCTGGCCAGACGCATTGACTTTGTCTCCATGGCGCCCCGCCGGTCTTGCTGCGTTGCGCCAGCCGCCGCGAGGTCTCGGAAGTCATACGGAAGTCGGGTTTGAGACTTGCGTCTCAAACTGGGATGGCTGCATCATATGGCCCGGGATCCGAAATTCACAAGAGATGCAGAGGGCTTTGGCGCTCCGTACAAACCCGATGGCGAGACTGAAACACAAGCTGAGCGAGCCCCCCAAACCACCCGAGCGCGGCGTGCGCGCGGCCACCTTCGGGCTGCTGCTCGACACGGCCATGGCCATCATCCGGGAAAGCGGCCACATCCCGTCCGTTGCCGAATGCGCGGCACGGTCGAAGGTCTCGCGGGCCACCGCGTACCGCTACTTTCCGAGCCGCAGCGCGCTGGTCACCGCGGTGATCGACAGTTCGCTCGGCCCGGTGCGCAAGCTGGCGTCCGACAACCCCAACGGTCGCGAGCGGGTGCACGAGCTGTTTGCGCAGACCTTTCCGCGCTTCAAGGAATTCGAGGCGCAGTTGCGCGCCGCCGCGCAGCTGTCCCTGGAGCAGTGGGGCCTGGAGCGCGCCGGCCTGCTCGAAGAGGAGCCCTACCGGCGCGGGCACCGCGTGCGCATCCTCGAGCATGCCATCGAGCCGCTCGCGCCGTTGATGCGGCCGGGGGTTCGCGACCGGCTGCACCATGCCCTGTCGGTCGTCTACGGCATCGAGCCCTACGTGATCCTCAAGGACATCTGGGGCCTGCGCGACCGCGAGGTCGAGAAGACCGCGCTCTGGATGGCCGATGCGCTGATCGACGCGGCGCTGCGCGAATCGGAGCAGAAGCCGGTCAAGCGCAACGCCGCATGACGATGCCCGGCATGCCGGGCAAGCGCGGCGCAATGCGCCCCGCTAGGGCTTGATCGCCACTTTCAGCACGCCGTCTCGCTGGTTGGCGAACAGGTCGTAGGCGGCGACGATGTCATCGAGCCGGTAGTGGTGGGTCACCAGCAAGCCCAGGTCCACGCGGCCCGAGGCAACCACATTCATGAGCCGCCGCATGCGCTCCTTGCCACCCGGACAAAGGGCGGTGGCGATCTGGTGATCGCCCAGGCCGGCGGCGAACGCCGACAGCGGAATCCTCAGGTCTTCGGAATAGACGCCCAGGCTGGACAAGGTTCCCCCCGGCTTGAGCACCCGCAGTGCTGCCTCGAACGTGCCTTGCGTGCCCAGCGCCTCGATGGCCGCGTCCGCGCCCCGGCCGCCGGTGAGCTTCATGACTTCGTCGACCACGTCGCATTTCCTGAAGTTCAGCGTGACGTCGGCGCCCATCCTGGCGGCGATGTCCAGCCGGTGCTCGTTGCCGTCGACGCCGATCACCGTGGTGGCGCCGAGCAGGCGCGCGCCGGCGGTTGCGCACAGCCCGATCGGGCCTTGCGCGAAGACGACGACGGTGTCGCCGATCCTGATTCTTGCGTTCTCCGCGCCCTTGAAGCCGGTGGACATGATGTCCGGGCACATCAGCACTTGCTCGTCGGTCAGCCCGTCCGGGATCGGCGCCAGATTGGCTTGGGCATCGGGAACCAGGACGTACTCCGCCTGGGTGCCGTCGATCAGGTTGCCGAAGCGCCAGCCGGCCGTTGCCTTGTAGCCGTGGCAGCCGCAGCGTCCCGAAGGCACGAGATAGCTGCCGTCCTGGGAGGGTGCGCCGTCCTGCGCCGCGTACGAGTTGAAATTTGGGCAGATGGCGCCGGCAACCACGCGCTGGCCTTCCTCGTAGCCCTGCACGGCGCTGCCCAGCTTCTCGATCACGCCGACCGGTTCGTGCCCGATGGTCAGGCCGCTGGCGACCGGATACTCGCCGCGCAGTATGTGCACGTCGGTGCCGCAGATGGTCGTCGTCGTGATGCGCACCAGCGCGTCATTGGGTCCCACGTCCGGAACCGGCTTGTCGGCAAGCTCGATCCTGTGGCGTTCGACGAAGACGGCGGCTTTCATCATGGCTGACATGGAGAACTCCTCGATCGGGTGAAGGCGGGCCGCGGCGGGCGATGCAGATGCATGCCTGCGCACGGACTGTAGGAGTGCGGCTTCCGACGCGGTTTGCGCTGGATCAAGCCGGCCACGGATGACGGGGCCATCCTTGGCGATCGGCAAGGAGAAATCATGGGCATTCAGTGGACGAGTTGCGGCTGGACAGCGGACGGTGCACAACCATGAGCGCGGGCGTGGAAATCGTCAACAGCATCGAGGAGTCGAAACGGCTCAACCGGCTTGCCAACCCGTCGAGCGCGCCGACCGGCACCGTCGAGGACCCCGGCGCCGATGGCCTGAGCGATGCCCAGGCTGCGCAGCGGCAGCGCAGTTTCGGTCCCAACGTGCTGCCGGCTGCCGGACGCAAGCCGCTGTGGCGCATCGGCTGGGACGCGCTCACGCAACCGATGTTCCTGCTGTTGCTGGCCACCGCGGCCGTCTATGCGGTCCTGGGCGAACTCGGCGATGCCGCGATGCTGCTCGCTTCCGTGCTGCTGGTGGGGGCGCTGTCGATCTTCCAGGAGCAGCGCACCGAGCGCGTGCTGGAGGCCCTGAAGGACTTGTCGAGTCCACGGTGCACGGTGGTGCGGTCGGGCCGGGCCCTGAGGGTGGCCAGCCGCGAGCTGGTGCCGGGCGATCGCCTGCTGGTCAATGAGGGAGACCGGCTGGCGGCCGACGCACGCCTGCTGCCGGGCCATGCGCTGCAAGTGGACGAGTCTCAACTCACCGGCGAGTCCATGCCGGTCGCCAAGCTGGCGGACCACTGCGCCGACGCGGCGCGACTGCACGCAGGCAGCCTGGTCGTGCAGGGCGATGGCGTTGCGCTGGTGACGGCCACTGGCGCGGCCACGGCGCTCGGGCGCATCGGCAGCGCAATGGCGCAGATGCGCCCGCGGCCGAGCCGGCTGCAGGACGACCTGCGCCGGCTGGTGCAGCGCGTGGCCGTGCTGGCCATGGCCACCTGCCTTTTCGCGGCGGCGCTGTTCGCCTGGCGCGAAGGCTCGTGGACTGCCGGGCTGCTGCTGGGCCTGACCTTGGCGATGTCCTTGATTCCGGAGGAGTTCGCGGTGGTCTGGACCGTGATGCTGGCACTGGGCGCCTGGCGCCTGGCGCGCGCGCAGGTGCTCACGCGCCGGCCGCAGGCCATCGAAGCCCTGGGCACGATCACCGTGCTGTGCGTCGACAAGACGGGCACGCTGACCCACAACCGCATGCGGCTGACGGCGCTGCACGATGGCGTGGCCGGCATCGACCCCGGGACGCCTGAGGCCTTGTCGCCGGCGCATCGCGCACTGCTGTCGGTGGCGCAGCAGGCCAGCCTGGCAGAGGGCGTCGAGCCGATGGACCGGGCGGTGTACGAGGCGGCGCGGCACGCAGGACTGGCGCCGCCGGATGCAGGCACCGCCGGCGCGCGGCGCGGCGTGCGCGCCGGCGCGCCCTACGTGGTCCGGTGGTGGCGAGATGGGGCGGGCGGCTCGCAGACCGCGTGCGTCAAGGGCGCCCCGGAGGCGGTACTGGCGCGCTGCGATGGGGAGCCGTCCTTCTTGCGGGCACTGGAGAACACGGCCGCGCAATGGAGCGCCACGGGACTGCGGGTGCTGGCCGTGGCCCGGGGGGTCGCCCAGGCACCGGGCGAGGAGGGCGCGCTGCCTGCGCCGATGCGCCTGCAGGCGATGGGACTGCTCGGGTTCATGGACCCGCTGCGCGAGCAGGTGCCCGCGGCCGTTGAAGAGTGCCGCCGCGCCGGCGTCCGCGTGATCATGATCACCGGGGATTCGCCGCAAACCGCGGAGGCGATCGCCAGGCGCGCGGGACTTTCCGGCGGCCCTCCGGTCACAGGGGCTCAGCTGGCCGTCATGGATGAAGCGGCCCTGGGTGCCAGCCTTCGCGGCACCCCGGTCTTTGCCCGCATGGATCCGGCGCAGAAGCTGCGCATCGTGCATTCCTTGCAGGCCAGCGGCGAGGTCGTCGCCATGACCGGCGACGGCGTCAACGACGCGCCGGCCCTGCGCGCCGCCGACATCGGCGTTGCCATGGGCCAGCGCGGCACCGACGTGGCGCGCGAGGCCGCGGCATTGGTGCTGCTGGACGACAACTTTGCCTCGCTGGTGGAGGCCGTGCGTGCCGGGCGGCGCATCTTCGTGAACCTGCGCAAGGCGCTCGGATACCTCTTCGCCGTCCATGTGCCGATCGTCGGCGTGGCGCTCATGCCGGTGTTGCTGGGCGGCCCGGCTTTGCTGCTGCCGCTGCATGTGGTGCTGCTGGAACTGCTGATCGATCCCGCCTGTTCGCTGGTTTTCGAAGCGGAGCCACCGCCCGACGACATCATGCGCCAGGCGCCGCGCGCGGCGGGCGAGTCCCTGTTCACCCGCGGCGCCGCGCTGCGCGCCGTGGCGCTGGGCGGCGTTGCATTCCTGGCCGTCGCGCTGGTTCAGTGGCTGCTGCAGTGGCAGGGGGCGGAACCGGAGCACCTGCGACTGGCCAGCCTGGCCTCCATCGTGGCGGGCAATCTGCTGCTGCTGGTGTGGTTCCGGCGCGGGGCTTGCGGCCATGCGCGCGACAACCGGGCGTTTCATGCGCTGCTGCTGGGCGTGTGTGCGGTGGGCGCGCTGCTGCTCGGGGTGCCGGCGCTGGGCGCGCTGTTCGGGCTTGCGGCAGTACCGCCGGCCTGGGCTGTTGCGCTGGCGGCGCCGGGTGCATGGGCAGCCTGGCAGGTAGGGCGCGGCCGTCGGCCGTCGGCTGACGGACATGCGGCATGAATTCGCCTCCGGCGCGGGGCAGGACGACGCCGGCTTTCCACGCCAGGCCGCTCAGGCCCAGCCGCCACCCAACCCGGTCATCTCGTCGACCAGCACCGCCTGGACCAGGCGCAGGTGATTGTCGGCGCGCAGTGCCTGATCGAGGACGCCGTCGCGGGCCCGCAGCGACCAGTGTTCGGGCTTCGTCGCGTCGACCTCGAATGTGGCTTCGCTGGGGAACCGGCCGTCCGCGTCGGCAGGCCGGACGGCGAAACCGAGGCCGCGCGCCGACGCAGCGAACGCCTCGGCGCGCGGGCTGCCGGCGCCGCCGACCAGGTTGACCGACGCCGGCGCATGCGCGGCCAGCGGATGCTCGAGCAATGTCATCACGTCGGCCAGGATGGCCGCCTGATGCGCCTGGCTGCCCAGGTCGACCATGACCGGAACGCCGGCGCGCCGGGCAATCTGCAGCGGAACCGGTGGCGGCACGCACTCGCAGGCGATGGCGTCGTACATCCGGCCCAGCGCGTCGCCCAGGAAATCGATGGCGCGCCCGGGCGGGTCGGCGCGGTGGGCGTAAGTCACCAGCGCCACGCGGGCGCCGAGCTGGATTGCCGCTGCCTGGAGCAGTGCTGATTCCGGCCCGGGACGACGGCTCATCAGCACAGCCACGTTCTTCTCGCGCAATGGCTGGTAGGAGGGGTGGACGCGCAGCTCGGCGCGGACGCGCCGCGCTGCCGCGAGCAAGCCCAGCATGGCGTCCGCGTCTGGCGCGCAGGGCGATGGCTGTCGCAGCGCGGAGAACGAAAGGAAGGAGAGCACGTCCGCCACATTAGCGAGCCGCCGTGTGCAGCGCTTGATCGCCGTCAAGCGAGGCGGCACTCACCAAGACACATTGCGGTCACAAAGTATTGACGCACTGTTACCCAAGGCCGGGGAACTGTCGCCGGGGTGTTGCAGTGCCTTCCTACGCTTGCGTCCAGTCCCCCCACCAGGAGCGAGCGATGAACGAAGGTATTCCGGCCAGCGCACCCGAAGGCGTCGATGTTCGCAGCATCTTGGGCATGCTCGAGCTGCTCCGGCAGACCGTGCCGATCACGAAGCGACTGGTGCACGCCGGCGACACGGTGTACCGGGTGGGCCAGGAGTTCGCCTGCCTCTACGTGGTGAATTCGGGCTTCTTCAAGCAGGTCAACCTGTCCGGCGAAGGACGCGAACAAGTCGTGGCGCTGCACTTCAAGGGCGACTGGATGGGCCTGTGCGGCATTGCCGACGGCCACTACGCCTGCGACGTGGTGGCCATGGACACCGGCGAAGTCTGGGCGATACGCTACGACGCCCTGCTGCAGGCGGGGCTGCAAACGCCAGCCTTGCTGTCGGCATTGCACGCCGCCATGAGCCGGGCGTTGACGCGCGACCATGACTGCCTGCTCTCGCTGTGCACTTTGCCGGCCGATGCCCGGGTGGCCGCTTTCCTGCGCTACTGGGCCGACGCCCTGGACCAGCGCGGGCTGCGTACCGACCAGTTCACGCTGCGCATGACACGCGCCGAGATCGGCAACTACCTTGGCATGACGCTCGAATCGGTCAGCCGCGCCCTGTCGCGACTCGCTCGCGGCGACGTAATCCGCTTTACCGACAAGGCGCGGCGCGACATCCACATTCCGCAGGTCGAGGCGCTGACCCGTTTCATCCAGTCGGGCAGCACGCCGCTGGGGGCGGCCGTTCACTAGTTGCCTGCAAGCGCCCGCAACATGGCCTGCTGCAGCGCGTCCCGCGTATAGGGCTTGGGCAACAGTTCCCATTCATGGGCGCCGTCGAGCAGCCCGCTGGAGTAGCCGGACATCAGAAGAACCGGCAGCCCGGGCAACTGGGCGCGGGCCACTTCCGCCAGTTCGGTGCCGCCCATGCCGGCGCCCAGCACGACGTCGCTGAGCAGGAGATCCACTGGCGCGTCGGAATCCAGAACGTCCAGCGCTTGCTCGGCACTGGCGCAGGCGACGACCTGGCACGCCAGCGAGCCCAGGAAATTCGCCACC
>Ga0160458_100717_pt1 | contig 10671 bp, 8 predicted proteins | sample HID1973I_E6MG_FD_108247 | JGI IMG/M metagenome (GOLD analysis project Ga0160458, IMG submission 108247) | Enriched mosquito-associated microbial communities from UW Madison campus, WI, USA - HID1973I_E6 MG | ecosystem: Host-associated > Arthropoda: Insects > Digestive system > Unclassified ...
ACCTTCCTGCAGCAGCCGCGATGAGCGCGATGACCGTGATCGAGGCCCTCGCGGCGGCCGCGGGTGCGCACGACGACCGCACCGTCGACCAGCGCCGCGCGGACGCGTTCGCGGACGTCTTCGCATCGATCCTCGACGCCGACCAGGCGCCGGACGGCACACCGCTGGCGCGTCGCCACGGACAGCGCGCGAGCGTCAACGTGACGGTCGCTGCGAGCACCCTGCTCGACCTCGACGACCTGCCCGGCGACCTCGCGGGCTACGGCCCGATCCCCGCGCACGTCGCGCGGGAGATCGCTCAGGACGCGACGTGGAGCAGGATCCTCACGGAACCTGCGTCCGGCGCGTTCGTCGAGCGGTCCCGCGGCACGTACCGGCCGGGTGCGGACCTGACGCGGACCGTGATCACGCGGGACGTGACGTGCACGTACCCCGGGTGCCGACAGTCGGCGGCTCGCAGCGAGCTCGACCACATCGAACCCTTCAACCACGCAGACCCCCGGGCCGGGGGAGCGACGTCGGAGGACAACCTGCACGCCGTGTGCAAGCACCATCACCAGGCCAAGACCGCCAAGCTCTGGAACGCCCGGCGCGACGAGGCCACGGGGAACACGATCTGGACCAGCCCGCTGGGCATCACCTACGCGCGCTCCCCGGTCCCGGTCTACGCCGGTGAGGCGGTCTACGGCCCCCACCGTCCCCAGCGCGCACCGCAGGAGCGCCCACCGTTCTGATCCGCTGACCGCACTCAGGCAGGCGGCAGACGACCGAGCGCGCCCAGCCGCAAGGCGGCGCTCTCGATCTGCCGGTTGCTTCCTCGCGCCTCGCTGCTGTCTTTCGGAGCGGTTGCCGGACCGGCCGCGTCGCGGCCGACTTCGGCGCGCCCTGGCGGCTGGGGGCACCAGGCTCGTGCGTTCGGCTGGGGCGCCGGGCTCGTGCGTTCGGCTGGGGCGTCAGGCCCGGGTGGCGAGGTCCAGTGCGGTCACCGCGACGTGGGTCGCCGCGGGGACGTCGACCATGAGCGTGTCGGTCACCGCCATGCGCCAGCCTTCGTCGCGCAGGGTCGCCGCGGTGGTGGCGTCTGCGTCGTCGACCAGCCAGGCATCCAGGAGGCCGCCGGCGTCGCGGCGGCCGTAGAGGCGGGCGACGGCCTCGGCGCTGGTCTCGACGCCGATCGCGGTCAGGCACGCGTCGGCCATGCCTCGGACGGGGGCGCCGCCGACGATGGGGCTGACGCCCACGACGGACCCGCGCGTCGAGCGGATGGCATCGCGGACTCCGGGAAGCGTCAGGATCGTGCCGACGGACACGACGGGGTTCGACGGCGGGACGACGACGAGGTCGGCGTCGGCCAGCGCAGCGAGCACGCCGGGTGCGGGGACGGCACCCTCGAGCCCGACCTGCACGAAACCGAGCGCGGGCAGCGCGGCGCGGTGCCGGACCCACCACTCCTCGAAGTGGATGAGCCCGTCGGCGGTCTGCACGTGGGTCTCGACCTCGTGGTCGGTCGCGGGCAGGAGACGCACGCCGGGCTGCCACCGCTCGCAGAGCCGCTCGGTCACCGCCGACAGGGGCAGGCCCGAGCGCAGCAGCTCCGTGCGGGCCAGGTGCGTGGCCAGGTCCAGGTCGCCGAGCGTGAACCACTCCCAGCCCAGGCCGTAGGCCGCCAGGTCGTCGCTCGTGCGACGGGACTCGTCGCGCCGACCCCAGCCCTGCTCCTCGTGCACCCCGCCGCCGAGGGTGTACATGAGCGTGTCGAGGTCGGGACACACGCGCACACCGTGCAGCCACATGTCGTCGCCGACGTTCGCGACGACGGTGACGTCGGCCGTCGTCCCGCCCGAGCCGTCCGGCAGACGAGTGCGCAGCGCGGCCTGCAGCCCCCGCGTGAACCGGGCGCCGCCGACGCCGCCGGACAGGACGGTGATCTTCACGGGGTCTCCTTCGAGGTCGGGTCGAGGTCGGGTGCCGGCTCGTGGAAGGCGATGACCGGTCGTCCGGTGCGCGGGTGCGTCAGGACGTCGGACTCGACGCCGTACACGTCGCGGACCAGGTCGGCTGTGAGCACGACGCTCGGGTGCCCTGCGGCGACGAGACGCCCCTCGGACAGCACCAGCACGTGCTCGCAGAACGCCGCTGCCAGGTTGAGGTCGTGCAGCGCCGCCACGCTCGTGATGCCCAGGTCGCGGACGAACGCCAGCAACGAGAGCTGCGCGCTGATGTCGAGGTGGTTGGTCGGCTCGTCGAGCAGCAGCAGGCGCGGCTGCTGGGCGAGTGCCCGGGCGACGTGCACGCGCTGCCGCTCGCCGCCGGACAGGGTGGACCACGCGCGGTCGGCGAGGTGCTCGGCGCCGGCCGACCGCAGCGCACGAGGGACGGCGTCCTCGTCGTCGTCGGCGCCCCACAGCGACCGGAACGGGATGCGGCCCAGCGCCACGACCTCGCGGACCGTGAGCGGCACGGCGCTGGACGACTCCTGCTCGACGAACGCGATGCGACGCGCCCGTTCGCGTCGCGCGAGCGTGTGGACGGGGGAGTCGTCGACGAGGACGGCCCCCGCCTCGGGGGTCAGGAGCCCCGCGACCAGCCGCAGGAGCGTCGTCTTGCCCGCCCCGTTGGGTCCGAGCAGGCCCGTGAGCGCCCCGGCCGGTGGGGTCGCGTCGACGCCGTCGACGACCCAGCGGCCACCGAGCGTCGTCCCGGCGCCGACGATGCGGACGTCGACGCCGTCCGCACTCCCCGGGCTCAGCCCCACGACGCCCCCTGACGGCGGCGCAGCAGCACGGCGAACACGGGCACGCCGACGATCGCGGTGACGATGCCGACGGGCAGCTCGCGCGGGTCGAACACGGTGCGCGCGAGCGTGTCCGCCCACACCAGGAAGACGGCGCCGGCCAGCGCCGCGACGGGCAGCAGCCGCCGGTGCGCGGGACCCGTCAGCGCGACGACGGCGTGGGGGAGCACCAGCCCGACGAAGCCGATCGCGCCGCTCACGGCGACCATCGCTCCGGTCAGCAGCGCGACGAGCGTCATGAGCACCCACCGCGTCCGGTCGACGTCGATGCCCAGCGCGGCCGCGGCGGTGTCGCCGAACGCGAACGCGTCCAGCCGCACGCCCTGCGTCAGCACGACCGCGCCGACGACGAGCACCGCGACCCCCGCGATCGCCACGGACTGCCACGTCGAGCCGGCCAGCGAGCCCAGCAGCCACGACAGGATCTCCCGGTAGGAGTCGCCGGTGGCCGTCCAGAAGATCACCAGCGAGGTCAGCGCCGCGCACAGCTGCGAGACCGCCAGCCCCGCGAGCACGGCGCGGCTGGGTGTGAGCGTCCCGCCGGTCCGTGCCAGGGCCAGGGTCGCGACGAGCGCGAGCAGTGCGCCCGCGAAACCCGCGACCGGCAGCAGGAGGGACACGCCGACGACGAGCACGGCGACCGCACCCAGGGACGCGCCCGACGACAGCCCCAGCAGGTAGGGGTCGGCCAGCGGGTTGCGGGTCAGCGACTGCATGACCGCGCCCGCCAGCGCGAGGCCGGCGCCGACCGCCGCGGCCGTCAGGACCCGGGGGAGCCGCAGCTCCCACACGATCGCGTCGTGCAGCCGCGGCACCGGCGCGACGTCGAGGCCCAGGTGGCCGCCGATGCTCCGCGCGACCTCGCCCGGGCTGAGCCCGGCCGGTCCGATCGCGACCGTGACCAGGATGGTCGCGACCAGCAGGGCCAGGCCGACGACGACGAGCGTGGCCAGCGGGACGCGGCGCGCGGCCCGCGCCGGGTGCGCCACCTCCGCCAGCCGCGCTCCGGTCGTCGTCTCCCGGCTCACTTGTCGAGGTCCGCCAGCTGCTGGTCCAGCGAGACCACGGCCTCGGCGTTGCGCACCCCGGCCTCGGTGGAGGCGAACGGCAGCGTCAGGTACCGCTTCTCCGTGACCGCGGTCAGCTCGCGCGTCGCCGCGTTGGACTCCAGGAGCTTGATCTTGTCGGCCGCCGTGTTCCAGGTCGCGTCGACGAGCACGATGACGTCCGGGTCGTCGGCCACGATCTGCTCCCACCCCGCGGACGTCCAGGTGTCGTGCACCGACGCGAAGATGTTCGTCAGACCCGCCGCGTCCATGATCATCTGCGGCGACCCGATCCCGGCGCCCACGTACGGGGTGTCGGTGCCGGACGAGTACCACAGCGCCGTCGTCTTCCCCGCCGGCTTCGTCGCTTCCGCCAGCGACGCCTTCATCCCGTCGACCACGGACGTCGCGGCGTCCGGTACGCCGAAGATCGAGCCGACCTCGCCGACCTCGTCGTACACGTCGTCGAACGTGAGCGGGTCGGGCTTGTACTCGGGCTCCTTGCACGCGGCCGGCGACACGTACGTGCCGATGCCGAGCTTCGCCAGCCCGGCCCGGTCGCCCGCGCCGTCGGCGGAGAAGTTGGACTCCCAGCCGCCGTAGACGAAGTCGGGGTCGACCGCCAGGAGTGCTTCCTGGCCCGGCACCTGCGCGGAGAGCACCGGGACGTCCCCGGCGGCGTCCGCCCACTCGTCGGGCACCGGTCCGTCCGAGAACGCCGTGCCCACCAGGCGGTCCTGCAGGCCGAGCGCCAGCATCATCTCGGTCGCCGTGGACTTGATCGTCACGACCCGCTGCGGCGGGGTCGTGACCTTCACCGTGGTCCCGCAGTTGTCGAGCGTCACGGGAGTGAAGGCGCCCGACGACGAGCCGGCTGACGAGCTCGGCGACGAGCCGCTCGCCGTGCTCGGCCGTCCGGCCGTCGCGTCGGACGAGCACGCGCTCAGGCCGAGCGCGAGCACGACGCTCGTCGCGAGGGCCCAACGGGCGGTGGCGTCGGTCCTGAAGGAAGGCATGCGGCAGCTCCGGGGGTGAGGGGTGCGGGTCGTTCCGCGTGATCACTCGGCGCACGTCGCGCCGCCGGAGGCCGCCCGAACGTCCGGGCGACGAGCACCGACCACATCCGGCCGGGTTCCGCGTCCCAGGTTAGTCCGCCTACGGTGACGCCATGACCTCCACACCTGACCTGCCCGCGGCACCCGACGCGACCGACGACTCCCGCCCGACCTCTGCTTCCCGTCGCGTCCTGGTCACGGGCGCGTCGTCGGGCATCGGTGCCGCCGCCGTCCGGCGGCTGCGCGCGGACGGCTGGGACGTCGTCGCGACGGCCCGCCGCGGCGACCGCCTGGCTGACCTGGCCGCGGAGACGGGCGCCGAGGTGTTCGCCGCCGACGTGACGGACCCCGCCGGTGTCGCCGCGCTCGCGGACCACGTGGAGCAGACGGGGGGCCTCGACGCCCTGGTGAACAACGCCGGTGGCGCGTTCGGCCTCGACCCCGTGGCGACGTCCGACGTCGAGCAGTGGCGGGCCATGTACGAGGTCAACGTGCTGGGGACCTTGCAGGTCACGCAGGCGATGCTCCCGCTGCTGCGGGCGCGTGGCGGGGGCGACGTCGTCGTCGTGACGTCGACCGCGGCCGACGGGCCCTACGAGGGCGGCGCCGGCTACACCGGCGCCAAGCACGCCGAGCGCATGCTGGCGACGACGCTGCGCTGGGAGATCGTCGACGAGCCGATCCGTGTCATCCAGATCGCGCCCGGGGCGGTGGCGACCGAGGAGTTCTCGCTCGTCCGCTTCGACGGTGACGCCGAGCGTGCCGCCGCCGTCTACGCGGGCTACGAGCCGCTCGTGGCCGACGACATCGCCGACGCGATCTCCTGGACGCTGTCCCGTCCGCCGCACGTGAACGTGGACCTCCTGGTGGTCCGGCCCCGCGCACAGGCGAGCAACACGAAGACGTCGCGCACGGCCTGAACGGGGCGCCGGCCGCCGCGGCGCTCGACGCGCGGCAAGGTTGCTCGGGTCACCAGTCGGACGCGCCGGGTGCGTTGTCGGTCGGCGTGCTTACAGTGACGGACGTGCCAGCACCTGCCCCCACCCCGCGTGCGGGCTCGGGGCGTGCGCCGTCGACGACAGTCGCGTTGCTGCGGCTGCGCGAGTGGGCGCGGCCGGCACAGCGGCGGATCGTCGTCGGCGGCCTGACCGCGCTCGGCGCGAGCCTGCTGTCGCTGATGCTGCCGCAGGTGCTGAGGTGGCTCGTGAACGGGCCGCTGCTCACCGACGGGTCGCGCTGGGCGGTCGTCGCGGGCGCCGGGGTCGTCCTCGCGCTCGGGCTGCTCGAGGCGTTCCTCATCTGGTGCCGCCGCGCCCTGATCGCCACGCCCGGCACGGCCGTCGAGCGCGAGATGCGCGTCTCGATGTTCCGCCACCTGCTGGACCTTCCCGTCGAGTTCCACGACCGGTGGTCGGGCGGCCAGCTCCTGTCGCGGGCCATGGGCGACCTGGGTGCGATCCGGCGCTGGCTCGTGTTCGGGCTCGTGATGATGCTGGTCAGCGCCGCGACGGTCGTCGCCGGCATCGCCCTGATGCTCGCCACGAGCTGGGAGCTGGGCCTGGTCTACCTCGCCGGCGCGGTGCCGATGGTGTGGCTCAGCTTCCGGTTCCGCGAGGACTACAAGGTGGTCGCCCGCCGCGCCCGCGACCAGGCCGGCGACCTGGCCACCGCGGTCGAGGAGTCCGTGCACGGCATCCGCGTCCTCAAGGCCTTCGGGCGCGGTGACGACGCGCTCGAGGACTTCGCCCGCCAGGCCGAGTCGCTCCGCGTCACCGAGGTGCACAAGGCCCGCACCCTGTCGCGCGTGACGTTCGCGCTCAACGCGATCCCGGAGGCGATCCTGGCCGTCGCGCTCGCGGTCGGGGTCCCGCTCGCGGCGCACGGGCACCTGTCCGTGGGTGCGCTCATCGCGTTCTTCGCCACGGCCACCATCGTCAACCGGCCCGTCGAGCGGCTGGGGCAGTTCCTGGCCATGACCCTCGACGCCCGCGCCGCGACCGACCGCTACACGCAGGTGCTCGACACGATCGTCGCAGTGCGGGATCCCGAGCAGCCGGTGCCGCTGCCTGCGCCCGGCCCGGCCGGGACGCGCGTGGAGCTGTCCGGTGTCGCCTTCGCGCATCCCGGCGGCGAGCGCGTGCTCGACGACCTGGACCTGGTGCTCGAGCCCGGGACCACCACGGCGCTCGTCGGGCTCACCGGCAGCGGCAAGTCCACGCTCCTGCAGCTGGTGCCGCGCCTGTACGACGTGAGCACGGGTTCGGTCCGCATCGATGGCGTCGACGTGCGCGAGACCACCCGCGCCGAGCTGCGGTCCGCCGTCGCCGTCGCGTTCGAGGACCCGATCCTGTTCTCCTCGACGGTCCGCGACAACGTCCTGATGGGTGCCAACCGGTCCGACGGCACGCCCGAAGACGAGCTCCTGGCGACCGCCCTCGACGTGGCGAGCGCCGACTTCGTCGCCGACCTCCCGTACGGCGTCGACACGGTGATCGGCGAGGAAGGGCTGAGCCTGTCGGGTGGCCAGCGCCAACGGATCGCGCTGGCGCGCGCCGTCGCCGCACGTCCCCGCGTGCTGCTGCTCGACGACCCGCTGTCCGCGCTCGACGTCAGCACCGAGGCCGCCGTGACCGAGCGGCTGCGGCGTGTCCTGGTCGGCACCACGACGCTCGTCGTCGCGCACCGGCCCTCCACGGTCGCGCTCGCGGACCGGGTCGCCGTGCTCGAGGGCGGCCGCATCACGGGTGTCGGCACGCACACGGACCTGCTCGCGACCCACCCGCACTACCGCTACGTGCTCACCGCGCTGGAGACCGCCGACGAGCGCGAGGACGCCGGGGTGGGCGCATGACCGCGTTCCAGGACCCCGCCGCTCTCCGGGAACCGACGCCGCAGGAGCACGCCGCGGTGCGCCGGCGCTCGCTGGCTCTCCTGCGTTCGCTCGTCGGGCCCGTGCACGCCGGCGCCGCGGGTGCGGTGGTCCTGGTGGTGCTGTCCGAGCTCGCGACGGCCGCCGGCCCCGCGCTGGTGGCCTACGGCATCGACCACGCACTGCCCGCCATGGGCGAGGGGCGCACGTGGCCGCTCGTCGCGACGGCGGGCGCGTACCTCGTCACCGCGCTGCTGGGCGGACTGCTGGCCAGCGCCGCCGTGCGTGCGTCGGCGGTCGTCAGCCAGACGATCCTGCTGGACCTGCGGCGCCGGGTGTTCCGCCACACCCAGCGCCTGGACCTGGAGTTCCACGAGCGGTACACGTCGGGCCGGATCATCTCGCGGCAGACCTCCGACCTGGACGCCGTGCGTGAGCTGCTGGACGGCGGCCTGACGACCCTCGGGTCCAGCCTGCTGGCGATGGCGTTCACGGTGGTGGGGCTCGCGCTGCTGGACTGGCGCAGCGCCCTGCTGCTGCTCGTGGCGGTCGTCCCGGGCATCGTGATCACACGCTGGTTCCAGGTCCGTTCGCAGGCCCAGTACCGCGCCAGCCGCACGTCGGCGGCCCGGCTGGTGGTGAGCTTCGTCGAGGCGATGACGGGTATCCGCGCCGTCCAGGCGTTCCGGCGGGAGCCCGCGACGGCCCGCGCGTACGACGACCGGGCCGAGGAGTACCGGGCCGTGTCCGCCGAGGCCATCCGCGTCAACGGCGTCTTCGACACCGGGCTCACCGCCATTGCCAACGTGACCGTCTCGGTGGTCCTGCTGGTCGGCGGCCTGCGGGTGCTCGACGGCGGTCTCGAGGTCGGCGTCCTGATCGGTGCCGTCCTCTACGCGCGCAGGTTCCTCAACCCGCTGTCGCAGATCGGCATGTTCTACAACTCGTTCCAGTCGGCCACCGCGGCGCTCGAGAAGGTGGCGGGTCTGCTGGCCGAGGAGCCGACGGTGCCCGACCCGGCGCGCCCGGTCCACCTGCCCGCGTCCCGGGGTGACCTGCGGTTCCAGGACGTCTCGTTCGGGTACGGCGGCGGTCCGCTCGTCCTGCCGCACCTGGACCTCCATGTGCCTGCCGGTCAGCAGCTCGCGCTCGTGGGGCGCACCGGCGCCGGCAAGTCCACCGTGGCCAAGCTGCTGGCCCGGTTCTACGACGTGCGCGACGGCCGGATCCTGATCGACGGCGTGGACCTGCGCGACGTGGACCCGACCGACCTGCGCCGCGCGGTCGTGATGGTGACGCAGGAGGCCTACCTCTTCTCGGGCTCCGTGTCGGCGAACATCGCGATCGGGCGGCCGGGTGCGACGCGCGCACAGGTCGAGCAGGCGGCCCGGGCCGTGGGTGTGCACGACCTGATCGCCTCGCTGCCCGACGGGTACGACACGGAGGTGGACAAGCGCGGCGTGCGGCTCAGCGCGGGCCAGCGTCAGCTCGTGTCCTTCGCGCGTGCCGTCCTGGCCGACCCGGCCGTGCTCATCCTCGACGAGGCCACCAGCTCGCTCGACGTGCCCGGCGAGGCGCAGGTCCAGCGGGGCCTCGCGACGCTGCTCGCAGGACGCACCGCCGTCGTCATCGCCCACCGTCTGTCCACCGTGATGAGCTCGGACCGGGTGCTCGTGGTCGAGGGCGGACGGGTGGTCGAGGACGGCTCACCGGACGAGCTCGTCGCGGCCGGTGGTCGGTTCGCCGCGCTGCACACGGACTGGCAGGCGTCGCTGGGCGCCGACTGACAGACGCCCCCTCAGAGGTGGCGCGCCGCGTACAGGTGGAGCGCGTCGCGGACGAAGGCGGCACCCTGGGGACCGCCGTAGGTACGTGCGAAGCGGTCGTCGGCCACATAGAGGTCCGCGAGGCCCAGGACGTAGTCCTTGGTGTCGGTCGGGCTGGACGCGCCGTGCGCCGGGGTGCCCGGGATCGACGTCAGCCACGCGACGTGCCGTCGGGCGAGGTCCTGGCCGACGGGGCCGGCCGGATCGCTGCCCGTCGCGCGGGCCCACTCGTCGGCCAGTGCGGCGGTCTGTCGCTTCCAGTCCCGCTGCTCGTCGCGCGACATGGAGCGCCACCACGCGTCGGACGTGTCGTACGCCTGTGCACCCCAGCGCTCCACCACCTCGTCGCGGTGCTGGGTGTGGTCGAACCCGTCGAACATCTGCTCCGTCATGATCGTCCTTCCCTCGGTCCTGCTCTCGATGGTCCGCTCGACCGCGGCGACCTGCCGCGCGAGCCGTCGCTGCTCGGAGCGCAGCCAGTCCAGGTGCCGGCGCAGGGCGGCGGTGTCGTCGTCCTCGGCCGCCAGGGCGTCCCGGATCGCGGTCAGGCCCAGGCCCAGGTCGCGCAGCAGCAGGATGCGCTGCAGGCGGACCAGGGCGTCCTCGTCGTACCAGCGGTAGCCGTTGTCGCCCACGCGGCTGGGGGGCAGCAGGCCGATGGCGTCGTAGTGCCGCAGCGTGCGGCTCGTGACGCCCGAGAGCCGCGCCGTCTCCTGGATCGATGCCTCCATGTCGACCACCGTAGAAGTTGACGCCACGTCAAGGTCAAGGGCAGCGCAATGCCCGCGCAACATCCACGGCCTAGCCTGGCGTCGTGACGGAGACGACGGCCGCGCAGGCTGCGAGCGAGACCACACCTCAGACGCCTGCCCGCGAGGTCCTGACGTACGAGCAGTTCGGCGTCGCGGCGCGCGAGCTGGCGCAGGCGGTGGCCGCCTCGGGGTTCGTGCCGGACGTGGTCGTCGCCGTGGCCCGTGGCGGCCTGCCGCTCGGCGGGGCCATCGCCTATGCGCTGGGCACCAAGGCCGTCGGCACGCTCAACGTCGAGTTCTACACGGGCATCGACGAGCGCCTGCCCGAC
>Ga0160458_100726_pt1 | contig 10459 bp, 11 predicted proteins | sample HID1973I_E6MG_FD_108247 | JGI IMG/M metagenome (GOLD analysis project Ga0160458, IMG submission 108247) | Enriched mosquito-associated microbial communities from UW Madison campus, WI, USA - HID1973I_E6 MG | ecosystem: Host-associated > Arthropoda: Insects > Digestive system > Unclassified ...
GAACCCTTCACCGAACCGTTCACCGAGTCCGCCGGCACCGCATTCACAGCCTCGCTCGCGTCCGCCTCGCCGCGCACCCAGGCCCGCGTGATCGCGGCGATCCGGGCCCGGGAGATCTTCTGGGCAGGCTTCATCGCCGCGGCGACGCGACGAGGACGATGACGGTCCGCACCTGCGGCCCGTCACCACGGACCAGCACCCGCCCCGCCCACAGGAGAGGACGATGACGATCCCGACCACGTCAGTCGACGACACCGGGCTGGTGCCCGTCCCGTTGCGGCGGAGCCTGCGGCTCCTGCCGGGTGACGGCGTCGCGGAACAGGCTGCTCGACCGCTCGTGCGCGAGCTCGAGGACCTCACGGACGCCATGCACGGGTGCGGCGCCACGGCACGGTTGCGGGCGGACCTGGTGGACCTGCTCGGGTGCTGGGCGCAGGCGCTCGTCGGTCTGCACCGCAGCGCCGTCACGATGCTGACCCCCGTCGGCGAGCTCCCGTGGGTGCTGGCCGACGGCCTGCCGGCGTGGCTCGACGAGCTCCCCCGTGAGGCGGGGCCCGTGTGGGCGGTCCGTGCTCACCCGGCGATCCGGCGGGCGCTCGACGACACCCGCCGGGCGTGGTCCGCGGTCCAGCTGACCCACGGTGACCCGACCGGCGACTCCGTCGACGTCACGCGCTCGGCTGCCGGCGTCGAGGCGCGGCTGTCGTCGACCGGGTCTGCGCGCACCGGCGTCCTCGGCGACCCGCGCTGGGACGTCGCGACTGTCGTCGACTGGCTCGCGTGCGCGCTCGATCCGGCGCTCGACCCGGTGTGGGGCATCGATCCTGCCGCGACCTTCGTGGCGCGCTACCGGGCCCACGGCGGTGACGCGCTGCCGTCCCGCGCGATGGCGGCCGCCCGCACGCTGACGACCGCCGTCGAGTGGACCGCTCAGCTCGCGGTCCTGCAGGAGCCCGACGAGGAGGAGCTCGCCTGGCTCGCCGGGCTGTGGGGGCGCCCGCTCGCGCTCGTGGCGCCCGGGGTCTGATCCGCAGGGGGGACCAGACCGCGGCTCACGCCACGGACCGACGCCGGCAGGCAGGTACGACGAAGGCCCGATCCGCAGGGGGGATCGGGCCTTCGTCGTACGTTCAGCCGAGCGTGACCTGGATCAGGCCGCGTCGTCCTCCGACGTGAGGTTCCGGGTCTTGTTCTGGTCGAACAGGATGCCGGGGCCGTTCGTGGTCGAGATCGTCGCCTTGGCGATGTAGCGACCCTTCGAGGCCGACGGCTTCAGACGCAGGACCTCGTCGAGCGCGGCAGCGTAGTTCTCCACCAGCTGGACGTCGGAGAACGACGTCTTGCCGATGATGAAGTGCAGGTTCGCGTGACGGTCCACGCGGAACTCGATCTTGCCGCCCTTGATGTCGGCGACAGCCTTCGCGACGTCCATCGTCACCGTGCCGGTCTTCGGGTTCGGCATCAGGCCACGCGGGCCCAGCACCTTGCCCAGTCGACCGACCTTGCCCATGAGGTCGGGCGTCGCGACGGCGGAGTCGAAGTCCGTGTAGCCCTTGGCCACCTTGTCGATGAGCTCGTCGCCACCGACCTCGTCGGCGCCGGCCGCGCGGGCCTGCTCGGCACGCTCACCCGTCGCGAAGACGATGACGCGGGCGGTCTTGCCCGTGCCGTGAGGCAGGTTGACCGTGCCACGGACCATCTGGTCCGCCTTGCGCGGGTCGACACCGAGGCGGAAGACCACCTCGACGGTCGCGTCGTACTTGGTCGTCGACGTGGCCTGGGCCAGACGAACGGCCTCGAGCGGGTTGTAGAGCTTGCCCGCCTCGATCTTCTCGGCGGCGTTGCGGTACGCCTTGCTGTGCTTAGCCATCTGCTCGTTCTCCTTGTCAGCAGTCGTGGTCTTCACGGGCCGCACTGGCCCTGCCACTTGAACTTCTTGCTCAGTGGGCTCGGCTGGTCGTCGACGTCGCCACGCCCACTGTTCTTTCTTCTCGGTCTGACCGCCGCTCCGCTGTCGGCAGGTGCTTCGCCCCCACCGACGGCTGCGCTCGGGTCAGCCCTCGACCTTGATGCCCATGGAACGCGCGGTCCCGGCGATGATCTTCTCGGCCGCGTCCAGGTCGTTCGCGTTGAGGTCCTCGAGCTTGGTCGAGGCGATCTCGCGCACCTGGGCGGAGGTCAGCGTCGCGACCTTGACCGTGTGAGGGGTCGGCGAGCCCTTGGCCACACCGGCGGCCTTCTTGATGAGCTCGGCGGCCGGCGGCGTCTTGGTGATGAAGGTGAACGAGCGGTCCTCGTACACCGTGATCTCCACGGGGATGACGTTGCCGCGCTGGGCCTCGGTCGCCGCGTTGTACGCCTTGCAGAACTCCATGATGTTGACGCCGTGCTGACCCAGCGCCGGACCGATCGGCGGCGCGGGGGTGGCGGCGCCGGCCTTGATCTGGAGCTTGATCAGGCCGGTGACCTTCTTCTTCGGGGGCATGATGCCTTCCGTTTCTTCTTCGTGGACCGACGCCGTGGGCGATGACCCGGTTGCAGGACGCCCCGGGACCGGGGCGTGACAGTCAGATCTTGGCGACCTGGCTGAAGGCGAGCTCGACCGGGGTCTCCCGGCCGAAGATGGAGACGAGGACCTTGAGCTTCTGGTTCTCGGCGTTGATCTCGGAGATCGTCGCGGGGAGCGTGTCGAACGGGCCGTCCGTGACGGTGACCGACTCGCCGACCGTGAAGTCGACCTGGATCTTGGGGGCCGCCTTGGCGCCACCGGTCGCGGCGGCGGGCGCCTTGACCTCCAGCGTCGGGGCCAGCATCGAGAAGACCTCGTCGAGCGTGAGCGGGACGGGCTGGTGCGTGTGGCCGACGAAGCCGGTCACGCCGGGCGTGTGACGGACGGCGCCCCACGACTCGTCGGTCAGGTCCATGCGCACCAGGACGTAGCCGGGGATCCGGACGCGGCGCACGACCTTGCGCTGCGCGTTCTTGATCTCCACGACCTCCTCCATGGGGACCTCCACCTGGTAGATGAAGTCCTCCATGTTGAGGCTCTGCGTGCGGTTCTCGAGGTTCGCCTTCACGCGGTTCTCGTAGCCCGCGTACGAGTGGATGACGTACCAGTCGCCGAACTGGCTCTTGAGCTGCGCCTTGAACGCCGCGACGGGGTCCTCGTCGACGTCGGGCTCGTCGGCCTGCTCGTCCTCGTCCGCCTGCTCAGCCTCGTCGACCTGCTCGGCCTCGGCCTGCTCGGCCTCGTCGTCCTCGTGCTCGGGCGCGACGTCACCCTCGGGCGCCTCGACGGCCTCGACCGACGCCAGGGCGTCCTCGAGCTCGGCGGCAGCCGGCGTGGGCTCCTGCGACTCCTGCGACACGTACGAACCTGCTTTCTCAGCGTGTGGTGCGGGGCGATCCCCGCGTGTGACGACGGACGACGTCTGCCCGTGGGGCGGTCAGCCGCCGAAGACCCAGAAGGTCAGCTTGCCGATGGCGAGGTCGACCACGGTCACGAAGGCCATGACGACCGCGACGAACACGAGGACGACCGACGTGTAGGTGATCAGCTCCGAGCGCGTCGGGCGGACGACCTTCTTGAGCTCGGAGACGACCTGGCGGAAGAACAGCGCGATGCGGGCGAACAGGCCGCGCTTGGCGGTCTTGCTCGCACCCTTCGACGAGTTCGACGACGGCGTCCGCGGCGCGTCGGCACCCGGCGCTGCGGAAGCTGCGGTTTCGCTCACGTCTGGCCCCTACGTCTCGTCGTGGTCGATCCCCCGTGCGGGGGTCGACGCTGCGGTCAGGCCGACGCTTCGCGCCGGACCGTCCGGCGGTCCTGCTCGCGTCCGCCCGGGAACCTGGGTTCCCGGGACGGACCGCGTGCGCAGGGTAGACAGGACTCGAACCTGCAACCTGCGGTTTTGGAGACCGCTGCGCTACCAATTGCGCCACTACCCTTCGAGGTCCACGCCGCCACGACCGGTCAGACGGCCCTCGCAGGGCGCAGACCATCATGGCGTTCGTCAACCGCCGACGGATCACTGTACGCGACGCGAGGCCATGGGTCGAACCGCGTCTCCCGGAGCAGTCCGCACCCCGTCCACCGACCGGAATTCGGACGTCGGCCGGACGTGACGTCTGCCACTATGGTGCCCGTGAGCGAGCCCTCCTCCCGTCCGCGCGTGTCAGCCCGTCTGGCCGCGATCGCCGAGTCCGCGACGCTGGCCGTCGACGCCAAGGCCAAGGCCCTCAAGGCCGCCGGCCGCCCGGTCATCGGGTTCGGTGCCGGCGAGCCCGACTTCCCGACGCCGGGCTACATCGTCGACGCCGCCGTCGCCGCCGCGAAGGATCCGGTCAACCACCGGTACACCCCCGCTGCCGGGCTCCCTGCGCTCCGCGAGGCCGTGGCCGCCAAGACGCTGCGCGACTCGGGCTACGAGGTCTCGCCCGGCTCGGTCCTCGTCACGAACGGCGGCAAGCAGGCGGTCTACCAGGCGTTCGCCGCCGTCCTGGACCCGGGCGACGAGGTGCTGCTGCCTGCGCCGTACTGGACCACCTACCCCGAGGCCATCGCACTGACGGGCGCACGGCCCGTCGAGGTGTTCGCGGGTGTCGACCAGGGGTACCTGGTCACGGTCGAGCAGCTCGAGGCCGCCCGGACCCCCCGGACGAAGGCGCTGCTCTTCTGCTCGCCGTCCAACCCCACGGGGGCCGTCTACTCCCCCGAGCAGACCGCGGAGATCGGACGCTGGGCGCTCGAGCACGGCATCTGGGTCATCACCGACGAGATCTACGAGCACCTGACCTACGACCATGCGGTGTTCACGCCGATCGTCCGCGTCGTGCCCGAGCTCGCCGACACGACCATCGTCCTGAACGGCGTCGCGAAGACCTACGCCATGACGGGCTGGCGCGTGGGCTGGATGATCGGGCCGGCCGACGTCGTCAAGGCGGCGACCAACCTGCAGAGCCACCTGACGTCCAACGTCGCGAACGTCTCGCAGCGTGCGGCGATCGCGGCCCTCTCCGGCGACCTCGCCGCCGTCGAGCAGATGCGCACCGCGTTCGACCGTCGCCGGCGCACCATGGTCGACATGCTCGGCGCGATCGACGGCATCACGATCCCCGCCCCGCAGGGCGCGTTCTACGCGTACCCCTCCGTGGAGGGGTTGATCGGTCGCACCGTCCGCGGTGTCACGATCGGCTCGTCGGCGGACCTGGCCGCCGTGATCCTCGACGAGGCCGAGGTCGCGGTCGTGCCCGGGGAGGCGTTCGGGCCCAGCGGGTACCTGCGCCTGTCGTACGCGCTGTCCGACGACGACCTCGTCGAGGGCGTCGGCCGCATCCAGAAGCTGCTCGCCGAGGCGGAGTAGAGCCGTGCCGGGCGCAGCCCTCGAGGTGATCGGGCTGCGCAAGCGGTACGGCGACAAGCAGGCGGTCGACGGGCTCGACCTGCGCGTCGACCTCGGCGAGATCGTCGCCGTGCTGGGTCCCAACGGCGCCGGGAAGACCACCACCGTCGAGATCTGCACGGGGTTCCGGCACCGCGACGACGGTGACGTCCGCGTGCTCGGCGTCGACCCGCAGCGCGGCGACCGGGCGTGGCGCTCGCGCATCGGCGTGGTGCTGCAGACGAACAACGACCTGGCCGAGGCGTCGGTCGGCGAGCTCGTGCGGCACTTCGCGCGGTTCTACCCGCACCCGCGCGACCCCGACGAGGTGGTCGACGCGGTGGGGCTGCGCGAGAAGGTCGGTGTCCGGGCCCGCCAGCTCTCCGGCGGTCAGCGCCGCCGCCTGGACGTCGCGCTCGGCATCGTCGGCTCCCCCGAGCTCATCTTCCTCGACGAGCCCACGACGGGCTTCGACCCGCAGGCGCGGCACGCCTTCTGGGACCTGATCGGGAGCCTGCGCGACGACGGCACCACGGTGCTGCTCACGACGCACTACCTCGAGGAGGCGGAGCACCTGGCCGACCGCGTCGTGGTCGTCGACCGGGGCACGGTCGTGGCCCAGGGCGCACCGCAGGAGCTGGGCGGTCGCGACGCGCGGCAGGCGGTCGTCCGGTGGTCGGAGGGCGGCGGCGTGCGCGAGGAACGGACCGACACGCCGACGGCGTTCGTCGCGCAGCTGGGCGCCCGCCTCGGCGAGGTCCCCGGCCTGGAGGTGCGCCGGCCGACGCTCGAGGACGTGTACCTCACGCTCGTGGACGCCACGCCCGACGACGGGGAGCAGTCCTGATGGCCACCGCGACGCAGGTCACGACGGCACTGCCCGGCACCCTGCGGCTCGGCTGGGAACGCACCCGGTTCGAGCTGCGGACGTACTTCCGCGAGCGCGACGCGGTCGTCTTCATCTTCGCCTACCCCGTGATCATGCTGGCGATCTTCGCGACGGTGTTCGGGCAGGACGGTGCCAGCGTCGACGTGGGCGACGTGCAGATCCCGTTCGCGCAGTACTTCCTGCCCGGCATGGTCGCCACCGGCGTCATGCTGTCCAGCTTCCAGAACCTCGCGATCTCCATCGCCGTGGAGCGCGACGAGGGGGCGCTCAAGCGCCTGCGGGCGACGCCTCTGCCACCCGCGTCGTACTTCGTCGGCAAGGTCGGGCAGGTGCTGCTCAGCTCGCTGCTGCAGACGGCCCTGCTGCTCGCGGTCGCCAGTGTCGTCTTCGACGTCCCGCTGCCCGCCGACGCCGCGCGCTGGGCGACCTTCGCGTGGGTGTTCGTGCTCGGCACGGCCACCGGCTCGGTGTGCGGCGTCGCCTACTCGAGCATCCCCCGCTCCGGACGCGCCGCGAGCGCGGTCGTGACGCCCGTCGTGCTGGTCCTGCAGTTCATCTCCGGCGTCTTCTTCCAGTTCGACCAGCTGCCTGCCTGGATGCAGCAGGTCGCGGCCCTGTTCCCGCTCAAGTGGATGGCGCAGGGGATGCGGTCGGTGTTCCTCCCCGACGCAGCCGAGCAGCTCGAGGTGAGCGGCTCCTGGCAGCTGGGCATGATCGCCGCGGTGCTGCTCCTGTGGCTCGCGGGCGGCCTGGTGCTCGGTGTGCGCACCTTCCGCTGGAGGCGCCGCGACGACGGCTGAGGGCTAGGGCCCCGCGAGGACGGTGCCGTCCTCGTCGAGCAGGCTGCCGTCGTTGCGCATCGACCAGTTCTCGACCACCTCGCCGTCGGGTCCGTGCAGGACGCCGTCCGAGTCGAACGAGTAGCCGGACCCCGCCCACGGGTCGGGCTCGAGCGGGTCGGAGCCCAGCGCGTCGCCGTCGTCGGTCTCGGGGAGCGGCCACACCGAGTCCGCGTCGCCGGGAGCCGTGTCGTCGACCCCCTCGAGCTGCTCGGAGAACGCGTCCATCCACAGCTTTTGCAGGAACTCGCCGTCGTCGAGGTCCCCGGACGCCTTGAGCTCGCGCACGTGCTGCGCGACGAGCCTGCTGACGTCCGCGGTCGTCGCGAGGATCGAGACGCGCCAGCCGTCGTCGTCGCGCACGGCGACCAGGCCGGCGTCGTCGAGACCCAGCTGCCGGACGAGCGGCTGGTCGGCGAAGCACTCGCGCGGCCCGTCGTCCTGCGTCACGCACGTCCCCTCGATCGTCGTCCGGACCGGGCCGCGGTCCGTCGCCGGGGTGGTGACGACCACCGGTGCGGCCACGAGCCGCACGCGGTCACCGTCCCCGTCGATGGCGGTGCTCGTGAACCGCGCCTCCTCGATCGTCGGGACGTCCAGGGCGTCGGGCTCCTCCTGGTCCGTCCACGCCTGGCCGTAGACCGCGACGAACCGGCGCTCGGCCGGCGGGAGCAGGTCGGCGAGCGGGCCGAGGTCGCCCGAGGCCGCCTCCGTGAACGAACGGACGAATGCCTCGCCCGCATCCTCGGGCGTCCCGACGAACGTCCCCGGCCCGGTCGGCATCGCGCGCCGCGTCGCGCCCCGCTCGGCCGTGGCGTACTCGCCCATCGTCATGAGCGGGCTCACGTACCACGCGTCGCCCTCGCGGACGGCGACGAGGAACGGCTCGATGTCCCCCCGCTCGGAGTGCACGACGAGGTCGTCGGCCGTGATCGTCCACGGCAGCTTCGCCTCGATCTCCTGCGTGGCCTCCGCCCAGCCCGCGTCGACGTCCTCGGCCGACAGGCCGGCCGTCGCGAGCGGCCCGTACACGTCCGCGAGGGCGGCCACGATCGCGGCGCCGTCACCGTCGACGGTCAGCGAGCCTCCGACGATCGTGACCTTCGCCAGGCCGTCACCGATCGACTCGCTGTGCACCCGCAACCCGCTCAGGTCCACGTCGAGCGTGTCCAGCACGCCCAGCAGCTTCTGCGCGGAGACCTCCTGCCCCGTCACCCCGCTGAGCTCGGAGAAGGGCTCGACGAGGTCGGTGAACGTCGAGACCTCGGCCGGTGAGATGGCTCCGTAGACCGCGACACCGTCCTTCGCGGCCGCCCCCTCGACGAGCTGCGTGACGGCCGCCTCGGGCGTCGACGACCCGCCCAGCTTGCTCAGGACCAGCAGCCACGCGGCGCCGGCCCCCAGTCCGACGACGAGCGCGACGGCCAACCCGACCGCGATCCACCTCCCGCGCCGCGAGCGCCCGGGGGCCTCGGGCGTGCCGACCTGCTCGTCCACGGCGACACCGACCGCGGCGGGCACGCCTCCCGGCGTGGTCCGCGGCGGGGCACCGTCGGGGTGGAACACGGCGCCCGGTCGCACGGTCGGCGGCGTCGCGGACGCCGACCGGCGCGCGAGCGCGGCATCGACTGCCGGGTCCCGCAGTGCAGCCAGCCAGTCGAGGAGGCCCGGGTGCGCGGCGGGGTTGGCGGCGACGACGGGGCGCAGGTCGGGGCGCTGCGTGACGATCCGCGCCAGGTCGGCCGCCGAGGCCTGCGGGTGCGCCGCGAGCGCCGCGTCGTCGAGCATGTGGACCTCCCCCTCGGCGGCGCGGGTCTCGCTCAGCCAGTTCACAGGCTAGGGGTGGCGACGCGCCCACCACGCCGCCCGTCCGGGTGAAGCGCTCGGACTTCCTGGCACACTGGCCGGGTGCGTGACCTGGCGAAACTCCCCAAAGCGCACCTCCACCTGCACTTCACCGGCTCCATGCGGCCGACGACGCTCGCGGACCTCGCGGCGCAGCACGGCGTGCGGCTGCCGTCGGCGCTGCTCGACGACGACCCGCTCAAGGTGCCCGCGGACGAGCGCGGCTGGTTCCGGTTCCAGCGCCTGTACGACGCGGCGCGCGCGTGCGTGCGCAGCGAGGCGGACATGCGGCGCATCGTCACGGAGGCTGCGGCAGACGACGCCGCCGAGGGTTCGGGCCGCCTGGAGATCCAGGTCGACCCCACGTCGTACGCGCCGTTCGTCGGCGGCATCACGCCCGCGATCGAGATCGTGCTCGACGCGGCGCGGCAGGCCGGCGACGCCGCCGGGATCGAGGTGGCCGTCGTCGTCGCAGCCTCCCGCATGCGCCATCCGCTCGACGCCCGCACCCTGGCCCGGCTCGCGGCGCGGTACGCGGGCGACGGGCACGGCGAGGTGATCGGCTTCGGGCTGTCGAACGACGAGCGGCGCGGCGAGACGGCCGAGTTCGGGCCCGCGTTCGCGATCGCCCGTCGAGCGGGCCTGGCATCGGTGCCGCACGGCGGCGAGCTGCTGGGGCCGGCCCACGTCGAGGCCGTCGTCGACTCGCTGGTGCCCGACCGGCTGGGGCACGGGATCCGCTCCGCGGAGGACCCGCGCGTGCTGGAACGCGTGGTCGACGACGGCATCGCCCTGGAGGTCTGCCCCGCGTCCAACGTCTCCCTGGGCGTCTACCGGTCCCCCGCCGACGTGCCGCTGCGCGCGCTCGTCGACGCCGGCGCGACCGTGGCGCTCGGCGCCGACGACCCGCTGCTGTTCCGTTCCCGCCTGCTCGCGCAGTACGAGGACGCGCGCACCGTGCTGGCCTTCACCGACGACGAGCTCGCCGACCTGGCCCGCTCGTCGATCCGAGCGAGCCGCGCGTCGGACACGACGAAACGGGCCCTGCTGGCAGGTGTCGACGACTGGCTCGCGACGCCCGCCGAGGCGTCGAACTAGCGACGGCTGCCGGGCACGGTCCCTTCGTTCCACTCGACCGCGTCGGCGGAAGCCTGCGGGGTCCGCGGATCCAGGTAGCGCAGGACGACTGAAACGCCGACGAGGACGACCCCGAGCCCCGTGACCGCCTGCAGCACCTGGAACAGCACGACCTGGAAGCGCATGGCCGCCTCCCCGCTCACGATCGGGTGGAACTGGAGCCAGCTCGTCACGGCGATGCCGACGACGATGAACGCGACGCCCGCCCACAGGGCCTGGGTCGAGGACACGCGCGGGGGCTGGGGCATCGTTGCTCCTGTCTGCGGCCCCCGAGCTCCGGGAGCGGTTGCTCGCAGACTAGCCCGCCGTGCACGCTGCGTGGGTCAGATCGCGACGCCCACCAGCACGGGCTCGGCCTCGAGCGTGAC
>Ga0160458_100732_pt1 | contig 10388 bp, 8 predicted proteins | sample HID1973I_E6MG_FD_108247 | JGI IMG/M metagenome (GOLD analysis project Ga0160458, IMG submission 108247) | Enriched mosquito-associated microbial communities from UW Madison campus, WI, USA - HID1973I_E6 MG | ecosystem: Host-associated > Arthropoda: Insects > Digestive system > Unclassified ...
CGTGAAGTGGCTCACTTGGCGGTGGCGGGCTTCTTCGCGTCGGACTCGGCCTTGGCGGGCGAACCCGCCTCCTCCTTGGCCGGGGGCAGCGCCGGGTCGGCCTGCTTGGGCTTGGGCGGCACGGACGCGTCGCGGAACTCGGCGCGCGGGTCGTGCAGCGAACCCAGCGGGACCACCTCGCGACGCAGCAGGATCGAGCCGGTCCAGCCCGCCATGATGCGCAGCTTGCGGTTCACGGTCGGCATGGCGAACACGTGGTACGAGCGGTGCAGGACCCAGGCCGGGAAGCCGCGGACCTTGATCTTGCCGAACATCTGCGCGACGCCCTTGTACATGCCGAGCGAGGCGACGGCGCCGATGTTCTTGTGCTTGTACTCGGTGACCTCGGCCGAGCGCAGGACGCGGGCCAGGTTGTCGCCCAGGTGGTTGCCCTCGCGCAGCGCGTGCTGGGCGTTCGGCGGGCAGAACTTGCCGGGGTTGTACAGGTCCGGGACGGCGGCGCAGTCACCGGCGGCGTAGGCGTCGGGGATGACCGTGCCCTCGGCGTCGATCACCTGGAGCGCGGCGTTGACCGTGACGCGACCCATCTGGTCCAGCGGCAGGTCCGAGTGCTGCAGCACCGGGTTGGCCTTGACGCCCGCGGTCCAGACGATGGTCTCGGCGTCGAACTCCGTCTTGTTCGACAGGACGACGTGGCCGTCGACGCAGCTCGACAGGAACGTGGACAGGTAGATCTCGATGTTGCGCTTGCGCAGCTGCTCGAGCGTGTAGCCGCCCAGCTCCTCGCTGACCTCGGGGAGGATGCGGGGGCTGCCCTCGACCAGCACGAACCGGAGCTCGTCCTGCTCGATCTGCTTGTAGTGGCGCACGGTGTAGCGCGCGATGTCCTCGAGCTCGGCGAGCGCCTCGATGCCGGCGAACCCGCCGCCCACGAAGACGAACGTCAGCATGCGCTTGCGCAGCTCCGGGTCCCACGTGGACGACGCGATGTCGATCCGGTTGAGGATGTGGTTGCGGACCGCGATGGCCTCTTCGACGTTCTTGAAGCCGATCGCCTGCTCCGCCAGGCCCGGGATGGGCAGCGTGCGCGCCACGGAACCGAGGCCGACGACGAGGTGGTCGTACGTGATCCAGTACGGCTCGCCCTCCTCGGGCGTGATCTCCACCGTGCGCTCGGCGTGCTTGATGTTGCTGACCTTGCCCTGCAGCACGTCGACACCCTTGAGCGCGCGACGGTGCGGGGCGACGACGTTGCGGGCGTCGATCGAGCCGGCCGCGGCCTCGGGCAGGAAGGGCGCGTACGTCATGTACGGGCGCGGGTCGACGACGACGATGGCCGCCTCGCGCTTGCCGAGACGCTTGCGCAGACGTCGGGCCGTGTACAGCCCGACCGTGCCGCCGCCGAGGACGACGACGCGCGGGACCTTGCGGGACTTGGCGGCCGGCGTGGAGGCGGCGTCAACCTGGGTCGAGGCAGTCGTTGGCATACCTCAACGGTAGTCCGCAGGCTCCGTTCACACCTCCCCGCACAACGGTGATACTGCGCACATCCCCCTATATCGGGATGTGAGTTCCACGACTCCGGCCGTCCCGCACGGGTCGGCGGCGCACCTCGCGCCCCCTCCCTCGCACGCTCTCCACGTCACGACGTCGGTGCATCGCGCGGTGAACGCCACGCCGAGCGACCGGGCCCGCGCACACGGCGTGTCGTTCACCGGACCGTCAGTCTGCAGGTGACGGTTCCGGCGACGCGGGCGCCGACACCGCCGGCGAGGAGGCTGCGGGCGACGCAGACGGCGCGGGTTCGCGAGTAGTCAGGTCGGAGGGCAGCAGGACGGCACCGGCCTGGGCGAACGGCCACGCCGGCTCGGCCACGGAGGCCGGGTCGTCGGCCGGCGCGTCCGGGTCGCCGGCCGCAGCGCCTCGCAACGGATAGGCGTTCCAGTGCGGCCGACCGTCCGCCGAGACTGCGGGGGCCGCGTCGACCCAGTTCCCGTTCTCGTCGCTCCATCCCGCGCCGTACCCACCCTCGTCGACGAGGACCGGCTGCCCCCGGTCGTCGAAGACCTGCGCACCCGGGACGGGCTGCCCGGAGGAGTCGTAGACGAACAGGTTCTCAGCGGCCCGCTCGTCGACCCAGACGCCCGTCGACGGGTACACGGTGTACGAGGAGCCGCTCACCTGCGGGCCTCCGTACGTCGCGAGCAGGGGGATCGCGACGACGATCGCCACGACGCTCGCCGTCCACCTCGCCACGCGGAGCAGCGGGTGCGAGAGCCACAGACCGCGCCCCCACTGCGCGCTCACGACGACGAACGCCAGCAGCACGACCCATGCGAACAGCCCTCGCGGCGGGATCCCGAGGCCGAGCACCGCGCCGCAGATCGCGTAGCAGACCCACCCGCGCGCGACCCACCACAGCGGCGCGAGGGACCGCGCGAACGCGGCGAGACCGGGCCACCACGGCTGCGCGCGCAGCGGCTCGAGGCCGTCGAGCAGCGACGTCCGGAACCGGGCGGCTACATCACCCACCGAGCCGCCGCGCTTGCGGGGCGTGCCGGTCGCGAGCCCCGCAGCCGTGCGCAGCTCGGCGGCATAGGCCTCGGGGGTGCCGAACAGCCCGACGAGGCCGGCGCCCGTCGTGGCGCGATGGTCGTCGGCCAGGGCGTCGGCGAGCGCGACCTCGAGGTCGTCGGTCAGGTCGTCGACCTGCTCCGGGGTCAGGTCCGCGAGTGCCCGACGGACGGCGGCCGCGTAGGCCTCGACGTCCGCGGCGGGGGCTTCGAGCATGCTCATCGTGCGTCCTCCGTCTCGAGCAGGCCCGACATGGTGCCCGCGAAGCTCTGCCAGTCCTTGCGCTGCGCGTCGAGCATCGCCCGCCCCTGCGCGTTGATGCCGTAGTACTTGCGGTGGGGGCCCTCGTCGCTCGGCACGACGTACGACGTCAGCGCGCCCGACGAGTACAGGCGGCGCAGCGTTCCGTACACCGATGCGTCGCCCACCTCCTCGAGGCCCGCGGCGCGCAGTCGTCGGACGACGTCGTAGCCGTACCCGTCCTCCTGGGAGACGACCGCGAGGACCGCGACGTCGAGCACCCCTTTGAGCAGCTGCGTCGTGTCCAAGGCCGCCCCCTTCCGTGGCTGGTGGCGGGAGCCCCTCCGACTCCCGCGAGCCACACAGTACCGCGCATCCCGCAGTACCGTCGAGACCAACACACCGCACGTCGCTCGCTTCCCCGACGAGCAAGAAACGCGATCGCTCTGCGATTGTTCGGCTCACGCGAACAATCGCAGAGCGATCGCGATGTCGAGGAGCCCGGTCAGCGCTCGGCGGCGCTCCAGGCGATGCCGTCGAGGATGTCGTGCTCGCTCGTGACGACGCTGTCCAGCGTGCCACCGGCGGCGGCGACCTCGTCGCGCACACGCGTCACCACCTCGCGCCAGACGAGCGCACCAGCGCCGATCACGTCGACGCGGCCGGGGTGCATGAAGCCCAGCTCGGCGCGCTGCTCGCGCGTGCGGCTCAGCAGGTCGTCGCACGCGGCGAGCGTGTCCGCGACGGTCAGCACGGCGCCGTCGATGGCGTGCGGGTCGTAGGTGGCCAGCCCCAGGGCATGCGCGGTGACCGTGGTGACGGAGCCCGCCAGCCCGACGAGCGTCACGGCGTGGCCGAACGGGACCACGGACCCGGCCTCGTCGAGCGCGGCGCGCACGTCCGCGACGGCGGCGGCGACCTGCTCGCTCGTCGGCGGGTCCCCCAGCAGGTGCCGCTCGGTCATCCGGACGCAGCCGACGTCCATCGAGAAGGCGGCGGTCGGTGCCTCCGAACCCAGCACCACCTCGGTGGAGCCGCCGCCCAGGTCGACCACCAGGAACGGTCCCGGGTGAGCGCCGGCGAGCACGCCGGTGGCGCCCCGGAACGACAGCGCCGCCTCCTCGGTCCCCTCGACGACCTCGGGCTCCACACCCAGCGCGTCCTTCACGCCGCGGACGAAGTCGTCGCGGTTCTCCGCGTCGCGCGACGCCGACGTCGCGACGAACCGGACCACCTCGACGCCCAGGTCGTCGCAGATCGCGGCGTACCGACGCGATGCGTCCAGGGTCCGCTCCAGCGCCTCCGGGGCGATCCGACCCGTCCGGTCCACGCCCTGGCCGAGCCGCACCACCTCCATGCGGCGGTCCAGGTCGACGAGCGTGCCCGCCGCCAGGTCCACGTCGGCGACGAGGAGTCGGATGGAGTTGGTCCCGCAGTCGATGGCAGCCACACGAGTCACGCGCACATCCTCGCACCGGTCACCGACACGGTCCGCCCGATCTCAGCCGTGACGCCGGCGAGGCTCGGGCGCGCGTCGCGGCACGGCCCTCGCGCGGGAGGTCACGACTCGGCCTGCGCCACGGGCTGCCGGCCGGGCCGGCGGACGGGCTCAGCAGGTGCAGCGGTCCGGGCGCCACTCGTCGCGGATCAGGCCCAGGACCTCGTCGCCGATCGGGTTCACGCCCGGGCCGGCGGCCAGCGCGTGCCCGACGACGACGTGCAGGCACTTGACGCGCGTGGGCATCCCGCCGGCCGAGATGCCGGCGATCTCCTCGACGTGACCGAGCTCCTCGCGGTCCGCGAGGTAGGCCTCGTGCGCGCGCTGGTAGGCGGCCGCGAGCTCGTCGTCGTCGGCCAACCGAGCCGTGAGCTCCTTCATCAGACCCGACGCCTCGAGCGTGCTCACCGCCGCGACCGCCGGCGGGCACGTCAGGTAGTACGTGGTGGGGAACGGCGTCCCGTCGTCGAGCCGCGGGGCGGTCCGCACGACGAGCGGGCGTCCGCACACGCACCGCGCCGCGATCCCGACGACCCCGCGGGGCACCCGACCGAGCTGCTCGGCCAGCACCTCGAGGTCGCGATCCGTCACGGCGGTGCCGGGCGTGGTGGTCACTGTGCTTCCGTTCGACGAGGGGTTCCGCGGTGATCATCGTCCGACCCGCGCGCCCCCATTCTCGCCCACGCCGGCCCGCACGCTGTCTCGAGCTCGAGGGATAGGCACGAGATCGAGGGCTTCAGGGCTCGATCTCGGCGCCAGGACTCGAACTCGGTGACCGGGGGCTACTCCTTCGCCGGGTCAGACTCGGCGGGCTGCTTCGAGGTGTCCGTGGAGCCCTTCGTCGACTCGTCGGTGGACTTCGTCGCGTCCGAGCGGGTCGTGGTGGTGCCGGAGTCTGCGTCGACCGGGAGGTTGCCGGCGATCTCGACGGAGTCCAGGACGGAGGCGTACCAGGGCTTGGTGGAGCTGTCGTCGAGCACGGACTTGGGCCCGTCCTCCGCGACGGGCGCGTCCGGCGCGGTCTGCGGGTCGACGACGCGGTACGGGGTCTCCCCCGGCAGGACGAACGAGAGCCGCTCGCGGGCCTGCGCGACGACGTACGCGGGGTCGTCCCACCGCTTCACGTCGGAGGACAGGTCGTCGTTGCGGGCCTTCGCGGACTCGACCTGCGCCCGGAGGTCGGCGAGCGCGGCCTGCTCACGGATGTAGGAGTTCAGCGTCGGGTAGACGAGCACGAACGCCATGACGATGACGAGGCCGAACACGATGGCGCGCACCGAGAACATCCGCGGGACGCCGGGGCGCACGTGCTCGACCGCGGCGGTACCGCGCGCGGGCGTCGCGGGGCCGCGTCCGCGCGGGCGCGTTCCGGGGCGCGACGACGACGGACGTGCGGGCGACGACGGCGGTCCGCCCAACCGGCCCGAGGTCCCGCCCGGGCCCGACGTCCCGCCCGATGCCGGGGACGCCGACGTTCCTGCGCCTGTGGCCGTCGGGACCGGCCGAGCGCGTGACACCGGCGGGGCCGTGCTGGTCGACGCCGTCCTCGTCGGGCCGGTCGATGCTGCGCCGCTCGACGAGGGTGTCGCCGCAGGTCCCGGGCGTGCGGACGACGGGCGCCGCACCGATCCGGTGCCCGCGGCGCGCGGGTCGGCGGGGCGGCGCGGGGTCGGCATGGGTCGATTGTGCCCCGCATCGCCCGCGTTCCTCCGGACCCGGGCAGACCTCGGGGTGTCACCCCATCACGCGCCACCCACACGCACCGGCTCGGCGCGGGCACGCCGAAGGCCGGCCACCCCGTGGGGCGACCGGCCTGCGGACGGGACTCAGCCCTGGAAGCGCGGGAACGCGGAACGACCGGCGTAGCGGCCGGCGTCCTCCAGCTCCTCCTCGATGCGCAGCAGCTGGTTGTACTTGTTGATGCGCTCGCCACGGGCGGGGGCACCGGTCTTGATCTGGCCGGCGTTCGTCGCGACGGACAGGTCGGCGATGGTGGTGTCCTCGGTCTCGCCGGAGCGGTGCGAGGTCATCGTCGTGAAGCCGTTGCGCTGGGCCAGCTCGACGGCGTCGAGCGTCTCCGTCAGCGTGCCGATCTGGTTGAGCTTGACCAGCAGCGAGTTGGCGGCCTTGGTCTTGATGCCCTTGGCCAGGCGCTCCGGGTTGGTGACGAACAGGTCGTCGCCGACGATCTGCACCTTGTCGCCGATGTCGCGCACCAGGTGCGACCACGAGTCCCACTCGTCCTCGGACAGCGGGTCCTCGATGGAGACGAGCGGGTAGTCGCGGACCAGCTGCTCGTAGTACGCGACCATGAACTCGGGCGTCTGCGCCTTGCCCTCGAACTGGTAGGCGCCGTCCTTGAAGAACTCCGTCGACGCGACGTCGAGCGCGAGGCCGACGTCCTCGCCCGGCTTGAAGCCCGCCTGCTCGATGGCGACCAGGATCAGGTCGAGCGCGGCGCGGTTGCTCTCGAGGTTGGGCGCGAAGCCGCCCTCGTCGCCCAGGCCGGTGCCGAGGCCCTTGCCCTTGAGCACGGACTTGAGCGAGTGGTAGACCTCGGCGCCGGTGCGCAGGGCCTCACGGAAGGTCGTGGCGCCGATGGGGGCGACCATGAACTCCTGGATGTCGACGTTGGAGTCGGCGTGCGACCCACCGTTGAGGATGTTCATCATCGGCACGGGCAGGACGTGCGCGTTGGGGCCGCCGATGTAGCGGAACAGCGGCAGGTCGGCCGAGTCGGCCGCGGCCTTGGCGACGGCGAGCGAGACGCCCAGGATCGCGTTGGCGCCGAGCTTGCCCTTGTTTGGGGTGCCGTCCAGGTCGATGAGGGCCTGGTCGACGAGGCGCTGCTCCGTGGCCTCGAAGCCGAGCAGCTCCGGCCCGATCTCGTCGATGACCGCGTTCACGGCCTGCTCGACGCCCTTGCCCAGGTAACGGCCCTTGTCGCCGTCGCGACGCTCGACGGCCTCGAACGCACCGGTCGAGGCGCCCGAGGGGACACCCGCGCGGGCGATCGTGCCGTCGTCGAGTGCGACCTCGACCTCGACAGTGGGGTTGCCGCGCGAGTCAAGAATCTCGCGGGCTCCGACGGCCTCGATGCTGGCCATGGTGCTCCTTCGACGAGCGGTGTTCGTGGGTTGACGACCTCACCCTAGTGCCGTCCGACGAGATGCGGGCAGGGACCTCCGTCCGTGGACACCCGGCGACCACGGTTCAGCCGCCGACCGGGTCCAGGAGGGCCGCGACGATGCGTTCCGTCTGCTCCTTGGCGTCGCCGAAGAGCATCGCGGTGTTCTCCCGGAAGAACAGCGGGTTCTGGACGCCGGCGTACCCCGTGGCCATGGACCGTTTGAAGACGACCACCTGGCGGGCCTTCCACACCTCGAGCACCGGCATGCCGGCGATGGGTGAGGTCGGATCCTCGAGAGCGGCGGGGTTGACCGTGTCGTTGGCGCCGATGACGAGCACGACGTCGGTGTCCGGCAGGTCGTCGTTGATCTCGTCCATCTCGAGCACGATGTCGTACGGCACCTTGGCCTCGGCGAGCAGCACGTTCATGTGGCCAGGCAACCGGCCGGCCACGGGGTGCACGCCGAAGCGGACCTGGACGCCGCGCGCACGCAACCGGGAGACGAGCTCGGCGACCGGGTACTGCGCCTTGGCGACGGCCATGCCGTACCCCGGGGTGATGACGACCGAGCGTGCGTCGAGCAGCAGCTCCGCGACCTCGTCGGGGTCCAGCTCACGGTGCTCGCCCTGCTCGCCGACGACGGGCGCGACCGTCCCCTCCGCGGTGCCGTACCCGCCCAGGATCACACTGACGAAGGACCGGTTCATGGCCCGGCACATGAGGTAGGACAGGATCGCGCCGGACGCACCGACGAGCGCGCCCGTGACGACCAGCAAGTCATTGCCGAGCATGAAGCCGGCCGCCGCGGCCGCCCAGCCCGAGTACGAGTTCAGCATCGAGACGACGACGGGCATGTCGCCACCGCCGATGGACGCGACCAAGTGCCAGCCGAGACCGAGCGCGACGATCGTCATGAGCAGCAGCGGCCACACGGACGGCGCCGCGAGGAACCACCACATGAGCAGCGCGGACGCGACCAGCGCACCCAGGTTGATCAGGTTGCGCCCGGGAAGCGCGAGCGGCGCCGACGACATCCGCGCCGACAGCTTGAGGTACGCGACCACCGATCCGGTGAGCGTCACGGCGCCGATGAGCACGCCCAGGAACACCTCGATCAGGTGGACGGCGTCGTTCGACTCGGTCAGGTAGGAGTTGTAGCCGACGAGCACCGCGGCGCCACCGACGAACGAGTGCAGCATCGCGATGAGCTCGGGCATCTGCGTCATCTCGACGGTCCGCGCGCGACGCACCCCCACGACCGCGCCGACGACGAGCACGGCGAGGACCAGCATCGCCGTGACGATGCGCGAGCGCTCCGAGCGGTCGATCGCCAGCACCACGGTGGCCGCGAGCGCCAGGCCCATCCCGATCATGCCCAGCGCGTTGCCCCGCCGGGCGGTCTCCTGCTTGGACAGCCCCGCCAGCGACAGCACGAACAGCACCGCCGCCAGGATGTAGACGGCCTGGGCCAGGCTCTCGAGCGTCATCAGGCGTCCTTCCGGAACATGCGGATCATCCGGTTGGCCACCAGGAACCCGCCGAAGACGTTGATGCTGGCCAGCGCAGCGGCGATGCACGCGAGGACCGTGACCAGCCAGTCGTCGGAGCCGATCTGCAGCAGCGCGCCCACCACGATGATCCCGGAGATGGCGTTGGTCTGGGCCATGAGCGGGGTGTGCAGCGAGTGCGTGACGTGGGAGATCACGTAGTAGCCGACGAACACCGCGAGCACGAACACCGTGAAGTGACCGAGGAACGCACTCGGCGCGAACGCGATGGCCAGCGTGACCAGCACCGCGCCGAGCGCGTACAGCATGGTCCTGCGCTGCGCGGCGCGGGCCGGGTCCAGCGGCGTGCGCGTGGGCTTCGGGGCCTTCGCGGCCGGCGCCGGGGCTGCGGGGATCACCTCGGTGACGGCGCTCGCAAGGTCCACGGGCTCGCCCGACGGCGCGGTGCCCGACGGCGCAGGGCCCGACGACCCAGCGCCCGACGCAGCCGCCGACACCGCGACGGGCGGCGGTGGCCACAACGTCCGGCGGCCGTGGGTGACGGTCATCCCTCGCTGCACGGGGTCGTCCAGGTCGAGGACCAGGACGCCGTCCTTGCCGGGGGTGAGGAGCTGCATCAGGTGCACCACGTTGGTGCCGAACAGCTGCGAGGTGTGGCGCGGCAGGCGTCCGGGCAGGTCGGTCCAGCCGACGACGGTCACGCCGTTCTCGGTCACGACCGTCTGCCCGGGCACGGTGGCCTCGCAGTTGCCACCGCCGGACGCGGCCAGGTCGACGACCACCGAGCCGGGTCGCATCGCGGCGACCATCTGCGCAGTGATCGTCGTCGGCGCGCTCCCGCGCACCAGCGCGGTGGTGATGACGATGTCCGCGGATGCGGACTCGCGCGCGTAGACGGCGGCCGTGGCACGCTCCTGGTCCTCGCTCAGCGCGCTGGCGTAGCCGTCGGTGCTGACCTGCTGCTGCGCGCCGGTGGCCTGCACGAACGTCGCGCCCATGGACTCGATCTGCTCACCGACCTCGGGCCGCACGTCGAACGCCCGCACCTGGGCCCCCAACGACCCCGCCGCACCGATCGCGGCGAGGCCCGCGACGCCGGCACCGATGACGAACACGGTCGCGGGTGCGGTCTTGCCGGCCGCCGTGACCTGCCCGCCGAACATCCCGCCGTACGCCGCCGCGGCCTCGATGACGGCCCGGTAGCCGGCCACGTTCGACAGGGTCGACAGGACGTCCAGGCTCTGCGCGCGGCTGATGCGCGGCACGGCGTCGAGGGCCATCGCGGTCCCGCCGCGCTCGCGCAGCGACTCGACGAGCTCGGGGTGCGCGGCGGGTGCGAGCATCGCGACCAGCGTCGCGCCGTCGGCCAGCACGGAGACGTCGTCGGGCGGGTGCACGGCCGTCACCACGTTCGCGCCCCACGCCGCCGCGGCGTCGA
>Ga0160458_100740_pt1 | contig 10224 bp, 8 predicted proteins | sample HID1973I_E6MG_FD_108247 | JGI IMG/M metagenome (GOLD analysis project Ga0160458, IMG submission 108247) | Enriched mosquito-associated microbial communities from UW Madison campus, WI, USA - HID1973I_E6 MG | ecosystem: Host-associated > Arthropoda: Insects > Digestive system > Unclassified ...
GCGAGCTGGCCACCCGCGACTACCTCGCGCTGGTCCTGTCGGGGATCGGCAAGGAGTCGGACATCGGCGGCGTGCAGTCGCTGCACCGCCAGGTCAAGACCGCGATCGACCTGTACGCGACGCCGGAGTGGCGCGAGGCGGGCCTCGCGCGGTGGACGGAAGCCACACTGGAGCAGCTGCGGGCCGCCGAGCCCGGCAGCGACCACCAGCTGGCCTGGGCGCAGGCGTTCGCGGCCACCGCCCGCACCGACGAGCAGCTGGACCTGCTGGGGGCACTGCTCGACGGCAACCAGACGGTGAAAGGCCTCGCCGTCGACACCGAGCTGCGCTGGGCGTTCGTCGAACGCCTCGCGGCTACCGGGCGGGCCGACGAGAAGGTCATCGAGGCGGAGTACCAGCGGGACAGGACTGCGGCGGGCGAACGGCACGCGGCCACCGCGCGGGCGGCCCGGCCGACCGCTCAGGCCAAGGCGGAGGCCTGGGCCGCGGTCGTCGAGTCCGACACATCGCCGAACGCCGTGCACCAAGCGGTGATCACCGGCTTCGTCCAGTCCGACCAGCGCGAACTGCTCGCCCCGTATACGGAGAAGTACTTCGCGGCGGTCAAGGACATATGGGAGTCCGGGTCCCGTTCGCAGGACATGGTCCAACAGATCGTGGTCGACCTGTTCCCCTCACTGCAGGTGTCGCGGGCGACCCTGGACGCGACGGATGCGTGGCTGGCCTCCGCAGAACCGAGCGCCGCCCTGCGTCGGCTGGTGTCGGAGTCGCGGTCGGGCATCGAGCGGGCGCTGAGGGCCCAGGCGGCAGACGCTTCCGCATAAGCGTTGCCTCTGGCCTCCGGCTTTGAGCGGTCAGGGTTTCCAGGGGCTTGAGGTTCTCGACGGTGTCGGGTTCGCCGAGGCCGGACCGCATCCGGCTTCCTGACGCCGCCATCCGCATACGCTCAGCGTGTGGCATCGCCTCAGCTCTCCTGAGGGCCGGGGACGACGCGATGGCTGACCGGGATGGGGGAGCTCGGAACCCAGGCCGGACACGTTGGGTCGGGCGTCGCCGACAGGAGGACCCCGCGCAGGGGCAGCGAGGCCGGCAGTCCTTCGAACGCCGGCACCGGCCGGTCCTCGTGGTAGGCGATCGACAGTGAGGGCTGCGCCAGCGCCCGCATCCGTACGACGAGCTCCGCTTCGTCCCCAGCGGCCTTGGGCTGCATGGTCTGCATGGGGATCGGGGTGAAGCTGAACCGGGCCTTGAACCCGAAGAGGCCCGGTTGAGCTGTGTGCCCGAGGAGGGAAGGGTCGCTGCCCAGTGAGGCCCAGGTGTAGCCGCGCTCCCGTGCCGCGTCGAAGGCAGCGGTGTACATCAGACGCGAGAGCATGCCATTCCGGGCCGAGTCCGCTGCCGCGGAGAACCTGACGTGAACGAGAGACTGGTCGGGCCGCAGCGAGCACAGGCAACCGCCGACAAGGACGCCGTCGGCGTGCGCGAACACTCCGAGCAGAGAGGGCAGGTCACGCAAGAGGAGCCGCTCCTGCCGCCTGGCGTAATTGACACCGTGGGGCATCGCGGAGATCTGCCGCTCGTACAATTCGAGGAAGCCCCGCAGGTCCTCCTCCCCCACCTGGTCGAGGACTCCCACCGTAATGCCGCTCGTGACGGCTGCCCGCGCGGCATTGCGGTGACTCTTGCGCTCGCTGACCGACAGGCGCTGTCGGAACGCGGCCGGCGAATCCGTCAGGGGAGCCAACCAGTTCACCCACGTCGGCTTGACCAGAAAGCCGGCAGCTTCAAGCGCGGGACGCCGATCAAGGTCTGCCAGCCTCACCCTGACGATGTCGACAGCGCAGGCAGGGTCGTGCCAGTTCCTCTCCAGGGCTTCTTCCAAGCCCACGTGTGCGATCGTGACCGCTCCCTGCACGTCAACCCGCATGCTCGTTCCCTCTGACCCGTCGATTCGCGCCGGTCACGAGCCGGCATGGCGGAAGATGCGTACTGTCCGGGGCAGGCGGACTGCCGCTTACACGGTGGTTCCGGTCCACGCGCTTACGCGACCCAGGGCGCCATCGGATACCAGATCAGGTCACGGGCCGCGAGAATGCGTACGTCCCAGTAAAGGATCATGAAGATGCCGGCAGCGAGGAACGCCACCGCCATCAGAGCCGACGCCCGGCCCGGGCGCTTCGTCAGCGCTCGGTGAATCCGGTCCCCGAAGAGACCCGTGACGATCAAGAACACCGTCGCCATGACCGTGATGTTGCCGAGGCTCTGCAGGGCGAACTCCAGCGCTGCGAACAACGAGTTCCGGCTCTCAGCGGCATCCTGGAACAGCTGCCTGAACAGCGGGAACGGCCGACCGATGAGGAAGGCGCCGATCAGGCCGCCCATGAAGAGCAGGGGAGCACTCGGCAGAACCCGGGACACGTTTGCCAGCGGGTCGCGCACCACGCCCAGCGCGGCCAGCCCGAGGTACGTCATGACCAGGCCGATCAGCCCGAACACCACCATGGCCTGTACGAGTCGCCCGGAGAAGCCACCGCCGCCCTGGCCCTGCTCGAACTGCGGCATGCCCGCGCCCACGAGGCCGACGACCGTGCCGTACAGCGCCGACACGATGACAGCGCCCAGTGCGAGCAGACCGACTGGGCGCAGCGCGGCGGCCATACGACCCCGTCGTGAGGTGGATCCAGCACCGGTCAGTGGCGCCAATGCGCTGAACACGGCGACGTTGCACGCTGTGAACGTTCCTGCGATGCCGGTGGCCAGGGCAAAGGCGAGGCCCGCCAGGGCGCCGGCGATCGGCGTCTCCTTGGCAGGGTGGCCCAAGAGCGTATTCGCCACGTTGTCACCGATGGTCTGGTCGACGAACTTCGCCGACCAGACCACTGTGAGCGCGAAGCCGAACAGCGCGCTGAGGGTCACGATCAGTGCGCGTCGCCGGGGCACGTGGCCGTTGAAGAAGAATGAAGGTGGGCGGGTCGCGGCTTTCGTGCTCCGCTGCACTGTCTGCGTCATGAGGTGTCGCCCTTCCATACAGGGGTGAGAGGGGGTGTCGCGCTGGGCGGCGGCTGCTTCGTACACCTCAGCGGCGTATCGAGCACGCGGCAGGAACGTCATGCGTCCACTTCGAAGGCCGTCCTCACCGGGGCACTTGGCGTTCCCACGGGCGAGAGGTCTCCGCGTCGGCCGCCGGCCGGGGCCTGGCCCGCTCGTGTTCGTACGTCGACGGCGGCTCCCCCTGCGGCGCGGCGCCCGAGACATCCGGTAGCTGCGTGTCGAAGCCCCGCCACAACCAGGCCCGTACGTGTACTGGACCCCGGACAGTTCCTCGGACAGGGCCCACAACCGTGCCTGCGCTCCCTTGCTTCGGGAAGCTCGGAACGCCCGTACGCGGTCACCGATCTCCGGCCGTCATCGGCCCGGGCTCGGGCGGCATCGGAACCACCGATGCCTGCGGACGCGCCGTTCACCAGCGCCGTCCTGCCCTTCTGGCCGGGAGCATGAGCAAGGGGCCAGGCCATACACCCTCCTAGAGGCGGGGCCGAGCGTCAGCGCGCTCCGCTGTATCCACGTACGACGACGACGTCGGCCGCGGCGTTGTAGAACGACGGGTCGGCCGGCAAGGCCGTGGCGAGTCCGCTCACGTAGCGGTTGAACATCGCGAACGCGGCTGCGATCAGTACTGTGTCGTGGATGTGGTCGTCCGTCGCGCCTTCAGCGCGGGCCGCAGCGATCGTTGTGTCGGAGACCGGGGCGGCCTTCGCCTGTACTTCCGCGGCAACCCTCAGCAGTGCCCGGATCAGCGGGGAGATGGGGGCCCGGTCCGCATCCGCGAGTACCGACGCGACCAGCTCGGCGCCGCCTTCCAGCTGTGCTGCCGCGAAGGCGCTGTGCGAGCCGGAGCAGTAGGCCGTGCAGTTCAAATCGCTCACGTACGCGGCGATCAGCTCGCGCTCGCCTCGGCTCAGAGGCGACTCGCCTTCGCGCAGGAGAGTGTCGGCGAGCTGCGACAGAACACCCGCCGTGTCCGGGCGCTGGACGAACAGTCCGCTGATTCCGGGAAGATCATTGGCAATCTCGATGTGGGGCACGGGCGTCCTATTCCTCATCCGGAGTCGATAGGGACGTGCTCATAGTCGGGACGCGCGCCCCTGGCAGCCAACTCCCAGAGTGCGGTGCTCATGCGTCCGGGCCTCTCCTCGAACCTCCTCCGATACTCGGAGGGACAACTCATGTCGACCGGCACACAAGGTCCGCCCTCTCGGACGCATGAGTTCGGGGACGAGGCGGTGCGCTGTAACCGCGTACGCCGCCGTGACGCAGGTCAAGGGCGACGAAGCGTGTGCCGCGCTGCGGCCTCGGAACATGCCGGACCGTTGCGCAGCGTGCCGCTCAGCCAGTCCGGCAGGGAGCCTGTCACAGACAGCTCGTGGCCGGACTTCGTCCGGGCGTGGCTCCCTACACCACGTCGGTGGCAGGGGAAGCGCTGCCCGTTGAGGCTTCAGTCGCCGCCGTTTGCACTTCGGTGGTCTCGCCGGACGGCCGGGTGCGCTCGCCCCACCTCGCAATGGCCGGGCCGGTGAGCCCGAGGAGCAGCAGAAAGGCACCGACCCCGATCCAGCCGGTGCTGCCGAGGCTCAGCGCGAGTCCGAGCAGCAGGGCGGGTGCCGCAGCCTTCGCTGCTCCGGCGACCGCGCCGGCAACCCCTTGGTACTGGCCCTGCGCGTACGCGGGCGGCATGCCGAACTCGAACGCGAAGGTGCCGCTCACGTAGTAGATCTCGCCGAGTGTCAGCAACACCATGCCGACGACCAGGAGCAGCAGCGCCGCCCATGCGGGCACACCGGCCATCAGGCTCATCGCGGCGCAGCCCAGCAGCAGGGCGAAGCCGGCTCGGCGCAGTGCCGTGCCCCCGTCGGTGATCGACTGAATCTTTGCGCCGATTCTCACCTGGAGCAGCACGACAAGTGCTGTATTGAGCACGAAGGCGACGGTGACTGCCCACCCTGGCGCGTCGGTGTAGTTGACGATCCATACAGCGATCATGATTTCCAAGATCATGTTCTGTATCGCCATCGCGCCGCCGACCAGCGAATACGCGAGGAACGCCTTGTCCCTCAGCGCAATCCTCTTCGATGGCGCGCCCTCGGAACCGTCGGCTTCCTTCTGCGGCCGGGGCAGCGGCTGGTAGTTGGGCAGCCTGAACAGCATCGCGAGGGAGGCGACCTGAGTCAGCGTGAAGGCGAGAGCCAGCACTCGGTAAGAGGTGGGGGTGCCGATCTGAATGCCAATGCCGGCGATCAGGGAACCGAGGGACACTCCCAGGTTCGCCACCACTCTGATCTTGGACCTGATCGTGACCGCTTCGTCGCCGCCGATCCGTCGCAGCATCGCGCCGGAGGCGGGGTAGTTGGCTGCGAGGCTGGCGGCCGAGAGCATCTGGACCGCCAGCAGCATCCAGAAGTTCTGGACGAACAAGTAGGAAACGCCCACCAGGCTATGACCGGCAAAGGTCGCCATCATCACGCGCCGCGGGCCGATTCGGTCGGCAAGCGCCCCGGCAGGAACGGAGAGCGGAATCGCCAGCAGCCCGGACACCGTAAAGGCAAGGCCTACTTGTGCCGCCGACAGGCCAACTATTTTGATGAAGTACAGGGTGCTGATGGGCAGGATGATGCCGCCACCGATCGTGGCGATGAATGTCGACACGACAAACGTGCGCTGAACACCTGGCTCGGCGAATGCAGATCCCATCAGGGACAAAAGCTTAAATCTGGACATACCCTGCCTTCTGTGTTCAGCAATGGCTGCACTCGCTGCAACAGCGTAGAGCGCATCTGACGCGGCAGCATCTCTCAGAATGCGATCCATTTCCAGGGATCGCCGGACTCATCGGGTACAGCGACAGGCCAGGGCGCACATCCGCAATCCACGAGTCGTCGGCTTCCCTCTGCAGCGCATATGTTCCCTTCTCGTGCCTGAGCACGAGAAGGGAAGGTAGTTGGCATATGCCACACATCGAGGGGCCGGTTCGCTACCCGCTCTCCGCCGAGCTGTCCGCGCGCTGCGTCGATCAGCCGGGTGGAGAGGACATGGCGAGGTTCGTCATGCCGCTGGCGTGGCGGATCAAGGGAAGCGTGGACTCAGCTGCCCTGCAGCATGCGTTGGACGACGTGGTGACCAGGCACGAGTCACTGCGCACCACCGTCACCTGCGGCTGCGGGGACGGCGAAGCCGGCTACCAGACAGTGCTGCCGCCGGTGCCGGTGCCGTTGACCGAGCACCAGTTGGCAACCGGTCCGAACCAGTCGCGCGACGATCTCGCCGAGGAGCTCCTCGTCAAGCTTCACTCGGACACCATGTCGATGCACCAGACGCCCTTGCTGCGGGCCGCCCTGCACCGGTTCGATGATCAGGATTCCGTGCTCACCATCCTGTTCCACCACATCTCCGGCGACGGGCGGTCAACCCACCTGCTCTGGCGCGATCTGGCCGCCTTCTACCGTGCACGCACAACCGGGACGGAACCGGACCTGCCGCCCATCCGACAGTACGGTGAGTACGCGGAATGGCAGCAGGAGTGGCTGAACAGCCCGAAGACCAAGGAGCTCAAGGAGTTCTGGGGCGGTCAGCTCGCCAACGCGCACATCCTGGCGCCATCGGCAGATCACCCTGACCGGGTCGCCAATGCGCATGACCCTCACTACGGCAGCACTACCGTGGATGTGGCTCCGGACGAGATGGCGGAGGTACGGGCCCGCGCGCGCAGTGGGCGCAGCTCCACCTGGCACGTGCTGATCGCGGCGGGTGCGCTGCTCGCCGCTCAGCTCTCCGGGGAAACCGATGTGGCTCTGATGACCCTCCGGGCTTCGCGTGATCACAAGGATTTCCAGGAGACGATCGGCATGTTCGTCGACACCATGCCGCTGCGGGTCGATCTCAACGGATGCGAGACCTTCCGGGATGTCCTTGTCCGTGCACGCAATACTTGCCTGGAGGCGTATCGCCGCCCGCTGCCGAGCCGCAATATCGCAGAGGAAAGCCCTGATTTCCTACAGCCCTACGTGAGTTCGGAGAACGTACCGGTCCTCTTCACCTACTCGGTGCATGCACGACCGGGCGAGGAAATCAGGATCGCCGACGGAGCCGAGCCAGTGAAACTTCGGCAGGAGGCAGCGCTCAACCGAGGGGGCTTGTGCAACTGGATTATCTGGGACCTCCAGTCGGGCGGCCTGAGGATGCAGCTCGAATATCCCCCCGAGCGGATCGATGAAGGCACCGCAGCGCACTGGACCACGCTGTTCCGCGAACTGATGCTGCGCATCACCAACACTCCCGATCAGAGCTGGAAGGAAGTCTAGTGGACGCCACAACCGCCAATGACCTTGCCTCCAAGGTTCTCGCCACGGTGATCACCGCGGTCCAGAGGGTCTATTCCGGGGAAGTCGACGAGAACCTCGACCTGATCGCGGCCGGCTTCGATTCGCTTTCCTCCATGGAGCTGACGACCATCCTGGAGCAGGAACTCGGTGTCGACTGCACGCTCGCGGATATTTTCGACACGACCTCGCTTGCCGAGCTGGCCGACCTTCTGGTCCAGCGCATCAATGAGGCCGGCAACCGGTAGCACCGAGGAACGGTGAGGAGGCAAGGAGCCCGCAGCACCTGATGGAGGCGTCGGATGACTGAAGAGAACGAAGCCTGCACAGTCGTCGTGTGCAGGTATCAACCGGAGCTGCTCGCGGCGCTCTTGGACCACGATGCCCGGGCTTCCCGAGACGTCGACGTCTGTGTCGTGCTGGAACGCGCCGACGTCATGTACAAGTCGACGGACGAACAGCTGCTCGCACGGTGCCGAAAGGTATACACCGTCGGCAGTTTCGACTCGCTGGCCGAACTGTCGGCTGTAGCCGTCGATCTGCGCCAAGCCTGGCCGCCGGTGAGCCGGGTGTGCAATCAGGACGAGCTGAGCCAGTTCGGCGCGGGCTATCTGAGGTTGCTGCTCCAGGACGCTCAGTCCGAGCCGATTCATCACGTCGCGCTCCGGGACAAGCGCTTGATGAAGCAATTGGTCCGAGACGCAGGTGTGCCCACAGCGGAGTTCCGGTCCCTTCCTGAGCCCGGAGACCGGGCCGCCGCGGCCGCGGCCGCGGGCGAGCTCACTGCTCCGTTGGTCGTGAAGCCGGCCGCCGGCTTCGGAGCCAGCTCCACGGTCAGAGTCGATGACGCCGAGGAACTGGGCCGGGCAGCCGGCGAGGTGACCTTCGATCCGGCGCAGCGCTCCCGGCATCTGATCGTCGAGGAGTTCGTGCCGGGCGATGAGTTGTGCGTCGATGCACTCTGGTCCGGCGGAGAGGCGCTGACCTTCGTGGTGCACCGTTATCTGCGCCCACGGATGACAGTTCTGGAGAACGCGCTTGACGGATCGGTGATCCTGCTGCCCGAGGAACATCCTGAGTTGTACCGCCGGCTGCGAGAGATGCATTCCCGGATCAACCCGGCTCTCGGCATCCACGACGGGCCGAGCCACCTCGAGGTTTTCGAGCGTCCGGACGGTGAGCTGGTCTTCTCCGAGGTCGCTTCGCGTGCCGGAGGCGGCTGGGTCCAGGACATGATCAGTGCCTATCACGGCCACTCCACATGGTCACTGGTCGCCGAGACGGTTCTGACCGGTGGCGTTCCAGCCTTCCACCGGGCCTTTCCGCACATTGGCGGGATCAGCATCCGGCCGGCCTCGCCCGGTGTCATCACCGCGGAACCAGCCGACACCGACCTGCAGGCCTTTCCGGGCACGATCGCCTGGCACCGGCGCCGTCGCATCGGTGATCGAGCCCGTCTGATGGGACCGTCGGACTGGTACTTCTTCGTGATCCTCGGTGCGGACACGGCCGAGGGCCTCGTGGAGACCTGCGTCCGAGCTGCCCGGACCTTCGCCCTCCGGACGGATGCCGAGGACACATCCGCGGTTGCGTCGAAGCCATCGGACCGCGAGGGGCGTCGGCCGCAGTCGACGAGATGACGGCCTCCACGACGCCCTGGCCCCAAAGATCTGGTCGACGTCGACCGCCATGCGTGCAATTGAACCACGCAAAAGTGGAGAATGTGGGATTCTGAAATGAATGCAGATTACTCCGCTGCATCCTGGGCGGACGTGTCATGCGGTCTGTCGAGTCGCCACCCCTGCGGAACCGTTCCGATTCGCGAGTCGATCGCTTATCCGTTCCTGGAACAGGCAACCACACAGCCCCACCGCGAGGCCGTAAGGCATTCTTCCGGAGTATATACGTACGGGCAACTCGCAGAACGAGCAATTTCAGTTACCGGCGGCCTCCAGGATTTCGGAGTCACACCGGGATCTCGGATCTCCTTGATCGCGAACCGCGACCCCCAGTTGATTGTTTCCGTCATCGCGTGCCTCATGGCAGGTGCGATCGTTTCCGTCGTGGATGCATCGTATCCGGTGAGACGCATACATGGAATGGTCGCTGCTGCTCGACCTGCCTGCGTACTCGTCGCCGGAACACGCTATCGCTCAGATTCAGGAATCCCCGTCCTCTCCACTGATAAAATCGCCTTCCGTAGCGGAACCGTCACCGAAAACGCCTCCGCCCACGCGTATCTTGGACACACATCCGGGACTACCGGCCACCCCAAGCTTGTCAATGGAACGCACAGTGCGGTCAGGCACTTCATCCAGTGGTATGCACAGAAATTCAAGCTGGACGCGCATACTCGCTTCGCCATGATCTCCGGCCTGTCACATGACCCGCTGTGGCGGGACATTTTCCTGCCCCTCTCCATCGGCGGCCAGGTCCACATACCTGACGTCCGCACGTGGGCTCACGGAGAAAAGCTCGCAGCCTGGTTGCAGGAAAACGCCATCACCGACCTCAACACCACCCCGACAATGGCGCGAAGATTCCTGACGGGACAAGGGGGCCCTCTGGCCGCATTGCGCCGTGTGGTTCTTGGTGGAGAGCCAACATATTGGGATGACCTTCGCAGCTTCACGAGGAGCGCCCCCGCAGCCACCTTCGTGCCCTCCTACGGTGCAACCGAGACCCCCCAAATTGCCGCCCTGGGAGTCCTTGATCCCGGTGATATCGGAGACCAGTCGGGCATGGTCCCGCTCGGGGCCGCCGCTCCAGGCTTTGAACTGATGCTCGTGGACGAGGCCGGCGCCAGGATGTCCGGCGAAGGGTTCGGTGAAATAGTTGTCCGCTCTCCACA
>Ga0160458_100747_pt1 | contig 10061 bp, 7 predicted proteins | sample HID1973I_E6MG_FD_108247 | JGI IMG/M metagenome (GOLD analysis project Ga0160458, IMG submission 108247) | Enriched mosquito-associated microbial communities from UW Madison campus, WI, USA - HID1973I_E6 MG | ecosystem: Host-associated > Arthropoda: Insects > Digestive system > Unclassified ...
CAGCCTGTCCATCTACGAGCGCAGCAAGCAGTCGGGCATCGTCGCTGTCTCGCTTCAGGATGGCAGTCCACCGCGGCTGGTCCAGTTGCTCAACGTCATCGGCGCCCAGTACGTTCAGCAGAACATCAACCGGCGCGCGGCCGAGGCGCAGAAGTCGCTGGCCTTCCTGGATGTGCAGCTGCCGGCGTTCAAGCGCCAGCTCGAACAGTCCGAAGAAGCCTTTAACCGCTTTCGCAATCTCAACGGGTCGGTCTCGATCGACGATGAAGGTACGCAGGCGCTGGGCCTGGTGGTGGAGCGGCAATCGAAGTTGTTCGAGGCTCAGCAGCGCCGCACCGAGCTCGCGCAACGATTCACCTCGGCGCATCCGGTCGTGCAGACGCTGGACGCCCAGATCGCCGCGCTGAAATCCAGCCTGTCCGAGGTTCAGGCCCGCATCCGGGCGTTCCCGCAATTGCAGCAGGAGGCCGTGCGCCTCGAGCGCGACGTGCGCGTCAATTCCGAGCTCTACCGGTCGCTTTTGAACAACGCGATGCAGCTGCGGCTGGTCAAGGAGGGCAAGGTGGGCAACGTGCGCGTGCTCGACGAGGCGGTCGAGCCGATGCTCCCCATCAAGCCGCGGCGCACGACCATCGTGGCTGCCGCCCTGGCGCTCGGTCTGTTCCTCGGCGTGATGGCGGCGCTGCTGCGCAACATGCTCGTCGAGCACCGGATTCGCGACGCCTATGAAGTGGAAGCGGGCACGGGCATGGCCGTTTTCTCCGCCATTCCCTTCAGCACGCGCCAGGCGACCATCGCCCAGCGGCGCCTGACCGGACCCACCGGCGTGCGCCTGCTTGCAGTCGAAAACCCCGATGATTCCACCGTCGAAAGCCTTCGCAGCATGCGCACGGCGCTGCAGTTCGCCATGCTCGAAGCGCCCAGCAACCGGGTGATGATCACCGGGCCGACCCCGGGTGTCGGCAAGAGTTTCGTCACTGCCAATTTCGCGGCGCTGCTGGCGGCGTCGGGCAAGAAGACCCTGCTCATCGACGCCGACCTGCGTCGCGGCCGCCTGCACCAGTACCTGGGCTTGCAGCGCCACGGCGGGTTGTCCGAACTGATCGCCGGCAGCCTGACCATCCAGCAGACCGTCCACAAGCAGGTCACGCAGAACCTGGATTTCCTGGCCACCGGGCAGTTGCCCCCCAACCCGGGCGAACTGCTGACGTCCGACTCCTTCGCCAACGTCATGAAGCGGCTGTCGGAGCAGTACGACATCGTGGTGATCGACACGCCGCCGGTGCTGGTCGCGTCGGACGCCTCGTCGACTGCCGTCCATGCCGGTACCGTGCTCATGGTGGCCAAGTCGGACATGTCCACGATGGGTGAGATCAAGGAATCGATGCGGCGGCTGTCGCTGGGCGGCAAGACCGCCGCCGGCGTGCTGCTCAACGGCGTCGACAACCGCCGCCGGTCCTACGGCAACAGGATGGGCCGCTACAGCCACGCGGACTACGGCTACGAGAGCATCCTGCCGGAACACCAGTAGCGGCGCGGGGTGCGGTGCGCGAACGCACCCGCCCATCCATCCCTTCCCTCCTTCGGCTGCGGGCGCTGAGCCCCTGGTGGTCAGTCGCGCCCGCGCGGGGCCGCCATGCAGGCGTGCAGGTCGGCCTCGAGGCGATGGAGCACGCTGTCGCGCGCCAGGGTTTCTTCGGCAATCGTGCGCGCGCGCAAGCCGAGTTCGCGCCGCAGATCCGGCGCGGCCGCCAGCGTGCGCACGGCTGCGGCGAAGGAATCGGCGTCCTGAGGAATCGCCAGCAGGCCGCATTGGGCCACCACGTGGCCCAGTTCCGTTTCCGGCCGGGCGCCGGCCACTACCGGGCGTCCGCTGCTGAGCATGCCGGTGAGCTTGGATGGCATGACCAGATCCGCGGCGTCCGCTTTCTGCGGCAGCAGGTGGATGTCGGCCAGGCCGAGCAGGTCGGGCAGGCGCTCGAGCGGCTGGAGATCGAGGAAGCGGACATTCGGCAATGCCGCGCACGCCTGGACGAGGGCCGCGCGTGCCGCCCCTTCGCCGCAATAGACGAAATGAATGTCGGTCCGGTCCTGGAGCCTTTCGGCCAGCCCGGACAGCACCTCCAGGCCCTGCTTGGCTCCCATGTTCCCCGAATAGAGCGCGACCACATCCGTCTGCGCAATGCCGAGTTCGGCGCGGTAGCGGCTGGGCTCGGTCAGTGGCCGCACCGCCGAGACGTCGACCCAGTTGGGCAGGGCGCGCAGGCGCGCCGGGTCGACGCCCTTGTCGCGGGCGCGCTCGAGCATCCGGGCGGAGATCGTCGAGACGCGGTCGAAGCGTTGCAGCAGCCAGCGCTCCGCTGCGCAGGCGACGCGGCGCAGACGGTCGCCCTTGAGCAGTCCGAGTTCGAAGGCCGCATCCACTTCGTAGTCCTGGATGTGGAGCCATGCCGCGGCTCCGCTCATGCGGGCCAGTGCGAGGGCACCGGGCGCGCAGGCGAAAGCGGGCGCCACCATCCAGACCACGTCCGGCTTCCAGCGCCATTGAGCCAGCAGCATGGGCAGGCTGGTCAGGGCGAAGGCGCCCAGGTGCAGCAGGCGCCGCAGGCCCGTGGGCTTGGCGGGAACCCATAGCGGGCAGCGCATGACCTGCACGCCCTGCCATTGCTCACGGCCATAGCGGCCCGCGCGATAGCCCGGCCAGACCGACCAGGCGGGGTAGTACGGCGGCGCGGTCACGACGCGCACGTCGTGGCCCTGCGCTGCCAGCCACTGAGCCATCTCCCCGGTGTACTTGCCGATGCCGGTGAGCTCGGGTGCGAAATTGATCCCGTAGAGCAGCAGCTTCATGCGGCCGGCGCCGCTGGCCCGGGCATGCGGCTGCGGCGGCGCCTCGTGCGCCGGCGCGAGCGGCCCGGCCGGCAATGCCTGGCGTTGCGTTTCAGACATGGGCGCTGCGCCCGTCCAGCCGGCCTGCGCGATCGGGATGATCGGGATGCGACTCGAGCACGACGCCCACCAGCGCCCGTGCGACCTGCTCCATCCGGAACTTCTGGTCGAAGCAGTCGCGTGCGGCCTGGCGCATCTTCCGCCATCGTTCGTCGGGCGTGGCCAGCCAGCGCCCGAGCGCGGCGCTGGTGCCTTCCGCCGTATCCGGTGCCACGTAGCCGGCGCCTGCATGCTCGATCTCGCGCCAGATGTTGACCTTGTCGCTGATGAGCACGGGGCAGCCGCAAGCCAGTGATTCGACCACCGCGACACCGAAGTTCTCCTGGTGCGAGGGCAGGCAGAAGGCGTCGGCAGTGCGCAGGGCGCCCCACTTGACCGCGCCTTGCAGCATGCCGGCCCAGAGGATCCGGTCGCTGACGCCAAGCCGTCGGGCCTGCTGCTCCAGTTGCGCCTGCCACTGCGGCTGGGCGGGGCCGGCCATGACCAGGTGCACGTCGGGCGCCCGGGCGCAGGTACGGGCGAAGGCCTCGATCAGCAGGTCGCAGCCCTTCTTCGGATGGATCCGGCCCAGGAACAGCAGAACGCGCTTGCCGCGCAGTTGAGGAAACGCCGAACCGAATGCCTGCCGCGAAGCCTGCGGATCGTCGTCGGGCGGTGCGGTGCCGAATGACACGATCGCCTCCTTGCACCGATACAGCCAGAAGGCCTGCCGTGCCAGCAGGCGCTCTTCCTCGCAGGTGAAGAGAACCCGGCGCGCATCGCGCAGGACGCGGTACTCCGCCCACGGCCAGTACAGCCACTTCTTGAGGTGCTTGAGCGGATAGCGGTGCTTGAACCAGGGGTCCAGCATGCCGTGCGGAAAGACGAAGTAGGGCGTTTGTGAATGAGCCAGGGCCTGGCGTGCGGCCAGGCCGATGTACTGCCACAAGCCGTTGACGATGACGGCATCGAAGCGGTGTGCATGCGCATCGAGCCACGGCCGCAGGCGTGCGCTGTAGCCGAACCGGCCGCGGCCAGGGCCGAGGGCATGCAGCGGCGCATCGAAACCCGCAGCGCAGGGCGCGTCCGCGGCATCGAGCGAGACGAACTCGCCGTCGTGGCCCAACTTGGCCAATGCGCGGTGCAGTTGCGTGGCACCCTCGATGGGACCGCCGCCGGCCGGATCGACCGAGGCGATGAGATGCAGGAATCGCATGCCGGTTCGCACCCTCTCAATCGAAGAAGCGCAACCGTGGATAGCGCAACGTCAGCAGGCCGAGCGCCAGCAGGATGCCGATCAGCCCATGGGCCGTCAGCTGGCCGATCACCGGCCAGGTGGTCAGCGCCAGCCCAAGGGTCAGCCACACCAGCACGGGGAAGATCGCCCGCGTGCGCAAGCTTTGCCTGATGCTCACGGATACGCCGATGCCTATGGCGATCAGCTTGAGCACGATGAACAATGCGCCGAGGAGGCCGCCCTCGATCAACGATCGACCCTGCTCGGTCTCGCCGAACGTGAATACTGCGCGGCCGCTGAAGCGGGCGAACCCGGCCAGGTTGGATCCGATGCCGATGCCCGCGCCCAACCAGTCGGCGCGGTCATAGGTGGAAGCCTCGCCCACCAGGGTAGTGACCAGGCGCTCGGCAATGCCCTCGGTCTGCGCCGCGCTTTCAAAGCGTTCCTGGGTGGTCCTGAGCGCGTCGCTGAAGACGAAGGCCAGCGCGCCGATCAGGCAGATGGCGACCACCGCCGCGATCATGGCGCGGCCCTTCTGACGCATCGGCGAGAAGGCCAGGTTGCCCACCAGGTAGAGAAAGAGCAGCCCGCCGAGAAACAGGAAGGAGGCGCGCGCCCCGCTGACCAACGTGCAGACGATCAACGCTGCAAACGTTGCCGCCGCCAAAATGCGGTGCCTCGGCCTGGTCTTGCGTGCTTCGAAGATGCCGAGCGCGAACGGCGCGCACATTGCCGCGAACGTGACGAAGCCCGCGGTGAAGCTGAAAGTGCCCGTCGTTCGTACCACGCCCGCCGTCAATTGGAAGACTTCGTCGACGTCATCGCCGAGCGACTTGTTGATGAAGCTCTCGGGCGGTGCCTGGCGCTGCAGCGCGACGAGCGGGGCCATCAGCAACAGGGCCAGCATGAGGACGCGCAAGGCGACGACGTAGTCGCGTTCGTTCATGCCCGCGGCGGCAGCGACTGCGAACCAGAACGAGAGCAGCCAGAAGCGCAGGCCGATCAGGAAGACGGTGAAAGTGCTTTCGCCGAGGGTCAGCTGCAGCAGGCCCCAGCCGACGACGCAGCAGGTCCACAGCAGCATCGCCCGCGACAGGAGGGGCAGGCGGGCGAAATGACCCAGCCAGAAGGCGCGGCCGATGGTGAAGACGACCAGCAGGTCGCGCAGCCCGATCAGCGGCGTCGACATGGCGTTGGACACCCATTTGCGCACCGCTCCCTCGTAGATCAGGATGAGCATGACGGCAATGAATAGCTTGCCCGTGGTCGAAACCCGGCCCGCGACGGCAAGCCTCGGCGGCGCAGTCCCGGGGGCAGCGGCCGGCCTGCCGGTGAAGCTCGGCGTCATGGCGTGGCGCATATCAGTTCCCGCAGGGACATGGCGTGGGCTTCGGCGCGGTGCGGCTGGTACCAGGCGAAGGCGGCCTCGCCGACGGACTGCGCTTCGGACTGCGCCTGGCCGAGTGCCGCGGTGCCGGCCAGGTAATGGCGGCCCGCCGACAGCCCGTCATGCAGCGGGTACCGTTGCGTCAGCAGCAGGGTGCACACGCCATGCGCGCAGTACGCGGCATAGACCCCGCTCTTGGCCAGCACGTGCGTGGGATAGGACAGGACGCCGAACCGGGCCTGTGCCAGGTGGCGGCTGACATCCGCGGCCGGCAGGGGGCCGTGGGCCTGGATCTGGCCGGTCGTTACCAGCTCGCGGTAGCCCTGCGAGTCGATGACCGGGCCGATGTCATGGATCTCCAGGCCTTCGCTGCGAACCCATTGCCAGAACGACGGGTCCAGACGGGCGTAGGCCATCGCGCGAATCTGGGGGCCGCCAAATACCACCACCGTGTTCGAGCGCGGCCCGGGTAGCGCTTCAGGTTCACCTACGTTGGAGCAGACCGGCAGCACCCGGTTCGGCACTTGCGGGCAGTGTCCGCGCAGCCAGCGGGCTCCCGCGTCATAGCTGGTCAGCCAGTAGCTCGACAATCCGCCCAGTTCGCCGGCGATGTGCCGTTGCAGCGGGGCGAGCCAGAAGGCCGAACGCCACGGCACGGTGGCCCCCATGAACAATTCGTGGAAGTAGATGCCGATACGCGCACCGCGCTCGCGCAGTTGCCGCATGCGCGTCACCAGCCACGTTGGAATGCCGCGCGGATGGTAGCCGTAGCCGCTGAAGTGCAGCACGATGTCGCCATCGCCGTAGTCGGCCAGCGCGGTCTGCGGCGTCGGCGCAAGTATGCGGCTCGCCATGCGGCGCCCCAGGATCTGCGCGTAGTCGTGAACGCCGCCGGTTCCCGCCGGGATGAGCGAGACGACTTCCCTGGGCATGGTGCGGCTGTGTACGGCAAGGCTGGACATCGGCTGTTTCGCCTGTGCGTCGGCCGGCGCTCAGGCGGCGTGGGCGCTGGCGGCCTCCTGGGCATGCCGCGCCTGGAAGTCGGCGTAGGCGCGCTCCAGCCCGTCGCGCAAGGAGGTGCTGGCCTGCCATCCGAGCCGTCGCAGCAGGCCGACGTCGAGCAGTTTGCGCGGTGCCCCGTCGGGCTTGGAGGAGTCGTACTCGAGCCTGCCGCCGAAACCCACCACGTCGGCCACGAGTGCGGCCAGTTCGGCGATCGACAGGTCGTCGCCGGTGCCGACATTGACGTGGCTCTGCATCGGCCGCGTGTGGGCGGCCAGCTCGTGTGCCGGGAGGTTCATGACGTGAACGCAGGCCTCGGCCATGTCGTCGACGTAGAGGAACTCGCGCCGCGGCTTGCCGCTGCCCCAGATGGCCACGGAAGGCGCGTCGGCCAGCCTGGCGTCGTGCAGGCGCCGGATCAGCGCGGGCACCACGTGGCTGTTCTCGGGGTGGTAGTTGTCGCCCGGCCCGTAGAGGTTGGTCGGCATCACGCTGCGATAGTCGGTGCCGTATTGACGGTTGTAGCTCTCGCACATCTTGATGCCGGCGATCTTGGCGATCGCGTACGGCTCGTTGGTCGGCTCGAGACTGCCCTGGAGCAATGCCGATTCGTCCATGGGCTGGGCCGCCATGCGCGGATAGATGCAACTCGATCCGAGGAACAGCAGCTTGCGCACGCCGCTGCGCCATGCCTCGTGGATCACGTTGGCCTGCACCATCAGGTTGCCTTGAATGAACTCCGCCGGATAGGTGTTGTTCGCGTGGATGCCCCCCACCCGCGCGGCGGCCAGATACACCTCGTCGGGACGCTCGCTTTCGAACAGCGCGCGCACGTCGGCCTGTTGCGTGAGGTCCAACTCGGCATGCGTGCGCGTAATGATGTGGGCATGTTCCTGGCGTTGCAGGCAGCGCACGATCGCGCTGCCGACCATGCCGCGGTGACCGGCGACGTAGATGCGTTTTCGGATGTTTGGCATGGGGTGAGGGGTCCCGGAATGCGGCGGCGATGCTGGCGGCCGCTCAGCGCGAGCCGTCACCGGTGAAGACCACCACAACCGTCTTCACGAGGATCTTGCAGTCCAGCCAGAGCGACCAGTGCGTCACATAGTACGCGTCGAGCTCGACCCGCCTGGCGTAGGGCAGCCGGTTGCGTCCACTGACCTGCCACAGGCCGGTGATGCCGGGTCGCATGGCGCAGTAATGCTGCCAATCGCGGCCGTAGAGCGTGCGCTGGCGCTCCATGCAGGGGCGAGGCCCGACCAGGCTCATGTCGCCCTTGAGGACGTTCCAGAATTGCGGCAGCTCGTCCATGCTGAGCTTGCGAATGAGCTTGCCGATCGGCGTGATGCGGGGATCCCGCTCGAGCTTCTGGAAAGTATCCCATTCGGTCCTGGCCACGTCGTTCTTGCTCAGGAAGTGATCGAGCACCGCGTCGGAGTCCTGCACCATCGACCTGAACTTGTAGAAGCGGAAACGCCGCCCATCCTGGCCGAGCCGAATCTGGCCGAAGTGGACCGGGGCGCCCATGCTCACGCGCACGCACAGCGCAGTCAGCAGGTACAGCGGACCCAGGAGGATGAAGAACAGCAGCGCGCCGACGATGTCCATGCTGCGCTTGGCGGCCCGTTCCAGCAGGTTCAGGCGTTGCGGCGCGGCCGGCGCGCCAAAGGGCAGGGAGTGACCGCCTCCATCTGAAGGGAACTCTCGGTTCAGATGGCCGTGGGCACTGGAGTCGGGACGGAACATGCAGATTCCTTGTACGGGCGGCGCGGAAGCGTTCTAAAGGCCATGTAACGCTTTGCTACTACTGGCAAGAATTTGAACACAAAAGATAACTTATGTCCCGCCGTCGAACGGCGTACGCCAAACGATGCATGTCTCTCCGCTGCACCCCTACACGCGAGGCATACGCAACTCAGAAAACCGGGTCGCCCGCACGCCAAATGTGTAGTACTTTAGGTTTTAGCATGAGTAACGGAAGTCTGGAAATATTTGTTGTGTGTGTGCACCGACTTCTTCCAAAACGTTAACGAGAATCAATGTGCGGGGCAGGCCCATTCGCGTCGGCCAACCATGAAAAAAGGGCGGCCCGGAATGCTCCGGGCCGCCCTTGCGGACTTTGTTTGACGGCCGAGGGGCCGTCCGACTGATCAGGCCGCCGGTGTGTCGGCGCCCTTCTGGTCCTCGAACGGCAGGACCACGTTCGACAGGTCGCGCCGGGTTTCGACCAGGATCACGTCGTCGTCGAACTTGACCGGCACGGGCCGTTCGCGCGGCACATGGATCGGCTTCGGTTCGGCCGCGATGGAGGCCTGCACCTGCGCCACGCGTTCGGCGTCGGAATTGACCCATTGCAGTCCGGCACCTTGTGCGATCTGGGCCAGGTCGGCCGTCGGCAGGGCGAACGGCGTCACCCGTGGCATGGCGCCCCGGCCGGCCGATGCCTCGGCAGGCGCGGCGACCGGTGCGGCGGCGCTGGCCGTCGTCCCGACCGACTCCAGCACCGGCGCCGGGGCGACCGGAGCGGCGATCTGGACTGCGGGCGCGGCAACCTGCTCGTCCCGTGCCGTCATCGGCTCGGCGGCGGAGGTGTCCGGCGAGCCGGCTTCGTCGCGCGGGGCACGCTCGCGGCGATCGCGGCCATAGCGGTCTCGCGAGCGCGGACGGCGTTCCTCGCGTTCCGCGTCCTGCCCTGCAGCCGTGTTCACTTCTCCCGGCTGCACTTGCGCTGCGTCGGCCACTGGCTCCTGAGGAGCCTGGGCGTCTGCCTCGGCACGCTGGTCTTCGCGCGGGGCGCGTTCGGCACGGTCGCCACGCTCACCACGCTCACCACGCTCACCACGCTCACGACGCGGGCGCTGTGCGCGTTCGCGCGGCGCTTCGTCGGTGAATCCTTCGCGCTCCGGTGCGGTCGACAGGGCTTCAGGCGCAGCGTCGGTCACGCCGTCCTGGCTGGGTGCCAGGGCTCGGACGTCATTGCCACGGCGTTCGCCGCGACCGCCACGGCGCTCGCCGTCGCGTCCTTCGCGCCGGTCGCCTTCACGCCCCTCGCGGCGCTCGTCACTGCGTACTTCGCGGCGCTCATCGCTGCGTCCTTCACGACGCTCACCGTCGCGTGCTTCGCGGCGCTCGCCGTCGCGTGCTTCGCCGCGTGCCTCACGGCGCTCGCCGTCGCGTGCTTCGCCGCGTGCCTCACGGCGCTCGCCGTCCCGCCCTTCACGGCGCTCGTCGCCGCGTCCTTCGCGACGGTCGCCCTCGCGGCGCTCGCCTTCGCGCCCTTCACGGTTTTCCCGTGCCGGGCGGCCTTCGCGATCCTCGCGGCGCTCGCGCACCTCGGCGCCTTCGCGGTTGTCGCGCGCTTCGCGGACGGGCTGCTCACGCCCTTCGCGACCCGACTGGCCTTCCGGTCGCGCGTCCCGGCGCTGCTCGCCGTTGCGGCCACCGCGTCGGTCACCGCGTCCGCGGCCTTCGCCATCGCGGCCACCGGCACGGCGGGCTTCGCCGTCA
>Ga0160458_100750_pt1 | contig 9956 bp, 10 predicted proteins | sample HID1973I_E6MG_FD_108247 | JGI IMG/M metagenome (GOLD analysis project Ga0160458, IMG submission 108247) | Enriched mosquito-associated microbial communities from UW Madison campus, WI, USA - HID1973I_E6 MG | ecosystem: Host-associated > Arthropoda: Insects > Digestive system > Unclassified ...
CAGGATCATGACCGGCGCGGTGATGCCGGCCGGCCTGGACACCGTCGTGCCGCAGGAGTTCTGCCGTGCCGAAGATGACATCGTCCGCTTTCCGGCCAGCGCCCTGCGCCGCGGCGACAACCGCCGCCTGGCCGGCGAGGACCTGCAGCGCGGCGAGCCGGCGCTGCGCGCGGGCGACCGCATCGGCCCCGCCGGCCTAGGCCTTGCAGGCAGCCTGGGCGCGCCCCGGCTGCCGGTGCTTCGGCGCCTGCGGGTCGCCTACTTCTCCACCGGCGACGAGATCCTGAGCCTGGGCGAGGCTGCGCGCGAGGGCGCGGTGTTCGACAGCAACCGCTATACCGTCTCCGGCCTGCTGCGCCGCCTCGGCTGCGAGGTGATCGACCTGGGCCTGGTGCGCGACGACCCGGCGGCGCTCGCGGCCACCCTGCGCCAGGCTGCCGACACGGCCGACGCGATCATCACAAGCGGCGGCGTCAGCGTCGGCGAAGCCGACCACACCCGCGCCGTCATGCAGCAGCTCGGCGACATGGCGTTCTGGCGCGTGGCCATGCGCCCGGGCCGGCCGATGGCGGTCGGCCTGATCCCCGCCAGCGGCGCCGAGCGCCCGCCGGCCGTCCTGTTCGGCCTGCCCGGCAACCCGGTGGCGGTGATGGTCACGTTCCTCGCCTTCGTGCGCCCTGCCCTGCTGCGCATGATGGGCTGCAACGCGGCCGGCGTCGCGCCGCCGCCGCTCCTGCGCGCCCGCAGCGCCACCGCCATCCGCAAGAAGCCCGGCCGCACCGAGTACCAGCGCGGCTTCGTCCAGCCATGCCCGGGCGAGCTGCCGCAGGTGCGCATCGCCGGCAACCAGGGCTCGGGCGTGCTCAGCTCGATGGTCCTGGCCAACGGGCTGGTGGTGCTGCACCACGACCAGGACAGCGTCGCGGCCGGCGGCGAAGTCGACGTGATGATGTTCGACGGCGTGGTCTGAGCCGGCCGGCTCAGGCCCACCGGCAGATCACAGCCGTCCCAGCGCCCGCTGCACGCCCTTGTTGGCGAGCATGTCCGCGCGCTCGTTGCCCGGATCGCCCGAGTGCCCGCGCACCCAGTGCCACTCGATCTTGTGGCCGCTGCCCTGCACCAGGGCGTCCAGCCGTTGCCACAGCTCGACGTTCTTGACCGGCGAGCCGGTGGACGTGCGCCAGCCCTTGGCCTTCCAGCCGCGCACCCATTCGGTGATGCCCTGGCGCACGTACTGGCTGTCCAGGTAGAGCGCCACGATGCAGGGGCGCTTGAGCGCCGCCAGGCCCTCGATGACGGCGGTCAGCTCCATGCGGTTGTTGGTCGTGAGCACTTCGCCGCCGAACAACTCCTTCTCGCTGGCACCGGCCTTGAGCCACACGCCCCAGCCGCCCGGGCCGGGGTTGCCCTTGCAGGCGCCGTCGGTGTACATCTGAACTTCGGTCAACGGATCATCTCTTTCGTCTTTCGTCTGTGGTGCGCCGGCCCGCGGTGCACCCGCCCGGCCACCGACACCGGCGCGGCGGCGATCGCCGGCTTGCGTTTCCATTCGGCCTGCAGCATGTGCATGCCGCGCACCCGCTTGACGGCGACGATGAAATACACCGCGCCGAAAATGGGCCACCAGCGTTCGCCGGCGTCGTCGAGCCAGCCGAAGCGCTCGAGCCAGGCCTGGCTGCGCACGGCGGGCCGGTAGAGGCCGAAGCGCCCGGATTCGACCTCGAAATTGAGCAGCCGCAGCCAGTCGCGCATGCGCCAGTAGCCGATGAAGTCGCCCGCCTCGGGCAGGAACAGCTCGCCGAAACCCAGCCGGCGGTACATGTGCGCGCGCCGCTGGCGCATGCCCCACAGGCTGGTCGGGTTGAGCCCGCATACGACCACCCGGCCTTCGGGCACCAGCACCCGCTCGACCTCGCGCAGCGTGGCATGCGGATCGGGGTTGAGCTCCAGCGAATGCGGCAGCACCACCAGGTCCAGGCTGTTGGCCGGAAACGGCAGGGCCGCGAAGTCGGTCAGCAGCGTCGGCCGGCGCGGCATGGGCAGCCGTTCGGCCGCCAGCCAGCGGTGCGGCATGCGGTTGGTGCGCAGGGCGTCGATCTGGGGCAGGCCGAGCTGGAGCGCGTGGTAGCCGAACACGTCGGCCACGGCCTGGTCGAACTGCGTCTGCTCCCATTCGAGCAGATACCTGCCCGGGGCCGTTTCCAGCCACTCCTCCAAACCTATAATTTGACTGCTCATGACCCTCGTTCCGCTGCCCGCCTTTGCCGACAACTACATCTGGATGCTCCAGCTCGAGTCCGGCGCGATCGTGGTGGACCCGGGCGAAGCCGAACCGGTGCTCGACGCCCTGGCACGCAGCCAGGCCAGGCTGGCCGCGATTCTAGTCACCCATCATCACGCCGATCATGTCGGTGGCGTGGATGTCCTGCGCCAGGCGACGGGTGCGATGGTATTCGGTCCGGCCGGCGAGACGATCCCCGAGCCCTACCGTCCGCTCGGCGATGGCGACGTCGCCGAGGTGCTGGGCCTTCCGTTCTCGGTGATCGACGTGCCCGGCCATACCGCCGGGCATATCGCCTATTTCCTGCCGGCGCACGCCGCGCCGGACGGCGTGCCGCTGCTCTTTTGCGGCGACACGCTGTTCTCGGGCGGCTGCGGGCGCCTGTTCGAGGGCACGCCGCAGCAGATGCTGCACTCGCTCGATGCGCTTGCCGCGCTGCCGGGCGAAACCCGGGTGTGCTGCGCCCACGAATACACGCTGTCCAACCTGCGCTTCGCGCGGGCCGTGGAACCAACCAACGACACGCTCGCACGCTACCAGGCCGACTGCGAGGCGCTGCGCGCCCGCGGCCTGCCGACGCTGCCGTCGCGCATCGACACCGAGCGTTCCATCAACCCCTTCTTACGCAGCCGCCAAGACTCGGTCCGCGCCACCGTGGGCGCCCATGCCGGGCTGCCTCCGCAAGCCCCCGACACCGACGTCTTTGCGGCCTTGCGCCAATGGAAAAACAACTTTCGATGAAGCTACTCTGGGCATGGCTGCTCGCCACCCTCTTTCTTGCCGGATGCGCAACGCAATCGGGCCCGCCGCTCATTCCCGGCGGCAACCTCAAACCCATCACCCAGACCGACCTCGGCGAAGGCAGCGACCACCGCGTCATGACGATGGTGCCGCCCGTCGACATGTGGGACCGCATCCGCCGCGGATTTCGCATGCCCGACCTGGACAACGACCTGGTGCGCGACCGCGAGCAGTGGTATGCCACCCGTCCGGACTACATCGAGCGCATGACGGAGCGCTCCAACAAGTACATCTTCTACATCGTCGAGGAACTCGAGCGGCGCAACATGCCGACCGAGCTGGCGCTGCTTCCCTACATCGAAAGCGCCTTCAACCCGCAGGCCGTGTCCAGCGCCCGGGCCATGGGCATGTGGCAGTTCATGCCCGCCACCGGCAGCGACTTCGACCTCAAGCAGAACATCTTCCGCGACGACCGGCGCGACGTCGTCGCCTCGACCCGCGCGGCGCTCGACTACCTGCAGCGCCTGTACGACATGTTCGGCGACTGGCAGCTCGCGCTGGCCGCCTACAACTGGGGTGAAGGCAGCGTCAGCCGGGCCATCGCCAAGAACCAGAAAGCCGGACTCGGAACCACCTACAGCGACCTGAACATGCCGGCCGAGACACGCCAGTACGTTCCCAAGCTGCAGGCGGTCAAGAACATCGTCGCCAACCCGGCCAAGTTCGGCGTCGATCTTCCGTACATCTCCAACCACCCCTACTTCACTCGCGTGGCGCTCACGCGCGACCTGGACGTCGACCTCGCCGCCAAGCTGGCCGACGTGCGCATCGAGGACTTCCGCGCGCTCAACCCGGCTGCGCACAAGCCGGTGCTGCTGGCCGCCGGAACGCCGGACATCCTGCTGCCGTGGGACAACGCCGCCGTCTTCGAGCGCAATTTCAAGGCCTATGCCGAGGGACAGTACGCCAGCTGGACGGCGTGGACGGTGTCGCGCACCATGACCGTGGCCGACGCGGCGCAGCGCAGCGGCATGTCCGAGGCGGACCTGCGCGCCGTCAACAACATCCCGCCGCGCATGATGATCAAGTCGGGCTCCACGCTGATCGTGCCGCGCTCGGCGCGCGTACAGGAAGACGTGGCGGCCGTGGTGGCCGATTCGGGCCAGCTGAGCTTCCAGCCCGAGGTCGTGACGCGCCGCACGTCGGTACGCACGCGCGGCAGCGAAAGCGTCACCTCGGTCGCCCGGCGCTACAAGCTCAGCCCGGCCAGCGTCGCCGAATGGAACGACGTGCCCACCAGCCACGTGTTCAAGCGCGGCTACAACGTGGTGGTGTACTTGCCGGTGCGCGATGCCGCCGCCGCGCGTGTCGGTTCCGGCGCGCGCAGCACCAGCAGCAGCGCATCCAAGAGAAAGGTCTCGTCCAGTTCGGCCTCTTCGCGCAGCAGCGGGGCCCGGCATAGCAGCACGGCCAGCAGCAAGCGCAAGCGCTGAGCCGGCTCAGAGCTTTTCGGTCTCGCCTGCGCGCGGCTGCCAGGTCATGAGGCGGCGCTCGATCAGGCCGACGACGCCATCGAGCACCAATGCAAAGGCCGTGAGCACCACGATGCCGGCAAAGACCGTGTTGACGTCGAAGGTGCCCTCGGCCTGCAGGATCAGGTAGCCCACCCCGCGCGCCGAGCCCAGGTATTCGCCCACCACCGCGCCCACGAATGCCAGGCCCACCGACGTGTGCAGGCTCGAGAACACCCAGCTGGTGGCGCTGGGCAGGTACACGGAGCGCAGCAGCTGGCGCTGGCTCGCGCCCAGCATCCGCGCATTGGCAAGCACCACGGGGCTGACCTCGCGCACGCCCTGGTAGACGTTGAAGAACACGATGAAGAACACCAGCGTCACCGCCAGCGCCACCTTGCTCCAGATGCCCAGCCCGAACCACAGCCCGAAGATGGGCGCGAGGATCACGCGCGGCATGGAATTGGCCGCCTTGATGTAGGGGTCGAGGATCAGGCTGGCCACCGGCGCCAGCGCCAGCCAAAGGCCGAAGGCCAGTCCCAGCGCCGTGCCTACGGCAAAGGCCAGGACCGTCTCGAGCAGCGTCACGCCCAGGTGTGCGTAGATGTCGGCATTGCCCGGCAGGCCATCGGGAAACAGCGCGCTCGGCCCGAAGCCGAAAGGCATGAACCAGCTCCACACGCGGCCGAGCACCTGCACCGGCTGGCCGAAGAAGAAGGCGATGTTGTCGTGACGCGAGGCCAGGTGCCAGGCCACCAGCAGCAGCGCGAGCAGCGCCAGTTGCCACCAGCGCGCATTGCGTTCGTTGGGCTTGAACATGTCAGGCCGCCTTCTGCAGTTGCTGGGCATAGCCCTTGAGCACTTCGTCGCGCAGGACCGCCCAGATCTGCGAATGCAGTTCCACGAAGCGCTGATGCGTACGCACCTCGGCCACGTCGCGCGGCCGCGGCAGGTCGATGGTGAACTCCCCGATCGGGCGCGTCGCGGGGCCCGCGGACAACACCACCACGCGGTCGCTCATCGCGATGGCCTCGTCCAGGTCGTGCGTGATGAACAGCACGGCCTTGCGCTTGGCCGCCCACAGATCGAGCACCTCGTTCTCCATCAGCTGGCGCGTCTGGACGTCCAGCGCACTGAACGGCTCGTCCATCAGGATGATGTCGGGATCGAGCGCCAGCACCTGCGCCAGCGCCGTGCGCTTGCGCATGCCGCCGGACAGCTGGTGCGGATAGCGGTCGCCGAAGCCGCCCAGCCCCACGCGCTGGAGCCATTGCCCGGCCTGCGCCAGCGCCTCGGCGTCCGGCAGCCCGCGGTACTGAAGCCCGACCGCGACGTTGTCGATGGCGCTGCGCCAGGGCATGAGCGCCTCGGCCTGGAACATGTAGCCGGCGCGCCGGTTGATGCCCTGCAGCGGCTGGCCGAACACGTTGACGGTGCCGGTCGAAGGCGGCAGCAGGCCGGCGGCCACGTTCAGCAGCGTGGATTTGCCGCACCCGGCCGGGCCCACCACCGAGACGAACTCGCCGGCTGCCACGCGCAGCGTGGTGTCGGCCACGGCGGTGTAGCGCTGCGAAGGATCATCCTTCGAGCGGAAAGTGCATTGGATGTCGATCAGTTCGAGCGCGTATTCGGACATGCGGCAGGGGCAGCGTTGGATCGAGGGAAAAAAACAAAAGCCCGGCACGAAGGGCCGGGCGCTTGGCATGGAAGCCGGCCGCCTGCGCGGCTCAGGCCTTGTACCGGTCCTTGGCCCGTTGCGCGAACGCGTTGGTGTAGGTGCGCGACAGGTCGATCTTGTCGCTCTTGACCTCGGGACTGAAACTGGTCAGAGCGGCGAGCGCGGTCTTGGGCCCTTCGGACATGATCAGGCCATCGGTGGCGATGGCCTCGCGGATCTTGTCGAACGACGCCAGGTACAGCGCGCGGTCGCCCAGGAGATAGGTCTCCGGCACCGTCTTGATGATGTCGCCGGGCCCGGCCGTCTGCAGCCACTTGAGCCCGTGCACGATCGCGTTGGCCAGCGCCTGGCAGGTGTTGGGGTTCTCCTGCACGAACGCCTGCTTGGTGTAGAGGCACGCGGCCGGCATCGGTCCGCCGAAGACTTCCTGCGTGCCCTTGAGCGTGCGCGTATCGCTGATGATCTTGACGTCGCCCTTCTGCTCGAGCATGGTCATCACGGGGTCGGTGTTGCTGATCGCGTCGATCTGCCCCGAGCGCAGCGCGGTGAGCGCGCCGGCGGCGACGCCCACGCCCACGTAGCTCACGTCGCTTGCCTTGATGCCGGCGCGCGAGAGCACGAGGTTGGCCACCATGTTGGTGGACGAGCCCGGCGCCGAGACGCCGATCTTCTTGCCCTTGAGGTCGGCCAGCGAGGTGTAGTTGGGCAGGTTCTTGGTGGACACGCCCACCGCGATCTGCGGCGCCCTGCCCTGCAGCACGATCGATTGCAGGAACTGGTTCTTGGCCTGCAGGCTGATGGTGTGCTCGTAGGCCCCCGAGCAGACGTCGGCCGAGCCGCCGATCAGGGCCTGCAGCGCGCGCGAGCCGCCCGCAAAGTCCGATATCTCCACATCGAGGCCCTCGGCCTTGAAGTAGCCCAGCTGCTCGGTGATCGTCAGCGGAAGGTAATAGAACGCCGCCTTGCCGCCGACGGCGATCGAGACTTTGGTCTTCTCGAGCTTGTTCTGTGCAAGCACCGGCGCGGATACCGATGCGGCGGCAAGCGCAGAGGCTGTGAGGAGGGTACGGCGGGTCAACATCGGATGTTCCGTTCTGTCTTGTTGTTGATGTGCCGAGGCAGCTTAGGTGTCGTCATGCGCCGCAGCATCAGGAACATCCCCCTGCGGGTTTCCACGTAAACATGAAGACCACGTGCAATGCGCGTGCAGCGGGCCTCCTGCAGCGCCGGAGCAGCCCCTCGCGGGCGTTCACTTGCCGATGAAGAGAATGCAGATGTTGAGTGCCAGGCCCAGGCCCCAGACCAGTGTGCGCAGCGTGCCGAACCCCGCGCCATACACCACGACGTAGATCACGCGCAGCACGAGATACGCGGCCGCGCACAGGTCGAGCGTGGACTGGCGGTACCCCAGTTGGTGCGCGATGACCACCACGCCGATGAACAGCGGCAGAACCTCGAAGCCGTTGGCCGCAGCGGCCAGCAGGCGTGCGCGCCAGCCCGTCTGGCGCGTGGCCCAGTCGCGCGGTGCCTGGTTCTCCCGGGGGCCGTACTGGCCCGCCTTGGCGGCGAACGTGGTCAGGTATGGCAGCAACGCCACCAGCAACACGCACCAGTACGCGAGGGTCAGGGAGGCTGTGTTCATATGTTTCCCTTGTGTTGTTATGTTTGCCGCCCTGCCCCCGGTCAGCGTCTGTCGACCAGCGCGTGCGCGATGGTTCCCAGGTCCACGTACTCGAGTTCGCTGCCTGCGGGCACACCGCGCGCGAGGCGCGTGACGGTCAGGCCGCGCTGGCGCAGCGCCTCGCCGATGACGTGGGCCGTGGCCTCGCCCTCGGCGGTGAAATTGGTGGCGAGAATGACCTCGCTCACCTGGCCGTCGAGTGCGCGATCGAAGAGTTGCGCCAGGCCGAGTTCGCGCGGGCCGATGCCGTCGAGCGGACTGAGCTTGCCCATCAGCACGAAGTAATAGCCGCGAAACGCGCCGGTGCGCTCCAGCGCGGCCTGGTCGGCCGGCGTTTCGACGACGCACAGCTTGCTGGCGTCACGCCGCCCGTCCAGGCACAGGTTGCACACCGGCGCCTCGGTGAAGGTATTGCAGCGCTCGCAATGCCGCACGGTGGTCGTGGCCTGCTGCAGCACCCGCGACAGGAGCTGAGCGCCTTCGCGATCGTGTTGCAGCAGGTGGTAGGCCATGCGCGACGCCGACTTGACGCCCACGCCCGGCAAGCGCCGCAACGCCTCGACCAAGCCGTCGAGCGAACTGGAGTCCGACATGGAACAGGAGATGAAGAAAGGGGCGCTGTGCGCGGACCGCCCGGGCGGGTTCGCCCGGGGCGGCTCAGAACGGCAGTTTCATGCCGGGGGGCAGGCCGGGCATGCCGGAGGTGAGCTTGCCCATCTTCTGCTCGCTCGTCTCTTCCGCCTTGCGCACGGCGGCATTGAAGGCGGCGGCGACCAGGTCCTCGAGCATGTCCTTGTCGTCGGTCAGCAGGCTCGGGTCGATCGCCACGCGCTTGACGTCGTGCTTGCAGGTCATGACCACCTTGACGAGGCCGGCGCCGGATTCACCCTCGACCTCGATGTGGGCCAGTTCCTCCTGGGCCTTCTTGATGTTTTCCTGCATGGCCTGGGCCTGCTTCATGAGGCCGGCGAGTTGTCCCTTGTTGAACATGGTGTAGGTCCTGAGATGAGAGGGTTGGAAATGGAATGTGGTTGCCGGCGCAGCCCCGGCTACAACGGCCGCAGGCTGCCGGGCACGATGCGCGCGTCGAACTCGCGCATCATGCGCTGCACCAGCGGATCATTGCGTATGGCTTCCTCGGCCGCACGCTGGCGCGCCTGCGCCGCCGCCTTGTTGCGCCGCGCGGGGCTGTCGTTCACCGCGCCGATCTCGATGGCGATTTTCACCGAATGGCCGAGCGCGGCCAGCGCCGCCTGGACCTTGTCCCGACTGCCGGCCTGGCCGAGCGACTCCCGCTCGACGCGCAGCAGCCACTGGTCATCGTCACGGCCCACCAGTTGCGACTGCAGCGCCAGCTCGCGCGCCAGGGCGCTGATGCGCTCCTCGGCCACCATGCGCGACACGGTGGCGAACCAGAAGTCGCCCTCCTCGGTCGTCACGATGGGTGCGTCCGGCTGCTCGTCGGGCCCGCTTCGCGGCAGGTCGCGTTCGCCGGCCTCGCCCTGCACGCGCAGCGGCACGGCATGCAGGCTGCGCGGCGGCTCGCCGCCCGCGCGGGATTGCCGCGGGCGCTCGAGCACCGGCAGGCGCTGGCCGGGCGGCAGCATGTCGTCGTCCCACGGCGGCGCTTCGTCGGGCGTGGGAGGCGCGAGGTCATCGTCGGGCGCCGACTGATCCTGCGGCGGCGGCTGCATTCGCACGTCGGGCGGCTGCGGCCGAGGTGGCGAAGCGGCCGGCCGCGGCGCGTCGGCCCGCGTCGGCGAGGCATCCGGGGCTACGGGCTTTGCGGCCGACCCCGGGCGGTTCGCGAGCGCAACGTCCGGCGCTTGCACGGGTGCCGGCGCGACATGTGTCGCCGGCGCCGCAGCGACTGCCGCCGGCGCCCGGGCGTCATTCAGAGTTTTTTTTTCCGCTGTTGGCGCTACCGCCGGCGTGCCACTGCGAAACGCAAGCGGCCGCAGCAGCACCATGGTGAGCGCAGCGTACTCGTCCGGCGCCAGGCCCAGCTCGCCGCGCCCGTGGATGCACAGGCTGTAGAGCAGCTGGGTGTCTTCCGGGGCCAGC
>Ga0160458_100766_pt1 | contig 9762 bp, 6 predicted proteins | sample HID1973I_E6MG_FD_108247 | JGI IMG/M metagenome (GOLD analysis project Ga0160458, IMG submission 108247) | Enriched mosquito-associated microbial communities from UW Madison campus, WI, USA - HID1973I_E6 MG | ecosystem: Host-associated > Arthropoda: Insects > Digestive system > Unclassified ...
ACCTGGACGGCGCCCGGTTCACGGCGACGAAGTTCCGCGAGGGCTACGACATGGCCGACGTCGACGAGTTCCTCGACCGGGTCCGTGCCGATCGCGGCGGCTCGCCGGCGCCGCGGACCACCGTGGACGAGGCGACGATCCCGGCGCCCGCTCAGGCGCCGACGTCGAAGACGACCGACAAACAGATCCCCGGCATGATCCCCCAGCGGCGCGGTCTGTTCGGTCGCCGCCGGTGACCACCTACCCGGACGTCGGCGCGACGACGCCCGCCGAGCGCGCCTGGTCGCCGCCGGACGGGTACCGCGGGTTCGAGAAGACGATCGCGATCGGCCGGGGCGACGAGCACTGGGCGTGGGCGTCGGAGCAGGTGCTGCGCTGGGGCATCAAGACTCGCAGCGGGTTTCACGTGAAACCGGGCGGCCGGGTCGTCGAGGGTGACGAGCACCGCCTCGTCGCGCTCGTCGGGCCCATGCTGATCACCGAGCCGGTGGTCGTCGTCGCGGTCGTCGACGAACCCGACCGTGCGGGATTCGCCTACGGCACGCTGCCCGGCCACCCCGTCAGCGGCGAGGAGGCCTTCGTCGTGCACCGCGACGACGACGACACGGTCAACCTGACCCTGCGCTCGCTCACCCGCCCCGGCCGCGGGCGTTGGCGGATGGCGTTCCCCGGGATCCTGGTGGCGCAGCGCGTCTACCGCCGGCGTTACCTGCGGGCCCTCGCGCGCTGACGCGCATCGCTCGGGTCAACGCCTCGTGGACGTGAAGGTCGGCCCGTGGGGGCCTCGCGCCATGACGATGTCCACGTCGATGCCGAGCCTGTCCAGGAAGCTTCGGTCGTGGCTGACCACGAGGACCGCTCCTCGGTAGGCGGACAGGGCTTCCACGAGCCGGTCGACGGACGCGATGTCGAGGTTGTTGGTCGGCTCGTCGAGGATGAGGAGCTGAGCAGGAGGGTCGGCGAGCAGGAGCCGCGCGAGGGTGACACGGAAGCGCTCACCGCCGGACAGTGACGCCACGGGCCGATGCACCTGGTCGCCGCGGACGAGGAACCGCGCGAGCCGGTTGCGCAGCTCGGGGACCGGCGTCGTCGGAGCGCCCGCGGACACAGCGGCGAGCACCGTCGCGTCGTCCTCGATCAGGTCGAGGCCCTGCGGCAGGTAGGCGACCCGGTCGGTGAACAGTCCGCGACCCGCCGCGAGCTCGCGGAGCAGGGTCGTCTTCCCGACGCCGTTGGGCCCGGTGAGGGCCACGCGTTCGGGACCGACGACGACGTGCCCGCCGACGTCCGCGATCCGGCGACCGGACGGAACGTCCGGATCGGGCAGGTCGATGACGATGCGGTCGTCGCTCCGGATGGCCCGCTCGGCCGCAGAGACAGCGGCACGAGCGTCCTCCTCCTTGCCGACGGCCAGGCCACGGCGCGCACCCTGGGCCTTCTCGGCAGCGTTCCGTCGCATGTCCACGACGGCGCCGACGTACTTCCGGTTCGCGGTGTCCTTGCGACCCTGCCGTTGCGAGTGGGCGATCCTCTCCTCGGCCTCGATCCGCTGTCGCTTCTCCTTGCGCAGCGTGGCTTCGGCATCGCGGAGGGAGCGGAGGGCCGCCTGCTGCTGCGTGTCGACGAAGGCCTCGTACTCGGTGTACGTCCCACCGAACGTCGTCAGCGCGCCGGTACGCAGCTCCGCCGTCTCGTCGACGAGCTCGAGGAGCGCTCGGTCGTGGGAGACGACGACGAGCGCACCGCGCCACGACCGGACGAGGTCGTAGAGCCGCTCGCGGCCGGCGGCGTCGAGGTTGTTGGTCGGCTCGTCCAGCAGCGCGATGTCGGCGCCGCGCAGACGGATGCCGGTCACGGCCGCGAGCATCGCCTCCCCACCAGACAACGTCGCCGTCCGACGGTCGAGGTCCGTCGGCAGGCCGATGGCAGCGAGTGCCGCCACGGCACGCTCCTCCACGTCCCATCCGTCGTCCCCGACGCGCTCGAAGAGGTCCGGGGACGCATCTCCGGAGGTGATGGCACGGACGGCGTCGACGACGTCACGCACGCCGAGGAGATCGGCGAGCGTCCCGTCGGAGTCGAAGCGCTGGGGCAGGTGGTCGGCGATCCCGGCGATCGAGATCGAGCCCGACGAGGGCGTGAGGCGGCCGGCGATGAGTCGCAGCAGCGTGGACTTGCCGGCGCCGTTGGCGCCGACGAGCCCCGTGCGGCCGACGCCGAAGGCGCCGGACACGCCGGTGAGAACGGGCTGGCCGTCGGGCCAGGCGAAGGACACGTCCGTGAGGACGACGGACGACGATGTGACAGGCATGCGGATACTCCAGGTCGGCGTCGGTGCGCCGAGATGCCTCGACCCCGCGGGGAAGGCATCGGCGCGCGGTCAGGCGGCTGGAGTACCCGTCATCTTTCCTTCGCTCTCGTTCGGCCTCTGTCACGCGCGGCTGGATCCGCGAGGCTGCAGCAAACGATACATCGAGCAGCAACGCAAAAACCGAGAGGGCCGCCGCACCCGCGCTGCAGACGCAGGTGCGACGGCCCTTCGACCAGGTGGCGATCAGCTCACGGTGCAGGCGGCTCCGTTCAGCGTGATCGTCGTCGGGCGCGTGTTGGTGCCCGTGTGGCTGGCGTTGAAGCCGACGTCGGTGCTCGCGCCCGGCGCCAGGTTGCCGTTCCAACCCAGCGACGTGCCGGTGAGCACGGCGCCGGTCTGCGACCAGGTGGCGCTCCAGCCCTGCTGGAGCTGCTGGCCGGCGGGGAACGTGATCTTCAGGGTCCAGCCGTTGGTGGTGGTGGTGCCCGTGTTGGTGATCTTGAGCGCCGCGGTGAAGCCGACGTTCCAGTCGCTCGTCGTGTACTTCACGGCGCAGGCACCGGCCGGCGTCGTGTCGGTGAGCGTCGTGAACGTGATCGCGGCGCTGGACGCCGAGACGTTGCCGGCGCCGTCCTTGGCCCGCACCACGTAGGTGTAGGCGGTGGACGGCGTCAGGCCCGTCAGGGTGGTGGTCGCCGTGGTGGGCGAGGCGACGAGCGTCGTCGTCGTGCCGTCCACCCGCAGGACCTGGTAGCCCGCCAGACCCGACCCGCCGGTGTCCGTGGACGCCGTCCAGCTCAGGGTCGCGACCGACGAGGTGATCGCGGAGGCCGCTCCCCCGGTCGGGACGGACGGCGCGGTGGTGTCGGTGACGGGTGCCGCGGTGGTCTTGAACGTGACCGCGGTGCTCGCTGCGGAGACGTTCCCGGCGCCGTCCTTGGCGCGGACGGCGTAGGTGTACGACGTGTCGGCGGTGAGGCCGGAGAGAGTGGTCGACGTGGTCGTGGGCGTCGCGACGACCGTCGTCGTCGTGCCGTTGACCCGCAGGACCTCGTAACCCGCCAGCCCCGACCCGCCGGTGTCCGTGGACGCGGCCCAGGTGAGGGTCGCGCCCGAGGACGTGACGGCCGACGACGTCAGCGACGCGGGCACCGAGGGTGCCGTCGTGTCGGTGACCGGCGCGGCGGTGGTCTTGAACGTGACCGCGGTGCTTGCTGCGGAGACGTTCCCGGCGCCGTCCTTGGCGCGGACGGCGTAGGTGTACGACGTGTCCGCCGTGAGCCCGGTGAGAGTGGTCGACGTGGTCGTGGGCGTCGCGACGACCGTCGTCGTGCCGTTGACCCTCAGGACCTCGTAACCCGCCAGCCCCGACCCGCCGGTGTCCGTCGACGCGGCCCAGGTGAGGGTCGCGCCCGAGGACGTGACGGCCGACGACGTCAGCGCGCTCGGCACCGACGGCGCCGTCGTGTCCGGCGTCGGGTCGGTCCCGGTGGGCTCGGTGCCCCAGATCAGCTTGCCGCCGTCGTACAGCGTGATCGCCTTGGTCTTGGCGAGCGCCGTGGCGTTCAGGCCCGCGAACGACGGGTCGTTGGTCGCGTCCCAGCCCGCCGCGCCGGTCACGCGGAACTGGATCTCACGCCGGTGCTGCGACTGCCCGCCCGGGTAGATGTTCTGGCCCACGCAGCTGATCTCGGCGTAGTACAGGTTGCCGCCGGCCGAGACGGGCTTGGCGGTCTGCGTGCCGCACTCGCTGTAGTTGGCGGACAGCGCCAGGCTCGAGGCCGGGACGCCGGAGTCGAGGGTGAACCAGTAGCGCAGGGTCGCGTTCTTCAGCGAGCGGGCCGGGAAGGCCGACTCGTTGCGGATCATGGTCTTGACCTCGGTGAACGTCGCCCCAGGGGGCTGGTTCAGCATGGCCTCGACGAAGATCTCGTCCTGGTCGGGCTTCTCCGCGACGGGGAAGCTCGCCAGCGGAGTGCCGCCGTACTCCTGCGTCAGGCGCGCCAGCGCGCTGGAGAACCCGGCGTTGTAGTCGGTCGCGACCTCGTTGGACGTGTAGTCGCTGCGGCTGTCGGTGTAGGCGTCGTTGGCCGACGACGGCCCGCCGACGAGCGCCCCGTACAGGACGTGCCGCGTCTTGACCGGGTCGGTCATCGAGTCCAGCCACGACCCGTGCGCCGTGCGGTGGTGCGGGTTCTGCGGCGCGTTGGTGCCGAAGCCGACGACGTAGCTGGACTTGCGGGGGTTGTCGCCGAGCGCGTAGTTGATCTGCCGCACGCCGAAGTCGTGGTACCGGGCCTTGCGCGTCGCGTCGGTCAGCCAGTCGGAGTAGACGAGCGCGACGAACGAGGTGTTGGCCGCGTACCGCAGCGAGCCCCACGAGTCGAGGACGGCCTCGCCGCCCGGCGAGTACGGCACCTTCTGCCCGTTGACGCCCACGGTCCAGTAGTCGAGCCAGCGGTTGGCATCGTCGATGTACTGCTGCTTGCCGGTCTCCATGGCCAGCAGCGCGTACATCGCGTAGGTCTTGTCGTCCCACGCGACCGTCCACTTGTAGGAGTGCGTGGTGGTCTGGTTCTCGCGGCTCAGCTTGTCGTACTCGGACTCCGCCTTGGCCAGGTAGGTCGCGTCGCCCGTCGCCTTGTACAGCCAGTAGGCGCCCCAGACGAGCTCGTCCTGGTAGCCCGACCACGACTTGTAGTATGCCGAGGCCGCCGTCACGCAGTCGGAGTACGCGCCGCGGTAGGTGTCCGCGAAGCTGTAGAGCTGCTTGGCGTGCGTGATGAGCTTGGCGGCGTACGTCGGGTCGTCGGACTTGAGGACGATGGCCGACGACGCCAGCGCCGCGGCCGTCTCCCCCGCGACGTCCGAGCCGGGGCAGCTCGGGCTGATCTTGTACGACGGGCGCGCCATCGTCATGACCTCGGCCGGGCCCCACCACTTGTGGTCCGCCTCGCCGTCGCCCACCTGCACGTACAGCTCGTTGGGGGCGGTGTGGGCCTTGACGAAGTAGTCGTCGACCCAGCGCAGGTTGTCCTTGAGCTCGTCGAGCTGACCCGCCTTGGTGTAGCCCTGGGGTGAGGCGATGGCGCCCCAGGCGAGCATCGTCGTGGTGAACGCCATGGGCAGGCCGAACTTCACGTGGTCGCCCGCGTCGTACCAGCCGCCGGTCAGGTCCACGCCGTTGTCGGAGCCGTCGCTCATGCCGGAGTCGCCACGCCATGACACGGGGTTGTCCGCGGGCAGGTCGCCGGAGCGCTGCGCCTCGTAGAAGAACATCGACTTCTGCAGGGCCTCGGCGTAGTTGAAGTCGCCGGCGGCCGACGCCGACGTGGCCAGCGGGGCGGCGAGCAGGCCCGCCGCGACGGCCAGGGTGGTGCCCAGCGCTACGGCGGGTCGCCGGCGCGAGGCGGCGGACCCGGCACGTGCACCGGGAGCGAGGCGTGACATGGGGAACCCCTTCTACGACGATGGAGACGGGCGCGGGCGTTCGTGCCCGCTCGCGCATCGTCCGCACGCGGCGGTCCGGGGTCAACGAGTCGAAACGATTAGGCAGGTCGGCGCGGGTCCGTGATCTGCAGGAACTCACGCACGGTGGCCAGGCCGGCGTAGCGGATGTCGAGGCGGTGCTCGTCGGGCCGGTGCTCCCACGCCTCGCGCGTCAGGACGTAGCGCAGGTCCTTCGTGGCCACGCCCTCGCGCGCCAGCCAGTGCTCGCCGTTAGGGGCGTAGCCGAGGCGGCGGCTGACGGCGTTCGACGCGGCGTTGTCGGCGAAGGCGCTGGTCAGGGCCCGATCAGCGCCGAAACCGTCGAACGCCAGGTGCAGGATCATCAACCGCATCCGCAGCCCGATCCCTTGCCCCTGGAACTCGCGCCCCAGCCAGGATCCCGACTCGACCTCACGCAGCACCGGGAAGCCCTTGCCCTGGATGCCCTGCATGCCGACCGGCACTCCGCGGCGCGATACCGCGAGCGTGAGGGACCAGTCGTCCGGTGCCATGCGCGCGTGCAGCCCCCAGTTGTAGGTGACGACGGCCCGTGCGACGTCACGCGGTTCACCCCGGGTCCACGGCGTCAGGAACGGCATCGTGTCCTCCGCGTGCACGCCGCGCCCCGCGACCTCGCCCAGCGCGACGAGCGTGGGCGTGTCGGGGACCGTGAGCACGAGGTCGCCGCAGGTCAGCGACAGACCTGCGGGGGGCCAGAGGTCCGCGAGGGTGGTCATGGTGGCAGCGTCGTCGTCGGGCTCACGTCGGGCAAGTCCTTTGCCCGACGAAGGTGCCGGGTGCTCCGGGCGCGGCGGTCGACCCGCCGCCGCGCCCTGCGTTCAGGCGGCGCCCGCCAGCAGGGCGCTGCCCAGGTCGCTACGCAGGTACAGGACGCTGCGGCCGTACCGGCTCGAGGTGACCAGGCCCGCGTCGCGCAGCACGCGCAGGTGCTGATTGACCGCGGACGTGGTGACGTCGAAACGCACGGCCAGCTCGGTGGACGACGCGGGTTCGGCCAGCGCGACGAGCAGGCGCGCGCGGACGGCACCCAGGACGGCGGTGACGGCCGCAGGGTTCGACACGTCCTCCGTCTCCCACAGCGCGCCTTGACCGCGTGCGCTGTACAGGATCATGGGCGGCCCGAACGAGACGGGCGCGGATGCGCGACGCGTGAACATGGTCGGCACGAGGGTCAGCCCCGCGCCGTCGGTCGCGTAGTTGCGGGGGCGGGGGTCGCAGGTCGTCATCGACACGGCTCGCCCGTCGAACGACACCGTGGGCGCCAGCTCGTTGAGCATGCGGGACAGCCCGGACTGCGCCAGCACGCGCCCGCGGAACGCGATGTCCGCCTCGAGCACGGCTCGGATCCGGGGCCAGTACGGCTCGAAGCACAGCTCCCACATCTCGTGCAGCGCCGCCACGATCCGCGCCAACGCCTCGGCCGGTGTGCGGCCCAGGGCGGCCGGGATGCTGCCGTGCACCGCGACCAGGTCGTGCTCGACCACGTCGTCGGGTGTTCCTGCCAGCGCCGCGAGCTCGTCGTCGATCCTGGTCAGCGGGGACGCCGGGCTCGGGTTGAGGAAGTCAGGGGTCCACTGACGGTCGTCCACCAGCGCCAGCAGCGTGCGCATGTCGAGGCGCTGGCGGGCGGCCTCGGTGCGGCGCAGCCACGGCAGCTGTAGCGGGAAGCGCGACGGGTCGTGCACCGCGCGCAGCGAGAGGCCCAGCTCGCACAGCGGGGAGATGCCGAAGCGCACGCCCCCGACGTCGGCGTCCGTCAGCTCATAGCGCAACATGTAGCCAGACGCTACATCCGTTCCGCGACGTGACGGTCGTCGGCGAACCTACGGACGTGCCCACGCAGCCCGCGCTCGACGTCCAGCTCCCCCTCGACGCGGCGGGCGATCCCACGATCGCCCTCAGCGCCGAACCGCGCGATCCACACACGCTCGTCGAACGCCTGGCCGCGTCGGTCGTGGATCCCGTGCTGCGGGTGCTGGTCGCCGCCACGCTCGTCGGGCGGCTGGGCCGAGGCGTGTTCCTGGCGGTCACGGCGGTCTACCTGACGCTCGTGGTCGGGCTGCACCCCGCCCAGGTCGCGGCGGTGCTGACGGTCTCCGGAGCGGCGGGGGTCGCGGCGTCGGCACCGGCCGGGTACCTCGCCGACAGGTTCCGCGCCCGGCGCCTCATGTTCGCGTTCATGGCGCTCGAGGGCGTCGCGCTGTGCGGGTACGTCGCGGTGCAGTCCTTCGCCGCGGCGCTGGTGGTCGCGGCGCTCGTCGGGACGTTCGACTCCGCGGGCAACACCGTGCGCATGGCCGTGATCGCGCGGGCCTTCGAGGGGCCCGCCCGCGTCCACGCGCGCGCCGTGCTGCGGACCGTGACCAACCTGTCGATCGCGGTGGGTTCCCTGGTAGGCGGCGTCGCGCTGGCCCTGGACTCCGACCTCGCGTTCCGCCTGGTCATCGGCGCTTCCGGAGCGGTCTTCGCACTCAGCAGCCTCGTCGTGCTGCGCCTGCCGGCCCGCGTGGACGCGCACGTCGACGAGCGCACGCGACCGGCACCTGCCCGCGCGTCGCTCGTCGAGCGGCCGCGCTCCCCCTGGCGCGACCCGCGCTACCTGACCCTGAGCGTGCTGAGCGCCGTGTTCGGCATGCAGTTCGGCCTCGCCGAGGTGGGCGTCCCGCTGTGGATCGTGCACCACACCCAGGCGCCGACGGCGGTCGTCGCCGCGCTGCTGATCCTCAACACGATCGTCGTCGTGCTCTTCCAGGTCCCGCTGTCCCGCGGGACCGACGACCTGCGCCACGCCGGCCGCGTGATGATCGTCGCCGGCGGGCTCATGGCCGTCGCCTGTGCGGCCTACGAGCTCGCGAGCGGGCACCGGCCGTGGGTGGCGGTCGCGATCCTGGTGACGGCGTCGCTCGCGCACGCGTTCGCGGAGGTGCTGTCCCAGGCGGCGGCGTGGGGGCTGAGCTTCGAGCTCGCCGACCCGCGCGCGCCCGGCGCCTACCAGGGCGTGTTCTCGATGGGCTACAACCTGGGGGCCATGGCCGCTCCGGTGCTGCTCACCGCCGCGATCGGGCTGGGGATGGGCGGATGGGCCCTCCTCGCGACCGTCTTCGTGGCGTCCGCTCTGGGTACGACGACGATCGCGTTCCGGGCCGCACACGACGGAGCCGCGGCCACCTCGAGGTGACCGCGGCTCCGGGTGATCGATCGGCGTGGATCAGGAGGCGGTGTCGCCCTCCGTGGCGGTCGGCGGCACGTCCGTCGCGGGCTTGGCCGGCGCGCGGCGGGTGACCTTCTTGGCCGTCTCGGTGGCGGCGTCCTTCGCGTCGGACACCTTCTCCGAGATGGCGTCGCCGGCGTCGGAGAGCTTCTCGGTGATCGCATCCTTGGCGTCGGAGACCTTCTCGGCCGCCTTGTGCGTGGCCTCGCGGCCCTTCGCGACGGCGGAACCGGCCGCCTCGCCGAGCGCGTCCGCGGCGTCACCCGCGCTGGACCGTGCGGTGCTCGACGACCCGAACGAGTCGGTCGGCTCCCACGGCTCCGCCCACGGGTCGACGGTGGTCTGCGACCGGCGCCAGGCGGCGAACGCGGCACCCAGGCCCAGCAGGCCGACGACGAGCAGGACGACCTTGCCGCCGCGGTGCTTCTTCTCCGCCTTCGCGGCAGCGGCCGCGGCGACGGCCGCAGCCTTCGCGTTGGCCTTGTCGGAGGCGGCGTCGGCGGCCTTCTCGACGGCGGCACCCGCCTTGACGGCCGCGTCGTTCATCGCCTGGATCAGCCGGGGAAGAACGTCGTCGACCAGCTTGTCGTGCGCCGTGTCGATGGCTGGGCTCGCCTTCTCGGCAGCCGTCTGCACCTTGGGAGCGGCCACCTTCACGCTCTCCTTGTACAGGTGCTCGACGCGCGGGACCAGCCAGTCGACGAACGCCTCGACCTTGGGCGTGGTCCAC
>Ga0160458_100770_pt1 | contig 9692 bp, 10 predicted proteins | sample HID1973I_E6MG_FD_108247 | JGI IMG/M metagenome (GOLD analysis project Ga0160458, IMG submission 108247) | Enriched mosquito-associated microbial communities from UW Madison campus, WI, USA - HID1973I_E6 MG | ecosystem: Host-associated > Arthropoda: Insects > Digestive system > Unclassified ...
GCGCCGAGCGAAATCGCCCCAGAACACGCCGACGATCGAGGCGCCCTTGAGCAACGTCAGGTTGAGCGGCAGCGACGGAATGGGGCCGGAAGCGAAACCAACCACGAGATAGCGGCCACGCCAGGCGATGGAGCGGAACGCCGGCTCGGCAAAATCGCCGCCCACCGGGTCGTAGATGACGTCGGGCCCTTTGCCGTTCGTGGCCTGCTTGATTGCCTCGCGGAAATCGCCGGGTACGGCGTGCTGGCTGTAATTGATGGTGGCGTCGGCACCGATCGATTTGCACAACGCGCATTTGTCGTCGCTCGAAGCCGCCGCGATCACCCTGGCCCCTGCGGCCTTGGCGATCTGGATGGCGGCCGTGCCGACCCCGCCAGCCGCGCCCAGCACGAGCACCGTTTCGCCCGCCTTGAGCTGTGCGCGGTCGATCAGCGCGTGCCAGGACGTGGCGTAGATCATGATGAAGGCCGCTGCATCGGCGTGGCTGAAGCCATCGGGCAGCGGCATGCACAGGGCTGCCGGTGCCAGCGCATGGGTGCCGAAGCCGCCCGTGCCGGACAGACAGGCGACGTTCTGGCCGACTTTGAGGTTCTTGACGTCGCTGCCGACCGCTTGCACCACGCCAGCGTATTCGGAGCCGGGAACAAACGGCAGGGGCGGCTTGTTCTGGTATTTGTTCTGGACGATCAGCAGATCTGGAAAATTGAGGCTGGCAGCCTTGATTTCGACCAGGACCTGGCCCGGGCCGGGCTGGGGCGTGGGAAGCTCCTTCCAGGTCAGTGCCTCGACACCGATCGGGTTCTCGCAAAGCCAAGCGTGCATGGGGAAAGATCTCCTCTTTGGAGCGGTCATGATACGAGCCGGCGGGGGCGGGCCGATGTCTCAGCGGCGACCTGCCGCGGCCTAGAATCCCGAGGATCCATTCGACGACATGAAAATTCTTATCTCCAACGACGATGGCTACCAGGCGCCGGGCATCGTCGCGCTGCACGAGGCACTGCGCGAAGTGGCTGACGTCGAGGTGATCGCGCCCGAGCACAACAACAGCGCGAAGTCCAACGCCCTGACGCTGGCCGCTCCGCTCTACGTGCACGCCGCGCACAACGGGTTCCGCTATGTGACGGGAACGCCGGCCGATTGCGTGCACATCGCGCTCAAGGGTCTGCTGGACTATCGGCCGGACCTGGTGGTCTCGGGCATCAACAACGGCGCCAACATGGGCGACGACACCATCTATTCGGGCACCGTCGGCGCTGCCATGGAGGCCTATCTGTTCGGCATTCCGGCCATCGCCTTCTCTCAGATCGAGAAGGGGTGGGCGCACGTCGATGCCGCGGCGCAGGTGGCGCGCAGGCTGGTGCGGCAGATCGAGCGCCAGAACATGCTCGGCGGCGAGGCATGGCTTCTCAATGTCAACATTCCGAACCTGCCGCTCGAGCAGATCAAGCCGGTACGCGTGTGTCGCCTGGGACGCCGCCACGCGGGCGAGCGCGTGATCGTGCAGGACAACCCGCGCGGCGAAAAAATGTACTGGATTGCCGGCGCGGGCGGCGCCAAGGACAGCAGCGAAGGCACCGATTTCCATGCCACCGCGGCGGGCCACGTGGCGCTCACGCCGCTGCAGATCGACCTGACCGACCATCAGCGTCTGCCCGCATGGGCCGAAGCGGTGGATCGCCTGGGCAGCACGGCGCTGGACGCGCCGTGAAGGAACGCCCGAGCTTTCCGGCACGGCTCAACACCGGCGGCACATCGACGGGCCCGGCCCGCACGGTGCGTGCCCCTGTCCCTGCGCCTGCACCCGTCAGCCGCGCGACGGCGCAGCGACCCGCGACGGTGGCGCCTGCCGCGCCCGGCGCCGGACAGGCGATGGCGTCGAGTGCGGTGCGTGCGCGCATGGTGCACAAGCTGGCCGCACAAGGCATTGCCGATGCACGCGTGCTGGACGCCATGGGGACCATCGAGCGCCACCGCTTCGTCGACAGCGCGCTGGTCAATCAGGCCTACGAAGACACCAGCCTGCCCATCGGGCTGGGGCAGACCATCTCCAAGCCGAGTGTCGTGGCGCGCATGGTCGAACTGTTGCTCGGCGCACCGGCGCTCGTCGGCCGGCCCGAGGCGCGGCTGGGCCGGGTGCTCGAGATCGGCACCGGCTGCGGCTATCAGGCGGCCGTGCTCGGCCGTGTGGCCGACGAGGTCTACAGCATCGAACGGCTTCGCGGCCTCAACGAGCGCGCCCGAGCCAACCTGCGGCACTTTCGGCTCGCCAACGTGCACCTGATGCTCGGCGATGGGATGCTGGGTTATCCGAAGGGAGCGCCTTATGCCGCCATCATCGCGGCGGCAGGTGGCGACGCCGTTCCGGACGCGTGGGTGGCGCAACTCGCCGTGGGCGGGCGCATCGTCGCACCCACGCGATCAGCACAGGGAGGACAGGCACTGGTCGTGATCGACCGCACGAACGCCGGTGTGCACCGCCGCGTTCTTGAGGCGGTCAACTTTGTCCCTCTAAAATCCGGGATTGCTTGAAGGAGATTGCATGCAGGGACTTGGTCGTCGAGTACGAGTTGTGAGCGCGGTATCCGTGCTGTCGTCGTTGCTCGTATTTGCGGGGTGCTCTACGTCCCATCAGCCCGCCCCCGTGGAAGACCGTGGCGCAGCGGGTACCGGCGTGCCGGGCATGGTGCCGCCGATCACCACTGACGCCTCGGGCAAGCCGCTTCTCGGCATCGAGAACTACGGCAAGCCGGGCTACTACGCCGTGCGCCCCGGTGACACGCTCATTCGCATCGGCCTGGAAACCGGCCAGAGCTGGCGTGACCTGGTCAAGTGGAACAACCTCGAGAACCCCAACGTCATCGAAGTCGGGCAGGTGCTGCGCATCATTCCGCCCAACAGCCCGGCACCCGCGCCGGCCGCGCCGGCCGTGGCCGCAGCACCCGCTGCCACTCCGGGCACCGCGGCGCCTGCCGCGGCCGCAACAGCTACGGCAGCGGCCGCGGCCGCGGCCGCGGCAGCGCGTCCTTCGCAACCGCTGGCAGGCGACGACGACCTGGGCTGGATGTGGCCGGCACGGGGTCAACTGTTGGCTGGATTCGACGACGCGAAGAACAAGGGCCTCGACATCGGCGGCCGCGCGGGCGACCCGATCTACGCGGCGGCCGACGGCAAGGTCGTCTACTCTGGCGCCGGTCTGCGCGGCTACGGCAACCTGATCATCCTGAAGCACAACAACACCTACCTGACTGCCTACGCGCACAACCAGACGTTGCTGGTCAAGGAGGATCAGTCGGTGCAGAAGGGCCAGAAGATCGCCGAGATGGGCAGCACCGACGCCGATCGGACGAAGCTGCATTTCGAGATCCGCCGCCAGGGCAAGCCGGTCGACCCGGCGCGCTATCTGCCTGCACGGTGATGCCGTGGCCGTTTCGCGACCCCGCCGCGGATTCAATGCGAGCGGGTCAGCGGAGCACGGCGTGGTGGATCCGTCAATCGGTCGAGTGAGCCGGAAACGCTGGAAGTGCGGCGCCTGCGCCTGGGCTTGACGCGTGAGCGCGTGCGGCAGATTCGGAACGAGGCTCCGGCGTCACCTCGTCCGGGGCTGGCGTCGGCCGTGATGCCTTTCTTTGAGCCGCGAGCCGCCGCGCGCGGCCTGAGAAAATACAGCGCATGACGCAATCCATTGAGAATCCGGGCGCTCCTGAATCGCCACCGCACGCCGACGACGACTGGCTCCACGTCGAGTCGCTCGACCTCGACGCGCAGGGCGTCGCCCATCGAGCCGATGGCAAGGTGGTCTTCATCGAAGGCGCGCTGCCCTTCGAGGAGGTGCGCTACAAGCGCCTGCGCGCCAAGAACCAGTGGGAGCAGGGCGTGGTGACCGAGATCCGGCGCGAATCGGCTCAGCGCGTGCGTCCGGGCTGCCCGCACTTCGGACTGCATGCCGGCGCTTGCGGCGGCTGCAAGATGCAGCATCTCGACGAGTCGGCGCAAGTCGCCGTCAAGCAGCGAGCGCTGGAAGACCAGCTCTGGCACCTGGGCAAGGTGCGGGCCGAAAACATGCTGCGCCCCCTGCAGGGCCCGGCTTGGCACTACCGCTACCGCGCTCGCCTTTCGGTAAGGCACGTGGTCAAGAAGGGGGCAGTGCTGATCGGCTTTCACGAGCGCAAGAGCCGCTACATTGCCGACATGACCGTCTGCCCGGTGCTTCCCGCGCGGATGAGCGGCATGCTCGTCCCTTTGCGCGGGCTGATCGGTTCGCTCGACGCGCGGGATACCTGCCCGCAGATCGAGCTGGCCTGTGGCGAAGCGCCCGGTTCCACGGAACTGGGCGTCATCGCGCTCGTGCTGCGTCATCTCGAGCCGCTGTCGAGCGCCGACCTGGCCCGCTTGCGGGCCTTTGCCGACGCGAACGTCGGCGTCCAATGGTGGCTGCAAGCCAAGGGCCCCGACAGCGCGCGCCTGCTCGACGAAGGGGGCTCGGCCCTGTCGTATGAACTGCCGGAGTTTGGGGTGCGCATGCCCTTCAAGCCCACCGACTTCACGCAGGTGAATCCGCACATCAACCGCGTGCTTGTCTCGCGCGCTCTGAGGCTGCTCGACGTGCAGCCGGGCGAGCGGGTGATCGACTGGTTCTGCGGCCTTGGAAACTTCACCCTGCCGCTGGCGACGCGGGCCGCCGAAGTGCTGGGTATCGAGGGCAGCGATGCCTTGGTGGCGCGCGCCAACGAGAATTGCACGGCCAACCGGCGTGCGGCGCAGGATGCGGGGCGCAGTTTTGCCGGCAAGGTCGACTTCGTCGCCCGCAATCTCTTCGAGATGACGCCGGACATGCTGGTGCGCGACGGCACGGCTCAGCGATGGCTGGTCGATCCCCCGCGCGAGGGCGCATTTGCACTGGCCAAGGCGCTGGCGGAACTCCACCAGCAGTCCCTGGCCGGCGCACCTGCGGCACACGGGTGGGCGCCGCCACGGCGCATCGTCTATGTGAGCTGCAATCCGGCCACACTCGCGCGCGATGCTGGCCTGCTGGTACACCAGGCTGGCTATCGTTGCACGCACGCGGGCATGGTCAACATGTTCCCGCACACGGCGCACGTGGAGTCGATGGCGGTGTTCGAACTGGCCTGAGCGGTCCTTGCGCATCCAGGCGAAAAGAGAAAGGGCCCCGAGGGGCCCTTTCGCGTTGAGGTTAGTTGCCGGCCGACGTCAGTCGCTGTCGCCGCCGAAGATGCCCAGCAGGGCAAGCAGGCTCTGGAACACGTTGAACAGGTCCAGGTACAGCGCCAGCGTTGCACTGATGTAGTTGGTTTCGCCGCCGTCGATGATCTGCTTGAGGTCGTACAGCATGTAGGCCGAGAAAATGCCGATCGCTGCGACCGAGATGGCCGCCATGCCCGCGCTTGAACCGACGAACACGTTGATCACTGCGCCGACCATGAGCACCAGCGCACCGACGAACAGCCACTTGCCCAGTCCGGACAGGTCGCGCTTGATCACCGTGGCCAGAGTAGCCATGACCAGGAACACGCCTGCCGTTCCGGCAAAGGCGGTCATGACGAGTTCGCCGCCATTCTGGAAGCCGAGCACCGCCGCGATCAGGCGGGAGAGCATCAGGCCCATGAAGAAGGTGAAGCCCAGAAGCACCGGCACCCCGGCTGCCGAATTCTTGGTCTTCTCGATGGCGAACATGAAGCCGAAGGCTCCGCCGAGAAACACGATGAGGCCGAGCCCGCCATGCAGCGAGCGCGTGATCCCGGTGGTCACGCCCAGCCAAGCGCCCAGAACCGTGGGCAGCAGGCTCAGCGCCAGCAGCCAGTATGTGTTGCGAAGCACGCGCTGACGTTGCGCCTGATCGGTGCTCAGGCCGTAGCCGCGTGTGGATTCGAGGGTCGTGACGCGCTCGTTCATCGATTCATCTCCTTTGGGTTTGCTTGACTGCAATTGCGCTATCGCCCGGCAGTTGGGGATGATTCTAGGTGGCTGCAAGTGGCAGTGCCCAAATACCCGCGTGCGCCAGTTCCTATTGTCCGTAGGGCTTTGGGGCGGGCAACGCACCGCGCCGTTGGGCAGTGGCGAAACCTCATTCGAGGGGCGTTATCCTCGAAGGTTCATCGAGCATCCTGAAAGCAATCCATGAAAACCAAGCAATTTCTCGAATTGGCGGACGTCAAGGCCATTGCCGCCGCCGCCGAAGCAGAGGCCCTGAAGAACAACTGGCCGGTCACCATTGCGATCGTCGACGACGGCGGCTACCTTTTGTGGCTGCAGCGCCTCGACGGCGCGGCCGCGGTGTCGGCGCATATCGCGCCGGCCAAGGCACAAACCGCCGCCGTGGGCCGTCGGGAGAGCAAGGTCTACGAAGACGTGGTCAATGGCGGCCGCACCTCGTTCCTTTCGGCGCCATTCCTGCAGGGCATGCTCGAAGGCGGCGTGCCGATCGTCAAGGATGGCCAGGTCATCGGTGCCGTCGGCGTGAGCGGGGTCAAGTCCAATGAGGACGCCCAGGTCGCTCGCGCTGGCATTGCCGCCTTGGGACTCTGACGCAGCGGCCGGACGCAGCGCAGCTTGCTGCGCTTGCGCGTACCGCGACAAGAACGAAAAAAGCCGCAGGCCATCGACGTCTGCGGCTTTTCTATTTGAATGTCCCTGTGGAAAAAAATGCTTGGCTGAGGCGAACCAGTGGCTAGCAAAAAACGACCCTCGGAAGCAGATGCTCCTCGAGTCGCCCCACGATGAAACTTGCAAGGGCGGGCGACTGATCCCGGTTATTTGGTCAGGATCAATTTGCCGAGTTTGGTAGCCTGCAGGCGGTAAAGCGCGCCATTGTGCAGAATGCCGACCGTCTTTTGGCCGCGCAGCAGGTCGCCGCTTTCGACCAGCGTGGCAGGCCGTTCTACGACGTCATTCGCATTGCGAACCGCCGGCGTGTGTGCCGGGCGGCCGAGAGGGAAGGCGGTGGTCAGTGTGGTGGACATGGCTGCAAGCAGGTCTTGGCGTTGTCGATGGGCGAATGATAATCGTTATCATTTACCGAGTCAATAGCCCCAATGAAATTGGTGCCATGACGAGGGGTCCCTCTAATGCGAGGCGGGGGTCGGCTCTGTGATGAAGCCAATCTTGGAAACGCCGGCCTCGCGTGCAGCCGACATGGCCTGGGCCACGCGTTCGTAGCGCACTTCCTTGTCGCCGCGGATATGGAGTTCGGGCTGGGGATTCTTCGCTGCCGCCTGGGCGAGCAGCGTCGGCAACTCGGCGTCGGTGATGGTCCGTTCGTTCCAATAGTAGGTGCCGTCCGCGGCGATGCTGAACTGGATCGTCTCCGGTTTGGTCTCTTCGCGCTCGCTGCTGGCGCGCGGCAGGTCGATATTGACCGCATGCTTCATGACCGGCACCGTGATGATGAAGATGATGAGCAGCACGAGCATGACATCCACCAGGGGCGTCATGTTGATCTCGTTCATCACGTCGTCCGTGTCGTCCTGTGTACCGAAGGCCATGGCATCAGCCCTTCTTCAGGGACACCACCACCGGCGCGCTGCCGGCCTGGACGCGCGCACCCGTGACGAAGTAGGCGTGCAGATCGTGTGCAAAGCTGTTGAGCTTGCCCAGCACGAACTTGTTGCCCCGGACCAGCGCGTTGTAGCCCAGCACTGCGGGAATCGCCACGGCCAGGCCCAGCGCTGTCATGACCAGCGACTCGCCGATGGGGCCGGCGACCTTGTCGATGGTGGCCTGGCCTGCCGAACTGATGCTCATCAGCGCGTGATAGATGCCCCAGACCGTGCCGAACAGGCCGATGAACGGCGCCGTCGAGCCGACCGAGGCCAGGATTGCCAGCCCGCTTTGCAGGCGGGCGGTGAATTCGTCGATTGCATTGCGCAGAGACCGCGTCACCCAGTCGCTGACGTCGAGCGAATCGTGCAGATGTGCCTTGGTGTTGCGGTGGTGAGCGGTCGCCTCCCGGCCCTCCAGCGCCAACACGCGGAACGGGTTGGTGTCGCTGCGTCCCAGCTTTTCCAGTGCAATGCCGAAGTCCTCGCTGTGCCAGAAGTCGGATGCGCGGCGCGCCAGGCGCTTGTAGCGGATGACGTCGATGGCCTTGGTGAGGATCACGATCCAGGAGGCGAGCGACATCACCAGCAGGACGATGGCGACGGCCTTGGTGACGTAGTCCCCCTGCGCCCAGAGGTTCATGAGGCCGAATTGGGATTCCATAGTTGTGACTCCAGCGAGAGATTTGGGGGTTTCAGTTCAGTACGAAGTTGTACGGTGCATCCAGGGCCATGGTCTGGGCGACGCCATCGACCTTGCCGGGAACGTAGGAACAGCGCATGGCGGCCTCGCGGGCGGCCTGGTCCAGCCGCTCATAGCCGCTGGACTTCTTGATTCGCACGTCCCTGGCCTTGCCGTCGGCGCCGACCACGACCGTGAGGGTGACGTGGCCGACTTCGTTCAGCCGGCGGCTCATCGAAGGATAGACCGCGGTGCATGCACGCGCGTAGTCGGCATTGGACGCGGGGAGCTGGACCTTGGGTTGCGCGGGCGGCGCAGGCGGTGCCGGCGGCATGGGCGGCGCGGGCGGTGCCGGTGGCACGGGCGCGGCCTCGATCGGCGGCGGCGGGGGTGGCGGCTTGACCTTGACCACCGGCGCCTTGGGCGCCGGCTTGGGCGACTTCACGGCCAACGGGGCAGGCGGCGGAGGAGGCGGCTCGATGACCGGTGGCTTTGGCGGGGGGGGCGGCGGCGGTTCCGGCGGTGGCGGCGGTTCGATTGGCTTGGGTGGGTCGACGAACTGCGCCAGGATCTGCACCGGCACCACGACTTCGGCAGCGCGCCGCAGCAGGCCCGATTGCAGAGCCCAAAGCGCGCCGACGTGAAACAGCACGACAGTGCCCGCGATGACCGTATTGCGCGAGACGCCGGCCGGCGTCGAACCGAATCTGTCAGACACAGTGAAACCTATGACCAAGGACGGCCACACGGAGTGTCCGCCGGCCGTCCGCACGGGACGAACCGCTACTTATGAAAAATCCACCAGGCTGTTCCGAGAACGAGGATCAGACTGCAGCCAACCGCGAAGAGTGCCATGCCTTGCTTTCCACAATGGACGTGGCGAGCTCGATGACCGCGGCAGCGCCGTTGCTGTGGCAAGCGGCAACTGAACCCGAAGCGCTGCACTGGGCAACGACTTCGCGCGCGCATCCTTCGCACTGGCCACATTGAGTGGCGACGCCCAGTTCGAGCTGGACTTCATCGAAACTCATGCCCGCGCGCGCATGGCGCGCGATTTCGCGGTCGGAGATTCGGCGGCAGACGCAGACGATCATGGTCGGGGCAGCAGCGAAGTGGGCTGGCTGTTGGTGAACGGGTTGGGGCATTATAAATACGAATTCCTCGTATTTGCAATCGCGCGTTACCGGTCGGGTCTATCCGGATTCAGACGTCGCTCCACATCCGCAGAAGGTTGTGATATTGGCTTGTCAGGGCCACCGTTTCCTCGCTTTCCCCGAGTCGAGCCCGCAGCTTGATGATGGTCTGGTCGAGCTCGAACAGCATGCGCCGCCGGGTGTCGTCTCGAACCATGCTCTGCAACCAGAAGAAGGCTGCGACGCGCGCGCCGCGGGTCACGGCCTGGACGCGGTGCAGGCTGCTGGCGGGATAGAGGATCAGATCGCCCGCCGGCAGCTTGA
>Ga0160458_100772_pt1 | contig 9657 bp, 8 predicted proteins | sample HID1973I_E6MG_FD_108247 | JGI IMG/M metagenome (GOLD analysis project Ga0160458, IMG submission 108247) | Enriched mosquito-associated microbial communities from UW Madison campus, WI, USA - HID1973I_E6 MG | ecosystem: Host-associated > Arthropoda: Insects > Digestive system > Unclassified ...
GCTGGGCACCACCAAGCTGTTCGACGCCTTCACCTTCGCGTTCGAGGAGACCGAGCACGGGTGGTTCCAGGCCCACGCCTATCGCTTCGACGACACGCACAGCACCTTCATCATCGAGGCGCCGCAGGCCGTGTGGGAGCGCGCCGGGCTCGACCGGATGGACAAGGAGGAGTGCATCGCCTGGTGCGAGAAGCTGTTCGCACGCTACCTGGACGGCCACCCGCTCATCTCCAACGCCGGCCACCTGCGCGGCTCCTCGCAATGGATCCGCTTCCCGCGCGTGGTCTGCAAGCGCTGGGTGCACCATGACGCGGCCCACCGCAACCGCCCCGTCGTGCTGATGGGCGACGCCGCGCACACGGCGCACTTCTCCATCGGCTCGGGCACCAAGCTGGCCCTGGAAGACGCGATCGAGCTGGCGCGCTGCATCGGCCGCACGCCCGGCGACCTGGCGCAGGCGCTGCGCCACTACGAGGAAGTGCGCAGCGTGGAAGTGCTGCGCATCCAGAACGCCGCGCGCAACTCGACCGAATGGTTCGAGCACGTCGACCGCTACGTCGACCTGCCGCCCGAGCAGTTCGCCTACTCCCTGCTCACGCGCAGCCAGCGCATCAGCCACGAGAACCTGCGCCTGCGCGACCGCGGGTACGTGGAAGACTTCGAGGACTGGCTGACCGCCCGCGCCGGCAGCCGGCGCGCCGAAAGCCAGCAGGCCGTGCCGCCGATGTTCACGCCGTTCACCGTGCGCGGCGTCACCCTCAAGAACCGGGTGATGGTCTCGCCGATGGCGCAGTACTCCTGCGTCGACGGCCTGCCGGCCGACTACCACCTGGTGCACCTGGGCGCGCGCGCCATGGGCGGCGCGGCGCTGGTGATGGCGGAAATGACCTGCACTTCGCCCGACGCCCGCATCACCCCCGGCTGCCCCGGCCTGTGGAACACCGCGCAGCGCGACGGCTGGAAGCGCATCGTCGATTTCGTCCACGCCAACAGCGACGCGAAGATCGGCATGCAGCTCGGCCATGCCGGCGCCAAGGGCTCGACCCGGCTGGCGTGGGAGGGCATCGACCAGCCGCTGGAGTCGGGCAACTGGCCGCTGCTTTCCGCCTCGGCCCAGCAGTACCTGGACGGCGTGAGCGACGTCTCGCGCGCCATGACGCGCGAGGACATGGACCGCGTGCGCGACGACTTCGTGCGCGCCACCCGCTACGCGGCCGAGGCGGGCTTCGACTGGCTGGAGCTGCACTGCGCGCACGGCTACCTGCTGTCGTCCTTCATCTCGCCGCTGACCAACCAGCGCACCGACGAATACGGCGGTTCGCTCGAGAACCGGCTGCGCTACCCGCTGGAAGTGTTCCACGCGGTGCGCGAGGTGTGGCCGCAGAACCTGCCGATGTCGGTGCGCATCTCGGCGCACGACTGGGTCGAAGGCGGCATCACGCCGGACGACGCGGTGCAGATCGCGCGCGCCTTCAAGGCGGCCGGCGCCGACCTGATCGACTGCTCGTCCGGCCAGGTGAGCAAGCAGGAGCAGCCGGTGTACGGCCGCATGTTCCAGACGCCGTTCGCCGATCGCATCCGCAACGAGGCGGGCATTGCCACCATCGCCGTGGGCGCCATTTCCGAGGCCGACCACGTCAACAGCATCATCGCGGCCGGCCGTGCGGATCTTTGCGCGATCGCGCGCCCGCATCTGGCCAACCCGTCCTGGACGCTGCTGGAATCGGCCAAGATCGGCTACCCCGACGTCGCCTGGCCCAGGCAGTACCGCGCGGCCAAGACGCAGCTCGAGCGCAATCTCGAGCGCGAGCGCGCCGCGGCCGCCCAGACCGCCGGCCTGTCGCCGCTGGAGCAGGCCAATCGCGCCCTGGGCGGCTGATAGCGTGGCCCAACGCAAACCCCTGATCACCATGAAGCAGAACGATCCGTCACACACCCTGCTGAGCCAGGCCGAGGAGCTCGGCCACGAAGGCCGCGCGCGCAGCGGCGACCATGCCGCCCTCAAGCTGTGGCTGCGCATGCTCGCCTCCACCACGCAGATCGAGGCCGAGATCCGGCGCCGGCTGCGCGAGCGCTTCGACATCTCGCTGGCGCGCTTCGACTACATGGCGCAGCTGTATCGCCACCAGGGCGGCATGAAGATGCGCGCGCTGTCCAAGTACCTGATGGTCACCGGCGGCAACGTGACCGGCCTGACCGACGAGCTCGCGCGCGAAGGCCTGGTGGTGCGCGAGAGCAGCCCCACCGACCGCCGGGCCTGGATCGTGCGCCTCACGCCCAAGGGCCGGCGCCTGTTCGAGACCATGGCCGAGGAGCACGAGCAGTGGATCCTCGAGCTTTTCGCCAGCATGGACGACAAGGCCATGCAGCAGGTCCATGCGCACCTCGGCGAGCTGCGCGTGCACCTCCTTCGCAACGCCCCCAATTCGCAGGACAGCGCATGAACGACCAAGCCACTTCCTCCACCGCCCAGCCCCGCGTAGACCCGGCGCTGGCGGCCGGCAACTTCAAGAACGTCGCGAACTACCAGCCGCGCCACTTCACCCTCGGGGTGCAGGGCGAGGTGGCCACCGTCACGCTCGACCGGCCCGAACGCAAGAACCCGCTGACGTTCGACTCGTACGCCGAGCTGCGCGACTTCTTCGGCCAGCTCAAGTACGCCACCGACGTCAAGGCGGTGGTGATCACGGGTGCCGGCGGCAACTTCTGCTCCGGCGGCGACGTGCACGAGATCATCGGCCCGCTGGTGCGACTGAAGGCGCCCGAGCTGCTGGCATTCACACGCATGACCGGCGACCTGGTCAAGGCCATGCGCGCCTGCCCGCAGCCGATCATCGCGGCGGTGGATGGCGTATGCGCCGGCGCCGGCGCCATCGTGGCGATGTCTTCCGACATGCGCCTGGGAACGGTGCGCAGCAAGACGGCATTCCTGTTCAACCGCGTCGGACTCGCCGGATGCGACATGGGCGCCTGCGCCATCCTGCCGCGCCTGATCGGGCAGGGCCGCGCCAGCGAACTGCTCTACACCGGGCGCTCGCTGGGCGGCGAGGAAGGCGAGCGCTGGGGCTTCTTCAATCGCCTGGTCGCACCCGAGGCGCTGCTGGACGCGGCGCAGGCGCTGGCCGCCGACCTGGTGCAGGGGCCGACCTTCGCCAACGGCATCACCAAGACCATGCTGCACCAGGAATGGGCCATGACGCTCGAACAGGCCATCGAGGCCGAGGCGCAGGCGCAGGCCATCTGCATGCTGACCGAGGACTTCTCGCGCGCCTATCACGCCTTCGTGGCCAAGCAGAAGCCCCGCTTCGAAGGCAACTGAACGCGGCGCACCGCCCCACAGGAGACAACACGGATGAGTGACACCCGATACCTGGACTGGCCCTTCTTCGAGGAACGCCACCGCGCGCTGGCGCGCGAGCTGGACGCGTGGGCCACGCAGCATGTGCCGCACGCGCACGGCGCCGACGTGGACGCCGAATGCAAGTCGCTGGTGCGCGCGCTCGGGCAGGGCGGCTGGCTGCGCCACGCTGTGGGCGAGGCCATCGACACGCGCGCCATCTGCCTGATCCGCGAGACGCTCGCGCGCCATTCAGGCCTTGCCGACTTCGCGTTCGCGATGCAGGGCCTGGGTTCCGGCGCCATCAGCCTGGCCGGCACGCCGGCGCAGCGCGAGCGCTATCTGCCCCGCGTGATGCAGGGCGAGGCGATCAGCGCCTTTGCGCTGTCCGAGCCCGAAGCCGGCTCCGACGTCGCGGCCATGCAGTGCAGCGCGCGGATCGAGGGCGACACGGTCGTGCTCGACGGCGAGAAGACCTGGATCTCCAACGGCGGCATCGCCGACTTCTACGTCGTGTTCGCCCGCACCGGCGAGGCGCCGGGCGCGCGCGGCATCTCGGCCTTCATCGTCGAGGCCGGCACGCCCGGGTTCGAGATCGCCGAGCGCATCGAGGTGATCGCGCCGCATCCGCTGGCGCGACTGCGCTTTGCCAACTGCCGCATTCCGATCGGCCAGCGCGTGGGCGCCGCCGGCGAAGGCTTCAAGGTCGCCATGCGCACGCTCGACGTGTTCCGCACCTCGGTGGCGGCCGCGGCGCTGGGCTTCGCCCGCTGCGCGCTCGACGCCGCCATGGAACGCGCCACCACGCGCAGGATGTTCAACCAGACGCTGGGCGACTTCCAGCTCACTCAGGCCAAGCTGGCTCAGATGGCGCTGACGATCGATTCGTCGGCGCTGCTGGTCTACCGCGCGGCCTGGCAGCGCGACCAGGGCGGCAACGTGACGCGCGAGGCCGCCATGGCCAAGCTGGCCGCCACCGAGGGCGCGCAGCACGTGATCGACGCCGCGGTGCAGCTTTTCGGCGGCCTCGGCGTGGTCAGCGGGCAGACCGTCGAGCGCCTGTACCGCGAGATCCGGGCGCTGCGCATCTACGAAGGCGCCACCGAGGTGCAGCAACTCATCATCGCGCGCGAAATGCTCAAGGAGCATGGCGCGGGCCGTGCCGCCTGAGACGCGGCGGGCATCGAAAAGACACACATCCAGGAGAACGACAGATGATGCAAGTGCTTCTTCCCGAGGGCTGGCCGCGACCGAAGGGCTATGCCAACGGCGTCATGGCCCGTGGCCGCCAGGTCTACATCGCCGGCATGATCGGCTGGGACGCGCAGGGCGTGTTCCACAGCGACGATTTCGCCCAGCAGGCGCGCCAGGCGCTGCAGCACATCGCCGACGTGCTGCGCGAGGCCGGAGGGAAGCCCGAGCACATCGTGCGCATGACCTGGTACGTGACCGACAAGCGCGAATACCTGGCCGCCGGCCGCGAGATCGGCCAGGCATTTCGCGAGATCATCGGCAGCTACAACGCGGCCATGACGGCAGTGCAGGTGAGCGCGCTGATCGAGGACCGGGCCAAGGTGGAGATCGAGGCCACCGCCGTCATCCCCGACTGAGCCGGTCCGGGCGCCGCGGCGGCAGGGCGGAACTCGCCCGCGGATGCGTCATCCATCTCCCCGTGAAAACAAACCACAGGGAGTCTCCGTGCAACGTCCGCATCCGTCTTCTCTTCGTCACCTCGCGGCGGCGGCAGCCGTCGTCGCCGCATTGTCGGGTTGCGCCGCCATGGGCAACGTCGATCCCACCGGCCTGATGGGCGCCGGCGGCAGTGCCTACAAGGCGCTGTCGCTCAGCGACGATGAGATCGTCGCCATGTCCGACGAATCCTGCGCCGCGATGGACAGGAAGAACACCATTGCAAACGCCGCAGGCGCCTACGCCACCCGGCTGGCCACGGTGGTCAAGGCCATGCCGTCGACCATCAACGGCAAGCCGGCCGACTACCGGGTGTACATGACCAAGGAGGTGAACGCCTGGGCCATGGCCAACGGCTGCATCCGTGTCTACAGCGGCCTGATGGACCTGATGAACGACGACGAGCTGCGTGGCGTGATCGGCCATGAGATCGGCCACGTGGCGCTCGGGCATTCCAAGTCGCGCATGCAGGCGGCATACGCCACGAGCGCGGCGCGCGCGCTGGCCTCCGCCAGCGGCATCGCCGCGGTCAAGACGCTGACTGAGTCGCAGGCCGGCGACCTGGCAGAGAAGTTCGTCCATGCGCAGTTCTCGCAGGCACAGGAGCGCGCGGCGGACGACTATTCGTTCGACCTGCTGACGTCGCGCAAGCTCGAACGCAAAGGCCTGGTGACCGGCTTCCAGAAGCTGGCAGGCCAGGGCGAGGGCCAGCAGGCCGGCGCGCTGCTCGGTTCGCACCCGCCGTCGGCAGAGCGCGCGGCGCGCATGCAAGAGCGCCTGGATTCGGCCGGCTAGCACGCTCGCCGCTCGCGGCAGCGGACGGCCTGCGCGCACAATGCGGGCTTTCCGCTTCCCCGCGCCACGGGCGCCACACCCGAATGGGCAATCGACTCACCCAGATCGCCACCCGCACCGGTGACGACGGTACCACCGGCCTCGGCGACAACACGCGCGTGCCCAAGCATCACCTGCGCGTGGCGGCCATGGGCGACGTGGACGAGCTCAACTCCCACATCGGCCTGCTGCTGTGCGAGCCGCTCCCTGACGAGGTTCGCGACCTGCTGGTCGACGTGCAGCACCAGCTGTTCAACCTGGGCGGCGAGCTGTCCATGCCCGGCTACACGCTGCTCAAGGACGACGCGCTGGCGCAGCTGGACGACGCCCTGGCGCGCCACAACGCCGCGCTGCCGCGGCTGGCGGAGTTCATCCTGCCGGCCGGCACCCGCGCCGCATCGCAGGCGCACGTGTGCCGCACCATCGCCCGCCGCGCCGAACGGGCGGTCGTGGCGCTCGGCGCCGCCGAGGCGGTCAACGATGCGCCGCGCCGCTACCTCAACCGGCTGAGCGACCTGCTGTTCGTGCTGGCGCGCGTACTCAACCGCGTCGACGGCGGCGACGACGTCTACTGGAAGAGCGAGCGCCTGGCGCGAGCCCGGCAGCAGGACGCCGACGGCGACGCCTGAGCGCGGGCGGTGCCGGCGGCAATGCGCCGGCCAATGCGACACTCGCGACCCATGCATCGCCTGCCGCTACTTCTCGCATTGCTGGTTCTCGGCGCCTGCGCCGCCGTCGGCGTCGGCCTCAACGGCTTCGACCAGCGCTTCGGCCCGCCCGAACCCACGCGCTTCGACCAGGCGCGCGCCCCGGGTCCGGACGACGTCTCGTTCGACCGGGTCATCCAGCCGATCCTGGACAAGCGCTGCGTGGTCTGCCATGCCTGCTACGACGCGCCCTGCCAGCTGAAGGCCACGAGCTGGGAGGGCATCGCGCGCGGGGCCAGCAAGACGCCGGTGTACGACGCGACCCGGCTGCTCGCGGCGCCGACCTCGCGCCTGTACGTCGACGCCGACCGGGCCTCGCAGTGGCGCGACAAGGGCTTCTTCCCGGTGCTCAACGAGCAGGCCGACGCCAGCGTGCAGGCGCAGCGCACCGCCGGCCTGATGCATCGGCTGCTCGCCCTCAAGCAGGCGCACCCGTTGCCCGGCCACGGCGTGGTGCCGGGCGACATGGATTTCTCGATCGACCGGGCCCAGAGCTGCCCGGCCGGCACGCAGATCGAGGCCTACGAACAGGCCAACCCGCAAGGCGGCATGCCGTTCGGGCTGCCCGGGCTGTCGCCGGAAGAACATCGCCTGATGACGCGCTGGCTCGAGCAGGGCGCACCGGCCGAGGCGCGGGCGGCGCCGTCGCCGCAGGCGCTGGCCCAGGTGGCGCAATGGGAGCGCTTCCTCAACGGCGAATCGGCCAAGGAGCAGCTGTTCGCCCGCTACGCCTACGAGCACCTGTTCCTGGCGCACCTGTATTTCGACGACGCGGCGGCGCGCGAGCGGCACGAGTATTTCAAGCTGGTGCGTTCGGCCACGCCCCCCGGCGAGCCGGTGCGCGAGGTCGTGGCGCGGCGGCCGGTCGACGACCCCGGCGTCGCGCGGGTGTACTACCGCCTGCGGCCCGAACGCGAAAGCATCGTGGACAAGACGCACATGCCGTATCGGCTCGATGCGGCGCGCATGGCACGCTGGCGCGCGCTGTTCCTGGCGCCCGACTATGCCGTCGAGAGCCTGCCGGGCTACGGCGCGGCGCAGGCGGCCAATCCGTTCAGCACCTTCGCGGCGCTGCCGGTGGCGGCGCGCTACGCGTTCATGCTGGACGAAGCGCAGTTCACCATCATGGGCTTCATCAAGGGACCGGTCTGCCGCGGCCAGCTGGCGCTGGACGTGATCGACGACCGCTTCTGGGTGGTCTTCATGTCGCCGACGGCAACGGACGACGAGGCACTGTCGCGGCATCTCGCGCAGGAAGCCGATCTGCTGCGCCTGCCCACCGGCCGCAGCGACACGGGCCTGCTGGCGCCGTGGCTGCGCTACGCCCGGCTCGAGAAGGACTATCTGGAGGCCAAGTCGGCGGCGCTGGCCGACGGCGTTGCCCGCGGCAAGCGGCTGGACCTGCAGCGTATCTGGGACGGCGATCGACGCAACCCCAACGCCGCGCTGACGGTGCTGCGCCACTTCGACAGCGCCAGCGTGGTCAAGGGCCTGGTCGGCACGCCGCCCAAGACGGCATGGGTGATCGGCTATCCGCTGCTCGAGCGCATCCACTATCTGCTGGTGGCCAACTACGACGTCTACGGCAACATCGGGCACCAGCTCAACTCGCGCCTGTACATGGACTTCCTGCGCATGGAGGGCGAGTTCAATTTCCTGGTGTTCCTGCCGCGCGACCAGCGCGAGGCGGTGCGCGACAACTGGTACCGGGGCGACAGCCTGTCGACGCGCCAGCAGGTCTACGGCGGCCCGGCCCGGCTGGATGCCGAGACGGGCATCGCCTATCGCACCGCAGACGCCAGGACCGAGCTGATGGGCCTGCTGCGCCAGCGCATGGCGCCCCTGGGCTCCGGCCAGTTCGGCTCGCTCGGCAGCGAACCCGACGCCGCGGTGCGGCGGCAGCTCGAGCGGCTGGCGGGGCTGCACGGCGCGGCGCTGCAGTGGGCGGCCGAGTCGGCCGTGCTGGCGGTCGAGGCGCCCGGAAGGCCGGTCCGCTGGTACAGCCTGCTGCGTGACAACGGCCACGAGTCGGTGTCGTACTTCCTGCGCGAGAAGGCACAGCTGCGGCCCGAGGAGGATGCGCTCACCGTCGTGCCCGGCGTACTGGGCAGCTACCCGAACGCCTTCTACCGGGTCCGGGCGGACGAACTGCCCGCGTTCGTCGACGCGATGTCCCGGCTCGGATCGCAGTCGGACTACGCCGACCTGGCCGGGCGCTTCGCCGTGCGCCGCACCAACCCGGGTTTCTGGGCCTTCAGCGATGCGCTCAATGCCGCCAACGAGAGGGCGCAGCCGCTGGCCGCCGGCATTCTCGACTACAACCGGCTGGAGAACCGGTAGCCGCCCTGCGCGCGAACGCGCGCGGATGCGCCGTGCGGCGTCACGCCCTGTGGAGGTCGGCCGACACGTGCCGGCGCCGGCACGCGCTAGGATGTCCACCTGTGATCGAGGCCATGACCATGAAACACGCCATGTTCCCGCGCTTCGCGCTGGCGTTGCTGCTGCTGACCGCCGCCGGTACAGCCGCCGCCCAGACCGAAGCCGACCCCAAGAAACCCGCGCCAAGCCACAAGGCGAACACCATCAAGCAGGTGCCCAGCAACTCGGTGGGCGACAGCATCCAGCGCGGCACCAATGCCGCCGGGCGCGGTATCTCCAAGGCCGACAGCGCAACGCGCAGCGGCATCGCCAAGGGCTCTGAAGCGGCCAGCCGGCCGGTGCGCAACCTCGGCGATTCGATCGGCCGCAAGCTCGGCCTGGGCACCGGCAGCACCGGCCCGGCGCGCGGCCCGCAGTCCGAGCAGCCTTGACCGGCCGGGCGCCGCCTACTTGGGCGGCTTGAGGAGCTGGCGCACTTCCTCGACGTTCTCCTGGATGCGCCCGCGCACCACCTCGAAGGCCTCGGCCTGCGACTTGGCCGCCATGTCGGCCAGTTCGCGGATGTCGTCCAGCGCACGCTTGAAGCTGGCACGGCCCATTTCGTCGAGCTTGGCAATGTTCTGGCGCGCGTCGCCCGAGGGCATCGACTGCACGGTGCTCTGCCACTCGGTAATGGCGTTGCGCATCATCTCCGTCTGCCGCTTCACGACC
>Ga0160458_100774_pt1 | contig 9626 bp, 6 predicted proteins | sample HID1973I_E6MG_FD_108247 | JGI IMG/M metagenome (GOLD analysis project Ga0160458, IMG submission 108247) | Enriched mosquito-associated microbial communities from UW Madison campus, WI, USA - HID1973I_E6 MG | ecosystem: Host-associated > Arthropoda: Insects > Digestive system > Unclassified ...
AGTGAAACGATGCATCGCCGATGGTAGTGTGGGGTTTCCCCATGTGAGAGTAGGTCATCGTCAAGATTAAATTCCGAAACCCCTGTTTGCTAACGCGAACAGGGGTTTTGTTTTAGTAGAAGTCACCAATTTTTTCCTGCACGTTGCTGCTGTAACGGGCCGGTCACAGAATTTCTTGACGACCATAGAGCGTTGGAACCACCTGATCCCATCCCGAACTCAGTAGTGAAACGATGCATCGCCGATGGTAGTGTGGGGTTTCCCCATGTGAGAGTAGGTCATCGTCAAGATTGAAATTCCAGAACCCCTGTCTGCTGATGCAGACAGGGGTTTTGTCGTTCAGGGCCATTGGAAAGTGGCTAACTGAAACACAGACCTAGATGGTCTGAAAGTTAGAACTGAGCTTACTGTCGCCGCGACATTACGATTCCTCCAAGTAACAGAAGTTGAGGCGCCGGGCTTACACGGAAAACCCCGCAAAACAATTCAGACCTGCCGATCTATAGTCACCCACCAACGCGTGCGATATCGCACCTTAACTGGCAAGGTTTGCGCAACGATAGCGAGCAAATTGTCGGTGTCTTCAAGTCGGAAAACTCCCGAAAGCCGAAGGTCGGCAATGTTCGCCGCACAGCTCATATAGCCGGGACGATAACGGCCGATCTCATGAAGAAAATTTTCGAGGCGCATGTTGCGAGTGACAATCAGACCGTCTACCCAGGCACCGGCGTCCATGTCCAGTGCCGGTGCCAATCTCGCCCGGCTGTGATCAATCAAATAGCTCTGCCCGGGAAGCACCTGTATCGGCGCTCCATAGCCAGCAATTGGCGAATGAATGGCAACCCTGCCGGCTGTCACGCTGAGCCGGGTACAATCTGGTTCCTGAAGAAGGATGAAGCGTGCATCCACCCCTTCGAATACACCATGACGGCTTTGCACCCGCAAGGGACGATCGAACGAAGCGTCTTGATCAATCCCGCCGCAAGTGATGATGATTTCCCCACGAGTCAGCTTGATTAGTCGCTGTTGCGGTGTGTAGTCCAAATCCACCGCACTGGCGGTATTCAGTTCCAGCCGTGTGCCGTCCGGCAGCTGGAAACCCCGCCGTTCTCCAGTATTGGTGGCGAAGTCGGAGCTCCACTGTTGCCAACCTACTGCGTCTTTGCCCATCCACGCGGCAGAACCCATCAGCAAGGCGCCAGAGAGCATTTTCAGGGCCTGACGTCTCCCCAATCCATGAGATCTGTTTTCCAGCGTATTCAGGGTATCCGGCACCGCACGAATGTTATTACTCAACTCAGCCTGTAGGGATTTCACCCTTTGCCAGGCCAGCTCGTGTTCCTGATGCGCTGCCCGCCAGACATCACACTGCTGACGCAGGCGGGCATTAGCGGCATTGTTGCGTAGGCGAAGCAGCCAATGGATAGCTTGTTTGACCACCTGCTGCCGAGGCTCGGAATGTCGGCTCTGCGACGCGTTATCCATAGGCGTCATACCGTGTACCGCAAGGCAAAGCAGTGATAGAGCACGAGGGCAACATAGCGCTCCACTGAGCGCAGGGACAAGCCCATTTGCCCTTGGGCCAGGTCCGCGGCGTCGGCAGAATAGCCAAGGCGAGCCCGCAGCCACGAGTTGAGCCAGCCGTGATGACTGTTGTAAAGCGCCTGTACCGCCAATTCAGGTGAAAACATGGATGCGACTGCCCGCACGTCACAAATGATAATTAGTCGCATTGTCTTCAAGGGAGGGGGATTTTGCAACCGCAGGGAGTACTACCCTCATTTCGCACGTTACTTCGAGGTCTTCTGATTCTGCGACTCAGGATTATTGAGGTAACGCGTGATGACTTCGACCGCCCGATTGAGGTGGTGCTCAAGCAGTTTCACGGATTCTTCGATGTTCCGGTCTTCCACCGCCCGCAAAAGCGCCCGGTGATCCTCCTGCGACAGCTCACCCAGGTTCATGGCTTCCAGGTTGAAGCGTAGAAAGCGCTCCTCTTCGTTCAACCCGTCTTCGACCAATCTCAGGAGACGGCGATTAGGCGCTTTACCGTACAGTGCCATATGGAAAAGACGATTCAGCCGGCCGATCTCGGTGTAGTCGCTTTCGGTTTCGAGATCATCAATATGACGGGCTGCCTGTTGATAATCCTCGAGGGTGAGCAGAGGGATGGACAGGCGCAACGCTTCGGACTCCAGCAGGATGCGCAGCGCATAGGTTTCGACGGCGTCACCTTGAACCAGAGGCGCGACCACAGCCCCTTTGTGAGCAATCACGTTAAGCAGCGATTGCGCTTCGAGCTGACGTAACGCTTCGCGAACCGGCATGCGACTGACACCGAAAAAATCGGCAAGATCTTGCTGGCGTAACGCGGTACCGCAGGGAATGCGTCCATCTAGAATGGCGGCGCGCAACGTCTCTTCAATTACCGATCGCGCCAAATGCGCGGGAATCGGCCCATTGATCTTGATGCTGGCGAGAGGGTTGAGCTTCTGTGTCACAACGCACCCTGAATAAATTGTATGAATGATTGGATCCAAACTGACACTAGTGACTGCCTCTCAGGTTGTCAAACCAACAAATTCGACGCGCCACTCTAAAAAGTTTAGCGCGTCATCGGTGATCTCATCGTGCCATTGTCTTTTAGCGGGCGAACCTTCACCATTCACCGAATTCCACCTGCCTGATCTGGATGCCAAGCATTGGCGGCACGTTTCGCGATCCCTAGGACATTGCGCTGGCTGTCATGCGCCCTGCTATTGGCCAGTATCATGCTGGGCGGGCTTCATGCCGATTGGGATTTCTCGCTGATCAGTCGCCGCGCGCAGGCATTGTACGGCCCGTTGGGCGAAGGGCAGCAACGCATTGATGCCTGGCAGCATTTATTGGCGACGCAAAAGCAGGTCGGGGAGCTGGAACAGCTCAACCTGGTCAATCAGTTCTTCAACAAGAAGGTGCGTTACGTAGAGGATATCGACCTGTGGCACGAGGTCGATTATTGGGAAACGCCTATCGAAGCCTTGTGGAAGGGTGCTGGGGACTGCGAAGACTACGCCATCGCGAAGTATTTCAGCCTGCGCCATCTCGGCGTTTCCAGTGATAAGTTGCGTATCACTTACGTTAAGGCCTTGCGCCAGAACCGCGCGCACATGGTGTTGACCTATTACTCCAGCCCCGAAGCCATGCCGCTGGTGCTCGACAGCCTGATCGATGCAATCAAGCCCGCCAGCCAACGAACCGACTTGCTGCCGGTCTACTCTTTCAATGCTGAAGGGTTGTACCTGCCCGGCACCAAGGGCAACAAGAAAGTCGGTGATACCAAGCGCCTGTCCCGCTGGCAGGATGTGTTGAAGAAAATGCAGGCCGAAGGTTTTCCGGTCGAGACGACTAACTAGGAGCACGCGCTCAGATGTCCTTGTTCAAACAGCTGTTGATCGCTATCTGTCTGTTCCTGGTGGTCGCCTTCACAGGCAGCTTCATGGTGAGCCTGGAAAGTTCGCGGACCCAGTACGTCAACCAGTTGCGCTCACACGCCCAGGACGCCGCGACGGCGCTCGCGTTGTCCCTGACGCCGAATATCGATGACCCCGCGATGGTCGAGCTGTTGGTGAGCTCCATCTTTGACAGCGGCTACTACGCGAGCATCCGGGTCATCGACGTCAGCAACGACAAAGTCATCGTCGAGCGCAGTGGCATTCCTGCGGTGAACAACGTGCCTGACTGGTTCGTCAAACTCATCGGCCTGGAACCGGCCGGTGGCGATGCGATAGTCAGCCGTGGATGGGAGCAGGCCGCTCGGGTCGAGGTGGTCAGCCACCCCATGTTTGCACTGGCCAAGCTCTGGCAAAGCGCGCTGGGCAGCCTCGGCTGGCTGCTGATCTGCGGCGCGGTGAGCGCTGTCCTCGGCGCGCTGTTGCTGCGCCGTCAATTGAAACCGCTGGACTACATGGTCAAGCAATCCCACGCCATTGCCCGCCGTGAGTTCCTCAGCTTGCCGGACCTGCCGCGCACCCCTGAATTGCGACGTGTCGTGCAGGCCATGAACCAGATGGTCGAGAAGCTCAAGGCGCTGTTCCAGGAACAGGCCGAGCGCAGCGAAAAGCTACGGATCGAGTCCTATCAGGACAACCTGACGGGGTTGGCCAACCGACGTTATTTCGAGATGCAGCTGAATGCGCGAGTAAGCAATCCGGAGCAGGCAAGCTCTGGTTATCTACTGTTGTTGCGGGTCACGGACCTGGCCGGATTGAACCAGCGCCTGGGCGGCCAACGCACCGATGAATTGTTGAAGGCAGTCGGCGAGCAGTTGTCTCGCGAGTGCGCCAAGTACCCTGAAACGCAGAACCTCGTCACGCGAATTCGTGGCGGCGAGTTTGCCGTGTTGGCCCCGGGATTGGTGCGTGAAGAGGCGCTGCAACTGGCGCGCAATCTCGACGCTGCCTTGGCGAGCCTGCATGCGACGGGCGCCACTGATGTTGCCTCGGTGGCTACCATAGGGTTGGCGCCGTTTGTTCATGGCGATTCCCCTCAAGCGGTCATCAGCCTGGCGGATCAGGCATTGGCGCAAGCCGAAGGTCAGGGCGAACAGAGCTGGGCTTGCCTTGACCACAGCGCGTCGTCACGGGTGGGCGACGATCATCACGCTTGGCACAATTTGCTGGACCAGGCATTGGTGCAGCGGCGTTTCCAGCTGTACTTTCAACCGGTGGTCGCCAGCCAGGACCCGCAGTTGGTACTGCACTACAAAGTGCTATCGCGCTTGATCGACGACGAGGGCCAGACTATTCCCGCAGGGCGGTTCCTGCCCTGGCTCGAGCGCTTTGGCTGGACGGCACGACTGGACCGTCTGATGCTGGAGTTGGTGGTCGCACAAATGGCGGGCCACGAAGAATCGCTGGCGCTGAACCTGTCTTCAGCGACGCTGGCGGATCCGCAGGCGCTGAACAAAGTCTTCGAGATTCTGCGCGCGCATTCCAATCTGGGGCCACGTTTGACCCTGGAAATCGGCGAGGAACAAATTCCCGAACAAGCCGTGCTTGAGCAGTTGACGCAACGACTGCGCGAGTTGGGGTTCTCGCTCAGCCTGCAACGCTTCGGCGGACGTTTCAGCATGATCGGCAACCTTGCGCGGCTTGGGTTGGCGTACCTGAAGATCGATGGCAGTTACATCCGTTCGATCGATCAGGAAGGCGACAAGCGTCTGTTTATCGAAGCCATTCAGCGTGCAGCCCACAGTATCGACTTGCCGCTGATCGCCGAGCGCGTCGAGACCGAAGGGGAGTTGGCGGTGATTCGCGAGATGGGACTTTATGGGGTTCAGGGCCAATTGTTTGGTGAGCCCAAGCCCTGGCAGTAAGGTTTACAAGCAAAAAAGATCGCAGCCTTCGGCAGCGCCTACAGGACGAATACATTTCCCTGTAGGCGCTGCCGAAGGCTGCGATCTTTTTTGCGTTACAACGCTTAAATCAACCCGGTCTCATCATCATCGATCAGATGACTCAACCCACCCAACGCCTCACGGGCCTGGGTCCGATCCATCAGTTTGGCCTGTGCAGCCGGCGGCAGGTCGGTGACGCGAATCACGCCTTTGCTGGTCAGCACCTGGATCAAGTCGTCGAGGACCCGAATCATTTCGAAGTCGCTCTGCTTGAGCTGCTTGAGGCTGACTTCCATCACTTCATTGGCGTACCACGCCTGAATTTCATGATGGTCGGCGGGCAGTGTTTCCGTGGCCTCTGCATAAGCTGCGGCTTCCACGCGCACTAATTGTCCTTGCGCATCGCGTTGCACGTAAAACATTGAGCATCCCTCAGAAATGGACCAGCGTCACGCTGTCAGCAGCATAGGCCAACTGCGCGCGAGTATGCGGTGCGACGACGAAATCGTCACCGGGGTGATTCTCGCAAACGTGATGGCCGCCCGTTTCGGGCGGCCATTTCGTCAGCTATCAGCTGTTGTTGTGATCAACCTTGATGGTCGGATCGCTACCGGCAATCAGGTTGTGCAGGTTGGCGGTGGACCAGTTGTTACCTTCCAGTTTGATCGTCACATCAGGTGCTGCCGCAGCTCCGCTGGAATTGAACTTGCCAGCCGAACTGACCTCAAGGGACGAAACGCCACCCACCGTGGTGATCTTCAGGAAGTTGTCGATGGTGCTGCCGGTCTCGCCCTGCAACAAATCACGCAGGTCGATGCGGTCACCTTCGGCGGCCTTGAAGTCCTTGATCACGTCGGAACCGGTGTCGCCTGCTTTCCAGACGAAGGTGTCGCCACCCAGACCGCCAATCAGCGTGTCGGTGCCCTTGCCACCCATGAGGATGTCATTGCCATCGCCACCGTCCAGCAGGTCGTTGCCGGTGCCGCCGAGCAGGATGTCATTGCCGGCATTGCCGTAGAGTTTATCGTCGCCACCCTGGCCGAAGATGATGTCGTTGCCGGCACCGCCGAGCAGTGTATCCGCCCCGTCATTGGCGCCAGACACATCGAACACGTTGTAGTGCTCTGTGAGGTACTGATGCACGTTGCTAGTGGTCACCTTGCTGGCGTCTACACCGGTTTGCTGGGCCACGAAGGCCTGCATGGCCTGGTAACCCTCGCCGGCAATGCCACTGAAGCTCACCAGGTCGCCGAAGATAATGTCGTTGCCGTCACCGCCGTTGACCGTGTCGGCACCTGGCAACGTCGCCTCGGTGTGACCCAGAATCGCGTCCGCCAGTTTGCTCGGGTCGATGTTGGTTTGCGGCTTGCCATCGGAGTCGTAGGGCACAAGGTCTGAAAGCTTGATGTCACTGTTTATGCCAATGGCTTCCACCACCGGGCTCAGCTTCACCAGCGCGTCGTAGGCGGCGTCGGACCTGCCGTCCACGTCATTGTAGTTATTGTCGTTGGCTTTACCGGTGCCACCCAGCGATGAGATCTCGTAAGTGCCATCGCCTTGTGCGTGCACGTACCCGACATTACTGGTGTCCCAGACAGTATTGCCCCACCAGTTCTTACTGGCTGTCTGCAGCGTTGCGTAGCCGTCGCTGTCGATAAACAGCTTGTGTGTAGAGTCGATGGTTTTGCTGAAGGTATCCCCCAGTTTGTAATTGGTCGTCGTGACCACATCATCGAGTTTCACGCTGCCATACAGCGTCGGGTTGACCTGCTCCGACTTCTGGTAATACGTCGGCTTGCCATCGGTGATGAAGTAGGTGAGGTTGGTTGCACCGGTGTTGGCCAGCGCCTCGGCACTCTTGAAGAAGTTGGCCGTAGCCTTGAACACGTCTTCATAGTTGGTGCCGCCGATTGGATCCATTGAGTTCACGACGCCCCTGAGCAGTTCCAGGGCTTTAGGGTCATTCAAGTTGATCGAGATAGTCTTGTTGACCTGGGTGTCGAAGTCCGCGAGGAAGATATTCACGGTCCCCGAAGTGTTGCTACCCAGGCTGTTCTTGAGGCTGGTGAACATGGCCATCAACGACGTCTTCGCGGCCGCCATCGAGTCTTCCATGCTGCCCGAGCTGTCGACCATGAAGGCAATGTTGTAATTCTTGCCCTGAACCACGTTCAAGCCCGCCACGTCAGCGACAATAATGTCGTTGGCTTCGGTACCCGAGAAATTGTCGTTTCCGGAAGTTCCTACCGATGCGTTGTACACCGCAGGGTAGATGGTGACCGGAATGGTCGCGGTGCTCGACGCCGAACCACCCAGTAGCTCAGTCGAAGTCGACGTCACAGTCAGGTCGAACTTGCCGTTGTAGTAAGCCGGTGGCGTCAGGGTCAGGTTGGCCAGGTTCCAGCCAGTTACTGTCGCCGAGCCATCGGTACCCACAGTCCAGGTGTGACCCGCGTCATCGCTCAGCACCATGCCTTTCGGGAAGCCGCTGATGGTCACGCTGAGGCTTTCAGAGCCGTCGGTATCAGTCAGTGCGGTGGTGATCTTCGACAGATGTACGCTGCCGTTTTCAGCGCCTTCGTTGAGCTTGTAGCCTTCGTAATAACCTTCACCGTTGGTGCCATGCAGATCGGAAACCGTCACGCCGGACGCGGCCAGATTGTCCACGCCGGTGTACAGCGGAATACCGGCGCTGTTCAGGTCGACAGCGGCTGCGCCGTTTACCGACAGGTTAACGTCGTAGCTGCCCGGGCCACTCTGATTGTGGTGGTAGATGTCGATGGTGTAGTAGCCGCTGGTGCCCGGGGTGAAGCCTGATCCCGAGATACTGCCGCCTTTACCCCACAACGCACTGGCCACTTCTTTGCCGCCAATGGTCACCAGCAGACTGTCGTCAGCGCTGCCGCTGAAGGTGTAAGTCTTGCCAGCTTCCAGGTAGATCAGGCCGGATGTTTTCGATGCGGTACCCGCAACGACATCACCACTGGACTGCACGTTGGTGGAGGTGCTGGTGCTGTTCGGATTTTTCGCCGCATCAATCACCGACTTCAAGATCGCAGTGGCCGCACCGCTGCCGGCGCTACCGTCATAACCTGCATTCAGACCGGACAAACCTGTCCAGACTTCCTTGAGGAGGCCTGTAGAGGTCACGGCATTGCTGTCGACAGTCAGCGTAGGCTTGTCAGCCACCGGGGTAATGTCGACTTTCAGCGTCGCTTCATTGCCCAGGTTGAAACCATCGGTAGGCTTGAATTTGATCTGCGCGTAGTCAGCCGCTTTGTTACCGACGCCAGTACCGCCGTAGCCATCAGCACCCGATTCGTTCGCGACCGGCACGAACTTCAGTTTGCCAGCGTTGATATCCGCCTGGCTGATGACCTGGCCTGCAGCAACTTTCACCCAACCGGCCGCACCGTTGAACATCAGGTCGCCACGACCGGCGACGTCCGTGATGGTGATGCTCAGCGGGCTGTCGTTGTCGACATCGGTCGTCTTGAAGTTATCCCACGTCAACACAACGCTCTGGTCTTCAAGGCCAGTGACGCTGCCACTGACGGCAACCGGCGCATGGTCGTTATCGACAATGGTCGTGTTAACGCTGGCGTTGTTAGGGTCGACTGCGAGGTTCTCGAAATTACCGCCGCTGACATTGCCGATGGTGATCACGATGTTCTCGGAACCTTCAACGTACTTGTCGTTGATGGTCGCGATGTCGAAATTCACACTGTTGCTGTTGGCCGGGATCTTGACCGTAGTCACACCCCTGAAGTCAGTGCCATCGGCTGCGGTACCGCTGTACGACAGCGTGACTGTGACTTCGGACTTGGCAGTATTGCTCAGCGTCAGTGTGTAGTGCGCCGTTTGGCCTTCAACGACCGATGTGTCGCCGGAGATACCGATAGTGACCTTGTCACCCTGGCCCGAAGGCTCATCGGTGACGGTGGTGGTCAGCGTGGTTTTATCCAGCGTCAGCTGTTCAAACTTCGCGTTGCCGCCGGTGACGGATTCCAGCTTGTTGACCAGCGTGGTTTGACCACCGGTGTACACGTCATCCACGGTGTTCACGACCAGCGTACCGCTGCTGGCGTTGGCGGCGACGTTGATGGTCTTGCCGTCGGACAGCGTGAACGTCATGGCGTCGTGGCTGTTGATCGCCAGGCCGTCTTTGTTGGTCAGGGTCACGGTGTAGGTGACTTGGCCGCCTTCAATGACGGTGGACTTGTCCACGGTCAGCTTGGCGATGACTTCG
>Ga0160458_100776_pt1 | contig 9557 bp, 9 predicted proteins | sample HID1973I_E6MG_FD_108247 | JGI IMG/M metagenome (GOLD analysis project Ga0160458, IMG submission 108247) | Enriched mosquito-associated microbial communities from UW Madison campus, WI, USA - HID1973I_E6 MG | ecosystem: Host-associated > Arthropoda: Insects > Digestive system > Unclassified ...
AACGACGGGGACGTCTTCGGGCTCCGGCTGCCGAGGTCGGTCATCGGGTCCGCCGTCCCGGGGCGCGGCATCATGTCGTCGGGGGGCCAGTGGCAGAGCGTGCAGGTGCCGGTGCCGTGAGACGAGCACGTGGGACAGAGCGACGACGACACGAGGAGCGAGAGCAGTGACCGAGGACGACAAGGTGGCCAACGAGTACCGCAGCGCGCTCGGCGCCGCCACACCCGGCGCGCAGTCGCAGGCGTACGACGTACGGGCCGCCTTCTCGACCGTCCTCAGCGCCGTGAACGCCAAGGCGTGGGTGAGCACCACGGCCGACGCCTTCTCGAGCACGTGCACCAGCAAGCAGAGCTCGGCGGGCGACGCGGCCGACGACTGCGTCGAGGAGATGACGTCGCGGCACAGCCGGGAACCGCTCAAGGTCGACAAGACCGACTACCGCGCCACCTGGTACTGAGGGAGTCCGCCATGGCGAAGGCCACGATCGACGTCCAGGGCATGAGCACGATCGTCACGGGCATCCAGAACGGGATCGAGACGCTCGACTCCGCGCGCACGTCGCTGCGCACCACCTTGTCGCACTACTACCTCGACACGTCGCGCACGGCCGCGCTCCAGGGCCCGGCGGACTGGGCTCGCGACGAGCTGCCATCCCTGCGCCGCCGGCTCGCTCTCGCGGAGGCCCTGGAGGGGTCCAACCCCTCGTGGCCCAAGGGGAAGGTCGAGCTCGACGACATCACGGACATCACATCGATGGACCCCGACAAGGCCGAGCAGGCCGGCAGGGAGGCGGCCGAGGCGCTCAAGAAGGGCGACAAGCCTGACGACGAGCTCATCGCGCAGATCGCCGAGCTGCAGAACGACCCGTACTTCGCGGCCGGGTTCGCCGGTGCGCTGGACGCGGACGAGCTCGCGGACGTCGTGATCCGGTTGGGGTACCAGCGGACCAAGCAGGACGGTCAGCACACCCAGGACGAGATCGACGCGCAGAACGAGTGGTACACGAGTCTCCTGAACGGGATGTCGACGACGGTCGCGACCGCGACCCGGAACACCGGGGACCTTGCGCTCCCGTCGGACTACGCGCAGGGATGGATGGACACCATCAAGGCCGAGGTCCCCACGTCGCCCTACTACGACGGCGGGGACGGGCAGGTCGACCGGGCCAACGCCCTGACCGTGCTGCTGAACACCGGCCGCTACGGGGACGACTTCCTGGGCGACATCGCCGAGCAGATGTACGACTACGAGCGTGAGGTCGGCGACGAGCGCGGCAAGGTGTGGGGCCCCAAGGGCAGTGACATCAGCAACCAGTACGGCGGCGTCTACGACGCCGACGGGGTCCGGTTCACCGATCCGATGACGGGCCTGATGAGCGCCCTCTCCCACAACCCGGGGGTGGCGGCGGACTTCTTCAACCCCGACAGCGGCGGAGCCCAGGCGACCGACCGCGCGAAGTACCTCATCCAGGAGCGGACCTGGACGGCCGACGAGTTCGACTCCATCGCGGCGGCTCTCGATTCCGCAGCGACGACGTACCACTCGGTGGACGTGTCCGTGTACCAGCAGAGTCAGTCGGCGTGGATCGCCTCGGCCACCGTGCGGTACCTCGGGCAGCGCGACGGTGGGTGGCACGACCGGGTGCTCGGCGACGCAGGCAAGGACAGCCTGGCTCACCTGTTCTCGTCGTACCTCTCCGACGTGGACCGGGTCGCCAGCGGGGCTGACGACGGAGACCCCCCGAGCACGAGCTCGCCGGCGCCGACGGCACCATGGGAGGAAGGTCGTGCCGTCGGTGCGGACTTCGCGCTCGACGACCTCAACAAGGTGCTCGGCGAGGTGCTGACCGACGACGGTGCGCTCGCCGAGCTCGCTGACGCGTCGGCACGGTTCAACGCCGCGCGGATCAACTCCGCTGTCGGGGCCTGGAACGCGGACGCCGGCGACGCGAGCTTCACGTCCGGCGCCGTGCAGACCAGCGCCGCGCTCAACGGATACCTGCTCGGCAACCTCGAACGCGCCTCGAAGACCGCAGGCAAGGAGGTCGACGACCGGAACAAGGCGTTCGTGGATCTCGCATCCGACGTCGTCGGTCTGATCCCCACCGGGGGCACCGTGGCGTCGTTCGTCGCCGACCAGGCGAAGTCCGCCGGCAAGGACTGGCTCGACGAGTACGTGAGCGGCAACGAGGCGAGGGCCGAGAACGAGTCCTTCGACGCGCAGCAGCAGACGTTGGACGACCTGCAGCTGGCGATGGCGGCCGCGATCGTCGACTCCCCACGTGCGACCAACGTGCACCGGGAGCATGACGGTGTGCCCTATCCGTGGTTCGGAGCCGACGGCAAGGTCGACCAGGATGCCCTCAAGGACCCTGACACCCTCGACGCGTTCACGATCTGGGTCCGCTCGGGCGCTGCCGGCGACCAGGTCACGGCGGCGGTGCCGGACCTCTCGGCGTCGTACGACAGGGCGATCACACTCGGGCGAGGGAGCAACTGATGCGCAGGTGGACCCTGGTAGCGGTCGTCGCGGTGGTCGGGACGCTGGCCGGCTGCACGTCACAGTCGTTCGATCCCACGACCGTGCCCACCGAGGCTGCGGCGCCCTACCTGTGCGACGGCGTGCCCACGACCGGGCTCGAGGCCCTGACCGGTGACGACCACCTCGAGGCCTCTGACGACCCTGCGGGCACCTGGGGCAAGGACTTCCTCTGCGAGGCGCGCGACGGGTCGTCGACCAAGGCCACCGTCTCATCGCTCGACGTCACGAGCCGAGGGGGCGGGTCGGTGGACGACAGGATCGCGGAGCTGAAGTCGGCGCCAGGTGCGGTGGTCGTCGTCGGGTCGGCGTCCGGGGCGGGCTACGTGCTGCCGAGCGGTGACCAGCCCCACGCGACGTGGGTCTGCGCCGATGGACGCGTCACTGAGGTGCGGCTCTTCTCGTCCTCCGACGACGACAGGTTGGTGGAGGGTCTGTCGCGGTACCTCATCTCTGTGCTCCCGTGGGGGTGCGGGGATGCGACGCCTCCCGCGGCAACCGCGTGACTCGACGAGCCGGGACGCCTGCCGCGACGGCGGTCACCCTCGTCGCGCTCGTCGGCGCACTCCCGGCGTGCACGTCGTCGTCACCGGACGCCACGCCGGTGCCGATCACGGCGACGTCCCCGTAGGTCTGCTCCGGCGTCCAGGCGCGTGGAACGACCCAGGCGCTCGGTGGCGACGTGGAGCGCCAGGCCACCGACGGGCGATGGGGCGCCGACTCCCTGTACTTCTCCTGCACGGTGGTGCGCCGCGGAGACGCCAAGAAGTCCGCCCTGGTCACGATGGTGCCGACACAGACATTCCCGGGTCCGGCCGACCAGGACGAGGCGATCGCGGCACTCGCGACGAGCTACGGGGGAGATGCGATCACAGCGGACGCCGATGGCGCAGGTTACGTCCGTGAGGGCGACCATCCGGCTGCCGCGTGGATCTGCCACGGGATGACGACGCGCGTCGAGCTCCAGGGTGTGGACGTCGAAGGCCGAGATGCGGTGACCGATGCGCGATCCCTGCTCGTCTCGACGCTCCCATGGGCGTGCGGTTCCGAGACCGCCCCGGGTCCCGACGACTCGTGAGGTGGGCACTCCAGTCACCACCTCATCCGTCGCGAAGGCGCGTGCCCACGTCGGCGCCGTAACCGGGTGGTGAGGTGCTTGTGAAGCGGTCGTGACGTTTGCCGCGGGCACGCACGCACGGTGCGCATCGCCCGCGGTGCTCACCTAGTGTTGAATCGTGCCCGATCTCATCGCTCCTGCACGCCTCTCCCTCCTGGGCGCCCTCGTCGTCGTCGCGCTGACCGCGTGCAGCCAGCAGGCGGACCCGCAGGCCCCGGTCGCCACGACGACCGCGGCCTCGCCCTCGCCGACCGCGACCGACGCCGCGGACGAGGCGGCAGTGGCAGACGTCGTCGCCGACTACGTCGACGCGATGGTCACGATGGAGAACTCGGCCCAGGTCGACCCGGCGCCGATGCACGGCATCGCGACGGAGACCGTCGCCAAGGCCGAGGCGAAGCGGGTCAAGGACCTCGTGGACCAGGGCATCCACCGCGAGGGTCGCCCCACGCTCGGCGAGGCGACCGTCACGGTCGACGGCGACTCCGCGCGCTACGAGGTGTGCATGGACCAGGACGACTGGGTCGGGGTGCTCGGCGACCAGACGGTCGGCAGCAGCTACGGGCCGCTCCCGACGGGCTGGTCGCTGACGCGGACGGACGGCGACTGGCTGGTCAGCGCCACGATCCCGCAGGAGCAGGTGCGCGTCACGTGCTGATCGTCCGTCGCGCCCTGGCCGTGGTCGGGGCTGTCGTCCTGGGTGCTGCCCTCCTGGTCCCCGCGTCGTCGGCCGTCGCGGCCGACGACTGCACGCTCGTCGAAGCGGGCATCGTCGATGGTGTGATGACCTACCAGACCGTCTGCCCGGGGGACGAGCAGGCCGGCGGTGACCACGGCGGCGGTGGCGGCTCCGGCGACGCGACGCCGGCGTGCGACACGAGCACGGTCGAGAACGTGGGCGACTACGTGTTCTGCGTCGGGACCACGGCGTGCGCGGTGAACAACCCGTCGCACATCGACGAGGACGAGTGGCCGACGGAGGGCCGGCCCGGGCCGGACTACATCTACACGTTCAAGTGGTGCACGACAGCGGCCGGGGACACGGACTACGGCTGGAGCTGGTACCTGCCCGAGGACGACGGGCCGTCGTTGGAGGAGCTCGCCCGGCAGGCTTTCGGTGAGCTCGCAGCCCCAGACTTCTCTGTCGGCTTCAACCCGCCCGGGCGCACCATCGTCGGCTACGACACCTGGCTGTGGGCACGCACCGGGCAGGCCGGCGCCCTGCGCGGGACCTCCGCGCAGGGTGTCGTCGCGGTCGCCCAGCCCGCGCACATGGACGTCGACCCGGGCGACGGCACCGGGACGCGCGCCTGCCCGTGGTCGACGAGCGAGTCCGCGGACTGCTCCGTCACCTACGTCCGATCGTCGGCGGGGCAGCCGGCGGACGGCTCGGGCGACCCCGCCTACCGGGCGCGGGCTCGGCTCGTCTACGACGTGCACTTCGAGCAGAACGGCACGCGCCTCGACCTCGACGGTCTCCCGACGACGTTCGCGAGCCCGTGGTCGAGCGTCGCGATCCCGGTCGCCGAGGTGCAGTCGGTGGTGTCACCGTGAGCCGGTTCGTCGCGGCCGTGCGCACCGGCGGCGCGGGTCTGCTGGCCGCGGTGCTCCTGGCGTCGTGCACGTCGGGTTCCCCGGACGGCCCGCTGCCGACCGAGGCGAGCGGCGACGACGTCGTGTGCGGCATGGCGACGAAGGACGTCCAGACCGCGACGGGGCTCGACGTCGGCCGCGTGGTCGGCGACCTGAGCGACGTGGTCGACGACGACGGGACGCGCGTGTGCGAGGTGTGGCCCGCCGACCAGGGCGTAGTGGACGGTGCGATCGTCGTCGTCCAGACGGTGCCGACGACGTCGGTTGCGGCCGCCGCCCTGCGGGAGCGGGTCGACGCGGCGGGCCCGAGCGACGACCCGCCCGACGAGACGTTCGAGGGCCTCGATGCCGCGGGCTGGCTCGGTACTGCGGCCGACGACGAACCCGGTACGACGCCCACCGCCACGCCCGCACCCACGCCGGCCACGAGCGCGACCGCGGATGCGTCGGCGGGCACGGCCGGCGGCACGGTGGTGCTCCTCTCCGGCCAGACAGCGATCAAGCTCACGACCGCCGTCGGCGCGGCGGGCCGGGCCACGCTGGACGATGCGCTCGCACTGGCTCAGCAGGTCGCGAGCACGCCCACGGACTCTTGAACGTCGGTCGTTGACTTCCGTTCGAACGTGTGTTCGTATCATCGGGTGCGATGGGACACGCAGAAGGACGACGACGCGGCGACGCTGCCCGGTCTCGGCATGCGCGGGCTGGTCCGCAGCGTCCGCACCCCCGAGTTCGCCGGGATCACGTTCCACGAGGTGATCGCCCGCAGCGCGCTGAACAAGGTGCCCGCCGCCTCGGCGATGCCGTTCCGCTGGACCGTGAACCCGTTCCGGGGCTGCACGCACGCGTGCGTCTACTGCTTCGCGCGGCCCACCCACGAGTACCTGGACCTCGACGCCGGACGCGACTTCGAGACGCAGGTCGTCGTCAAGACCAACGTCGTCGACGTGCTGCGGTCCGAGGTCGCGCGGCCGTCGTGGGACCGAGAGACCGTCGCGCTGGGCACCAACACCGACCCCTACCAGCGCGCGGAGGGTCGGTACGCCTTCATGCCCGGGATCATCCGCGTGCTGGTCGAGGCCCGCACGCCGCTGTCGATCCTCACCAAGGGCACCCTGCTCCGCCGGGACCTGTCCATGCTCGCCGAGGCGTCGGAGCACGTACCCGTCGGGATCGGTGTGTCGGTCGCTGTCGGCGACGAGGCGCTGCAGCAGGCGCTCGAACCGGGGACGCCGACGCCGCGGGCACGGCTGGACCTCATCCGGGCCGTCCGCGAGGCCGGCCTGCCGTGCGGCGTCATGGTCGCGCCGGTGCTGCCGTGGCTCACCGACGGTCGTGACGAGCTGGACGCCCTGCTCGCGCAGCTCGCCGAGGCCGGCGCCACGGGCGCGACCGTCCTGCCGCTGCACCTGCGCGGCCCGGTCAAGCCGCTGTTCCTCGACTGGCTCGCGACGCACCGGCCCGACCTGGTCGCTCGCTACCGGTCGCTGTACGGCGACGGGGCCTACGCGCCGCGGGAGTACGTGCGCTGGCTCGACGAGCGCGTGCGACCGCTCGTCCGCAAGCACCGCCTGGGACGCGGCGGCGGGCACCGCTTCACGTCGGACGGCCCCGACCAGGAGGGCGCGTACCCGCGCGGAAGCATGCCGCGCACGAGCACGCCGCGGCCGCAGGCAGGGCATCAACCCACCGCCCCGCCGATCCTGCAGCCCGCGCTGTTCTGAACCCCGGTCGGAGCCCTATATCGGCAACGACGGTCGTCGCGGGCTCGAGCCTGCGCGTGCGGCCGGAGCGCGACGCTTCTACGGTGACGGCATGGCGAGCGGGCAGCACGCGACGACGTGGCGGTTCGACGGCCACATCGCCGGCGTCGGCACCGCGCAGGGCACCCGCCTGGTGGTCGGACGGTGGCGGACGAGCCCGTGGGGCTCGTTCAGCGACGTCATGGTCGAGCACCCCGACGGGACGCGCCTGCTGCTCGCACCCGACCAGCGTGTCGCCGACGAGGTCGCGGCGACGTACACGTTCGACGCGGTGCACGTGGTGCCCGTCGTCGTCGGTGCGGACCGGTCGAGCCGCACGTGGCGCATCCTGGCCGGCCCGCTGGAGGCGACCCTCCACATCGGGGCGCGCACGCCCGTCGGGCACGCGTTGCGCCTGGTCCCGGGCGCGCTTGCGGGCCGTCCGGCGACCGCCGCCGCGCTGGACCCGGTCGCGCGGGTCGTCTTGCCCGGTGTGCGCACCGTGGGTTCGGCGTCGGGCGGGCGCACCGAGTGGTACGCCGCGCGGGACCAGCACGCCGTCTCCGCCGTCGAGGCGCGCTGGGGCGACGACGACCTGGGCGAGCTGCGCGACGTGGACCCGCCCACCCGGTTCGGCTTCTCGTCGACGCCTCGGCGCCCCGCCGTCACCCGGATCACGACGACCGTCGCGACGGGCGGCAGCGCCGGCCGCACCACGACAGCCCCCGCGCGCCCGGGGCACTAGGATCGACGGGCGCCCCGGCGCAACCAACCCGACCCCGGATCGAAGGACGCACTGTGCTCCGCACCCACACCGCCGGCTCGCTGCGAGCCGAGGACATCGGCTCCACCGTCACCCTCACGGGCTGGGTGGATCGTCGTCGGGATCACGGTGGCGTGGCGTTCGTCGACCTGCGCGACGCGTCGGGCATCGCCCAGGTCGTCGTCCGCGACGAGGCCGTCGCGCACGGCCTGCGCGCGGAGTACGTGCTGCAGGTGACGGGTGAGGTCGGTCGTCGGCCCGAGGGCAACGAGAACGCGAACCTCGCCACGGGCGAGGTCGAGGTCGTCGCGACGGACGTCGTCGTCCTGAACGAGGCCGCGCCGCTCCCGTTCCAGGTGTCGAGCTCGCTCGACGAGCCGGTCGGCGAGGAGGCCCGCCTCAAGCACCGCTACCTCGACCTTCGTCGGCCCGCGCCCGCCCGCGCCCTGCGCCTGCGCGCGAAGGCCAACGCCGCGGCGCGTGCCGTGCTGGACGCGCAGGACTTCGTCGAGATCGAGACCCCGACCCTGACGCGCAGCACCCCTGAGGGCGCGCGCGACTTCCTGGTGCCCGCCCGCCTGGCACCGGGCTCCTGGTACGCCCTGCCGCAGTCGCCGCAGCTGTTCAAGCAGCTGCTCATGGTGGCCGGCATGGAGCGCTACTACCAGATCGCGCGCTGCTACCGCGACGAGGACTTCCGCGCCGACCGCCAGCCGGAGTTCACGCAGCTGGACGTCGAGATGAGCTTCGTCGAGCAGGACGACGTGATCGCGCTCGGTGAGCAGATCCTCGTCGCGCTCTGGAAGCTGATCGACGTCGAGATCCCGACGCCGATCCGTCGCATGACGTTCCACGAGGCGATGGCGAAGTACGGCTCCGACAAGCCGGACCTGCGCTTCGGCCTGGAGCTCGTCGAGCTGACCGAGTACTTCAAGGACACGACGTTCCGCGTGTTCCAGGCGCCGTACGTCGGCGCCGTCGTCCAGCCGGGCGGTGCGAGCACGCCGCGCCGCGGGTTCGACGCCTGGCAGGAGTGGGCCAAGCAGCGCGGCGCCAAGGGCCTGGCGTACGTGACGGTCGGCGAGGACGGCGAGCTGGGCGGCCCGGTCGCCAAGAACATCACGGACGACGAGCGCGCCGGGCTGGTCGCTGCCACGGGCGCCAGCCCGGGCGACGCGATCTTCTTCGCGGCCGGTTCGGTGAATGACGCACGCGGTCTGCTCGGTGCCGCCCGCCTCGAGATCGGTCGCCGCGGCGGCCTGATCGACGAGAGCGAGTGGTCGTTCGTGTGGGTCGTCGACGCGCCGCTGTTCAAGCCCACGGGCGAGGACGACGACGTGGCCGTGGGCGGCGGCGCCTGGACGGCCGTGCACCACGCGTTCACGTCACCCACGCCCGAGTGGATCGACACGTTCGAGGAGCACCCGGGCGAGGCGCTGGCCTACGCGTACGACATCGTCTGCAACGGCAACGAGATCGGCGGCGGGTCCATCCGTATCCACCGCCGCGACGTGCAGGAGCGTGTCTTCGAGATCATGGGGATCGGCCCGGAGGCCGCGCAGGAGAAGTTCGGCTTCCTGCTCGACGCCTTCCAGTTCGGCGCGCCGCCGCACGGCGGGATCGCGTTCGGCTGGGACCGCATCGTCGCGCTGCTCACGGGCGCGGAGTCCATCCGCGACGTCATCGCGTTCCCGAAGTCGGGCGGCGGCTACGACCCGCTGACCCAGGCGCCCGCGCCCATCACGCCGGAGCAGCGCCGCGAGGCCGGCGTCGACTTCAAGCCGAAGGCCCCGGCCGACAAGGC
>Ga0160458_100795_pt1 | contig 9280 bp, 9 predicted proteins | sample HID1973I_E6MG_FD_108247 | JGI IMG/M metagenome (GOLD analysis project Ga0160458, IMG submission 108247) | Enriched mosquito-associated microbial communities from UW Madison campus, WI, USA - HID1973I_E6 MG | ecosystem: Host-associated > Arthropoda: Insects > Digestive system > Unclassified ...
GAACGACTCCATCGCGACGTACGTCCCGACGCCTCGCTCGGGGTCGAAGGCCGAGGTGAACAGCGTCGTCGAGCGCCCCTCGGCGCCGCCCGCGAACCGCTTCTCCATCGTCGCGACACCGACTCCGAGAGCCGTCGACACCTGGGCCGCGTCGAGCGTGACCGGGGTGAACCCGCTGACCGTGAACGTCGCCTCGGTGATCATGCTCGGAACGTACCCGCGGACACCGACACGGGAGCCTCCGCCGCGGTCGTAGGGTGAGGGAGGCGCGCAGGTCAGCGAGGGGAGTGTCGTCGTGGGCAAGGTGCACGAAAGCATCGACGGGCGCCTGCGGGCGTTCATCGAGCGGCAGCCCCTGTTCTTCGTCGCGAGCGCGCCCAGCGGGCCGGACGGTCACGTCAACGTGTCGCCCAAGGGGATCCCCGGCTCGTTCGTCGTGATCGACGAGCACACGGTCGCGTACGTCGACATCACCGCGAGCGGCTCGGAGACCATCGCGCACCTGCGGGAGAACGGCCGCATCACGATCATGTTCTGCGCGTTCGACGGACCGCCCAACATCGTCCGGCTGCACGGCCACGGCCGGTTCGTGACGCTGTACGACGAGGGTTTCGACGACCTGCTCGCGATGTTCCCGGGCGACCTGCCGGAGGAGCGCGGCACGCGAGCGGTGATCGTCGTCGACGTCGAGCGTGTCTCGGACTCGTGCGGGTACGGGGTGCCGCTCATGACCTTCGCCGGCGAGCGGGACCTGCTGCCCCCGTACATGGAGCGCAAGGGCGTCGAGGGCCGCGCCGACTACCGCCGCCTCAAGAACCGCGTGAGCATCGACGGCCTGCCGGCGTTCGACATGGATCCCGACGTGGCCGACTGAAACTGCCTGGTGAAACCGGCCACGCGGCCCTCGCGGAGCCGGTACGGTTCGGGCAGTCACGACGACGGTGCGTGGCGTGACGAGGGGGACACGTGACCGCCGACCTGGCGATCTCCACGCGCGGCCTGCGCAAGACGTACCGACGGTTCAACCTGACGCGCTCCGTCGCGGTCGAGGGACTCGACCTCGACGTTCCGGTGGGCGGCGTGCACGGGTTCCTGGGACCCAACGGGTCGGGGAAGACGACGACGATCCGCATGCTGCTGGGCCTGATCCGGGCCGACGAGGGCACGATGCGGCTGTTCGACCAGGAGGTGCCGCGCGCGCTGCCGCAGGTGGTGGGCCGCGTCGGTGCCATCGTCGAGCAGCCCAAGTTCTTCCCGAACTTCTCCGGGCGCCGCAACCTCATGCTGCTGGCCGGCGCGATCCACGCCGACCCGACGCTCGTCGACGTCGTGCTGTCCGACGTCGGCCTCGCCGACCGGGCCAAGGATCGCTTCCGCAGCTACTCCCTCGGCATGAAGCAACGGCTCGCCATCGCCGCGACGCTGCTCAAGGACCCCGACCTGCTGATCTTCGACGAGCCGACCAACGGACTGGACCCGGCGGGCATCCGGGAGATCCGCGGCACCATGCGCGGGCTCGCGGACCGCGGCAAGACGGTGCTCGTCTCGAGCCACATCCTGGGCGAGGTCGAGCAGGTCGCCGACACCGTCTCGATCATCGCGCGCGGACGGCTGCTGGCCAGCGGTCGCGTGCAGGACCTCATCGGTGCCTCGGCGGTGACCACGGTGCGCGTCGGCGTGCACGACCCCGACGCGGCGGCGCAGGTCATCGCTGCGCGAGGCTGGGGCGTGCGGCGCGACGAGCGGATGCTGGTCGTCGACGGCGCACCCGCGCCAGCCGCGATCACCGAGCTGCTGGCCGGCCACCGGCTGTTCGTCGACGAGCTCGTCCCGGTGCGCGCCGACCTGGAGTCGGTGTTCCTCGAGCTCACCGCGGGCCAGGGGCCCGGCACGCGAGCCGACGGCGGTGAGCACGGCCCGCACGGACGCCGCGCCCAGCCCGAGGGCGGTGCGCGATGAATCTTCTGCGTGTCGAGCTCGCCCGGTTCTACGCCCGCGTCCTGCTGTGGTGCGTGGCGGTCGGTCTGTTCGTCGTGTCGGGGCTGGTCGTCTTCGACGCCTGGCACTCTTCCCGGCCGCCGTCGGCTGCAGCCGTGGCCGAGGCGCAGACGTTCTACGAGCAACAGCTCAAGGACTTCGAGGAGAACGGCGAGCAGATGGTCGCCGACTGCAAGGACCAGCAGTCGCAGGACCCGGACCCGAAGGCGGACTACGGCTGCGACCAGATGAAGCCGAAGCTCGAGTACTACCTCCCGTACACACCGAGCTTCGCCGGTGAAGGGGTCAGGTCGCTCGGGAACCTCAGCATGGCGATCCTGCTCGTCGCGGGTCTGATGGGCACGAGCTTCGTCGCCGCCGAGTTCGCGAGCGGCGCGATCAGCAACTGGCTGACGTTCGCGCCGCGCCGCGTTCCCGTGCTCGCCAGCAAGCTCGGCGCCGCGTTCTTGGGCGTGCTGCCCGCCGTGATCCTGGCCGTGGGCGTCACCGCCGGTGGCATCGTGCTCGCCTACAGCTCTCACGGGCTGCTCGACGGGGTCACCGACGCTGCGTGGGCGAGCTTCCGCGACACGTCTCTACGCCTCCTCGCCGTCGGACCGATCGCCGCCGTGGCGGGCGCCGCGCTCGCCTTCCTGCTGCGGCACACGGCGGCGGTGCTGGGCGTGGTGATCGGCTGGGCCGTGGTGTGGGAGGGGTTGCTGCGGTCGCTCATCCCGACCCTCCAGCCCTACACGGTGGTGCTCGACGTCACCGCGTGGGTGCAGGGCGGGACGACCTACTCCATCGAGGACTGCGGCGTGCGTGCGCCGGACGGATCGATGACCTGCGAGTACGTCGAGCACACGCTGCACATGACGCAGGCCGGGCTCCAGCTCGGCGGGCTCGTCGTCGTGCTCGTCGTCGTCGCCCTCCTCGTGTTCCGCCGACGCGACGTGGCCTGACCTGCAAGAACTTGAGTTCGGGGCGTTCCGCGCCGATGTCACCGGTGCACCGCGGCCGACCGGCCCGGGCGGACGGGTGGGCGATGGGTGACGAGCCGGCGATCTGGACCCGGGGGCTGCGCAAGACGTACCGGTCGTTCACCATGCGCGAGGTCGTCGCGGTCCAGGGCCTCGACCTGCGCGTGCCCTCCGGTGGTGTGCACGCGTTCCTGGGGCCCAACGGCGCCGGCAAGACGACGACCATCCGGATGCTCCTGGGGATGGTGCGACCGGACGCGGGGGAGATCCGTCTGCTCGGGCACGCGCTCCCGCAGGGCCTCGAGCCCGCGTTGCGGCACGTGGGTGCGGTGGTGGAGCAGCCGACGTTCTACCCGCACTTCTCCGGCCGCGAGAACCTGATGCTGCTCGCCGTGGCGGCGGGCGTGCCCGCGTCGAAGGTCGACGCGGTGCTGGACCAGGTCGGCCTCGCCGGGCGCGGGCGCGACCGCTTCCGCAAGTACTCCCTCGGGATGCGCCAGCGACTCGCGATCGCCGCCACCCTGCTGCGCGACCCGCAGCTCGTCATCCTCGACGAGCCGACGAACGGGCTGGATCCCGCGGGGATCCACGACGTGCGCGAGCTGATGCGGTCGCTCGCCGACCAGGGCCGGACCGTGCTCGTCTCCAGCCACGCGCTCGCGGAGGTCGAGCAGGTGGCGGACACGGTGTCGATCGTCGTGCGGGGTGCGTTGGTCGCGGAAGGGCGCGTCGCGGACCTGCTCGGTGAGCGGTCGGGCACGACCGTGCGGGTACGCGTGGACGAGACGGACGACGCGGCCGCCGTCCTGCGGCGCACCGGGTGGACCGTGCGCGACGACGCCAACCACCTCGTCGTCGACGGTGCGCCGTCGGCGGCCGAGGTGAACCGCTCGCTCGCGGCGTCGGGCATCTACGCGCACGAGCTGAGCCTGGTGCGGCCCGACCTGGAGGCGGTCTTCCTCGACCTCACGCGCGAGGTGGCCTCGTGATGCGGCTCGTGCGCGCCGAGCTGCGTCGGATCAGGTTGCGGACGGTCTCCTGGCTGGTCCTGGGCCTCCTGCTCGTCGTGGGCGCCGGCTTCGTCGCCACGGCCTGGGACGATGCGCGGCCGCCGACGGCCGTCGAGCGGGCCGCCGCGCACGAGGCCTACGAGTCGGACGTGCGGATGGTCGCCGACATGACGGAGTCGTGCCGCGCGATGCTGGCGAAGAACCCTGACGAGAACCTGGACTGCGACATCGAGAAGCCGGTCGAGCAGACCTACGTGGACGCGGGGCGCACGTTCGTCCAGGCGGCGACGGAGGCCACGGACGGGCTCGCCGTGCCGCTGGCCGTCGCGGCGCTGGTGGCGGCCGTCAGCCTCGTCACGGCCGAGTTCGGTGCGCGAACGATGGCGACGTGGCTCGTCGTCGCCCCGCGTCGGACCCGGGTCGTGCTCGGCAAGACCGCCGCCGCGACGATCGCGTCCGCGCCCGCTGCGGTGTTCTGCGTCCTGGCGACGATCCTCGGGCTGGCCGCCTTGTACGCCGGGTATGGCCGCCCGCTCGGCGCCATCGCGTCGCCGGTCCTGGAAACGCTGGGCCGCGAGCTGGTGCTCGTGGTGCTGGCCGTCGTCGCGGGAACCGGGCTCGCGTTCGCGCTGCGTCATGTCACGGCCGTCCTGGGTGTGATCGTCTGGTGGGTGATCGCCGTCGAGGTGACTCTTCCCATCGTGCTGCCGCGGTGGACGCCAGTGACGATCGCGGCGAACGTGCGCGCGTGGACAGAGGGCGGCGCGACCTACTCGTACGAGCAGTGCGCTCCCGACCCTGCAGATCCGTTGGTTCCGTACTGCACGGACATCGAACGGGTCGTGAGCGCCGGGCAGGGCGCCGTGGCGCTCGTGATCGTGGCCCTCCTCCTCGGGATGTGTGGCCTGCTCGTCTTCAGGCACAGGGACGTGACCTGACCGCGCGTATGTGACCTGGGCAAGGGCGGTCCATCTAGTGGTCTCGTGAACCACGATGTGAGACGGTGGGATGGTGGCGTGACACGGAGCCTACGGAGGCGTAGCCTCGCTGGCGTGCAGACGATCCTCCTCGTAGTACTTCCTGAGCGCGCCGGCTGAGGCCACCCGCACAGGCCTCGTCAGCGCGCTCACCCCTCGTTCGCCCGTGCCGGGCCCGGGGGGTTTTGTCTTGTCCGGCACCTGTTGCACCACCAGCAGCACCAACCCGAGCAGCACCACCGCACGCAGGGAGACACATCGATGGTCACCGGTCCTCACCCGGCGCCGCCGCGCACACCCGCCCCGTCGCCGACCGCCGTCCCGACCCCCGCCCGCACGACGCCGAGCGTCAGCGAGCAGGTCACCGGCGCGCAGTCGATCGTGCGCTCGCTCGAGGAGGTGGGCGCCGAGGTCGTCTTCGGCATCCCCGGTGGAGCGATCCTGCCGACGTACGACCCGCTGATGGACTCCACCCGCCTGCGCCACATCCTGGTGCGCCACGAGCAGGGCGGCGGGCACGCCGCCGCCGGCTACGCGTCGGCGACCGGGCGCGTGGGCGTCTGCATGGCGACGTCCGGTCCCGGCGCGACGAACCTCGTGACGCCGATCGCCGACGCGCACATGGACTCGGTCCCGCTCGTCGCGATCACCGGCCAGGTGGGTGCGTCGCTGATCGGCACGGACGCGTTCCAGGAGGCCGACATCGTCGGCATCACGCTGCCCGTCACCAAGCACAACTACCTGGTCACGGACGCCGACGAGATCCCGCGCGTCATCGCGGAGGCGTTCCACATCGCGTCGACGGGTCGCCCCGGCCCTGTGCTCGTCGACATCGCCAAGTCCGCGATGCAGAGCCAGACCACGTTCGCCTGGCCGCAGGAGATCTCGCTGCCGGGCTACCACCCGGTGACCAAGCCGCACGCCAAGCAGATCCGCGAGGCGGCCCGGCTGCTCGCGACGGCTCGTCGGCCCGTCCTGTACGTGGGTGGCGGCGTGATCCGCGCCCGTGCGTCGGCCGAGCTGCGCGCCCTCGTCGACGCGTCCGGCGCACCCGCGGTGACCACCCTCATGGCCCGGGGCGCGCTGCCCGACTCGCACCCGCAGAACCTGGGCATGCCCGGCATGCACGGCACCGTGGCCGCCGTCGCGGCGCTGCAGAAGGCCGACCTGATCGTCGCCCTCGGTGCCCGGTTCGACGACCGCGTCACGGGCCTGCTGTCGAGCTTCGCGCCCGGTGCGGCGGTCGTGCACGCCGACATCGACCCGGCCGAGATCGGCAAGAACCGCACCGCGGACGTGCCGATCGTCGGCGACCTGCGCGAGGTCATGGCCGACCTGCTGCCCGAGCTCGCTCGTGAGCACGCCCAGCACGGCAAGCCTGACCTCGAGGGCTGGTGGAAGACGCTCGACGACCTGCGCGAGTCCTTCCCCCTGGGCTTCGACGAGCCGTCGGACGGCCTGCTCGCGCCCCAGCACGTCATCTCGCGCATCGGCGCGCTGTCCGGCCCGGAGGCGACGTACGTCGCGGGCGTCGGCCAGCACCAGATGTGGGCCGCGCAGTTCATCCGCTACGAGCGCCCCAACGCGTGGCTCAACTCCGGCGGCCTCGGCACCATGGGCTACTCGGTCCCCGCGGCCATGGGGGCCAAGGTGGGGGAGCCCGACCGGACGGTCTGGGCGATCGACGGCGACGGCTGCTTCCAGATGACCAACCAGGAGCTGGCCACCTGCACGATCAACGAGATCCCGATCAAGGTCGCGATCATCAACAACTCGTCGCTCGGCATGGTGCGGCAGTGGCAGACCCTGTTCTACGAGTCGCGCTACTCCAACACGGACCTGCACACGGGCCACGGGACCAAGCGCGTGCCGGACTTCGTCAAGATGGCGGACGCGTACGGGGCCGTGGGCCTGCGCTGCGAGTCCAAGGCCGACGTCGACGCGACGATCAAGCGGGCGCTCGAGATCAACGACCAGCCCGTGGTCGTCGACTTCACGGTCTCGCGCGACTCGATGGTGTGGCCGATGGTCGCCGCCGGCGTGAGCAACGACAAGATCCAGTACGCCCGGGGCATCAGCCCGGCGTGGGACCGGGAGGACTGAGCGCGATGAACCTTGATGCCACAGCCCGACCCACGGATGCAGAGGACTGAACCATGAGCCGTCACACCCTGTCGGTGCTCGTCGAGAACAAGCCCGGCGTGCTCACGCGCGTCGCGGGCCTGTTCGCCCGGCGCTCGTTCAACATCCACTCGCTCGCGGTGGGACCCACCGAGCACGCCGAGATCTCCCGGATCACGGTCGTCGTGGACGTCGACGAGCTCCCGCTCGAGCAGGTGACCAAGCAGCTCAACAAGCTGATCAACGTCATCAAGATCGTCGAGCTCGAGGACGCGGCCTCGGTGCAGCGAGAGCTGCTGCTGGTCAAGGTGCGCGCCGACGCGTCGCAGCGCACGAGCGTCCTCGAGGTCGTGAACCTCTTCCGCGCCCACGTCGTCGACGTGGTGCCGGACTCGGTCGTCGTCGAGGCGACCGGTTCCCCCGCCAAGCTGGAGGCGCTGCTCGCGGCGCTCGAGCCGTTCGGCGTCCGCGAGATCGTGCAGTCCGGCACGGTCGCCATCGGACGCGGCTCCCGATCGATCACGGACCGGGCGCTCGAGCGCGTCTCGCGTTCGGCCTGATACCTCTTGTCTCGCACACCCACATCACCTAAGGAGTTCCACCGTGGCTGAGCTGTTCTACGACGACGATGCCGACCTGTCGATCATCCAGTCCAAGAAGGTCGCCGTCATCGGCTACGGCAGCCAGGGGCACGCGCACTCGCTGAACCTGCGCGACTCCGGCGTCGACGTCACCGTCGGTCTGCGCGAGGGTTCCGCCTCGCGTGCCAAGGCCGAGAACGAGGGGCTGAAGGTCGCCTCGGTCGCCGACGCCGTGGCCGGCGCCGACGTCGTCGTCATCCTGGCGCCCGACCAGGTCCAGCGGATCGTCTACCGCGAGGAGATCGAGCCCAACCTGCGCGACGGCGCTGCCCTGGTCTTCGGCCACGGCTTCAACATCCGCTTCGGCTACATCAAGCCGGCCGCGCAGCACGACGTGCTCATGGTCGCCCCCAAGGGCCCGGGTCACCTGGTGCGCCGCGAGTACGTCGACGGCCGCGGCGTGCCCGTGATCGTCGCCGTCGAGCAGGACGCCTCGGGCTCCGCCTGGGACCTGGCGCTGTCCTACGCCAAGGCGATCGGTGGCCTGCGGGCCGCCGGCATCAAGACGACGTTCACCGAGGAGACCGAGACCGACCTGTTCGGCGAGCAGGCCGTCCTGTGCGGTGGCGTGTCGCAGCTCATCCAGTACGGCTTCGAGACGCTGACCGAGGCGGGCTACCAGCCCGAGGTCGCGTACTTCGAGGTGCTGCACGAGCTCAAGCTCATCGTCGACCTCATCTTCGAGGGCGGCATCACCAAGCAGCGCTGGTCGGTCTCCGACACGGCGGAGTACGGCGACTACGTCTCCGGTCCGCGCGTCATCACGCCCGACGTCAAGGCGAACATGGGTGCGGTCCTCGCGGACATCCAGTCCGGCGCCTTCGCCGAGCGCTTCATCAACGACCAGGACGCCGGTGCGCCGGAGTTCAAGGAGCTGCGCGAGAAGGGTCAGAACCACCCGATCGAGCCGGTCGGCCGCGAGCTGCGCAAGCTGTTCGCGTGGGTGAAGCCCTCGGACACCGATTATGTGGAGGGAAGCGCCGCGCGCTGACCTGCCTTGCTCGACGAGCGGCACCCCGGTTTCGGGGTGCCGTTCGTCGTTCGTGCGCGAGGATGGACCGACGACGACGAAGGGTTGACGATGACCGACACCACGGCTGACGACGAGTACGGCGCGGACGCGATCGCCACGGACGGCGACGACCGCATCAGCGCGTTCTGGCAGGCGGCCCGCGGCCACCTGGGCTTCGGCAAGATGGAGTCGATCGTGGGTGGCAACCCGCTCGACGTGGTCCCGCCGCCGTCGTTCTCGTACGGCGAGGGCGCCCAGGCCGACGAGGTGCTGGCGCAGATCCTCGCGGGGTCGAAGACGGAGTCGTCGTACCCGCGCGCCGAGTACGGTGACGAGCTGCCGCGTGTGGGGGACGTCGCGATCGTGCTGGACGGCAGCGGCGAGCCGAAGGCGCTGATCCGCACCACCGAGGTGGACGACGCGGACCCGGTCGTCGAGCGGTTCGAGCTCGTCTACCCGCGGACGGGGCCGACGCCCGCGGTCGACTGACCAGCGCGATGGTCGAGGGGTGAGACGGGCGTCCCGGTGGGTGGGATGCGGTCGTAGGGTGACGGCATGAGCA
>Ga0160458_100796_pt1 | contig 9276 bp, 8 predicted proteins | sample HID1973I_E6MG_FD_108247 | JGI IMG/M metagenome (GOLD analysis project Ga0160458, IMG submission 108247) | Enriched mosquito-associated microbial communities from UW Madison campus, WI, USA - HID1973I_E6 MG | ecosystem: Host-associated > Arthropoda: Insects > Digestive system > Unclassified ...
CGGAACCGTCCCGGACCTTCGTCGATGATCGGTGCTCCCGGCCAGGCGCTCGTCGAGACGATCGTCGTGGCGCGGACGGACTGCAGCAGTGCCAGAGGTGCGGGATCCATGGCGGACCTCCCGGTCGGTGGGGCCGTGGTGGCCCGTTCACCGGGATGACGCGCGACGGCCGCCCGAGTCGACTCGGGCGGCCGTCGTGGCGCGGTGCGGTGGGATCAGCGCAGGAGGTCGGCCATCCACGCCTCGACGGCGTCGGGGTCGCGGGGGAGTGCCGCCGAGAGGTTCTCGTTCCCGTCGGCCGTCACCAGCACGTCGTCCTCGATCCGGACGCCGATGCCGCGGTACTCGGCCGGCACCAGCAGGTCGTCGGACTTGAAGTACAGGCCCGGCTCGATCGTGAAGACCATGCCGGGCTCGAGCACGCCGTCCAGGTAGAGCTCTCCGCGGGCCTGGGCGCAGTCGTGCACGTCGATGCCCAGGTGGTGGCTGGTGCCGTGCACCATCCAGCGGCGGTGGTGCTGGTTCTCCGGGTCGAGCGCCTCCTGCGCGGAGACGGGCAGCAGGCCCCACTCGTCGAGCCGGTGCGCGATGACGTCCATCGCGGCGGCGTGGATGTCGCGGAACTTGGCTCCCGGCACCGCGACGGCGAAGGCCGCGTCGGCCGCGTCGAGCACGGCCTGGTAGACGCGCCGCTGCACCTCGGTGAACGTGCCGTCCACCGGGAGCGTCCGCGTGATGTCGGCGGTGTAGAGGGAGTCGATCTCGACACCGGCGTCGATCAGCACCAGCTCGCCGGCACTCACGGCGCCGTCGTTGTCCGTCCAGTGCAGCGTCGTGGCGTGCTCGCCCGCGGCCGCGATCGTCTCGTACCCCACCTGGTTGCCCTCCTGGCGGGCGTGCCCGACGAAGGTCCCCTCGATGACCCGCTCGCCGCGACGGTGCTCGACCGCCTGGGGAAGGGCGCGGACGACCTTGGCGAACCCGTCGATCGTGACGTCGACGGCCTCGCGCATCTGCTCGATCTCGTGGGCGTCCTTGACCAGCCGCAGCTCGGACAGCGCCTCGGCGAGCTTCTCGTCGCGCTCGCCGGCCTGCTCGGTGGCCCGGATCTCCTCGACGACGGCCTCGATGCTCTCGTCGGCGCCGGGGACCACCAGCACCTGCACGCCGTCCGCGCCGACGTCCTTGGCGAGCGCGTCGCGCAGGTCGTCGATGTGGGCCGTGCGGATGCCCGTCGTCGTCTCGATCTCCTCGAGCGTCGGGCGCGCACCCACCCAGAACTCGCCGTACCGCGAGTCGGAGAAGAACTCGTCGGTGTCCCGGCCGGCCAGCGGGCGCAGGTACAGCACGGCGGTGTGCGCGCTGCCGTCGTCGCCCGCACCGTCCTCCACGGGGTGCAGCACCAGCACGGCGTCGGGTTCCTGCTCCATGCCCAGGCCCGTCAGGTGCGCGAACGCGGCGTGCGGCCGGAACCGGTAGTCGGTGTCGTTGGACCGCACCTTGTACGTGCCGGCGGGGACCACGAGGCGCTCGCCGGGGAACTGGGCGGACAGCGCGCTGCGGCGGGCGGCCGTGTGGTCCGCGGCCGGGGCGCGGGTGGCCGACGACGCGGGCCGCTCGCCCCAGCCGGAGGTGATGAAGCTGACGAACGTGGCCGATCCCGGACGCAGCGAGCGGTTGGAGCCGCGGTCCTCGAGCGGCTGCTCGGACGACTGCGCGGTGGCCTCGTCGTGGGTGGGGCTGGTCTCGGGCGTCACGTCCTGGCTCATCGGGCCATTGTCCCACCGGTACGGCCCGCGATCCCGCCCGGGCGGACGGGCCCCGATAGCGTGGGCTCGTGCGCATCGACCTCCACACCCACTCCACGGCCTCCGACGGGACGGGCTCGCCGGCCCAGGTCGTCGCCGAGGCCGCCGCCGCGGGGCTGGACGTCGTCGCGCTCACCGACCACGACACGACGGCCGGCTGGGACGAGGCGGCGACGTCGGCGCGCGAGCACGGCATCGCCCTGGTCCGCGGGACCGAGGTGTCCGCGCGGTCCGGCGGCATCTCCATCCACCTGCTGTGCTACCTGCAGGACCCGACGCACCCGGCGTTGGTCGCCGAGCTGGACCGGACGCGCGACGACCGCGTGAACCGAGCGCGGCGGATGGTCGAGCGGCTGGCCGTCGACTTCCCGATCACCTGGCAGGACGTGCTCGACCAGTCGGCGGACGCCGTCGTCGTCGGGCGACCGCACATCGCCGACGCGCTCGTGGCGCGCGGCGTCGTGCCCGACCGCAGCGCGGCCTTCGTCGACCTGCTGCGCTCCGACGGCCGCTACCACGTGCCGCACTACGCACCCGACGCGGCGACAGCGGTCGCTGCGATCCGCGCGTCGGGTGGTGTGCCGGTCTTCGCGCACCCCGGCGCGGACGCGCGCGGACGGATCGTGCCCGACGAGGTCTTCGACGAGCTCGTGGACGTGGGTCTGGCCGGCCTGGAGGTGTTCCACCGGGACCACTCGCCGGCCCAGCGTGAGCGCCTGGGCGCCATCGCGGACCGGTGGGGGATCTTCGTCACAGGCTCGTCGGACTATCACGGGACCGGGAAGCCCAACCGGCTGGGGGAGAATCTCACCGAGCCGTCCGTCCTGGCGGCCATCGAGGAGCAGGGAAGCAGTGAGGTGATCCGGGCGTGAGCGACGTCCTGGACCCCCGGTTGTTGGGGTCCGTCTTCATCACGTTGTTCGTGATCATGGACCCGCCGGGGACCGTGCCCATCTTCCTGGGCCTCACCTCGGCGATGACCCGCAAGCAGCGCAACCGCGCCGCCCGCCAGGCGATCCTGGTGGCGTTCGGTGTCATCGTGTCGTTCGCGATCTTCGGTCAGCAGCTGCTGAACTACCTGCACATCTCGCTGGCCGCGCTGCAGGGTTCCGGCGGCCTGCTGCTCCTGCTGATCGCCATGGAGCTGCTGACGGGCAAGGCGGAGGAGCCGCAGCCGTCGGGCAACGCGAAGGTCAACGTCGCGCTCGTCCCGCTCGGGACCCCGCTGCTGGCCGGGCCCGGTGCCATCGTCGCGACCATGGTGTTCGTCCAGCAGTCGGACGGCACGTTCGCCGACTGGACGGCCATCACGCTCGGCGTCATCGCCGTGCACATCTGCCTCTACCTGTCGATGCGGTTCGCGAACGTCATCCACCGGATCCTCAAGGAGTCCGGCACGCTGCTCGTCACCCGCATCGCCGGTCTGCTGCTGGCCGCGATCGCCGTCCAGCTCATCGCCGACGCGGTCACGGCCTTCGTCGAGGCCGCCTGACGCAGCACGAGCACGAAGGGACCGGCCACGCGGCCGGTCCCTTCGTCGTTGCTCGGCTAGGTGCGGGTCACTCCGCGGCGGGCGCGCTGGTGCCGCCCTCGGTGGGGCGTCCGCCGCGCGTGCGACGACGGTTGCGGCTGCGGCGCGCGCGGGGAGCACCCTCGGCGCCCTCGGTGCTCGGGCCCGACGTCGGCTGGCCGGAGCCCTGCGCGGCAGCCTGTCCGCCGCCCTGTCCAGCCTGACCGCCCGGTCCGTCCTGACCGTTGCCGCCGCGCCGACGCGAGTCGCCGCTGCGCCCGCCCTGGCCGCCGCGCGACCCGGCGCCCTGACCGCGACCGCCGTCACGACCGCCCGCCGGACGACCGCCGCCGCGCTTGCCGGTCTCGCCCAGGTCCTCGATCTTCTCGGCGGACAGGCCCTCGCGGGTCTGCTGCGACTTGGGCAGGCGCCCCTTGGTCCCGGCCGGGATGTCCAGGTCCGTGTACAGGTTGGGCGAGCTCGAGTACGTCTCCACCGGCTCGGGGATGCCCAGGCCCAGGGCCTTGTCGATCAGGCCCCAGCGCGGCACGTCGTCCCAGTCGACGAACGTCACGGCCGTGCCCTTGTTGCCCGCGCGGCCCGTGCGGCCGGTGCGGTGCAGGTACGTCTTCTCGTCCTCGGGGCACTGGTAGTTGATGACGTGGGTGACGTCCTCGACGTCGATGCCGCGCGCGGCGACGTCGGTCGCGACGAGCACGTCGACCTTGCCGTGGCGGAACGCGCGCAGCGCCTGCTCGCGAGCGCCCTGGCCGAGGTCGCCGTGCAGCGCGCCGGCGGCGAAACCGCGGTCCACGAGCTCGTCGGCCACCTTGGCGGCGGTGCGCTTCGTCCGCGCGAAGACGATCGTCAGGCCGCGGCCGTTGGCCTGCAGGATGCGGGCCACCATCTCGACCTTGTCCAGCGCGTGCGCGCGGTAGACGACCTGCTTGATGTTCTTGACGGTCGCGCGGCCGTCGTCGTCGGGGTCCTGCGCGCGGATGTGCGTGGGCTGCGTCATGTAGCGACGCGCCATCGCGACGACCGCGCCGGGCATGGTCGCCGAGAAGAGCATGGTGTGGCGCGAGGCCGGCGTCGCGGCCAGCAGCGTCTCCACGTCGGGCAGGAAGCCGAGGTCCAGCATCTCGTCGGCCTCGTCGAGCACGACGGTCTTGGCGAACGACAGGTCCATGTGACGCTGCTTGAGCAGGTCGATCATGCGGCCGGGGGTCCCGACGACGACGTCGACGCCCTTGTTCAGCGCATCGATCTGCGGCTCGTAGGCGCGCCCGCCGTAGACCTGCACGACGCGGACGGAGCGCTTGGCCGACGCGGTGGCGAGGTCGCCGGCCACCTGCACCGCGAGCTCGCGGGTGGGGACGACGACGAGCGCCTGCGGCTTGCCGGGGGCGGGCAGCTGGTCGTAGCCGTCCTCGCCCGGGGCGACGACGCGGTTGAGCAGCGGGACGCCGAAGCCGAGGGTCTTGCCGGTACCGGTCTTGGCCTGGCCGATGATGTCGTGGCCGGCCAGCGCGACCGGCAGCGTCATCGCCTGGATGGGGAACGGGTGGGTGATGCCGGCGGCGGCGAGCGCCTCGACGATCTCCGGGCGGACGTCGAAGTCGGAGAACGACGCGTCGACGGCCTGGACGGAGGAGTAGGAGCTCTTCAGCGAGCGGGTCATGGGTGCGGCGAGGGCGGACGCCTCTTCGGGCACGCTGGTCTCGATCTCGGGATCGATAGTGGTCACGGTCGACTCTTCACTGCGAGGGGTGGCGCCGGGCGCAGCATTCGCGCGCGGTCCGGGGCCGACGACAGGCGTCGGGCATCCCGGGCGACAGGGGTCGTCGCCACTCGGGGTGGCCGGCAGCCGATCGTGAAAGTCGTCCCGCGAGCTCGTCCGGACCTGGTGCGCACCGTGCCCCGACCTTCGTCGGGACGCCGTCCGTGCCGGGACCGGGGCTGCGCGGGATGGTCGTCAGACCGGAAAACCGAGACGACCGGGCAACCGTTGTACGCGGTCAGTCTATCCGACGGCCCTGACGTGCGGGGATCCGCCCCGCCGTGGGGTGCTGGTGTGGGGTGTCGGCGTGGGGTGTCGACCGCGCCCGCTGCCCGCCCTGGGCTGCCGCCTCACGGGAACGGCGACTAGCATGCGGCGGATGACGACCACGCGTCCCGACGCCTCGCCCGAGCACGACGCCGAGCGCCCCGACGTGCCGACCGCGCCGACCGCTGGCGTGCCCAGCTCCGACGTCCCGACCTCCCAGCAGGTCGCGGACCTCGACTGCGCCGCCGACGAGGCCGTGCGACGTGCCGACTACGTGGAGCTCCCCGGTCTCGTCGCGCACCTCGAGCAGATCGCGTTCGTCCGGCTCGCAGGGGACTCCGCGATCGCGCCGACGATCGAGCAGCGGCTGGCTCTCAGCCGGTTCGCCGCGGCGGCCGTGGAGCGTCGCGACCGCGTCCTGGGCCGCATCGTCGAGCTCGGAGGCGACCCGGAGGCCGCGCTGGCTCAGTTCGATGACGTGCTCGTCGACTTCGACGCGCGCACCCAGCCGAGCACCTGGTGGGAGCGCCTGCTCAAGGCCTACGTCGGGTACGGGGTCGCCGACGACTTCTGCCGCCTCGCCGCCGATGGGCTCGACGAGGACTCCCGCACCCTGGTGCTGGACGTGCTTGACGACGCGTCGCACGCCGACCTCGCCGTCACGGCGCTCGACGCGGCGGGGTCGGACGACGGCGTGCTCAGCTCGCGGCTGGCCCTGTGGGGGCGCCGGCTGGTCGGCGAGGCGCTCGGCGTGGTGCAGGGGTTGATGACGCAGCGGCCCGCGCTCGCGCGGCTGGTTGCGACGTCCGACCGCGGCGGCCGCGGGTCCGCGTCGAACCGTGCGACGGACGCACCGGTCGAGGTAGCCACGACCGGCGCGGGAGCGAACCCGCCCGCGAAGGTCTTCGGCGAGCTCACGGCGCAGCACACGCGCCGGATGTCCCGTCTCGGTCTGACTCCGTGACGCTGGTCGTCCGACGGGCCTGAACGGCCGCGAGCTCGACCTCCGCCGCGCTACGCGGTGCGGGACCGCGGCGGAAGTCGAGCTCGAGAGTGCGTGTGGGCCGGGTCAGAGCGTGCCGAAGCCGACGCGCCCCTTCGTCTCGGCGCCGATCTCCACGTAGCCGAGCGTGGCCGTGGGCACGAAGACGCGCCGGCCGCGCGAGTCCGTGAGCTCCAGGACGGGCTTGCCGGCCAGTGCGGCGGCAACGGCGGCGGCGATCTCGTCCGCGCTCTGGTCCGACTCCAGCACGATCTCGCGTGGCAGGTTCTGGACCCCGATCGTGATCTCCACCGTCAGCTCCTTGTCCTGGGTACGTCTCGTCCCCGTGCGTGCGCGGCACTCGCCGCGACGTGTCGATCCTAGGTCGTCGGCGCGCCGCGACCCGCCGCGTCCGCGTTCGGCGAAACTCGGGCGGTGTCAGCGCTCCGCGGGGGCGACGTACTCGAAGTCGTCGCGGATCAGGCCCTGCACCCCGGCCCACGCGAGGCGCGTCACCAGCTCGGCGGCGTGCTCGTTGCCGTCCTCGTCGGCCTGACGGAAGCGGTGCGTCGCGGCACCCTGCGCCAGAGCGATCAGGGACACCGCCAGGATGTCGCAGTCCTGCTCGCCGAGCCCGGTCACGGGCCCGAGGACCCCGGCGATGCGGCGTGCCGTCTGCGACGACGCGCGCTCGACGCGCGAGCGCACGTCGGCGTCGTGCGTGACGTCGGACTCGAACAGCAGCGCCGACGACTCGCCGGCCGTCTGCACGAACGCCATGTACGCGCGCACGATCGCCGCGACCACCGCGCGCCCGTCACCGGGGCTCACGGGACCGTTCTCGATGGGCTCCACGGCGTCCTCGACGGCGGCGAGCAGGTCCTCCCCGCGCTGGTCGACGACGGCCAGGTACAGGTCGAGCTTCGACGGGAAGTGCCGGTAGAGGACGGGTTTGGACACCTCGGCGCGGTCGGCGATGTCGTCCATCGAGACGTGGTGGAAGCCCTCGGAGGAGAAGAGGTCCTGGGCGATGCGCAGCACCTGGGCACGCCTCTCGTCGCGCGCCATGCGCGGGCTGCGCGGACGCTGCCCCGACGAGCTCGCGACGACCATCATGGGCAGATGGTAGCCAGGTCATGTGACGGGGATGTCACGATGACCGGGTGACAAGCCCCCGGTCCCACGCCTCGGACGATGCGCGACCCCCGCGGTCGCAGCGTCGTCGGCACGGCCGGCCCGGGCGCCGTGGACGTGGTGCGACGTTCGTCGCCGTGGCGGTCGTCGGCCTGCTGGTGGGTGCCCTGACGGCCGTCGTCGTGCGCCCGGCGGGCACCGACGCCACCGCAGGGCCGTCCGCCGCGGTCGCGGACGTGCCGTCGTCGCCCGCCTCCGCACGGACCGGAGCGCCGACCGCCGCGCCGACCGGAGCGTCGCCGGCGTCGTCGCCCGACGTCACGACGCCCGCACCGACGGCAGGCCCGTCGTCGACGCCCGCGCCCACCCCGACCCCGACGCTGCCGCCCGGGCTCACGCAGGCCGACGTCGACGCGGGGCTGCGCTCGACGAAGGTCGCGACGTCGGCCGGCGGCAGGCTCGTCGTCGTGCCCGGCTCGACGAAGAGCCCCGGGATCGGGACGGTGCACACGGTGCGGGTGGAGGTGGAGAAGGGTCTGCCGGTGGACGGCGAGGCGTTCGCGGCGTTCGTCCTGAAGACGTTGAACGACCCGCGCGGGTGGGGCGCGGACGGCTCGATGTCGTTCCGGCGGACCGACGGCGACGCGGACCTGCGCGTCGTCCTGGCGTCGCCGGACAAGGTCGACGAGATGTGCGCACCGCTGAAGACCGCGGGGGAGGTCTCGTGCGGGCGCGAGGGGCACGCGACGATCAACTTCAAGCGGTGGGTGCGCGCGACGCCGGAGTTCGACAGCCTCACGGTCTACCGGCAGTACGTCGTGAGCCACGAGGTCGGTCACCTGCTGGGCCACGCCCACGAGCACTGTCCGGGCGCCGGCGAGCTCGCGCCCGTGATGCAGCAGCAGAGCTATCAGGTGGCTCCGTGCCGGGCGAACGCCTGGCCGCACCCGGAGGCGAAGGGCTGACCGGGGCCGGCGGGACCGAACCTCGCGCTCGACGGTGGCGCCGTGGCGAGCACGTGCGGACGGGGTGTGTCGGCGGTGTGTGATGGGATCTGGCCCGTGACCGAACCCCAGCCACGCCCCGCCGCGGGCCCGGCGCTGCGCCTGCTGCGGCCGGCGCTGGCCGGGACCGTCGAGCCGCCGTCGCTCGACCCTGGCCAGGCCGAGGCCGTGCGCCGGGTGGCGGCCGGCGAGCGCGCGCTGCTGGTGCTGGGCGCCCCCGGGACGGGCAAGTCGACGGTCGCGCTCGAGGCCGTCGTCGCCGCGGTCGACGCGGGCGTCGATCCCGACCGGGTCCTGGTCCTCGCGGCGAGCCGACGGTCCGCCGCCGACCTGCGGGACCAGCTCGCGGCGCGGTTGCGCCGCACCGCGGGTCGCGGGCTCGTCCAGACCCCGGCCGCCGCCGCGTTCGCGATCCTGCGCGCCCGCGCGGGGCTCCTCGGGGAACCCGCGCCGACTCTCGTCTCGGGCGCCGAGCAGGACCTCCTGCTCGGCGACCTGCTGGCCGGCCATGCCGCGGGCGAGGGCGTGCCGGTGCAGTGGCCTCCGCACGTCCCGTCGGACGCGCTGGGGGTGCGGGCGTTCCGCGACGAGCTGCGCGACCTGCTGATGCGCGCGGCGGAGCGGGGCCTGGCACCGGTGGACCTGGCAGCCCTGGGCGTGCGCGAGCAGCGACCTGACTGGCAGGCGGCCGCGCAGGTCTACGAGGAGTACCTCGACGTCCTGCAGCTGCGCAGCTCCACCCCTGACGCGGGTGTGCGCTACGACCCGGCCGTCGTGGTGGACGAGGCCGC
>Ga0160458_100806_pt1 | contig 9112 bp, 10 predicted proteins | sample HID1973I_E6MG_FD_108247 | JGI IMG/M metagenome (GOLD analysis project Ga0160458, IMG submission 108247) | Enriched mosquito-associated microbial communities from UW Madison campus, WI, USA - HID1973I_E6 MG | ecosystem: Host-associated > Arthropoda: Insects > Digestive system > Unclassified ...
CGATCGGCCGGCGTCCGTTGTATTTGCGCCCGCGTCCACCCACCGATGTAGGTGGCCTACGACTTCTGGCAGTGCGGGCAGTAGAAAGTCGACCGCTGCCCCTGGCGCACTTGCCGGATCGGCGTGGCGCAGACGCGGCACGGTTCGCCGGCCCGGCCGTAGACCATGGCCTCCAGCTGGAAGTAGCCGCTGGCGCCGTCCACGTTGGAGAAATCGCGCAAGGTGCTGCCGCCGCGTGCCACGGCGCGTGCCAGTATGGCGCGCACCGCATCGCGCAGGCGCGCAGCCCTCGGCCGGCTGATCCGCGCTGCGGCCAGCGTGGGCCGGATGCCGGCCGCGAACAACGCCTCGGACGCATAGATGTTGCCCACCCCCACCACCAGTTCTCCCGCCAGCAGCACCTGCTTGATCGGCGCCTGGCGGCGGCGCAGGCCGGCATGGAAAGCATCGAGTGCGAAGTCCTCGCCCAGCGGCTCCACCCCGAGGCCGCCAAGCAGCTTGGCCGCTTGCGGCGCGCTGTCCGAATCGGCGTAGACCACGGCGCCGAAGCGGCGCGGGTCGTTCAGGCGCAGCACGCCGCGGCTCGTCAGCAGGTCGAAGTGGTCATGCGGCCCCGGCGGCGGCAACTGCTCGGAAAAGCGCAGGCTCCCCGACATGCCCAGGTGCAGCAGGAGCACGCCGCCCGGCGCCAGGTCCACCAGCAGGTACTTGCCGCGTCTGCGCACACCCTGCACGCTGCGGCCGGCCAGCGCCTCGGGCACGATGGCCAGCGGCCAGCGCAGCGGCTTGCCCAGGCGCACGCCGTGCACCTGCGCACCGGCGATGCGGTCCGCAAAACCCAGACGGGTGACTTCGACTTCCGGCAGTTCAGGCATATCAGGAAAAAAAACGCCGCGGCGACTTTGCAACGAAGGACACGCGGCACGGCGGCGTGCATGGCCGGCAACATCAGCAGTAAACCGCCTTGGATTATTATGGTTCGATGACTTTCCCGCCCCGCCGACTCCGCCTTGCGGCGGTCGCGTTGCTCTCCCTCAGTGCCTGCGCCCAGCACGCCCCTCCACCAGCCCCGGCCAATCCCCCCGCGCCCCCCGCTGCGGCGACCGCGGCTGCAACTGCGCCGGCCAACGATTCCAAGGCAGCCTCGACGAAGGAGGCGCCGCAGCAGTCCCGCATGACGGCCCAGACCTTCTACGAGGTGCTGGTCGGCGAGCTGTCGCTGCACTCGGCCGAGCCCGGTACCGGCTTTCGCCTGCTGCTCGACTCGGCCCGCCGCACCCGCGACCCGATGCTGTTCCAGCGCGCCACAGAAGTGGCGCTGCAGGCGCGTGCGCCGGACGCCGCGCTGGAGGCCGTGCGCGCCTGGAAGGAAACACTGCCCGACTCGCACGAGGCACGCCGGCTCGAACTGCAGATCCTGATCGCCCTCGGCCGGCTGTCCGAGACGCCCGAGCCGCTCAAGGTCGAACTTGCCGACACGCCGCTGCCCGAGCGCCCGGCGCTGATGAACATCTTCGCCAGCACCTACGCGCGCGCCAGCGACAAGAAATTGGCCGCCGCCATGCTGGAACAGGGCATGGCGGACCAGCTCAAGGACCCCAAGACGGCGGCGCCGGCCTGGGCCGCCGTGGGCCGGGTGCGGCTGGCGGCCGGCGACGAGGCCGGCGCCCTGGAAGCCGCGCGCCAAGGCTACCAGGCCGATCCGAAGGCCGACGGCCCGGCGCTGCTCGCGCTCGACCTGACCGAGGCCGGCACCGACCAGGCCGATGCCCTGCTGCAGCAATACCTTTCTGGCAAGGACGCCAGCATCAACGTGCGCGGCGCTTATGCCCGGACGCTGGCCCAGGCCGGCCGCTACGACGACGCCAGCCGCCAACTGGTCGCCCTGACCGAGCAGTATCCGGAACAGGCCGAGGCCTGGCTCCTGCTCGGCACGCTGCAGGCGCAGGCGCGCAAGGCCAACGAGGCGGAGGCCTCGATCCAGCGCTATCTCGCGCTGTCGGCCAAGATGCCTGAAGGCCCGGCGCGCTCGCGCGGCGAAGCGCAGGCCTACTTCGTCCTGTCGCAACTGGCGGAACGACGCAAGGACTACGCCGCCGCGCTGGGCTGGCTGGACAAGGTCGACAGCCCGGACGACGTGAGCACCACCCTGCTGCGCCGGGCGGCGCTGCTGGCGCGCCAGGGCAAGCTCGACCAGGCGCGCGCGGCCATCGCCGAACTGCCGGACGACACCGCCGAGCAACAGCGGCAGAAATTCCAGGCTGGCGTCCAGTTGCTGCGCGAGGCCGGCAAATACCAGGAGGCCTACGACATGCTGGCCAAGGCCAGCGCAGCGGCGCCGCAGGATCCCGACCTGATCTACGACCAGGCCATGGTCGCCGAGAAGCTCGACCGCATGGACGACATGGAGCGCCTTCTGCGCAAGCTGATCGCCATGGACCCGAAGAACCACAACGCGTACAACGCGCTGGGCTATTCGCTGGCCGATCGCAACATCCGGCTGGACGAAGCGCGCACGCTGATCGTCAAGGCCGTGCAGCTGTCGCCCGATGACCCGTTCATCGCCGACAGCCTGGGCTGGGTGGAGTTCCGCCTGGGCAACAACGCCGAAGCCATACGCATCCTGGAAGCGGCCTACAAGAAGCAGCCCGACCCCGAGATTGCCGCCCACTTCGGCGAAGTCCTGTGGTCCAGCGGCCAGCGCGACCGCGCCATGACCGTCTGGAAGGCCGCGCTGGCGGTCGACAGCAACAACGAAACGCTGCGCGAGACGCTCAAGCGCCTGCGGGTCAAGCCGTGACGGCTGCGCCGTCGAGGCGCCGCGCACTGCTCGGCGCCCTTGCATGGACGACTGCCGCCACCGCGAGCGGGCTGCTCGCCGGCTGCGCCGCCCCGGCGGCACCCGGGGCCTCCGCCGCCCGGGCAACGGGCCACTGGAGCGGGCGCATGGCACTGCGGGTCGACGGCGAACCGCCGCAGAATTTCTCGGCCTTCTTCGATCTGCGCGGCGACGCGATTGCCGGCGAACTGCGGCTGACCAGCCCGATCGGCAGCACACTGGGCGTGGCGCGCTGGTCGCCCGGCGAGGCCGTCCTCGAAGATGGCAGCCGCTCGCGCCGCTTCGGCTCTGCCGAGGACCTCCTCAAGGCGGCCACCGGCGCCGCCATTCCCCTGGACGCGCTGTTCGGCTGGCTGGCCGGCCAGAGCCGGCCCGTGCCGGGTTGGCGCGCCGACCTGGGCCAGTTCGACGCCGGCCGCATCAACGCCTGGCGCGACACGCCGCAGCCACGCGCCGAATTGCGCGTCATCTTCGAGCGCCCCTGAGCTGCCGCGCCATGAAGGCCCTGTACGACCTGCCGGCACCGGCGAAGCTCAACCTGTTCCTGCACGTGACCGGCAGGCGCGCCGACGGCTATCACCTGCTTCAGTCGGTCTTCATGTTGATCGACTGGTGCGACACCCTCCATATGGAGTTGCGTCACGACGGCACCTTGTCGCGCGAAGACCTGGAGACGCCGCTGCCCGCGGACGACCTCGTGCTGCGGGCCGCGCGCGCCCTGCAGCCCCTGGCGCCCCCGGGATCGGGTGCCCACATCGCGATTGCCAAGCGCATCCCGGCCCAGGCCGGCATGGGCGGCGGCTCGTCCGACGCGGCCACCTGCCTGCTGGCGCTCAACCGGCTGTGGCAACTGAACCTGCCGCTGTCCAGGCTCGAGGCCATCGGGCTGCAACTGGGCGCCGACGTTCCCTTTTTCCTGCGCGGGCACAATGCGTGGGTCGAAGGCATCGGCGAGCAGATCACGCCCATCGCGCTTCCTGCGGCCGACGTCGTCGTGGTGCATCCAAGCCGCGGCATCGACACCAGATCAATTTTTGTTGCGCCGGATCTTGAGCGCGCCACAACGCCTGCTATAATCTCTGGCTTTGCTGCATGCGGCGAACAAGACGGGCAAGGCCAGTTGGCAATGTTCGGTTTTGGGCGCAACGACTTGCAGCCGGTTGCCCAAAGGCTTTGCCCCGAGGTTTCCCAAGCCATCGAATGGCTGGGTGCCAAGGGCCTCAAGGCCCGGATGACCGGCTCGGGCAGCGCTGTCTTCGCACCAGTGTTGGTGCCGGGCGGCGGGCACGCAGCAAGGCTGCAGGAAGCAGACCTGTCCGATGCGCCGCAAGGCTGGACGGTTCGCCAGTGCAGAAATATGTCGGTCCATCCCCTGGCCGGGTGGGCAGACAGCGACAATTCATAGGTCGCCGGCATTGCTCTTCGGAGCGGCGCCGACGTCCCGTGTAGGGGAGTCGCCAAGTTGGTTAAGGCACCGGATTTTGATTCCGGCATTCGAGGGTTCGAGTCCTTCCTCCCCTGCCAAATACGCTAGTCAAGACCCACGTCCAGCCCCTCCGGGGCCCATCACTCGCACCGCCGGAACACGCACATGCAGGCTTCGCATCCTGATTTCATGGTCTTCACCGGCAATGCCAATCCAGGTCTTGCCGCCGACATCGCCCAGAACCTGGGCACGACGGTGGGCGCCGCTCGCGTCGGGCGCTTCTCCGACGGTGAGGTCACCGTCGAGATCAACCAGAACGTTCGGGCCCGTGACGTCTTCGTGGTGCAGTCCACCTGCGCCCCGACCAACGAGAACCTGATGGAATTGCTGATCATGGTCGACGCGCTCAAGCGCGCCTCGGCCGAGCGGATCAGCGCCGTCGTCCCCTATTTCGGCTATGCCCGCCAGGACCGCCGCCCGCGCTCGTCGCGCGTGCCGATCTCGGCCAAGGTCGTGGCCAACCTGCTGCAGACGGTCGGCGTCAGCCGGGTCCTCACGATGGACCTGCACGCCGACCAGATCCAGGGCTTCTTCGACATCCCGGTCGACAACATCTATGCCTCGCCGGTGCTGCTGGGCGACCTGCGCGCACAGAACTACGAAGACCTGATCGTGGTCTCGCCCGACGTCGGCGGCGTGGTGCGGGCCCGGGCCCTGGCCAAGCAGCTCAACACCGATCTCGCCATCATCGACAAGCGCCGCCCGAAGGCGAACGTGAGCGAGGTCATGAACGTCATCGGCGAGATCGACGGCCGGAACTGCGTGATCATGGACGACATGATCGACACCGCCGGCACGCTCGTGAAGGCGGCCGAAGTGCTCAAGGAGCGCGGTGCCAAGTCGGTCTACGCGTATTGCACCCACCCGATCTTCTCCGGCCCTGCCATCGAGCGCATCACCCAGTCGGCGCTCGACGAGGTGGTGGTGACCAACACCATTCCGCTGTCCGACGCGGCCGCGGCCTGCGGCAAGATCCGCCAGCTGTCCGTCGCCCCGCTGATCGCCGAGACGATCCAGCGCATCGCCAAGGGCGAGTCGGTCATGAGCCTTTTCTCGGAGCAGGAAAACCTCTTCTGAACGAAGAGGCGTTCGCTCCAGCCAGCGGGCTTGCATGTTTGCAAGCCCTTTTTCAACTTGGCGCCGCACTGGTCGCGGTCGGCGTCCCTAGGAGTCAGTCATGAAATTCGTCGCTTTTGAGCGCGCCAAGCAGGGTACGGGTGCGAGCCGCCGTCTGCGCACTTCCGGCAAGACGCCGGGCATCGTCTACGGTGGCGAAGGCCAGCCGCAGCTGATCGAGCTCGATCACAACGCCCTGTGGCACGCCCTCAAGAAGGAAGCGTTCCACTCGTCCATCCTCGAGATGGACCTGAACGGCAGCGTGAGCAAGGTCCTGCTGCGCGACGTGCAATACCACCCGTTCCGGCAGCTGATCAACCACGTCGATTTCCAGCGCGTCGACGCCCGCACCCGCATCACGGCCAAGGTGCCGCTGCACTTCAAGGGTGAGGAAGAGTCCGAAGCCGTCAAGCTGCATCACAACCTGGTCAACCACGTGATGACCGAAATCGAAATCAACTGCCTGCCGGCCGATCTGCCCGAATTCATCGAGATCGACCTGGGCACGCTGACCGCCGGCGCCACGATCCACGTGAACGACCTGAAGCTGCCCAAGGGCGCGAAGTTCGTCAGCCACGGCAAGGTCAACCCGGTGGTCGTGTCCGCCGTGGCGCCGCGTGTCGAGGAAGAAGCCGCGGCCGAAGGCGCTGACGCCGCCGCAGCAGCGCCCGCTGCCGCCGACGCCAAGCCGGCTGCCAAGGCCAAGAAGTAATTCTTCGCGCCTTTCTCCGCATCGAACGGCCCGCCATGTGCGGGCCGTTTGTCTTTGTGCACGGGCTGGATAATCGACGCATCATGATCAAGCTCTTCGTCGGCCTGGGCAATCCCGGCCCGGAATACGAGGCCACGCGCCACAACGCCGGCTTCTGGTGGATCGACGCGCTGGCGCGCGATTGCAAGGTGTCGCTGGTTCCCGAGCGCGGCTACCACGGCCTGGTCGCGCGCACCGTCATCGGCGGCCAGACAGCCTGGCTGCTCGAGCCCCAGACCTTCATGAACCTGTCGGGCAAGTCGGTCGCTGCGCTGGCGCGCTTCTACAAGATCGCGCCCGAAGAAATCCTGGTCGTGCACGACGAACTCGACCTGCTGCCGGGCCAGGCCAAGCTCAAGCGCGGCGGCAGCCATGCCGGCCACAACGGCCTTCGCGACATCCATGCCCAGCTGGGCACCGGCGACTACTGGCGGCTGCGGCTGGGCATCGGGCATCCCGGCGCCCGGTCGGAAGTGGTCGGCTGGGTGCTCAAGAAGCCGCTGCGCGAGCACCACGAGGCGATTGAAGAGGCCATCGACCGCTCGCTGCGCGCGGTTCCCCTGCTGGTGGCCGGTGAAATGGACAAGGCAACCGTGCAGATCCACACGAGCAAGCCGCCGCGTCCGAAGCCGCCGAGAAAGCCCGCCCCCGAGAGCGCGCCCGCCGCCCCAGAATAGGTGCCTGCGCGCGGCCCCTGCGGCAGCGTGCGTGCACAAGAAGATTCAGGGAGAAGACAGCATGAACCGGCCGACTCACGGCCGGCTGGCGCGTTCGCTCGCGCTGGCCGCCTCCAGCTTCGCCTGCGCCGCACCGGCGCCGGCAGACACGACGATCTGGCGTTGTGGCAACACCTACTCCGACATCCCCTGCGCGGGCGGCGCCACCGTCGAGACGCCTGCGGGGCCCAGCGCCGAGCAGCGGCGCCAAGCCGACCAGGCCACGCGGCGCAACCAGGCCGCGGCCACGCGCATGCAACGCGAACGACTGCGCCTGGAAGCGGCGGGCGCCCGTCGCGGGGCGCTTGTGATCGGCCCGGCCGCCAGGACGCCGCCGTCCGCCAAGAAGGACAAGCCGGCCAAGGCCGCCAAGCCGCGCCTGCACAGCCACAAGGACGACTTCGTCGCCACCCAGCCGTCGCCGCCAGGGACGCCCGCGAGGAACAAGAAGAAGAATTGAAGCCGCGGCCGCGTGCCCGCAAAGGGCCGCCGCCTCAGCCGCCGGGCGCGCCGGTGTCTGCCTGCGCTGCGGCCTTGGCCTGCGTGAGGCGCTGGAATTTCTGCCATAGCGTCTCGCGCGACTCCACGTGCTGCGGATCCACCGGGATGCAGGCAACAGGGCAGATCTGCACGCATTGCGGCTCGTCGAAGTGGCCGACGCACTCGGTGCACTTGCGCGGGTCGATCTCGTAGATCTCCTCGCCCATCGAGATGGCGTCGTTCGGGCACTCGGGCTCGCACACGTCGCAGTTGATGCACTCGTCGGTGATCATGAGGGCCATGTCGCGATTATCGGCGCCCGGCCGCCACTGCGCGCGACGGCGGCGGGCAAGTCCCCGCCCGGGCTGCGTGCAATCCCCGGGCCTGCTTATTGCTCGCCTCGGTTATGCTGCGGCCCGCCCTATGAGTCTGTTCCTGTTCAAGCGCGTCCTCACGCTGATTGCCACGCTCATCGCCACCTCGGTCATCGTCTTCCTCGTACTGGAGGTCCTGCCGGGCAATGCGGCGCAGATGCTGATGGGCCCCGACGCCTCGCCCGACGCGGTGGCGGCGCTGGCCACCAAGCTGGGCCTGGACCAGCCGGCCTGGGCGCGCTACTGGCACTGGGCCGGCGGCCTGCTCACCGGCGACCTGGGCAACAGCTACGCCTACGGCTCGCCGGTATCCGACCTGCTGCTCGAACGCCTGTCGCTGACCATTCCCCTGGCGGTGATGGCCATGCTCTTCACCACCGTGCTGGCGCTCATCGTCGGCGTGACGGCCGCGGCCCGCCACAACAAGCTCGGCGACGTCGGGCTGATGGGCCTGGCGCAGGTGGGCATCGCCATTCCGAACTTCTGGTTCGCCATCCTGCTCATCCTGGTGTTCTCGGTGAAACTGCAATGGTTCTCGGCCGGCGGCTTCGACGGCTGGGGCGAAGGCATCGGCGCCGGCCTGAAGGCCCTGCTGCTGCCGGCGCTGTCGCTGGGCGTGGTGCAGGCGGCGATCCTGGCGCGCATCACGCGTTCGGCGGTGCTGGAGGTCATGCGCGAGGACTTCGTGCGCACCGCCCGCGCCAAGGGCGTGACGCAGCGCGCCGTGCTGTGGCGACACGTGCTGCGCAACGCGATGATCCAGGTGATCACCGTGATGGGACTGCAGTTTTCCGAACTGCTGGCCGGCACCATCGTGGTGGAGAACGTCTTCTACCTGCCGGGCCTGGGCAAGCTGATCTTCCAGTCGATCGCCAACCGCGACCTGATCGTGGTGCGCAACTGCGTGATGCTGCTCGCGGCCATGGTGGTCATCGTCAATTTCGTCGTCGACGTGCTCTATGCGGTCATCGACCCACGCCTGAAGGCGAGCGACCTGTGAGCAGCATCCTTCCCGTGGGCGCGGCGGTTGCCGCGCCCGGCTTCCGGCAACGCGCCCTGCGCCATCGCAGCTTCGTCATCGGCGCGGTGCTCAGTGCCTTGCTGGTGCTGGCTGCCGCGGTTTCCTACGTCTGGACGCCCTGGTCGCCCTACGAAATGGACTTGGCCAACAAGCTGCAGGCGCCGAGCAGGTCGCATTGGCTCGGTACCGACGTCTTCGGGCGCGACGTGGCCTCTTTGTTGCTGGTGGGCGCGCGAGCCTCGATCCTGGTGGGCGTGATCGCGGTGGGCATTGGCCTGGTGGTCGGCACGGCGCTGGGCCTGCTGGCGGCGGCGCGCCGCGGCTGGGTC
>Ga0160458_100810_pt1 | contig 9052 bp, 6 predicted proteins | sample HID1973I_E6MG_FD_108247 | JGI IMG/M metagenome (GOLD analysis project Ga0160458, IMG submission 108247) | Enriched mosquito-associated microbial communities from UW Madison campus, WI, USA - HID1973I_E6 MG | ecosystem: Host-associated > Arthropoda: Insects > Digestive system > Unclassified ...
CCCGGCGAGCGCGGAGACGCCCTCCTGGATACGGGCGCCGGCGCCGTCGTTCAGGGAGACCAGCGGCGCACCGGCCGAGATGGCCATGTCCATGATCTTGTGGATCTTCGTCGCGTGGGCCTCGCCCAGCGCCCCGCCGAAGATCCGGAAGTCGTGCGCGTACACGAAGACCGTCCGGCCCTCCACCGTGCCCCAGCCGGTGACCACACCGTCGGTGTACGGCTTCTTCGCCTCCAGACCGAAACCCGTCGCCCGGTGGCGACGCAGCTGCTCCACCTCATGGAAGGAACCCGGGTCGAAAAGCAGCTCGATGCGCTCGCGCGCCGTCAGCTTGCCCTTGGCGTGCTGCACCTCGGTCGCCCGGTCACCGGGCCCGCGCTCCGCCGCCGCGTGGATCTCACGCAGTTCCGCCACGCGGCCGCGGAGACCGGCCTGCCCCAGCAGTTCCGGGACGGGGGAAGTGGTCATCGACATGTCGTCAGGTCCCTTCCTGGAATGCGTTGCCGCACTATCGCCAGCTGCGCGGAGCTCGGTAGACGGGCTCCGGGCTCCACCCCGGGACGCGCCCGGCCGGGGCCTTCTCCCGCTGCCCGTCGGCGTCCGCGCGCAGGGCGAGCAGCACCACCGTGAGCGCGGCAAGCTCCTCCTCGGTGGCCCGCCCACGCTCGATGCGCAACGCGGACACCGCCGTTTCCGGACCGCCCATACCCCACCTCCAGCGTTTACGGCAGCATCGGCGACCCCACTAGAGCACCGCTCCGGCTCCACTGGAGAACCGCTCGGCAACCGGTCAACGGCTCCCCGCACGCACGGACTTCAGCCCGGCCGCCAGCGCACCGGCACAGCCCGGACCGCTGCCGACCCCCGTCATGACGACGGCCGCCACCGTGCCCTCGTCGGCCGCGCAGGCCATCTCGTACGCGGCAGCGCCCCCCGGCCCTGCCCCGCACAGCACCAGCCGCCCGGGCCGCTCCGGCCGCCCGGCACCCCGCAGCCCGGGCAGCGCGGAAGGATCCCCCGGCCGCGCCGCCCGCAGGCTCACGATCCGTTCCGGGCCCCGGTGATGACGGACCAGGGCCTCATACGCACCCACGGGCACGCCCGGCGTCCGCACCAGCACGATCGTGTCGGCCGACGGGTCCCCGGCGCGCAGCACCGCCACGTCGGGCCCCTCCGGCACGGGCGGCCGGGGCAGCACGCGGGGCACCTCGAAGCCCTGGAGGAGTTCGAGGAGATCACCGACGGCGGACTGCGGATCGCGGTGGTCCGGCAACGACCTCAGCAGGCGTACGCAGTGCGAGAGCAGCGCGGACGCGTCCACGTCCCCCAGGCACCGGCGGTCGTAGCGCACCGTGAGGGCGAGCCCGCCGTCCGCGTCGTGCCGGGCCGCGAGGGTGAGCGGCAGTCCGGGGTGCGCGCTGATGCTGCGCGGGGCGTCCACCTCGACGTCCTGGGCGCGCAGCTCCGCCAGCAGCGCGGCGGGCAGCTCGACCCGGTTGTCGAACACGATGCCGGTCTCGAAGAGTTCGGCGTCGGGGTTCCGGCCGGTCCAGACCCGGACCCGGTCGCCCGGCACCCAGGCGTGGACGGCCAGGTCCAGCGCGGCGTCACGCGCCTGCCCGAGAAGCCCGGCCACCGGTTCGGCGGGGTCCACGGTGACCGTCATCGGCAGCGGGTTGCCCAGCAGCCCCGGAATGCCCGCGGCGCCCTCCATCGGGATGTCCCGGGCCGACAGGTGCACGCCGAAGCTGACCGGCACCGGGCCGGCCGCACCGGCCGCCCGGTACAGCAGCAGCGCCCACACGGCGTGCAGGGCGCTGGACTCCCCCGCCCCGCGCATCGCCGCCCAGGTGCGCAGCCGGGTGGTCTGGGGCGGCCGCAGCCGCCGGTGGACGCGGCCGGTGCCGAGCGGCCCGGCCGGGGACCCGTCGTCCGGGACCTCGGGCGCGGCCGTCTCCGGGGGCGCGGTGGCCGTCGCCCAGTAGGCGCGGGCGCCCTCGGTCCGCTGCCGGGCCAGCCACCGGGCGTGGTCCCGCACATCGGGGCGCCGCTCGCGTCCGGGCAGGGCGCCCCCGCGGGCGTAGGCCCGGTAGAACTCCCGCAGCAGCAGGTGGACGCCGCGTTCGTCCAGCAGCGCCCGGTGGTAGGTGAGCAGGACCCGGGTGGGCGCGCGGGTGCCGCCGGGGCGGGGCGGCCCGTCCATCAGGGTCACGCGCAGCAGGCCGGGGCGGTGCGGTGCGAAGCCGCGCAGGCGGTCGCGCTCGATCAGGTCGCTCCAGGAGACGACGCCGTGCGCGAGGTGGGCGACGTCGATCGCGGCCCAGTCGTGCAGCACCAGCCGGGGCAGGTGCGTCCAGTCGAAGGCCGCCCGCAGGACGGTCTCCCGGTCGGCGACGGACAGCCAGGCGGCGGTGAACCGGGCGAGGTCGACCGGCCCCGTCCAGTTCCAGGCGACCTGGCCGACGTGCCCGCCCGCCGGCTCCTCGACGGCCGCGCGGATCAGGTCCTGCTGGTGCCCGGTCACCGTCACGGTGTCGCGGGCACCGCCCGCCAGCGCCAGGACGTCGGCGAACACCGCGGCTCCGGGCCGGGCCGGACCCCCCTGCGCGTGCGCGACGCGCAGGGTGAGGCGCCCGGCTCCGGACGGCTCCGCCGTCACCGTGTACGCATGACGCTGGGTCACCCGGGCCGCCACCGCCTCGGCCAGTCCGGGGTCGAGGGGGCCGCACAACTCCGCCTCGACGGACGGGCCGGAGGCATCGGGCACCGGTGCGAGGACCACCGCAAGCACCAGATCGTCACTCATCGGGGCCCTGAGCCCGCGTGCGCCGCATCACTTGCCCTCCCTCAGCCGGTACGGCTGCCCTCTCAGGCGAGCCGCACTCCGCTCGCCCCCGCGACGCCCTCGGGCCGGGCCATGAGGATGGAACGCTGCAACTTGGCCAGCGCGGGCGAGGGTTCGAGCCCGAGCGTGCGGACCAGCGTGGAGCGCAGCCGCTGGTAGGCGTCCAGCGCCTCGCCGCGCCGCCCGGAGCGGTAGAGGGCCAGCATGTACTGGCCGCACAGGCTCTCATGGGTGGAGTACCTGCTGAGCAGGACGGTCAGTTCGGAGAGCAGTTCGCGGTGGCGGCCCAGTCTGAGGTCGGCCTCGATGCGCTGGTCCAGGGCGCACAGCCGGCTCTCCTCCAGCCGCTTGATCTGGGTGTCGAGGTGCGGCCCGGTGTGGACGTCGGCGAGTGCCGGGCCGGTCCACAGGGCCAGCGCCTCGCGCAGCAGCCGCGCGCCCTCGGGGAAGTCCTCGGCGTCCATGGCCCGGTATCCCATGCCGGCCAGCCGCTCGAAGTCCTGCACGTCGTGGCTGCCTTCGCCGCCCTTGAGTAAGTAGCCCCCAGGGACGGTGAGCAGGACGTCCTTGGCCGTGCGGGTGTCGTCGCCGTGCTCGTCGAGCGCGGCGGTGATCAGTTCGCGCAGCTGGAGGATGTACGTCTGGAGGGTGGGCCGGGCGCTGCGCGGCGGCTCGCTCCCCCACAGCTCTTCGGTGAGGGTGCCCACGGGCACCACCTCGTCGGCGTGCAGGGCCAGCAGGGCGAGCACCTGCCGGGGCTTGGGCGCGGTCGGTGTGATCGAAGTGCCCATTTCCCGCACGGCGAGCGTGCCGAGTACGTCGATGTCCACGCTGTCTCCCCGTCATCCCCTGGCCGCCGGGACGGCCTGGAACTTCTGCTGACGGAACGATTTAAAAACAGCACGAGCGGTATGTCAATACCAAACCGTGCGCCCTGTTTAGTCTCGTGCGGACTACCAGCGATCCTTGAGGAACGACCGCCTTGATCCGATAAGTTTCCCCAAAACGGACAAAAAGAAGGGAGTTGGAGCGCCCGAGGGGGTCCACATCGGGGCAGCGAGGGCTCGAATTACCAGACCGCTCGGACTGTTTTGCGAGGTGAGGACGTGGGCGAGGACGTGTCGGCAACGCGCCGGAAACGCGGCAGCGGCCAGGCACCCGGAAGCGTCCCGCCCGGCGGCTGCGGCGCTACTCCGCCGGGGTCAGCCGCGGCAGCGCGAACGACCACAGCTGGACCAGCCGCTCCGCGGACCGCCAGTACCGGTCGGCCGCGCCGAGGGTTTCCAGGCCGAGCGTCGCCGCCACGATGACCACCGCCGCGTCCTCGGCCGAGACGTCCTCGGCCAACTGCCCGTCGGCGCGGGCCTGGACGAGGGCGTTGCGCACCCACTCGTACCACCAGTCGTGGAGCTTGGCCTCGCTCTTGCGCGAGGGGTCGCCGCCCAGCCGGAAGCCCGCGCGCACGACCGGATCGTCGGTCACCGCGTCCATCAGCCGGCCCGCGGCGGCGACGAGCTCCTGAAGCCGGCCGCCCTCGGCGGTGCGCGCGGTCTCCTCGGTCAGCGCGAGGGCGGCCGCCGCGGCGGCGTCCTCCACGGCGGTCGCGAGCGCGTCCTTGTTGGGGAAGTGGAAGTGCAGGGCGCCCGAACTCACCCCGGCCCGGCCGCTGATGACCGGAAGCGTCGCCATCGCGTACCCGTCGGCACCGAAGACCTCCGCCGCGGCCGAGATGAGGGCCTGACGCGTCACAGCCGCTCGCGCCTGCTTCACCATCGTGTCCTCCTCCGGGCGGGCGGGGAACCGGCGTAAAGCCGTCCGATTCACCCAGGATTCTCCATACTGACTCGTGCACACCCTAGCAAACCGCACGGCTGGTTGGTTTAGTGCCGCGACGTGCGCCTCACGGGGTTCAGCTGATCATTTTGCATGCGGCCGAGGGACTCGTGAGCTCCGGCCTTGGAAACAGTTGGTTTCTCCAGTCGTTCTCCCCGAAAAATGCACCGCGAACCAACAAAAGAAACCGCCCGATAGGTTTCTTCTTCCGGCGGCCGGGGCGGGCAGCGGGAGCGGCGCGAGGCGTCATGCGCCTTATGTCCATCTTTCTGCCTTATTGCGAGGGCGCATATGCCTGCCGGAGACAGCGAAACGGAACCTGTTATTCAAGTAAACGCTTAGTTCTTGGTAAAGTCTTTACTTTTGGGCCGATTGAAGAAAACCGGTAGGTCCGTATCTTAAATGGCGTCGCCGAACCCAGGTTTCACGTCCAGACGGGGGCCCCATGAGTCTCACCACCGCTGAAGCCAGAACCGCACTCCCGGCCGCACCGCGGCTGACCAGCACGGTCGCGAAGGAGTACGTGCACCGCGACTCCGTCGCGGAGGTGTTCCTCACCGGATGCGACTCCCGGGACGGGATGAGCTTCGCGCTGACCGGCCAATGGCCGCGCGCCCACACCATGTTCCGGAGTCAGGACGGCACGAGCCACGATCCGCTCCAGATCGCGGAAACGTTCCGGCAGGCGGGCATCTACGTCTCCCACGTGGAGCTGGGCGTACCGCTCGGCCACAACTTCGTGATGTCGAGCATCACGTACACGGCCGATCCCGAGAACCTCCGCATCGCCTCGGGGCCCACCGACTTCGACCTCGACACCCGGTGCACGGACATCGTCCGGCGCAGGGGCATCGCCAGCCGCGTCGCCTTCGAGTTCGCGCTCCGCCGGGGCGGCCGCTCCCTGGCCGGCGGCACCGGGCAGATCTCCGTGATCCCCCCGGCCGTCTACAACCGGTTACGCCAGAACCGCGCCGCCCAACCGCCCGTCACCGAACCGCACCCGGCCCGCAATCCGCTGCCGCCGGCCGTCGTCGGACGGCCGTACACCACGGATGTCGTGCTCTCCCCCGCCCCCGGCTCGGCACCCGCCGGAAGGCCGCGCTGGCTGCTCACCCCGGACCTCGACCACCCGATCCTCTTCGACCACAAGGGCGATCACGTGCCCGGCATGGTCCTGCTCGAAGCCGCCCGCCAGGCCGCCTGCGCCGTGATGGCGCCCGGAACGTTCACCCCGGCCGCCGCCACCAACGACTTCCACCAGTACGCCGAACTCGACCGGCCCTGCTGGATCGAGGTGACCCGGGTGGAGCGCGAAGCCGGCAACATGGTCACGCTGGAGATCACCGGCCACCAGGACGGCAAGAACGTCTTCACCTCGGTGCTGACCGGCCCGGTCGACTAGGCGGGCCCTGCCCGCCGCCCGGGACCTCACCCCCGTACCGCCTTGGGTCGCTGACCCACCCGCGCGAGGAAATCGCAGGTCACGCCCGTACACGCCGCACCACAGCGACCGAAGCGACCGAAGAACCCGCTCGCCCCTGTACGCGGAAGTCCGCGCCCGCAAAAAGGGCCACGCCTTCCGCGTACAGGCGTGCCCAACGGACCCTGCGCGACACCCCGTCATAGGTCGAAGGCGACGTGTTCCAGGTCGGTGTACTCCACGAGGAGCCCCTGTGCCCGGCGCCCGCCGTCCTTGAAGTAGATCTCCTGCAGTCCCTCGGCGGCGACCTCCTGGAGCTGGCGGTCGCTGCCGCCCTGCTCCCGGAGTTCGAAGAGCCGGGCCGCGTACGCCGGCGGGAGCGCCACGGTGAGATGGCGCAGCCGGGCGTCGTCGGTGGAGCCGGGCGCCGCCGTGTAGCCGAACCGGGCCCGGGTGTCGATGACGATGCCCCCGGTGGTCGCCGCGGCCTTGCGGGCCTTCGCCTGGATCTGCGGCTGCCAGCGCCGCTTGACCTCCCGTTCCAGGCGGGCGGCCAGCTCCGGGCGGGGCTTCTTCAGCTGGTTGCGCACGTACCGCTCGACCGTGCGCTGAGTGATCCCAAGGAGTGCGGCGGCGGCCCTGGTGCCCTTGAGCTGCTTGACGAGATACCGCATCTGCGCACCGGCCGACTTGGGCGCGGGCCGGGTGAACGCCCGCTGGACCGCCTCGTCGAGACCTTCCCCGACCGTGTTCATCGGCTGGTTCCCCTACTCTCCGTCGTCCTTGGCGGTGACCGCGCCGTCCTTGATGTACCGGGCCAGGTTGAGCTCCGGACCGTACTCCTCCCGGACGGACTCCGCCCACAGCGTGGTCTGGGAGCCCTCGTGCTTCACCATTCCCGGGCTGACCCCGAGCCGGAAGCCCCCGGGCAGCGGTTTGCCGTCCCGGTACGGCAGGAAGTCCAGCGGGGAGGGCCCGTCGGAGGCGTACACCGCGCAGTCGGACAGCACGGCGACCGGGTACTGGCCCGTCGCGGCCGCCAGCCGGACCATCTTGCGGTGCATGTTGATCCGGGCCCGCGAGATGACGGTCGCCCGGATGTCGGGGCGCCAGGTCGGCCGACTCAGCGCGGGCCACGGCTTGCCGGGCCGCCACCCGCCGCCGCGCGGCCGCTCCCGCAGCTTGCCGATGCCGCCCTTGACCGTCGCCTTGACCGCCGACAGCACGACCGCGAGCTGCGGATCACGGTCCCGGTACCCCTCCATCGCCGCCAGGAACGCATCGGGCGCCAGCCCGTCGGCCACGCCCAGGTCGGCCATGGTCGCCACGTACGCGTCGCGCAGCCGCTTGTACCAGCCGTCCAGATAGCGCCCGTTGGCCGGACGCACCCACGCCTCGACGGGCGCCACCTCGTAGCCGAGCTCCACCGCGTACGCCACCGTCGGCGTCGCGTACCAGGCGGGGCCCTCCGGGCGGTCGCCCTTCGGGGTGAACGGGTTCGGCAGCCGGTCCCCGTCGAGCCGCCGCCACTCCTTGCCGATCACGACGTGCGACGGATCGACGTGCGACAGGTCCACCAGCCAGGAGCCGGGCAGCGCCGGGTCGAACGCGGGGCTGTTCACGTGCACGGGCCCCTCCAGGCCGACGACCGCCCCGTTGGCGGCCGCGCCGAAAGCGAGGTTGACGTCGATGCCGACCAGATGACGCTTCAGGCACTCGTCGTCGGTGAGGGGCCGCGCCCAGTCGTACGCCTCCTCGAACAGCATCTCGGCCGGGCCGCGCTGGTGGAAACGGGGCAGGTCCGCGAGGAGCGGGTGCCCGTCGGGGGCCTCGCAGGGGGCGCACTCGACGGGCTCGGAGCCCAGCGAGCCGGGGTTGCGCTCGCTGTGCCGCTTGCCGTCCGCGTCGGGCGCGCTCGCCCGGGTCGGCGGGTGCAGCGAGGTCATGAGTTCCAGCCCGGTGACGGCGGTGGAGCCCCGGGGCGTCATCACGCGCGACGCGTACGTGCCCAGCAGCCGTACGAGTTCGGCCGGCGGGAGCTGCGCGGCACCGTTCCAGTGGCGGACGTCGAGCGCGTTCCAGGCCGGGATGCAGAGCTGGACACAACTGCGGCGCGCACCGCGCGCGGGCCGGTAGATCCGGGCCCACGGACCGAACCCGCGCCGGGTCAGCTTCCACTCCGCCCGCGCCAGCTGCTTGAGCACCTTGTGGTCCTCCGGCAGTCGCCCAGCCAGACCCTCCTCCCGCGACAGCCGTACGGGCAGCCCGAACCGCTCGCACGCCGCCTCGGTGAGAACGAGCAGCGGATCGGCGTCCTGCCCGCTGGGGTGCAGCCGCTCGGCACCGAGCCGCCCCTCGCCCAGGGCCCATTCGACCAGGGCGGACAGCGACTTGGCGGGCACGTCGAGCACGAGCCCGCCCACGCAGTACGCGAACACCTCACCGCCGTCCGCGTCGACGACGGCGAGCGGCCCGTGCTCGTACGAGGAGGCGTCGGCCCGGGACGTACGGGGCACGGGGACGGGTCCTGCGGCAGGGGCGGCAGGTTCGGCGACCTCGGCGACCTCTGCGACCTCGACGGACTCCGTGGCCTCGGCCGCCTCCACGACCGGCGCGGCCGCCGTCTCCTCCGGATACCGGGCGGCCAGTCCCTCAAGCAGCCGGGCGTAAGCGGCGCGCTTCGGCGGCCGGGGCTCGCTGCGCCCGGACTCCCAGTTGCCGACCGACTCGCGGCGGCTCTTCAGCGCCTTCGCGATCTGGTCCTGGCTCAGCCCCGCGGCCTCGCGCAGCCTCTTGCGTTCGGCCGGCGGCGGCAGCGGGTCCTGCGCGATCTGCTCCAGCAGCGCGTCCACCGCGCTGAACAGCAGCTGCTCCTCGTGGGACAAAACGATCACCTCGTGCGCCACCCTATCGAACCGCTCAATGGAACACTCATGGATGTCACACGGATTGCG
>Ga0160458_100815_pt1 | contig 9014 bp, 7 predicted proteins | sample HID1973I_E6MG_FD_108247 | JGI IMG/M metagenome (GOLD analysis project Ga0160458, IMG submission 108247) | Enriched mosquito-associated microbial communities from UW Madison campus, WI, USA - HID1973I_E6 MG | ecosystem: Host-associated > Arthropoda: Insects > Digestive system > Unclassified ...
CGTCACTGGAACCAGGATTCAGCCCGGCTGGAGACGACCGGACCGTTTTCCCGCATCCGGCGACCGGACCGGAGTGACCGGGAGTCCGCTCGGTAGCTGGATCTCAGGACAGAGAACCGCAGGTCAGGCACCCGAGCGGGGCGCGGAGCGACCGAAGCGACCCATGGGTCAGATATATGCAGCCATTGGCGTGTGCGCGTGTGCGCGTCATATATAGAAAGCTTCGGTCGCTTCAGTCGCTTTTCCGTTGGCCGTACGACTGTGACCTGCGGGTTCGCGGACACCGCGGGGAGCGACCGACAGACCGGGCCGCGGAGGGGCCCGGTCGCTGAGTCGCTGCGGGCACGTTTCGATGCGCACATCAGTTCTGCCGCATGGGCCTCTACTCCCCCGTGGGTTTCGCTAATCTGATTTTGCGAGTTGAGTCGCTTCAGTCGCTGATGGGGGAAGTGAATGGCAGCTGAACTGCGGGTCTCGCGCGGCGACTCACGGCAGTTCACGGGGTCTGAGCCGGTCGCCGCGCGGCCTTTGACGACAGCGTGGTGGTGTGCGCGCCAGGGATGGCCGGTTCATCCTCTTGCACCCGGCCGCAAGACACCGGTGGCCAACTGCGAGGCATGCCGCCGCCCGGACCACGACCGAGCCCGGTGCGGCTGTCTGCGTGCGGGCCGCTGGTGTCACGGGTTCCACGCCGCGACGCTCGACCTCGACCGGATCGGGCAGTGGTGGAGCATCCGCCCGGACCTCGGGGTCGGCGTCGCCACCGGCCCGGCGGGCCTCGTCGTCATCGACGTCGACGCGCACGCCCGCGAACTCCCGCGCCGGGACCGCCTGTTGCCGGGCGTCGGGATAGCCACCGGAATCGACCTGACGGGCCTGGCCAACGGCTTCCACACCCTGGGCCTGCTGGCCGCCCTGCGCGGCGCCACCAGCCCCGCGGACGACACGTCCACGCTCCGGGTCCGCACCCCGTCGGGCGGCATGCACGTCTGGTACCGCAACGACGGCGGCCACCGCTGGCAGTGTTCGGCCGGTTCGGGCAGCGGGCGGGCCCTCGCCTGGCAGGTCGACGTACGGGCGCACGGCGGGTACATCGTCGCGCCCGGCACCGTCACCGCGGCCGGGACCTACCGCCCGGTCGGAGCCGTACGCACCCCCGCGCCGCTGCCCGCCTGGCTCGCCCGGGAGCTCCAGCGCACCGGCCACCTGCCCACCAGCCCCGCGCCGGGGCCGAGACCCGTGCCGCCCCGGGCCCGGCAGGCGGTGCTCGCGGCGGGCGGCCGGTCCGACGCGCCGGGCGAGCGCCTGCTGACGGGGCTCCTCGCCGAGGTCGCGGCCTGCGCGTCCGTGCCCGAGGGCGCCGCGTTCTCCGAGAAGCTGAACCGGGCCGCGTACACGGCGGGCGGTCTCGTCGCCGCCGGGCACCTCTCCGAGGACGAGGCGGTACGGCAGTTGCGGGACGCCGCCGGGCTGGCCCGCCCGGACCAGGAGCGGCGGAGCCTCGCCATCATCCGGGGCGGGCTTGGCGCGGGACGGCTGCGGCCGCTGGCCCTCGGGGGGCGCGCGTGAGTGCGGACCAGGACAGAGTGTTGCCCTCACCCTCTTTCGACGTACGGGCCGTGGCCGCGCAGATCCTCGCCCAGCCCGTACCCCAGACCCGGCAGCGCGACGACGCGACGACGCCGTACGCCACGTCGGACGGGCTGCTGCCCGACACCCTCACCGACCGGGGCAACGCCAAGCTGTTCGTCAGGCTCTACCACAACGACTACCGGCACGTGCCCGGCATCGGCTGGTTCCGCTGGGACGGCACCCGTTGGCAGTTCGACGAGGACGACACGGTGATGTGGTCGGCGGGCGACCTGGCGGAATCCCTCGCCACCACCGACCCGCGCGGCGTCTTCACCCCTGCCGCGCTCCAGCAGCACCGGCGGCGCACGCTCAGCACGAGCGGGATGAACGCGATGCTGACCCAGGCCAGGGCCGCGCCGGGCATGGTCCTCAACGCGGCGCTCCTGGACGCCGATCCGTACGCGCTGTGCACTCCGGCGGGCGTGGTGGACCTGCGTACCGGCTTCATCCGCCCCGCCGAGCCCACGAAGGACTTCCACTCCCGCTCCACCTCGGCGGCGCCCCAGGCGATGCCCACACCGCGCTGGGACCGCTTCCTGGCCGACACCTTCGGCGAGGGCCCGGACGGCGAGGAGATGATCTCCTTCCTCCAGCTGCTGCTCGGCTACTCCATCACCGGTGACGTCGGCGGCCAGGTGATGCCGTTCCTGTTCGGCTCCGGCAAGAACGGCAAGTCGGTCCTGCTGGACGTCCTGATGAAGCTCCTGCGGGACTACGCGGACGCGGCGCCGCCCGGCTTCCTGATGTCACGCCCGTACGAGGGCCACCCCACGGACCTCGCCGAACTGCACGGCCGGCGGGTCATCGTGTGCAGCGAGGTCAAGCCCGGCGACCGCTTCGACGAGGCCCGGGTCAAGCTCCTGACCGGCGGGGACCGGATCAAAGCCCGCCGGATGCGCCAGGACTTCTTCAGCTTCGAACCGACCCACAAGATGTGGCTGCTGGGCAACCACCGCCCCGAAGTCGGCACGGGCGGCTTCGCGTTCTGGCGGCGCATGCGCCTCATCCCGTTCGAACGGGTCGTCTCGGACCACCGCAAGATCGACAACCTGGCGGACATCCTGGTCACCCAGGAGGGGCCGGGCATCCTCAACTGGCTGATCGAGGGCGCCCGTCGCTACCTGGGCGGCGACAAGGACCTCTCGGGGCCCGAGCGGGTGCGGATCGCGACGACCGTGTACGCGGAGACCGAGGACCACACCGGGCGGTTCGTCGGCGAGACCTGTCGGCTCGACGCCGGGCTCCGGGCCGAACAGGCACACCTCTACGCGGCGTACAAGCGCTGGTGCCAGAATGAGGGCGTTCCGGCGATTTCGTCGCGAGCCTTCGCGGCGCACATCCGCGAAGTGGTGGGGCTGGCATCACCGAAGGAAATGATCTTTTCCAACCAGCGCAAGTACTACCCGGGCATCGGCCTGCTCGCGGACGAGGAGACAGTATGAGCGCCCTCATCGCAGAAGACGAGATCGTCCACGAGGTCGACCTCGTGTGGCTTGAGGACATCACCGTGCTCGACTACGTCCGTCAGAGCCTGGACCGCCTCCCGACCCGCCGGGGCAAGCCCGCCTACCACCGCGACGGAAGAATGGTCGGCTACGCCCTCCTCGGCCCGAAGGCCAAGCCGTCACGCTCCTCGGGCACCTTCCGGCGCCGGGTGTTCTGGCTCCTCCCCCACGACCGGGACACCGAACCCGACGGGCTGTACGCGCGGGGCGCACCGGCCGAAGCCGTGGACGTACGGACGCTTGCCCCGGGCAGCAAGGGGCACAAGACCGAGCGTTCGGAGGGCGGCCCGATGTCCTCGGCAGCCGCCCGGGAACTTCAGCCATAGCGGTACGCCCACGGCGGTTCCCAGTCCGGATCCGGGCCAGGATGGTTAAAAAACAGCATGTCCGGTATATTTCTGTGCGTCGGGGGACAACCGCGGACAGGGAGGGCACCGCCGTGCAGGGGGAACGTCTCATCCGAGCCCAGGTGCTCATCGCGGGCGGAGGCCCCGTCGGCCTGCTCGCGGCTGCCGAACTCGCGGCGTACGACGTCGACACCGTAGTGCTCGAACCCAGAACCGAGGTCTCCGACCAGCCCAAGGCGACCACGCTGCACGCCCGCGCGGTGCAGTCCCTGGCCCGCCGGGGCCACCTCCCGGGACCGCCCACGCCCTCGTACGCGGACGAACCCGCCACCAGCGCCTTCCACTTCGCGGGACTCCCCGGCCTGACCATCACCGCTCCCCCGGACGAGCCGGAACCGGTCCTGAAGTGCGCCCAGGCCGCCCTGGAACGGCACCTGGAGTCCCGGGCGCGCGCCGCCGGGGCCCGTATCCTGCGCGGCCACCGCCTCACCGACGCCGTCCAGGACGCGGACGGCGTACGGGTCACCGCCGAGGGCCCCGAAGGGCCGGAGCACTTCCGCGCCGGGTACCTGGTCGGGGCGGACGGCGCCCGCAGCACGGTCCGCGCCCGGGCGGGCATCGAGTCGGACACCTTTCCGGCGACGGTGTCCGCGCTGATGGGGACCGTGACTCTGGCCGATCCGGGGGCCCTGCCCAAGGGCTGGCACCGCACCCCGCGCGGCTGGATCGTCGCCAAGCACGACGGGGACCGCACCCACCTGCGAACGCTCAACTGCGACGGCGCCCACCCGGACCGGCACCGGCCCGTCACGCTGGAGGAGCTGCACCGCGAGGTGGCGCACATCGCTGGCCGGGACATCGCGATGCACTCCCCGCACTGGCTGAGCCGCTTCAGCGACTTCGCCCGCCTGGCCCGCACGTTCGCCCGGGGACGGGTCTTCCTGGTCGGGGACGCCGCGCACGTCCACTTCCCCATCGGCGGCCAGGGCCTGAGCACCGGCGTGCTCGACGCGCTGAACCTGAGCTGGAAGCTCGCCCTGGCGGTGCGCGGCTCGGCGGGCCCCGGCCTGCTGGGCGGCTACGACGCCGAACGCCGGCCGCTCGCCCGCCGCGTGATCGACGGCACCCTGGCCCAGCTCGCCCTGATGCGCCCCGGCCCCGAAGCGGACGCCCTGCGCACGGTGTTCACCGGCCTGCTCGCGGACGGGGGCGGAAGCGGTCACCTCAGCGGCCTGATCAGCGCCCAGGACACCGTCCTGCCCGACCCCACCGGCGCGGGCGGACCGGCCGCGGGGACGTACCTCGGCAACACCGCGCTCAGCACCCCGGACGGCGACACCGACGTCATCCGCCTGCTGCACGACGGGCGGCCGCTCCTGCTGCTGCTCGGCGAGAAGGCGGACCGCCACCGGAAGGAAGCCCAGGCCTGGGCGGGGCTCCTGCGCACCGTGGAGGTGCGGCCCACGCCGGGCGTGCCGTACGAAGCGGCGCTGCTGAGGCCCGACGGCTACCTCGCCTGGGTCCCCGGCGACGGCGGCCTGCGGCAGGTCCTGACGGCGTGCTTCGGCCCGGGCGCCCCGGCCGGGTGAGCCCGGCGGACGCCGGGGCGCCCCGCTGCTGTCAGCTCGCGGTCTCCAGGACATCGCGCAGGTCGGCCGCCTTCACGGCCTCCGCGTACACCTTGGCGCCCCGGGACTCGGACAGGTCGAGCGAGGCCAGCACGGACGGCACCACCGCGCTGGGCAGCAGATGCCGCATCAGGGCGGACACCCGCACCACCAGGTCGCGGTACTCGCACACGGCCTGCGACATGGACTGGATACCGGCGAAGGAGCCCACGATGACCTCGGCCGTCTCCGGCGGCGAGATGTGCGGCAGCAACTCGCCCTGGGCCTGCGCCTGCTGGAGCAGGTCGAGACCGACCTCGCCCCACCGCAGGAACGGGCCGCTGCGGTCGAGGTTCTGCGTCAGCTGGTCCATCGTCAGCCGGACACCCGCCCGCACCATCGGGTCGGTCTGGAGGCGGTGCGCCTGGAGCATCACGACGTCCACGACCTCCTGCACCTTGGACGCGCGGATCGGCACGATGATCCGCTGGTCCTGCTCGGAGAGAACGCCCTGGGCCAGGTCTTCCTTGGAGTGGAAGTGGAAGTACAGCGCGCCCTTGGTCACCCCCGCCTCGGTGAGGATCTGGGAGATCGTGGCCGCTTGGTACCCGTGCTCCTCAAAGATCTTGGCAGCCGCCGAAAGAATCGTCTGCCGGGTACGGATGGCCCGCAGCTGCTCAGCCACTGTGTCTCCTCCCTCCTCGGGGTGGTCGAACGTGGGGGGATAAATAAACCGTCCAGTTCGTATCTTACAGGCCGGCCTCTTCCCTCCACCCTCGTCGGGGAAATGTCCGGCAGGAAAGGGAAACCATGATCCTCGTCACGGGCGCAACCGGGACGATCGGCCGTGAAGTGCTCCGCCGTCTCCCCTCGGACCGGCCCGTACGCATCATGGCCAGGCACCCCGAGCGGGTCACCGACGCCCCTCCGGCCGCCCGGATCGTCCACGGAGACTTCACCGACCCCGCCTCCCTGACGGATGCTCTGCACAACGTCCACACGGCCTTCCTGGTCACGAATCCCGACGGCGACGACGACACACGCTTCCTGGACCCGGCCCGCGCGGCCGGCGTCCGGCACATCGTCAAGCTCTCGGCGGCCGCCGTCACGGACCCCGCCGCCACCGACCTGATCACCCGTCGCCAGCGCCACAACGAGGACCTGCTGCGCGCCTCGGGCATCGGCTGGACCCTGCTGCGCCCCCGCGCCTTCATGTCCAACACCCTGTCCTGGGCCCGCTCGATCCGCTCCGGCCAGGTCGTGCGTGCCCCGTACGGCACCTCCGCGAACGCCTGCGTCGATCCCGGGGACGTCGCGGAGGTGGCCGTCCTGGCCCTCACCGGCCGGGACCCGGACCACGTGGGCGGGGCCTACACCCTGACCGGCCCTCAGGCCCTGTCGGCCTCCGAACAGACGGCTCAGCTCGCCGTGCTCCTCGGCCTGCCGCTGCGCTTCGAGGAGCTGAGCCCTCAGCAGGCCCGTACGGGCCTGGAAGCGCGCTACCCGGCCGATATCGCCTCCGCCCTCCTGGAGAGCGCCAGACGGCAGCACAGCGGCTCCAAGGCGGTCGTGGACCCCACCCTCCCCGGCCTGCTCGGGCGCCCCGCCCGGACGTTCCGCGACTGGGCCTCCGACCACCTGGACGCGTTCCGGCCCGACCCCACCGCAAGCAACTAGGGACCAGGGACCGAAGTCCGTTCAGTCCCTCGCCCTTCGGTCCCTCTTGGGTCCCTCGGGCAAAGCCGCAGGTCAGAGGCTTGGGTGTGCCAAGACCCAGGGTCCAAAGGGACTGAAGGGACTCAAGGTCGGTAGTTATAAGCCAATTGTGGGTGCGTGTGTATGCGCGCACGCGTAGAACAACCCTATATATCCCTTTGTACCTACTACTCTGGTCCTGAAGCGCTGATAACTACCGACCTTGAGTCCCTTCAGTCCCTCCGATTTTGACCCGCAAGCCTCTGACCTGCACTTTCACCCGAGGGACCAAAGAGGGACCGAAACTTCCAGTCCCTCCGTTCTGCGTTCAGTCCCTCCCCTTCGGTCCCTCCTCGCGACACCGGGCCCACTCGCCCGACGCGCCCGGCCCGGAGGCACAACGCGCCCCGGGGGAAGGGACCGAAGGGACTCGCGGAACGAAGAGTCCCGCCCACCGCGGGATGCCTGTTGTAGGCTCTGATCCGAATCTGAAAACTCAGTCCCTTCAGTCCCTCAGCCCAGCAGTAGAACCGCTCTGACCTGGGCTTTCCCTGAAGGGACTGAATCGTTCAGGACTGAACAACCTGTTGGCCCCTCGGCAAGGACGATCAGCGTGCCGCGTCAAAGAGAGACCAGTGGCCCGCGTGCGGCGGGACCCACGAGTCCCTTCGACATGGCCCGTTGGTGCGCGGCGAACGGCTGGCCCGTCCACCCGCTGGCCGTCGGCCGCAAGACTCCCGCGGGCAACTGCCCGGCCTGCCGCGAGGACCCTCACCGGCCGGCGGACTGCCCCTGCCTGCCCGCAGGCAAGTGGTGCCACGGCTTCCACGCCGCGACCACCGACCCGGAACGCCTGGCCGCCTGGTGGGGCGTCAATCCCACGCTCGGCGTCGGCGTCTCGTGCGGCCCGGCCGGCCTCGTCGTACTGGACATCGACGCACACAGTTCCGAAGTCCCCCACCGCGACCGGCTGCTGCCCGGCATCCCGATCCACGAGAGCGTCAACCTCACCGGCCTGGCCTCCGGCTTCGACACCCTCGCGCTCCTCGCCGCCCTGCGCGGTCACCCCAGCCCTGCGGACGACGAGGCCACCCTGCGCGTCCGCACCCCGTCCGGCGGCCTCCACATCTGGTACCGCACCGCACCCGGCGGACCGAGCTACCGCTCGTCCGTGGGCTCCAGCCCGAAGGTCGCCCTGGCCTGGCAGGTCGACGTCCGGGCCACCGGCGGCTACATCGTCACCCCGTCCACCCGCACCCGCGCGGGCACCTACACCCCCGTTGGCCCGGCCCGCATGCCCGCGCCCCTCCCCGACTGGCTCGCGGCCGAACTCCTGCGCACCGGCCATACACCGGGCCCCAAGCCCGTACGAGTCCCCGCGCCCCGCCCCGTACGCGCGACGCGCATCTCCCGGGGCACCCCGCGCGCGCTACGGGTGCTGGAGCCCCTGCTCGCCGAGGTCCGGGCCTGCGCGGCAGCCGCCGAGGGCACCGCGTTCACCGAGAAGCTCAACCGGGCCGCCTACACCGCGGGCGGACTCGTCGCCGCCGGGCGCCTCACCGAGCCCCGCGCCCAGGACCTGCTCACCGAAGCGGCCGACGCCGCGCGCCCGCACCGCCACCGGCACAGCCTCACCGTCATCGCCTCAGCCCTGTCCGCCGGCGCAGCCCGCCCGCTCGATCCCGAAGGACGCCCATGAGCAGCGCCGACAGCAGCCCGCGCTTCGACGCCACTGCCGCAGCGCAGCAGATGCTCGCCCTCGAAGCCGAGGGCGGCCTTCCCGGCCTGCCCGCCCAACAGAACGCCTCCGTGGTCAGCGAACCGGCCCCGCCCGAGGGCCGGCTGCCCTCCCTCCTGACCGACCGGGGCAACGCCAAGCTCTTCGCCGTGATGTTCGGAGACCAGTTCCGGCACGTCGAAGGCCTGGGCTGGTACCACTGGGACCAGTACCGCTGGAAGCGCACGGGCGGCGAGAAGGCCGCCGTCTGGGCGGCGGGCGATCTGGCCGAGCAGATGCCCCCCACCGATCCCACCGGCCAGTTCACGGACCGGGAACTGCGCGCGCACCGCCGCCGCTCCATGTCGACCCCTGGCATCAAGGCCATGCTCACGCAGGCGAAGGCCTCCCCCGCACTCGCCCTTGACCCGGACGTCCTGGACGGCGCCCCCTACGCCCTGTGCACCCCGGCCGGCGTCGTGGACCTCCACACCGGGAACCTGCGCAAGCC